>Ga0214471_10002109_pt1 | contig 15613 bp, 12 predicted proteins | sample RVTome_5_FD_207665 | JGI IMG/M metagenome (GOLD analysis project Ga0214471, IMG submission 207665) | Soil microbial communities from uranium-contaminated site in the Upper Colorado River Basin, Wyoming, United States - RVT142D155 | ecosystem: Environmental > Terrestrial > Soil > Contaminated >... | reverse complement strand
GCGCCGGCTCGAGGCATCTCGAGCCGGCGCGGCCGCGTAAAGCGGACCCCGCCCATCATCAGAAGCGCGACGAGCAATGGAAGGGTGATCGGAGCGGTAGACGCCAGCGTGGAGGTCGACTCGCTGATCCGGGGCCCAGCGATCAGCGCGTAGGTCGGAACTCCTGCCCGAGCCGCCTCGTCCACCTCGTTGAACGCGGCGGTAGCTGCCTCGGGCGTGGACGCGATGATTCGCCCGTTCCCGATGCCGATCTCACCTCCCCTCGTCACTTCGCACTCCAGATCGACGCCGGACATCGCGGATCTCGCTGCCATCAGGTCGCACGACGTGTTGACAAGCAGCTCGCCGAACGTGAGCAGGGGACCGGCCGACTCGGCAACCTTCGGCGGGGAGATCGTCTCGAACTCGAATCGCAGACGGGAGGCGCTCGGGGTCACCTGCGCTAACACGATTCCGACCATCGCGGCGATGACGATGGCGACCACCGGTCCCCGACGAGTGCCTGACCGCGGGGAAGTGGTGGGCACCGCAGGGGGCCTCGCCCAGACCGACAGCATCAGTGCGGTGATCAGCCAGAAGACCCGCGCCGACAGCGCGGTGTGATGGGAGGAGAACGCGGCGGCGCCAGCGATGACCGCCACCATCGCCACCGTGCCGGCCGCGGCGATGTGGCGGTGACGTTCGACGCCGAGTCCGGCGAGGGCGGTGACGAGGGCGGTGACGACAAGGGCGACGAAGACCGTCACGCCGAGCACCCCGTTCTCCCCGTAGAACTGGAGGTAGCTCGAATCGAGCACACGCAGACCGAGCGGCTGAAGTGCCCGGAATCCCAGCCCGAGAAGCGGCCGGTCGGCGACCGCATCGAACAGGTCGGGGATCCGCTGCTCGCGGATGGTGATCGAACCCGTCGTCGCTGCGGCCTCGAAGGGGTCGAGAATCGACGGGATCACGACGAGGGCCGTGGCCGTGGCCGCCAGACCAAACCCGATCACCTTGGTGGTCCTGCGATCGAAGCCGCTCAACGGCACTAGGAGGGCGGCGCCGACGAAGATGGCGCCGGCCGCTGACCTCGAGTTCGTCCACACCACGGCCACCGCCACGAGCAACGGCGTCAGCAGCCAGCGACCACCACGCCGTATCGACTCCACGAGAACGAACGGCATCAGGTAGGCGAGCACCCACCCGAGCTCGAGGGGGAAGTTGGCTGAGGCACGCACGCGGCGTGCTACCAGCCCGCCGCGCGTCGGGAGGTCGAGCGTGTTGAGCGAGAGAGTGTCCTGTGCTGACGCGAACCACCACTGCGACCAGTTCAGACCCGCGACACGCTCTAGGACGGCGATGATCGACAGCGCGCCGGTGAGCGTGACGATCAAGCGGACAACACCGTCTCTATCGTCGAGGTGGCGGATGGCGGCGAGGGCGGCGATGAAGAACACGGCCTGGTTCCCGACGCCGGCCCAGTCCGAGGCCGCCCGCCGCGTGTCCGGCGGGACCGTTGCGGTCACCACCCCGGTCGTGAAGACCACGATGAGCAGCACCAGGATCAGAAGGTGGAGGCCTGTCGGAGCCCACACCCGCCGATCGATCTGGCCGCGCGATGTCTTCAGTGCGAGCCCGCCGAGGAATGCGATCACCACCAGCGAGACCACGCCGATGCCGGGGAGGCGGATCCATGGGATCGGCAGGGACCCCGGGATCAGGAAGACGGTGGCGAGGCACACCATGAACCCGCGACGGACATCGGACCTGATGACCGTGACGACGAGCGCCACCGCCAGGGCGAGCAGCCCGGCGGCGGGCATCAGGTCCTCTGACGGGCGGTGACGATCTGGATGCCGGCGTAGGCGAGGACGAAGGCCACAAGGCTGGTCAGCACGCCCACGGTGAGCGGTCGACTGCGGCTCTCACCGACGCGGCTCGCCGTCGCCGCTGGTTCGATCACCGATAGTTGGACGCGGTGGTCGGGTGGGATCTGGTTGAAGGCCTGCTCGTCAGCGGCGAACGCTGCCATAGCGTCGGCCACCGCGTTGGCCATGACGATGGCGTCGTCGCGGGTCGCGGCGGACGCGGTGGCGACCAGGGTGAGCGAGATTGGCGGGGCGATGACACTGGTCGAGGCCCGCAGCACCTCCACGGGGATGTCGGTCTCGGCCGCTGCCCGTTCCAGAACGATCGACGTGCCCGACACGTCGACGTACTTCACTCGAAGCCGGGACAGCTTCAGCAGCACGCCATCAGCCGTGCTCTCCGCCACCAGACCCGGCTGGTCGATGAGGAGGATCGCTCGGCTCTGGAACCGTCCCGATCCGGTACCGGTGCTCACGACGGCCAACCCGGCCAGGAAGACAGCGATAAGCAGGGCCAGCAGCATCATGGGGAGCCGCAGTGGGGCTGAGGGCCCCAGGATGTCGGCCAGTCGCGTCCGCTCCAACCGTTGGAGGGTGGACGCCCACAGGGCGGGGCGCGCCGTCGGGGCTTCCCCGCGGTGGTCTCGATCGCTCATCGGACCCATGATGCCCGAGGACCAGCCCCCAGCCGAGGATGAAGCGAACGGCTCAATCGGCGGTCCCGTGGCAGTGGGTGCCTTCGTGGGGGTGGTCACGGGCCGTCGGGCCCGGTTCTCAGTCGTCGAAGACGAAGTCGAACGTGGCCACCGGTGTGCCGCCGTCCGGGCAGTTGCCGAAGATCCGGGTGAACAAGGTGCCGGCACCGATGTCGTCGCCGTTGCTGGCCACGGGGCGGATGAGGAACGGTGTCGTGACCGGGAACGTGGTCTGCGGGCTGCGCCAGCGCTGGTTCTCGATGCGCTCCGCGCCGGTGGCGGCGTTGGTGAGCGACAGCTCGACCACCAGCTCCAGATCGGCCACGGTGGCCGATCCAGCCGAGCAGATGCCGAGCGACGATGACGTCCCCTCACCCTCGAACGCCAGCATGTAGGTGCCGGACTGGTCGCCCTGGCAGGAGCCTCCGCCTGACAGCTCCCAGGCCGTTCCGGTCTCGACGCCGTCGTCGTCGACGATCGGTGCGACATCGACCCGGCCGGCTGCAGTGCAGGTGTTGGGAAGGGGCGAGTCGGCGCCGGCGATCATGCCGCTCACGTGGAGTGAGCCGGCGAGGATGGCCAGGGCGCCGAATCCATGCAAGGTCTTCTTGGTGTTTCGTCTCATGGCGAACTCCCCGGAGTGCCGGTGGTCGACCGGCTGGTCGTGACAAGCACACATTGCAGTCGTATGTGCGTGGTCAGTGAGTTCGCCGGACCGCCGGACCGGTCCTGCTTACCAAAAGGAGTGTTTTGACTACAGGCCGTAGTGATTCCGGGCATCTGCCGCGCAGTGGACCGGCAAAGGGAGTCAGGAGCTCGAAACCGGTCTGTGCTAGCACGGCGGTGTGGACGCTCCATCCCGACGACCGGCGGGGTACCCGTCAGTCGGGCGAGCTCACTCTCCCCGGCGGGTGCTCATGGTGAACGATCTCCCGCCGGGCCCCGGATCCGGGGTGGAGGTGCACATCGGCCGCCTCGTTGCGGCACTCAGCTCCGCGGGACACACCGTCGAGGTCTTTGCCGGCGAGCGGCTCCACCGGGGAGCAGCCAAGGTCCTCGACGTGTGGGATCCGGTCGCCGCCCGTCGCCTGGGTGCCCGGGTGGGGGCGTTCCGACCCGACGTCGTGCACTTCCACAACGTCCTCCACGAGCTGTCGCCGTCAGTGCTGCCCGCAGCGCGTCCGGCTGCCGCCGTGCTCACCGTGCACGATCATCGGTTGCTAGGGCGGCTGAGGGGCACCGAGGCCATCCGCCCCTGGGCCCCCGTCCCCGTGGCCAAGCGTCTCAAGGCGGTGTTCGACCGGCAGATGGTCGAGCGCCACGTCGATGTGGTCGTCGCCGTGTCGGCCGCGCTCGGCATGGCGCTGCGCGGGAAGGGGTTCACCCGGGTGCAGGTCGTCGACAACTTCGCCGAGGTCCCCGGCGAGGTTGCACCGATCGGCGATCACATCGTCGCGGCCGGCCGGCTGAGTCTCGAGAAGGGCATCGATGTGCTGCTCCGGGCGTGGTCGTCGGTGCTGGGTGACCATCCGGGCGCGCAGTTGCGAATTGCCGGGACCGGACCAGCCGAGGAGGAGCTCCGGCGGCTCGCAGACCGGGTGGCGCCCGGGCGCGTCGAGTTCATGGGTCTGCTCGATGAGGACGAGATGCGGGAGCTGTTGACGACGGCCCGCCTCGTTGCCGTTCCTTCGACCGGGCTCGAAGGCGCTCCGCTGATCGTGCTCGAGGCGCTGGTCGCGGGAGTCCCCGTTGCGGGTACTCCGCTGGCCCTCGGTGATCTCGTCGATGACGAGGTCGGGCGTGTCGTCGGTCCCGGCGATGTCGGCGCACTCGGTCGTGTGCTGCGTGAGCTGCTGGACGATCGACGCCTCGCCGTGGCCCTCGGCGCGGCCGCCCGACGTCGCGGCATCGAGCGGTTCTCGCCCGATGCCGCCGTGCGCGCTCTCGGCGAGGTCTATGAGCGCGCCATCGAGCGGTCGGCGGCGGCGTAGGTGCGGTTCTCGCTCTATCACCCGTGGATCTACGTCCAGGGCGGCGTCGAACGGGTGCTGGTCGAGCTGCTGGCACGAAGCCGCCACCAGTGGACGATCTACACCCATCACCTCGATCGTGCGGCCACGTTCCCCGAGCTGAGTGGGCCCGAGGTGGTCGAGCTGGACCCGAGGGTCTCCGTCGAGCGCTCGCTGCTGCCGCTCATCGCCGCGTCGGCTCGCATCGCTGCCCACCGCTTGCCCGACGACGGGTCCCGGGCGCTGCTGGTCTCATCAGAGGGGCTGGGCGACTTCGTCGTCGCCCGCAACCGCCTTCCGGTGGCCTGCTTCTGCCACACACCCTTGAAGATCCTGTTCGACCCCACCGCGCGGAGCCGTCTCCGCGACGACGCCCCATGGAAGGCGCGGGCATTGGCCGTGCTCGGCCCCGCTTTCGCGGCCGCCGACCGGGCGGCATGGCGACGGTACCGGCACATCTTCGTGAACAGCAACGAGGTGGCCCGTCGCGTGGTCGCCGCCCGGCTGGCCGATCACCACCGGCTCGAGGTGCTCCATCCCGGGGTCGACACGGACCGGTTCAGCCCACCGGATCCGGCTGAGCGGCGACGTTCCGATCTGCTCGTGGCCGGACGCATCATGTGGCAGAAGCGGATCGACCTGGCTATCGACGCCTTCCGCCTCGTGCACCGGCGCGTCCCCGATAGCCGGCTGGTGGTTGCGGGCCATGTGGACGAGAAGAGCCGGGACCACCTCCGATCGCTTCAGTCCCGAGCCGAGGGCCTACCCGTCGAGTTCGTCATCAACCCCGACGACCCGGCGCTCGTCGGCCTGTACCGCTCGGCGACGGCTCTGGTGTTCACCGCCCCCAGCGAGGACTGGGGGATCGTCCCGCTCGAGGCCATGAGCTGCGGCACGCCCGTCATCGCGCCTGACGGTGGCGGTCCCCGGGAGAGTGTGATCCACGGACGGACCGGATGGTTGGTGCGACCCGAGCCCGAAGCCTTCGCCGAGCGGATGGAGGTCTGCCTCACGGCGGGAGTCGACCTCGATCCGTTCCGTCAGGCGGCACGAGATCGAGCGGCCGAGTTCGGATGGGATGGATTCGTCGAGCGCATCGACGACGTGATGGAGGGCTTGGCGTCCCCCCTCCGGCGGTGACGATGCCCGTCCCTCATCCCAACCGTTCGAGGGCGCCGGCCAGCTGGTCGGCCGCGTCGGACCAGGTCCACGAGGGCGGAGACGAGGGAGCCAGATCACCACACAGCGCGGCCACGATGGCTTCCGTCCACGCGGCCTCGTCGGTCGGGTCCAGATAGCGCCCCGCGGTGCCGTCGGTGCTCTCACGGAGCGGGGGTATGTCCGACACCGCCACGGGGGCACCGCAGGCCATGGCTTCGAGCGGGGGGAGTCCGAACCCCTCGTAGAGCGACGGAAAGGCGAACAGCGACGTCGCCGACATGAGGGCGCGAAGGTCAGAGTCATCGACGTCGAGCAGTACCCGGATCGACGGAGCATCGGGCAGGTCGACGGTCTTGAACGTGCGGTGCGGTGCCCCCACCAGCACCAGCTGGTGAGGTCTCGTCGCTCGGGCGCGGAGGTGCGCTCGGGCCAGAAACGCCGCTCCTTTGCGGGGGCTCGCCCATCCCAGGTGCAGCACGAAGGGTTCCGCGATGCCGTGGCGGACGAGGACGGCGTCGATGTCGGACCGGGCCGACGGGGTGAACGACGGATCGATCGCCGGTCGGATCACCTCGACGGGGCGACCACCGACCCCGGCCGTGCGGAGCTCACCGGCAACGGACTCGGAGACGGTGAGCACCATCTCGGCCCGGCGCGCCGCCGTTGACACCAGGTAGCGGTAGAGCCGCATCGAGGGTTGGAACCACTGCGGTCCTTCGCTGGTGGCGAGGTCGTGGATCATCACCACGCTTCGGCGGGCCAGCAGCGGGGCGGTGTTGATCAGTGACAGGATGGGCCGGTTGCCGGCGATCTTCGGCAGGGCCACCTGCTCCCAGAGGTGGCGTCCGAGACGTCCCGACGGTCCCCACACCGTGCGGTCGACGAGCGCATCGTTCGCCCCCGGTGGGGCGACGACCTCGAGCTCGAGGCCTCGCTGCCGCGCGGCGACGACGAGCCCGCGGGCGACGCGGTGCAGCCCAGTCGGGCGCCCGACCAGGAACCGGCCGTTGACCAGGGTCACGGCAACCGGCAGGGAGCGTCGATCACGCCGTCCACCGGGCCGGGTCTTGATACCAGGTGCTCCGGAGATCCCGCCCGACCCGCTCGCTCAGCTCGTCGAGGTCGGGATCGAAGTGCCGGCGCAGTCGGGCCGCTGACGACGGCGAGAGGTCGGCATAGTCGGTGCGCTCGCTGAGGTATGAGAACACCAGCCGGCCCAGCCGTCTACCGAGCCACCGTCCGGCCCGCAGCCTGATCAGCGCGCCGTACAGCCGGGGCCGGACGATCTCGTAGTGCAGGTTGTAGGGAGTCCCCAGGTCGAGCGGTCGGAAGGTCGGGTCGACGTCGAGGTGCCGGTAGCAGGCCTCCACCACTCCGGCTGGGTTCCCGGCGAGATCGTCGAGCAAGTGGACCTGGACGGAGTCAGCACCGAACAGCTTGTCGAGGCGTCGGAGCTGGGGCAGGTATCGGCTGCGACCGACGTAGCCCCAGCTCTCGCCCTCCCCGCGGAGCTCCTGGTCGATCATCTCGTCGAACGAACGATGCTCGACGTCCTCACGCACCCGGTGCCAGTAGTGGGAGTGGACACGAGCCACCGGCTCGCGCAGCATCACGATGATCCGGGCGTCGGGCACCGTCTGAGCGGCACGCTCGGCGGCGCCGTCGATGAACATGTAGGCCGGGCTCGCCTCGCCGATGGCCCGTTCGCCGGTAGCGGCGGCGAACCACTCCTCGTACCAACTGAGCCCGTTGTGCCAGTGGACGTCGAAGAAGTTCAGCTCCTTCTTCTCGGGAACGAACACATCGGGGTGGGACCGAAGGTGGTTGGCCAGCGAGGTGGTTCCGCACTTGGCGGCGCCCATGACGAGAAAGTTGGGGAGGACCACGGTGGCCATTATCACCGGCGTCGTGCCATCACGTTGAGATGAGCGGGCCCGATCATCCGGTCCGTGTTCCCGGAAACCGCTCAATCCGCGCTCAGGAAGGCCGACGTGGCAGGGGTGGCGATCATCGACGTCACTACAGTGACGGCGCGCCTCCCCGCGGGTCGCGTCAGTGTGAGCGGCAGGGGAGAGCGCAGAGCACGATGGCAACCAACCACCACCCTTCTCCGTCGGCTCGACCGAGCGCCCGGGCGCTGGCCGAGCGTGTCGCGCCGGTTGCGGCTGCGCTGATGCTGGCGTCGGCCCTCCGATGTCGCACCCGCCCCATCACCCGGCTGGTGTCGTTCGGCGCCCTCATCGCCCTGTGGACCGTGGCCTATGGCCGCTACCGGCGGGGCGGGATCAGCAGCACCGCCCGCGAGCGCGAGCTCCTGAAGTCCGCAACGTGGGAAACGTTCACCCGCCACTACAACGAGGACGTCCCCACCATCGAGGAGGAGTTCGACATCTGGGGGGCGTACCACCAGCACCGCCACGAGATGCGGTACGACCTCGTGGCCGAGCAGGTGCGCGCTGTTCTGCGGCCCGGCTCCCGCATCCTCGACGTGGGCTGCGGCTCGGTGCTGGTCGCCGACCGGCTCCTCGACCAGAACGCCTTCTACGTGGGCGTCGAGTTCGGCGGCCACCAGTTGAAGTACGGCGCCGAGAAGCTGCGAGAGAACCACCACCGCCTTCGCTCGGGTCTCGGCCAGGCCGACGCCGCCCGCCTACCGTTCACCGATGAGAGCTTCGACGTGGTCGTCATGAGCGAGGTCATCGAGCACCTCCTGCGTCCCGAGGACGCGGTGTGGGAGATCGCCCGCGTGCTCCGGCCCGGCGGAACCTTCGTGATGACCACCAACAACGCATCGGAGGTGCCACTACGAACACCGCTGACGCATCTGTTCGCCTGGATCGAGAAGGGACTCGGCGCCAACCGGCCCGAGCTCATCTCCTACCGACCGTGGGTGTGGCCCGAACCGATCGGTGTCACCAAGGACAGCAGCGAGAAGGTGTATCTGCCCCACACCCATCACATCCAGGCCGAGACGCGGGCCATGTTCGCCGCCGCTGGCCTGGAGACCGTGCATTGGTCGACGTTCGAGTTCCCGCCACCGCAGAGTGCGACGGCAGCGTGGCTGGACCGGCACGGCGACGCCGGTCGCCGTGCCGTCGACCTGATCGAATCGGTTGCTCAGCGCACTCCCTTCGTGCGCCGGCTCGGCTGTCATCTCTTCATGGTCGCCACCAAGACCGGCACCCTCGTGGCGCCCTCCCCGCCAGCGGGTGTGTGGCCCGGTCCCTTCTCCGAGAGCGAAGCGGTGAACCAGTGAGTGGAATCGGGCCGGAGCCCCCGATGTCGCCTGACAACCGGCCAGACGCCATCGACGAGCGCGGGGTGACGCGCCGGCGAGTCGAGTGGAACGCGTCGAGGCAAGGCGACTGGTCCCAGGCGACGACCCTGGGGGATCGCATGCTGGCCCGGGAGCTGTACGAGGACTTCGGGCGTGTCCTCGGTGAGGAGATCGACGAGGACGGTGGCGACCCCGTTCTGTCGCTCCCGGCCATCAACAAGATGATCCGCGAGGTCGTCACCTCGGTACACGGTGGCACCGCGCTCGACGTCGGTTGCGGACCGACCCCCGTTGCCGCTCTCGCCCTCGCCGAGGCGGGATTCCAAACGGTCGCCGTCGACATCGCCCACAGCATCTGCCGACTAGCTCGCCGTCACGCGGAGCGAGGAGTACAGGTGGCAGTGGCCGACGGCGAGGGCCTGCCCTTCCCCGACGAGGCTTTCGACATCGTCACCTGCGATGACGTCATCGAACATGTCTTCGACCAGCCGGCACTGATGAGCGAGCTGGCGCGGGTGCTGCGGCCCGGTGGGCGCCTGCTGCTGGTCACGCCCAACGCGTCGGGCGCCCACGTCCGGCTGGCACGGGCCCGGGACCTGCTCAGGGGACGGCGTCTCGACCGCACCGCCTACCACATCACCGACAGCCACGTCCGTGAGCTCCGGTGGTCCGAGCTGCGAGGTCTGGCCGCCGAGCACTTCACCGTCGTTGAGTCCCGGGCCACTCCCTTCCCTCCGGGCAGGCTGCGCCGCCTCAACAAGCTCCGTCGGGTGGCGGGATTCCGGCACCTCGGTCCGGTTCACTTCGTGATGCTCCAGCGTCGAGCCGGCACCGGTCCGCTCGCCGCCCACTATGCCCAGCGGGCCGACACCGAGTCTCAGGAGAGCCCCTTCGAGGTCCGGCGTGCAGTCGCCGACTTCGTGGCCGGCCACGACCTCGCCCCGCCCGTACTCGACGTGGGGTGCGGGGTCGGCTCGAACCTGGTGCTTCTCTCGACGACCGGCATCCCCGTCGTCGGGCTCGACGTTTCGCTGTCGGCGCTACGACGAGCATCGGAGTTGGCGCCGGTCGGCGCCGGCGACGGCTGCCGGCTGCCGGTCAGATCCCAGAGCGTGGGTACCGTGGTCTGTACGGAGGTCCTCGAGCACGTGGCCGACCCCGCCGAGGTGCTCTCGGAGGTGGCGCGGGTGCTGGTTCCGGGCGGGCTGCTGTACACGTCGGTCCCGAACTACCTGAACCTCGCCGGCCTGCACAAGGTCATCGCCGATCGACGGTCGGGCCGCCATGACTGGAACCCGTGGGGCGCGCACCAAGGGGGCTACGAGGCGCTGATGACGGGACGCAAGCTGCGCCGGCTGGGTTCTCGCTGGTTCGAGCCGCTCAGCGTCCGGGGCCTCGACTATGGGCAGGCCATCACCGGCCGCTTCCGCACGCTCGATCGATTGGCCTGGTCCCGAGCCGGGCAGCGGGTGGCGGCACCGCTCACCCGCCGGCTGCACGGCACCACCTCGCCCGGGATCGCCATGCTGGGCATGAACACCGAGATCGTCTTCCGGAAGCGAGCCACCCAGTGAGATCCCCGACCCACAGCTTCGTCCTCGAGGGACCGCGCGCTCCGATCCGCTCCCTGCTGCGCGATTTGTGGTCCTCGCGGGACCTCATCATCATGCTGGCCCGCAAGGACTACTTCGTGAGGTATCGGCGCGCCTCGCTGGGCCTGGTGTGGGCGGTGGGCCTGCCGTTCGTCCAAGCGTTGGTGCTGTCGTTCGTGTTCTCCAAGGTGTTCAGGTTCGAGACCGATGTGCACTACGGGGTGTTCGTGTTCTCGGGGATCCTTCCGTGGTCGTTGTTCGCCGGCTCGCTTGGAGCGGCGTCGACATCGATCGTCGACAACCACATGCTGGCCTCGAAGATCTACTTCCCCCGCGCCGTGTTCCCGATGGTGACCGTGCTCACCGCTCTGTTCGCCGTCGTTCCCGGGGTCATCGTGTTGCTCACGATGGCGCTCGTGTTGGGGGTGTCGCTCGACTGGACCGTGGTCCTCATCGTCCCCGGGCTGCTGCTGATGGTTCTGCTGCTGGTGGCGTTCAACCTCGTCACCAGCGCGCTTCACGTCTACTTCCGTGACATCCGGTTCGTGGTGGCCGCCGCCCTCACCGCCTGGATGTACGCCACTCCCGTCCTGTACCCACTCGAGCGCGCACCGGGCTCCCTGCGGACGATCATCGAGCTCAACCCGGTGACTGGGGCCGTCACCATGTTCCGGGCGCCCATCGGCGGTACCGAGAACCTCTTCCCCGCAGTCTGGTGGACCCTGGCGTGGATCGCAGTGCTGGGCACGATCGGTGTGATCTTCCAAGCCCGCCGCGACCGAGTGTTCATCGACCTCCTCTGATGGAGCCCATGGCTGTGAACGATCAACCGGTGATCCGCCTAGACGGTGTGACCAAGGAGTACGTCAAGTACGAGGACACACCCACGCTGTTGGGCCACGCCCTGCGGTGGAACCGGACGAAGCGATCGACCCTGGTGGCCATCAGCGACCTCAACCTCGAGGTGGCACGGGGCGAGACGGTCGGCGTCATCGGCCGGAACGGTTCGGGAAAGTCGACCATGCTGCGCATGGTGGCCGGCGTTACGGCGCCCACCTCCGGACGCACCGAGATCAACGGACGGGTGGCGCCGCTCATCTCAGTCGGCGTGGGGTTCCATCCCGAGCTCACCGGACGGGAGAACGTCTATGTCAACGGGACGATCCTCGGGCTCAGCCGTGACCAGATCGACGACCGGTTCGACGAGATCGTGGGCTTTGCCGAGATCGCGCCGTTCATCGACACGCCGGTCAAGTTCTACTCCTCGGGGATGTTCGTGCGACTGGGTTTCTCGGTTGCCGTCGCCGCTCAACCCGACGTGCTCATCATCGACGAGGTGCTTGCCGTGGGCGACATCGCCTTCCAGGGAAAGTGCTTCGACCGCATGGAGGAGATGCGCCAGGGTGGGGCGACGGTGCTGGTGGTGAGCCACAACCTCAACGCCATCATCCGCCTGTGCGAACGTACCCTCGTGCTCGATCGGGGCATGACGCGCTTCGTCGGAGACACGCATGACGCAGTGGAGCTCTACCATCGGATCCTGGCCGAGGACGGTCCGACCGACGCCGGTGAGGGCTCGGCTGGAGGCCCGTCACTCGCGGCGCGGCTGCTCGGCCCCGACCGGCGTCCCGTCGCCAAGGTCGAGGCCGGCGGCGAGCTGACGGTACGGGTCAGCGTCAGCGGTCCGCCTCCGAGCAACAACGCGCATCTCGGTGTCCACGTGAACTCGGCCACCGGGGTGATGGTGTACTCCGAGACGGTGCCGTTCGCTCCTCTGGCGGGCCCGGCGGATTCACCCGCGGTCCTCGACATCCGGTTCCGAACCCAGATGCCCAGCGGCTCCTACAAGGTGAAGGCCGTGTTGGTGTGGGGAGGCGAACCTCATGAGCGGGCGGTGTCACCCGTCATCGACTTCTACGTCGACGGTCGCCCGATGGTGCACGGCCTCGCCGACTTCGAAGCGGTCTTCGAGGTGCCCGCCGAGATCGTGTCTCCCCCCGGGCCAGGATCAGAGGATGAAGCGGCGGTAGCGGATGCCACCCCGGATCATCGTCACGATCTCGGTGACGTCGATCAGGAACACCCCCGGCAACGATCCCAGCCGGCGCCGCAAACCGGGGGCGCGGGGCTCGACCAACATCCGGTGACGGACCCAGGGCAGCACGGCTACCAGGCTGAACCACCGCAACGGTGACAAGGCGATGCCGGCCATGGCCAGGATGGCGGTGGGGTGGCTCCGCTTCCAGAAGACGCCGTGGTGCAGGTACTCCGATCTCGTGATCGGGTGCTTGCGCAGCACGCCGGGGAGGTCGACCCACTTCGCGGTGTCGGCAAGGGCGTCTCGAAGCGACCCGGCCCTGACGTCGTGGTACACCAGCGCGGCCGGCTCGAAGACCGGACGTCGACCGAGCTCGTCGCGGACGCGATGGCCGAGGTCGGTGTCCTCGCCGGTGCGCAGCGCATCGTCGAACCCGCCGACGGCTTCGATGTCGGCGCGCCGGTAGAAGATGTTGCAGGTCTCGAAGAACTCGGCTGAGTCGACGGTCAATGACCGGCTGTAGGGCTCGCGGGTCAGATGGACCTGATCGGGGGGCACCGCGGTGCGGCCGACCACGAAGATGTCGCCACCGCGTTCCAGACCGGCCACGCCGGCCGCGAGCCAGTCGGCGTCAGGTACGCAGTCGTCGTCGATGAACGCGAGGATCGGTGCGGTGCTGATCTCGATGCCCGCGTTGCGGGCGACGGCCGGTCCAGAGTTCCTCGCGAGGCGGCAGGACCGCACCGTGAGCGGGGACGAGGCCGTGGCGCCGGCGATGACCTCAGGGGTCTGGTCGGTGGAGGCGTCGTCGACGATGACCACTTCGAAGTCGGATGCCGGAGCCGCCTGCTCCTCCAGCGCATCGAGCAGTCGCCGCAACCTCCCCGCCCGATCGTGGGTCGCCACGACCACCGAGGCCCGCGACCGGGGGCGTGCTGGCACGCGCAGGACGCTATCGCGGGCCACCCCCGGCCAACGTGACCGCTAGGGTCCTCTGCCGGTGGGCGACATCGTTGAGCTGCTGAGGCCCTACCGGGTTGACCTCACCGGCCCCGCGGCACCAGGTGGGCCGCGCCTGTGCGTGGTGGTCGGTGGCCAACCCGATCGGCGACGACACGCGGCCGAGCAGCTCGCGGCGTCGCTGGGCGCCCGCTACCCCGGGCCCAGCGGGCTCATCCCCCAGGCGCGAGAGCTGCTGGGGGCGCATCTGGTCAGCCCCGACAACGGCGTGGCCAGCCTGACGGGCCCCACCCGATTCGGGATGCTGACCCGACGTCTTCTCGATCGCATGTACGGCGAACCCACCGCCGGGTGGGTCATCGACGACGTGGAGCACGGTCGGGAGGTGCTGCCACTCATCGCCACCCTCTACCCCGATGCTGTGGTGGTCGTCGTGGGAGCCACCGGGGCCGAACGGAGAGGTGTCCGAGGCGTGGCCGCCGCGCTTGCGGATCGTTGGTCGCTCCGCCGGGCCATCGCCTCGGTCCCCGACCTCGAGATCGTGCGAGAGAGGCTCGGTCATCGGGGCGGGATCGCTGACGTCGTCGGGCTTCCTGGCCGCAGCAACGCCGTCCGAACCTTCTCCCTCGAAGGGGATCAGGAGGGGAGCGGCCCGGACTTCGAGCTGTGCCTGATCGTCGGATCGCCGCGGTCGGGCACGACCTGGCTCCACTCTTTGATCAACGCCCATCCGGTGGTCGGCGGGCCTGTCGAGATCGAGACGAACCTCTTCCGGGCCTGTCGGAACTTCCATCTCAACGCCGCGGGTCCACAGGTCGGACGCGTCGACGAGGCGGCCCGGTATCAGGCTCTGCGCGAGTTCTGCGACGCGATGCTCGGTCCACATCTGGGTCGGGGAGAGACCATCTTCGCCGAGAAGACCCCAAGCCACGCGCTCTTCCTTGACCAGATCCAAGGCATCTACCCCGGCGTGAAGGTCGTGCACATCGTCCGGGACCCCCGCGACGTCATCCGATCAGGGTTGGAGATGGAGCACTCGACGCTCGACGCCGACACCGCAGCGAGACGGTGGACGAACTGGAGTCGCCGGCTGCGGGCCGATGCCGAACGTCTCGGCTCCGTCGTGACTGTTCGCTACGAAGACGTTCTGGCCGATCCCCGATCGGCGATGACAGAGATCTTCGGCTGCCTCGGAGTCGAGGTCGACCCCGAGGTGCTTCACCGGGTGGGTGGGGTGGTTGGTCGCCGGGTGTCGCAGTTCAACACCACGGGCCCGGTGGGGGCCGGCAAATGGAGCCAGCTCCCGGGTGATCTCATCGATCGCATCGTGGCCGTCACCGGTGACGAGATGGCGCACTACGGGTACGCCGAGCCGGCGGAGGTGATGGCGGCGCGATCGCGGGTTTCGAGGTCGGTAACCCCCACCGGCGAGCCTTGAGGCCCGCTCGGACTCCGGGTACACGGGGGATCAGTCGTCGAGGTCGATCGTCTTGACCACGACGTGCGGATCCCCGATCACGACCGAGCCGGCGGCAACGTCGGTCCGCACCGTTGCGCCGGCGCCAACCACAGCGCCCCGGCCGATGTGGACGCCCTTGAAGACCATGGTGTCGCCAGCAACCCAGCAGTCGTCGTCGATGATGATCGGAGCGCTGCGGGGGCGGTCGCGCTCCTCAGGTCGCAGCCCGTGGAAGTCAGAGTCGGAGATGGTCGCTCCGATGAGGCAGTTGGCCCCGATGGTGACGGAGTCGGTGACGTAGATTCGGGGACCGTTGAGGTAGCAACCGGGGCCCACCGTGAGGGTGGCGCCGTTGGTGACCACGAGCTCCGTCGAGTCGCCCTCGGTGGCGGCGATGATGCATCGGTCCCCGAAGATCACCTGACCGTCGCCGCTGATCCGACAGCGCCCGCGGACGGTGACTCCTCGACCCCACGTGATCTTCGGTCCCGGAGCGAGTCGGAAGAGCGCGCCGACCACCAGGCGCTGAAGTTGGAACCCGACGGTGCCCAGAGCCACCCGCCGGCCATGGTGGC
>Ga0214471_10002108_pt1 | contig 15641 bp, 16 predicted proteins | sample RVTome_5_FD_207665 | JGI IMG/M metagenome (GOLD analysis project Ga0214471, IMG submission 207665) | Soil microbial communities from uranium-contaminated site in the Upper Colorado River Basin, Wyoming, United States - RVT142D155 | ecosystem: Environmental > Terrestrial > Soil > Contaminated >... | reverse complement strand
GCTCGCACTCGTTGCTTGTATGCGCAAGCTGCTCGTCATTCTCAACACCATGGCCAAAACGAAAGAGCCGTGGCGGTCTGCCGAGGCTGTTCGGGTGGGGAGGTAAGACAGTTGCTGATCCCGATATCGAAGCTGGGCGACGCAGGCGAAAATGGCGCTTACTTAAATGTATAAGCTATGACTAATGCTGTTTGCATTCGAGTCGCTTGCCGGCTGCAAAAAGCCCTTGCCAAGAGTTCGGTTTTGAGGGCACGATAGTGGCAGGGTGAATTGGGATGCGGCTATCACCCGTCGTGCAATAAGTTAGGATGGTTGCGCCACAGAACAACAAGGAGCATGGCCTATGTACACACTCTTTCGTGTTCTTTCCCTAAAGCGCGTTCTGGCCGAGCAGGCCCCGGCAGTGGGTATTGCGTGGGTTTGTGCGGAGCTGTTCTACAAGTTCCACAGCTTCACTCTCGAATGCGCGGCATTCCTCGCCACCTGGTTCGTGGCGGACTTGTGCATCCAGTCGTTGAAGTGGATGTTCGCCAAGCGCCCCGCCGATCAGGCGCGCTGACGCCGACAAAATCGCCGGATGTGAGCGTCCTGGGTTCTTGCTCAAGGAAGGGGGATCCGTGGAAGTCGCGACCAAGAAGCACACCCGTTGCAAACCGTTGACCCGTCTGTGCCGCATCTGGGAAATCATCACCCGTGAGCCGAAAACGCCGCATGGCGATCCCTGCGTACGTTTTCCGGGCCACCTGATTCGCAAACCGGATCCCTGCATCTACAGCCAGTTCCTGCTGATGCAGTTGAACCAGCCGGTCACCTGGGACAATCCCGACGTACGGATCCTGCTGGGCGGGGTCGAGCAGAACACCTACAATCTCACCGCCGGGACGCAGTACACGCTCGAAATCACCGTCCACAATAGTTCGCGCGACAAGCCGGCGGACGGAACGGCGGTGCACGTCCGCTGGATCGAATTCGGCGCCGGCGGCCAGACGCGCCATGCCATTGCCACGCTCTCGGCCAACGTGCCGATCTGGCCCGGGACCGCGGTGGTTACCGCCGGCTGGCGCACCCCGGATACACCCGGGCACTACTGCATCGAGGTCGAGCTCGTTCATCCGCAGGACGGTAATCCCGCGAACAACCGCGGGTGGAACAACACCCAGGTGTACGCGGCCAATTCACCGGTGCACCGCCCCATCCGGATCTTCAATCGATACCCGAAGGGTTGCCCGCCGATCAAGGAAGGTGGTGGGCCGTACCTGCGGCCGGAGCGGGTGCTGTGGGGCTGGGGCGTGCTCGGGGCGTTGACCGGATTTCTGCTGCACCGGCTTGCGTCCCACGACTGGGGCACCGCCGGGCGCGTTGCGGCCATGACCGCGGGCGGCTACGTCGCACTGGTCATCGTGGGATTCGTCAGCGAGTGGCTCTACAACTGGGTCAAACGCAGTCGTCTCGATCGCCAGGGCAAGCGCCCGCCGAAGGAGGAGCGGATACCGTGCAACCTCGTCGAGATCGACGTGGATTCCTACGAGTTCACCGACAAGGTCGGCAAGGACTTTGACCCGGATGCGGCGTTTCAGGGTAAGGCGCCGGCGTGGCCGGCGCGCGTGGAGCCGTCGCGCTTTCTGTTCGCGGAGGGCGAGGCCCACCGGGACGTCGAGCTGATCGTCGATGCTCCGGACGGCCCCGGACCGGACGGCGTCTTCAATGTCAACGTGCGCCAGGGCGGCGTGCCCGCCGGCGGTGTAACCATTCGCATTACTCGCCAAGGAGGCTGAACATGGCTGGCTGCAGCGTTGTTCACGAAGGCGCCGGCGATCCGGGCGCCGCGGAAGGTCGGGTCCTCGGCTGGGTGTGGGGCGGTGCGGCCCTCGGTGCCGCTGCGGGGTTTCTCAGTGCCGCCGGTGCAGTAGCGGGTGGGCCCATCGGGCTGGGCGCGGCGCTGGCGATCATCGGCATCGTGGGCTTTACCGCCCTGGGTCTGGCCATCGTTGGATTCTTCGTGGGGTTCGCCGTGAACTGGTTCGATCGGCTGTTCGCACATGAACCATCGAACATCACGATGGCCGGCTGCATCCTGTGTGCCGGCAAGAACACCGGCTTTCCGCCGTGGAACGACAACGACTGGACCTTCAACCTCGGTGGTCCATCGCTAAGTCTGTTGGCACCGACGGACGCCGGGTTGTCGGTCAATGAGATCCGCAACCGCGACGCACCGGGTGGCGGGCCGGCGTTTCCGGTGCTCGACCCGTCCACGCGTCAACCGGCGCTGCACTGCGAGATCGGTTCCCATATCGGAGATTACGCCGCAGTCGGCGGGGCCGTCGGGTCGGTCGCCGGCGCAATTGGCGGGGCGATCGCCGGCGCCGCGATTTGTGTGGCGCTGGGGCTGGCGACGTTCGGGATCGGCGCGCTGTTGTGCCTGCTGGTGGTGGCCATTGCCATCGCGGTCGGCGCCGCGGTCGGCGGCCTCGCCGGCGACGCGATCGGGGCGGGCATCGGCTGGATCGCCGACGAGCTGGACGATTTCGATGAGCGCGGGGAGGCGATTACCCGCGGTTGCCTCATGATTCTCAATGGACGCTGGGTGACCGATTCGAGCCACCAGTGGAATGAGATTCACGATATCGAGAGCGCAACGCTCGTTGAGTGCCCGGACCCCCCGTGTGATGCAACGGTCGGTGCCGCCGGCGGTCCGCTCATTGCGGCGGTCGGCATTGGCCGGCACCCAGGCGGGCGAGACCCGTAGCGGTTTACCGGGTTTTCTACAGCAGGGGGTTGTCCGCGCCGACAGGCGTGATTACAATCGGGACAAAATGGAGCAGTGATCGGGAGGGCGCCTATGGGGGGCAAGTCCGCAGTAGATCCTACTCGTCGCGCATGCCGGGCAGTGGTGTCGGTCGTGGCGTTCGCGGCGCTGTGCGCGTCGGCCTCGGCGCTGGCGCAGGGTATCATCCATCAGGTCACGGTCAAGCCGCGGCCGTCGCTGCCGGGCAAGACCTGGACCTTCACCAGCTACTACGGCTGCTTCGAGTACGGCACCGGGCGGCCGGTCAACTGCTCGTTCACGCACACCGTCGACGGCGTCAAGCCGCCGGCCAGCGACCCCGACAACAACGGCGGCCACTTCCACAACACCAGCCGGCCGCTGTCGCTCGCCAACAAGCCGCTCACCCACGACGGCGACACCGATCCGGCACCCTACGGCGTCGCCGGCTTCACCGCCACCGGGACAAACGGCTGGGGCAAGGTGGTGCACGAGATGCCGGAGGTGTCGGGCAATCTCGCCGGCACGGCGAACATGGTGCTGCCGCGCTACTGGTACTGCGTGAGCGGCTGTTACACCTTCAACTCCTGGCGTTACGAAGACACCTACGACATCGGCATCCGCAACCTGGCCGAGCTGCCGACGCTGCCGCCCGGCGGCGACTACGTCAAGGTGCGTAGCCCGGACAATAACCATCCCGATTCGGTCGCCTTCACCGGCAGCGCGCTCACCTTGCAGATGATCCCGCTGGTCGCGCAGAACTTCCAGATCCTCTCGGGGCGCACGCTGAGCGTCAACGACATGAGCCTCATCAAGGGCGGCCTGTTCGACATCGGTGCCCAATGGACGCCACCGCACAAGAGCCACCGCGAGGGCAAGGACGCCGATATCAACCAGGGTGGCGTGAGCTGCGACCAGGACCGCGACCTGCGCGCGGCGGCCGACCAGCTCCTGAGCCGCGTGCCGTCACCGAGCGGTGGGATGCGCTCGGCGTTGCTGTGCGAACCGTGCAGCGGCGGCCGGATGTGCCGCAAGCACATCGATTTCGAGTAGCCGCAAGGCGCCACCCAGCGTTCGAGGGCAGGGACGATGATCCATCGCATCACATCGGGTTTCCTTCTGGCGGTTCTGGCGCTGGCCGGCGCGCTGCCGGCGCGCGTGGCGCAGGCGGTCGGCGAGATGCCGGTGCCGACCTTGGAGAACGTGACGGTACGCGCGACCGCTTCGTACGATTCCGCGGCGCTGCGCTACAGCTACCGGTACACGGTCCAGAACCCGGCCGCCAACAGCGGCGAGATCTGGAATCTCAAGCTCGACATCCGCACCAACCCGCGCTACTCCGGCCTGCCGTCGTTCGGCCTGACGATTCCGCTCGGCACGTCGCTCGTGCCGTTCGACGACGCGCTCGCCGCGCGCGAGCCGCTCGATCTCGAGCAGGGCATCTCGGTGGTGCCGATCGGCCAGCAGGTGCCGGCCGGCTGGCACGGCGGCTTCGGCAAGGACGGCTACGCGCGCTTCACCGCCGGCAACAACGGCATGACGATCCTGCCGGGCGCGAGCCTGTCGGGCTTCACGCTGCTGAGCCGCGGCCTGCCGACCATCCGCGAGGCGCAGGCGGTGCCCGACTGGGTGCTGATCGTGCCCGATCACGACGAGGTCACCGACGACCTGCTCGACGCGGCCGCCGCGGTCGAGCGCGACCTGCCGTCGATCACCTACACGCTCGGGCCCTCCAGCCTCAACACCTTCGGCTCGGACGATCACTGGTCGCAGCTCGCCGCCGACATCGAGCGCGCCGCGACGCTCGGCTGGATCACCGACCCGGCGCTGGTCCAGGCGCTGCGCGACCAGCTCGCCTTCGCGCGCGCCGCGCTCGACCAGGACGACGGCACGCTCGCCAAGACCCGCCTGCAGACGGTCTTGCAGACCATGCTCGATTCCCTGCCCGGCCAGCGCAACCAGGAGATCTTCGATCTCGTGGTGCTGAATATTCGCAGCCTGCTCGAGAGCACGCCGGACACGCCGATCCCCTTCGAGCCGGTGTACACGCTCATGCCGCGCAGCGCCACGCTGTCGATCGGCACCGAGCACACGGTCACGGCCAAGGTGGTCAATTCCGCCGACAACGACGCGCCGGTCGAGGGCTATCGGGTGTTCGTGACCATCGTCCAGGGACCGCACGAATCTGAGTCGTGGTCGGGTGACACCGACGCCAACGGCGAATACACCTTCAGCTATACCGGCACGGCGGTCGGCACCGATCACTTGGTGTGGATCGAGGAAGTGGGGTCTCTCAAGCCGCTCATGCCGGCGCCGATTCACCTGGCGTCGCTGACCAACGACCTGGCCGCGCTGCTGGTCGGTTATCAGCCTTATCCCGGCGCGCTGGCCGAGGCGGAGGTCACCTGGACCGGCGGGCCGGATCTGGTGGTGCCGTTCTTCATGCCGCCGGAGATCCAGTCGCAGGGCGGCAATCCCGTCTACGTCACCGAGGTCACGCAGAACATCGGCATCCTCGACGCCGCGGAGTCGACCACGCGCTATTACCTCTCGGCGAGCCTGCCGATCGATCCGTACGCGGCGCGCGTCATCGGCGAGCGCCGGGTCGGCCCGCTGACGCCGGACGCGACCAGCGAATCGGGCACCGTCCAGTTCCAGCTACCGGCCGACCTGCCGGAAGGCGTGTACTATCTCGCCGCCTGCGCCGACGCCGACTACGAGCTCGCCGAGCTCGACGAGGGCAACAACTGCTCGTTCAGCGAGCTCACCACATCGAAATCGACTATCGTGCCGACACTCGAGGTGGACAACGCGCCGCCCGACTGCAGCGCGGCCGCGCCGAGCGCCGGCATCTTGTGGCCGCCGAACCACAAGCTGCACGACATCACGCTCCAGGGTGTCATGGACCCGGACGGCGATCCGGTCACGATCACCGTCACCGGCATCCGCCAGGACGAGCCGGTGAACGGCCTCGGCGACGGCGACACCAGCCCCGACGGCTTCGGCGTCGGCACCCCGACCGCGCGCGTGCGCGCCGAGCGCTCGGGCCTCGACAACGGCCGCGTCTACGAGATCGCCTTCACCGCGGACGATGGCCAGGGCGGAACCTGCGAGGGCACCGTCGCCGTCGGCGTCCCGCACGACCGCGGCGGCCAGCCGGTGCCGTTCAACGACGGCGCCAACTACGACTCGACCCTCCCTTAGAGCGCCTAACAAAATGACCTCGCATTCAACGCCGAACCGTAGGGTGCGCCCTGCGCACCGAAATATTGAGCGGTGCGTGGGACGCACCCTACACCCTTAGGGAAACCCGGGTCAGAGAGGAATTATTGCTAATATTAGCGAAATGTCCTCTCTTGTATCTTTCCCCCCGGCTTTCTGACGTCGGCGCGCAGCGACTCCGGAATCGGGCGACACCCGCAGTGCCGGGCATGGGCCCGGTGCCAGCGGATGCGCTGTTCGCGCGAGGCGTTCGCCGGCATCGGGTGTGCTTCGTGCCATTTCCTGTTCATCGTCCATTCGCTCCTTGCGCCCTGGACGCCAGCGTTGCCGTCAGCCCGGAATCGGCTGCGCGCGCGCCGCGCCGGGCGCCTTGAACAACACCGAGGTGATGAGCTCGATCAGCAGGCCGTAGATCATCCCCAGGACGATCGTCCACGCGAACAGCGCGGCCTTGCCGAATTCCGGGTTGTCCGGCGCCATCAGCCCGCCGATCGCCAGGGGAATGCTGAAGAGCGCTCCCATGGCGATGCCGTGCAGCGACCAATGCCCCAGGGTCAGCGCGCTGATGCCGATGGCGACGCCGATCAGCGTGCGCTCGGCGACGATCTGCCAGGCGGCGGGCCCGGGCAGCGCGCCGGGCGCGCTGCTGGCCAGGGCCAGACAGACGAAACCGAACATGATCCCGGACAAAGTCGCCACCGTAAGCCGCCTCGCCCCGCGCATACGCACCTCCTGATTTCGTTGAGCGGCAAGCTGCGTGCCGCCGATGACGCCCGCTGCGTCCGCGCTGAGACACCGGGCCGGGGCGGACGCGTTACCGGCCGGGACCGCCGGGGCCGTTTCGGGCGGCGGTCTTTTTCGCCGGCGCGGTGGTGTATCGGAAGGGCAGATAGACGGGGCAAAACGCGAACAGCCCGGTCATGAGCCGGATCGCCCCATAGGCGGTGATGATCATCCACCACGGGCCGCTCACCAGAAAAATGCCGATCAGCATGAACACGACACCGTGCGCGACCCGCTCGAGCCGGTCCGATCCGCCGACATTGCAGCCAGGTATGTGCATTTCGCCTTCCCGCCGGAACCCGCGCCTTGCGCGACCGCACCGGTCGCAGTGTCCTACGATCACACACGCGACGGCTCATTGCATTGACGTCAGTCAACGAAACATGTCCGGGGAAACCCGGGTCAGGGAGGAATTGTTGCTAATAATTTAGCGGAAAATCCTGACCCCGCTTATCGGGTCACCGCCGCCGGATGCCGATATCCTCATGCTCGATGCCGGGCTTGCGCGCCGGCGCCGCGGGCGCGACAACCTTGTCCAGGCAGCTGCCGGTCAGATTGATCTTGGCGACGCGGAAGTTGTTGGTCTCATCGCTCTCCGCCACCTGGTTTTCGGAGTCCAGGTACAGTCCGAAGTCGTTCAGGCCGGACTGCAGGTAGACGTCGAAGGTCTTCACCTCGCTTTCCTTGGCGTCCAGGGTCTGGTTGGGATGCTGCACGACCACTGCGCCGTTGCGCAGCATCCGGTTGCGGAATGACGGGCTGGTGGCGACCTCGCCCTTGTTGGTCATGTGATAGGCCATCTCGAACCGGCACTGGCCGTTGGCCATCGACTTCGCCTGGCTGGCCGGGACCGTCGCCACCGGCCCGCCGGAGATGAAGCTGCCGTTCAAGGTGATGCCATGGGTGGTGACGTCGGGTTTCACATTGGAGACGATCGTGTCGGTCTGCGCCGCGGCCGTCAGGTTCCAGCACAGCATGGCGCCGAGCGCGAGCTGCGCGACGGCGGTCGTCGGTCGGGTGTGCATAGCGCCTCCTTCAGGGGTGGTCGTTAACACCTGGGTCGCGGTGCGGGCGGCGGCGGTTCAGTGCCGCGGGACCCATTCTTGCGGCGCAATATCCGGAAGTAAATGAGAATTGCTCACAAGCGCCTCCGACCCGATCGCGTTTGCTATAGTGTGTATAAGTCATCCCTTATAAGGACGGCAGCCATGAGCAACGACGACAAGCAGGCCCTGGCCGAGCAGGCCTACCACAAGGCGCTTCAGTACGAATTGAGCTACGGCTGTTGTCCGCAATGCGTGCTCGCCACCGTGCAGGAAACGGTCGGTGTCGTCGACGACCAGACCATCAAGGCCAGCCACGGGTTGTCCGGCGGCGGCGGGCTGGTGGGGCAGGGGACCTGCGGGGCCTTGACCGGCGGGCTCATGGCGCTCAGCGCGAAATTCGGCCGCGACCGCAGCAAGCTCGATACCGGACGCCACATCAACAATTTCAAAAAGAGCCGCGAGCTCGTCGAGCGCTTCCGCCGCGAGTTCGGCGGCATCACCTGCGAGGCGCTGCAGCGGAAATTCACCGGGCGCACCTACGACATGTGGAACGCCGAGGAGTACAAGGCCTTCGATGCCGCCCGCGGCCGGCAGTGCGCGCATGCGACCGGCATGGTCACTAAGTGGGTGGTTGAGATCCTGTGATGTGCTGAATGTTGTCGAGCAGGCGGATTTCCGGCTCCGCCTGTCCGGCGTTAAGCCATGCGCCTCGCATGGCCTATTGTCTGTAGGGGAAAATCCGCGTCATCAAGCCATCCCGTAATCGCTGTATTCATTTGACATGACGGCGATTTCACCGGCGCTCCGAGGGATAGGCACCGGCATGGTCTATAATTATTTTTAATTAAACGGGTATAACCCTGCATCAGTAGGATGCCTGGAAACTAACACAGGGAGTGAACGGCTATACCCCTTTTGATAAGAGGGCATTCCCATGAACAGACTGCTAGCAGTATTGCTGCTGGCCGTTACCGGCATGGCATCTCCGCTTGCCGGTGCGGCCGACGAGGAGTACCCGTTCCGCGCACGCTACCCGGACGTGCAGATCATGAGCACCGACGAGCTCAAGGCGCGCCTCGGCGAGGTGCTGGTGATCGATGTGCGCTCGAAGTACGAGTTCGACACGCTGCATGTCAAGGGCGCGGTCCACGTGCCATTGAAGATCGGTTTCGGCGAGAAGGTGGCGCAGTTGCGCGCCGAGCACGACAAGCCGTTCGTGTTCTATTGCAACGGCAAGACCTGCCACAAGTCGTACGACGCGGCGCTGCTCGCCGCCAAGGCGCGGCTGGACAGGATCTACGCCTACGATGCCGGCATCTTCGATTGGGGCCAGGCGCAACCGGCCGATACCGTGCTGCTCGGCAAGAGCCCGATCGATCGCAGGCAGGTGATCGACAAGAAGCGCTTCACCGCGCGCCTGCTCGAACCGCCCGAGTTCGTGGCGCTGGTCGACGACCGGAGCGTGGTACTGGACGTGCGCGATCGCGTGCAGCGCGACAGCCCGCTGTTTCCGTTCAAGGAGCGGCGCGCGCAACTGGACGAGACCAAGAAGATCGATGCCGCCATCGCGGAGGCCAAGGCGCAGGGGAAGGTGCTGCTGGTGTACGACCAGGCCGGCAAGCAGGTGCAGTGGTTCCAGTATTACCTCGAGAACAAAGGGGTCAAGGATTACTTCTTCATGAAGGGCGGAGCCCAGGGGCATTTCGATCACATGTTCGGCCGGGTGGTGCTGGGCGGCGGCGACAAGGACAAGTAGCGGCGGCGGGTCCGGTCCGGCATTACACGCTTCCCGTCGTCACCCAGAAAGCGCCGCCTGACCCGCGGCGCTTTCTCTTTGATCGTTGCTTGCTGAAGCGGCCAGGGCGATAATGCCCCTCGTTGCCGGCGCCGAGACGGTGTCGCGTACGAAGCGAACACCGCTGACCTGTCTTTCGCACAACGGAACCCCATGCCCAAGCCCCGCAAGCTTCTGTTCATCGCCATCGCGCTCACCGCCGCCGGCCTCGCCGGTCCGGCCGCGGCCGCGGAGCCCGTGCTCAACTTATATAGTGCCCGCCACTACCAGACCGACGAGGCGCTGTACCGCGACTTCACCGCGCAGACCGGCATCCGGGTCAATCGCATCGAGGGCAAGGAGGACGAGCTGTTCATGCGCATCCGCACCGAGGGCGCCAACAGCCCGGCCGATGTCTTCCTGACCGTCGACGCCGCGCGCCTGCAGATGGCGCACGAGGCCGGGCTGTTCGCGCCGGTCGCCTCGAGCACGCTGCGCCGGCGCATCCCCGCCCAGTTCCGCGAGCCGGGCGGTCACTGGTTCGGCTTTTCCTACCGTGCGCGGGTGATCGTCTACCGCAAGGACCGCATCGACCCGGCGCACGTGCGGACCTACGCGGATCTCGCCGATCCGGCGCTGCGCGGCAAGCTGTGCGTGCGCTCCGGCGGGCATGTCTACAACCGCAGCCTGATGGCGGCGCAGATCGCGCATCACGGCGAGGCCGGCGCCGAGGCCTGGGCGCGCGGCATCGTCGCCAATCTCGCGCGCCCGCCCAAGGGCGGCGACACCGACCAGATCCGCGCGGTCGCGGCCGGCGAGTGCGACGTGGCGCTCAGCAATCATTACTACTACGCGCGGCTCATGGCCTCGACCGAGCCCGGCGACCGCGAGGTCGTGCGCCGCACCGGGCTCGTATTTCCCGACCAGGCCGGCCGCGGCGCGCATGTGAACATCTCCGGCGGCGGGATGCTCAAGCACGCGCCCAACAAGGACGCAGCGGTGAAATTTCTGGAGTACCTGGCGAGCGACGCCGCGCAGGCCTATTTCGCCGACGGCAACAACGAGTGGCCGGTGGTGCCGACGGTGCGGCTCGACAACCCGCAGTTGCAGGCGATGGGAAAATTCAAGGTCGACCGCCTCGGCGCCGACGCGCTCGCGCGCAACAGCGCCGCGGCGCAGCGCGCCATCGACCGCGCCGGCTGGAAGTAGCGTGGTACCGCCGCGCAAACCCCTCTCCCTCCGGGAGAGGGGCAGGGGTGATGGCAAGCAGTACGAGAAGACATCTTCCGACTCCCCCTCTCCCTCTGGGAGAGGGATGGGGTGAGGGCCGCCGGCTCCGACAAAACCGCCCTCATCCTGTCATTCTCCCGGAGGGAGAAGGAACCCCGTAGTGGGCGAGGTGTGTTATCTCCCTCAGCCAACTCTCACCGTCGTCGCAAGGTGCGCGCCAGCAGCACCACCGGAATGAGCCCGACCGCCACGATGGCGAGCGACGGTGTGGCGGCCTCGGCCAGGCGCTCGTCGGCGGCCAGCACGAAGACCTGGGTGGCGAGCGTGTCGAAGTTGAACGGCCGCATGACGATGGTCGCCGGCAGCTCCTTCATCACGTCCACGAACACCAGCAGCGCCGCGGCCGCGAGACCCCCGCGCAGCATCGGCACGTGCACGCGCAGCAGCAGTCCGCGGCGCCCGGCGCCGAGGCTGCGCGCCGCCTCGTCCATGCCCGGGCGGATGCGCGCCAGGCTCGACTCGACGCCCTGCAGCGCCACCGACAGGAAGCGCACCACGTAGGCGTAGAGCAGCGCGGCGATGCCGCCGGTGAGCAGCAGGCCGGTGGAGACGCCGAAGCGCGCGCGCATCCAGGCATCGAGCGCATTGTCGACGGCGGACAGCGGAATCAGCACGGCGACCGCGATCACCGTGCCCGGCGTGGCGTAACCCAGCGAGGCGACGCGGTTGGCGCCGCGCGTCAGCCAGCCCGGATGCAGCCGCGCGGCATAGGCCAGCAGCAGCGCCAGCGCCACCGTCAGGAAGCTCGCCAGCAACGCGAGCGTGAGACTGTTGCCCGCCAGCCGCAGGTACTTGGCGCCGAGCTGCGCGTCGCCCGCGGTCCAGGCCATGTCGAGCAGCAGCCCGGCGGGGATCAGGAAGCCGCCGGCCAGCGGCAGCAGGCAGGCGAAGCCGGCGAGCGCGCCGCGCGCGCCGTGCAACGGTGCCGGCTCGGCGCGCCGCGCGCCGCTGTCATGGAAGCGCGCGCGGCCGCGGCTCATGCGTTCCAGCGTCAGCGCCAGCAGCACGATGCCGAGCAGCGCCGCGGCCAGCTGCGCGGCCGCGACCGGGTCGCCGAAGGCGTACCAGGCGCGGTAGATGCCGGTGGTGAAGGTCGGCACGCCGAAGTAGGCCACCGCGCCGAACTCGGCGAGCGTCTCCATGACGACCAGCGCCGTGCCGCCGACCAGCGCCGGGCGCGCCAGCGGCAGCGCCACGCGCGCGAACGCGGCCGCCGGCCCGAGCCCGAGGCTGCGCGCCGCCTCGACCATGCCGGCGGCCCGCTCCAGGAAGGCGGCGCGCGCCAGGATGTACACATAGGGATAGAACACCAGGCTGAACACGACGATCGCCCCGCCCAGCGAGCGCACCTCGGGAAACCAGTAGTCGCCGCGCTCCCAGCCGAAGGCCGCGCGCAGCGCGGTCTGCACCGGGCCGGCGTACTGCAGCAGATCCGTGTAGGCGTAGGCGATGACATAGGTCGGCATGGCGAGCGGCAGCAGCAACAGCCACTCCAGCGGCCGGCTGCCGGGAAAGCGGTGCATGCTCACCAGCCAGGCCGCGCCGGTGCCGAGCAGCATCGCGCCGAGGCCGGCGCCCGCCGCCAGCGCCACGCTGTTGACGACATAGTCCGTCAGCACGGTCTCGGCCAGGTGCGCCCAGACTCCCTGCTCGTCGGGGCGGAAGACGTTGGCGATCAGGCCGAGCAGCGGGGTGGCGATCGTCAGGGCGATCACCAGGGCCACGAGGGTCAGGACGGAGAACGACGGTCGCGCCGCGGCGTGCAGCAGACCGGGGGGCAGACCCCGGCCGAGTAGGCGTGACATGCGGAAAAACCCCGTGTGCTGTGCGCGAGACGAAATTATAATGAATTCCGGCGTTATTGCCCGCACTCCCGGCCACCACACCCAGCAGCCTTCTATGGGACAGGAACTGATCGTCCGCCACGCCCGCCACCGCTACGGCGCGCGCGCCGTGCTCAACGACTTGAGCTTCGCGCTCGAGAGCGGCGAGATCGGCTGCCTGCTGGGGCCGTCCGGCTGCGGCAAGACCACGGCGCTGCGCGCCATCGCCGGCTTCGAGCCGCTGACGGCCGGCGAGATCCTGATCCGCGGCCGGGTCGTGAGCCGCCCCGGCCACAGCCTGGCGCCGGAGCAGCGCCGGCTCGGCATGGTGTTTCAGGACTACAGCCTGTTCCCGCACCTGACCGTTGCCCGCAACCTGGCCTTCGGCCTGGGCGGCCGCCCGAGGCGCGAGCGCGAGGCGCGCGTCGCCGAGCTGCTGGAGACCGTCGGGCTCAAGGACTATGCCGCGGCCTTCCCGCACGAGCTCTCCGGCGGCCAGCAACAGCGCGTCGCGCTGGCGCGCGCGCTCGCGCCGCGGCCGGCGTTGCTGCTCATGGACGAGCCGTTCTCCAACCTGGACGTGGAGCTGCGCGAGAAGCTGTCGCTGGAGGTGCGCGACATCCTCAAGCACGAGGCGACCACCGCGCTGCTCGTCACCCACGACCAGCACGAGGCCTTCGCGATGGCGGATGTCGTCGGCGTGATGCGCGACGGCGCGATCGAGCAGTGGGACACGCCGTACAATCTCTATCACCAGCCGGCCAACCGCTTCATCGCTGACTTCATCGGCCAGGGCGTGTTCGTGCCCGGTACGGTGCTCAATTCCACGCACGTGGAGATCGAGCTCGGCATCCTGCGCGGTGCCATCCCCGGGGCGTGCGCGCCCGAGGGTTGCGCGCGCTGCGGCCAGGGCTGCCGCGTCGACGTGCTGCTGCGGCCGGACGACATCGTTCACGACGACGCGAGCCCGCTGCTCGCGGTGGTCGAGCACAAGGCATTCCGCGGCGCCGATATCCTTTATACCCTGCGCCTGCCCGCCGGCGGCCGCGCGCTGTCGCTGGTGCCAAGCCACCACAATCACGCCATCGGCGAGAAGATCGGCATCCGTCTGGATGTCGACCACGTCGTGGCCTTCCGCACCGAGGGATAGCGGCAGTCTTGCGGCCGGTCGACGCCTTGCGGAAACCGCCGGGACGCGGGCCGGGAAGTGCGATCCCGGTCGATCGGGCAGCGCGGTGGGTGCGCGGTGACCGCTTACACGCAGCCCGTGGGCTTGGGCAGTCCGGCGTAGCGGCAGGCCTGCTTGGCGGGCCCGTAGGGGAACAACGTGTAGAGATACTTGCTGGTGCCCTTCTCGGCGCCGAGCTTCTTGGCGATCGCCTTGGTCAGCGCGCGGATCGGCGGGGCGATCTGGTACTGCTCGTAGTACTCGCGCAGGAAATTGATGACGTCCCAATGTTCCGCAGTCAGATTCAGATGGTCGTCGGAGGCCATCTGTTCGGCCAGTTCCTTGCTCCAGTCATTGAGATTGACGATGAAACCTTCCTCGTCGGTGTCGATCACGCGTTCTGCGACTTGAATCGTCATGGCTGCGGTACCTCCTGTCGTCACTGGAATGAAACGGCCACGGCGGAATCAACCCGCCTCGACCCACGCAAAGCAACTGCCCCGCTCCTCCTCCAAGCGACCGCAGGCGGTCCGGCCTCGACGACAGCCGGCCGCCTGCGGAGGTTTTACACCGGGTTGTTGAGGTTGGTGGTGAAGTCCTCGCCCGGATGCTCGACCGCGATGCCGAGATAGGCCTGCTTGGTTTCCTCGGTTTCGAAGTAGATCTTCAGCGCGTTGTCGCCCGTTCCCTCGACCACGAACGGATGCCCCTCCGCGGGAACCACGTCTTTCAGGGTGATCGGATCAGTTGTGCTCACTCTCATGACTGTGTACCTCCCGGTTCCGGAAACTCACCTGTGATTGCCTGACGTCTGCTGAAAGTATGGCTACAATCGCGGCGTCGAACCTTGATATATATCAACGCCGGTGTCGCGACGAGGTGATGGGCGGCAACGGAAACGGAACGCAAACGATTCTCATTAAATCGCATCGGCCGCGGCGCGCGCGCGCCGCGTCGGGCGGGATCAATCCGGGCGGACTTTCACAGCAGCGGCTTGATCGGCATCAACTGCCAGAACCGCGCCTTGCCGCGCTTGAGCGCGGACGCCTCGCGGTCCGGATCGTCGCGCGCGGCGTTCCAGCTGTTGTCCGCGTGCATGTCGGCCTCGATCGCCGCCTCGACCTCGCGCGCCAGCGCCGCGTCGTGGACGATCACGCCCATCTCGGTGTTGAGGTTCTCCGAGCGCGGATCGAGGTTGAACGTGCCGATGTAGACGATCCGGGAGTCGATCACCAGGGTCTTGGCGTGAATCGCGAACACCGGCAGGTCGGTGCGTCCGGTGGCCGCCGCGTGCATGAGCGCGCGCTGGATCGCCGGGGCGGGCTTGTACTCGTGGATCTCGATGCCCATCTTGAGCAATTGGCGGCGCTGATTGCGGTAACCGCCGAAGGCCGCGAGATTGTCGGTGGAGGCCAGCGAATTGGTGCTGATCCGCAGGCGCACGCCGCGGGCGAGCGCCTCCCGGAACAGGTCCTTCGCCCTGTCGGACAGCACCACGTAGGGCGACTGGATCACGATGCGCTCGCGGGCGCTTCGCACCAATCCGGCCAGGGCGTCGGTGGCCCGTCCGCCGCCGCCCAGCCCCAGGCGCCGCGCGTTCTTGCCCGGCGCGTCGCTGATGAACTCGATCCGGCCCCAGGCGACGCGGTCCGCGATCCGCGGGAAGCCCTCGGGCATGGCGGCGATCGCGGCCTGCACCTCGGGCGCGAAGTTGGCCGGCTCGCTGGCATAGTCGTGCAGCCCCCGGTAGACCTGCTGCACCTCGTCGTCA
>Ga0214471_10002106_pt1 | contig 15655 bp, 15 predicted proteins | sample RVTome_5_FD_207665 | JGI IMG/M metagenome (GOLD analysis project Ga0214471, IMG submission 207665) | Soil microbial communities from uranium-contaminated site in the Upper Colorado River Basin, Wyoming, United States - RVT142D155 | ecosystem: Environmental > Terrestrial > Soil > Contaminated >... | reverse complement strand
GGTAACGCCAACGATGACTGGGCGCTGACCCGAGCCCTCTGTTTGGAACGAGGGATCGAGCCGTCCCTCGACGAGGTAATGGAGCGATTCGAGGCTCTCTATCAGGGGCGCGAACAGTCTCCAGGGCTGAAGATCCATGAGCGCCCGATCGTCGACTCAGTGACTTGGTCCCGATGGGCCGACTCCCGGCCGCTGGCCGTCGTAACCGGGCGGCCCCGAAGCGATGCCGAGGAGTTCCTGGAGCGGTTCGACCTGCGGACCGGGGTTTCCGCCCTGGTGACCCGGGACGACGCCCCGCTCAAACCGGACCCGGCGCCGGTTCGATTAGCCCTTGAAACGCTGGGAGTGCGTCGGGCTTGGATGCTCGGCGACACGCCCGATGACCTAGCTGCAGCTCGCGCCGCCGGCGTGGTCCCGATCGGAGTGGTCGCCCCTGGCGATGACCCGGATCGGGCCCGCCAGAGTCTTCGAAACTCGGCGCGCATCCTCGACAACACCAACGACCTGGAGGGCTTGTTGCCATGACACGAACAGCACGAATCACGAGGGAGACCTCCGAGACCAACATCGAATGCCTGCTCGACCTCGACGGCACCGGTCGCTCCGACATCAAGACCGGGCTGGGCTTCCTCGACCACATGCTCAATGCCCTGACCAAGCACGGCCGGTTCGACTTGAACCTGGTGGCAGGTGGGGATGTCCACATCGACGACCATCACACAGTCGAGGACTGCGCCCTCGTCCTCGGGCAAGCGATCAACGAGGCCCTCGGTGACCGGGCAGGGATCACCCGGTTCGGCTACTCGTATGCCCCCCTCGATGAGTCACTGACTCGCGCTGTGGTCGATCTCTCGGGGCGACCTTGGCCGGAGATCAAGCTCTCTTTGACCCGGGACATCGTCGGGGATGTCGCCACGGAGAACCTGACACACTTTCTGCGCTCGCTGGCGATGGAAGGCCGCATGGCCCTCCATGTCGACGTGATCCGGGGAGACAACGACCACCACAAGGCCGAATCTGCTTTCAAGGCGGTGGCGATCGCCCTCCGAAGTGCGGTTGCCGTTACCGGGGATGAAGTTCTGAGCACCAAGGGGTCATTGGTTTGAGACAAGTCGTAGTCATCCCCACCGGAACCGCCAACACCGCATCGGTGATCGCCGCTTTCAAACGTCTCGACGCCGAGCCGGTTCTGGCCGCCGACCCCCAGGCGGTGGAGGGGGCGGAACGGGTCGTTCTTCCCGGAGTGGGGGCCTTCGCCCCTGCGATCGACCGGATCGACCAACTGGGGATGCGCGACGCCCTGACCTCCCGCATCCAAGGGGGCCAGCCGACCCTGGCGATTTGTCTCGGAATGCAGCTTCTGTGCACGTCGAGCGAAGAGAGCCCGGATTCGATCGGCCTGGGGATAGTGCCCGAGATCGTCACCCGGTTCACCGCGGAGCTGCGGGTTCCCCAACTCGGATGGAACATGGTCGAACCGGATGGATCGACATCGCTCGAACCCGGATGGGCCTATTTCGCCAACTCCTACAAGGTCCCCCGGCTCCCCGAAGACTGGGCGGGAGCCACCACCGACTACGGAGGGAGCTTCGTCTCCGCGATGGAGCGGGGAGCGGTCTTGGCCTGTCAGTTCCATCCTGAGCTCTCCGGAGCCTGGGGCTCCAACCTTCTCCGCCGTTGGCTTTGGAAAACGGCCTGATGCTGGCGGCACGGGTGATCCCCTGTCTCGACATCAAGGACGGCCGGGTGGTCAAGGGCGTCCGCTTTCAACAGCTCCGAGATGCCGGAGATCCGGTGGAAAACGCCGCGGCCTACGAGGAACAGGGAGCGGACGAGATCATCCTCCTCGATGTGTCGGCCACCCCGGAGGGACGGGGCAACGCGGTGGAGACGGTGCGGGCGGTGCGCGCGGTCCTCTCAATCCCGCTAACAGTGGGTGGAGGTGTCCGCAAAGAGTCTGACGCCGGCCGGCTCCTCGACGCCGGCGCCGACAAGGTCGGCATCAACACCGCCGCCGTGAGCCGGCCGGATCTGGTGGCCGAGATCGCGCAGCGATTCGGATCCCAATGCACCGTCCTCGCCGTGGACGCTGCCGCACGGCCCGGTGAGCCCCCCGTAATTGGGACACGGAGGGGTCATATACGGACCTCTCCGTCCCAACTACGGAGTCGTTGGGAGGTCGTGGTGAAAAGCGGGTCTGATCGCACCGGGCTCGACGTCGTCGAATGGTGCCGCAAGGCAACCACTCTGGGAGCCGGGGAGATCCTGCTCACCAGTTGGGACCGGGACGGGACTCGTGACGGATACGATGTGGACCTGATCACGGCCGTTGCCGGGGCGGTCACGGTGCCGGTGATCGCCTCCGGTGGGGCCGCCCGCTCCGAGCACCTCGTGGCCGCACTCCGGGCCGGTGCCTCCGCAGTCCTGGTCGCCTCGATCCTCCACGACGGAGACACCACCGTCGCCGACCTCAAGCTCGGGCTGAGTCGGGGCGGGATCACGGTGCGAAGATGATCATCCCGTCAATCGACATCTCCGGTGGGCAGACCGTCCAACTGGTCGGTGGAGAGAACCTTGCCCTGGAAGCCGGCGACCCGATGCCCTTAATGAAGATGTTCTCGGTCGTTGGCGAGGTGGCGGTGATCGACATCGACGCTGCACGTGGCGAGGGTCGCAACCGGGACCTGATCACCGAGCTCTGTAAGCGGGGCCGGGCCCGGGTTGGGGGTGGTATCCGGGACCTGGACACCGCACGGCGCTGGCTCGACCTGGGCGCCGAGAAGATCATCATCGGGACCGCCGCCACGCCCGAGTTCCTCGCCTCTCTTCCCCGCGATCGGGTCATCGTGGCTATCGACTCCCGGGATGGCGATGTGCTCAGCCACGGCTGGCGCCGCTCCACCGGTCAGAGCCTTCTGGATCGGATGGCCGAGTTGAACGGTCTCTGCGGGGGGTACCTGATCACTTTCGTCGAACGGGAAGGGCGGCTCGAGGGAACCGACCTCGACCGCGCCAAGCAGGTGGTCGACGCCGCCGGTGAGGCGAGAGTGACGATCGCAGGCGGGATCACCACAGTCGAGGAGATCGCAGCACTCGATCGTCTCGGAGCCGACGCCCAGGTCGGGATGGCTCTGTACACCGGTGGGATTTCCCTAGCGGACGCGATAGCCGCTCCTCTGATTTCGGGCCGCGCTGATGGGTTGTGGCCCACCGTGGTCGTCGACGACGGAGGGGTGGCTCTCGGTCTGGTGTGGTCGAGCCCCGAAAGCCTTCGCCAGGCCATTGAGACCCGACGCGGGGTCTATCAGAGCCGGTCCCGAGGTGTCTGGGTGAAGGGCGCCACCTCGGGGGCGACCCAGGAGCTGCTTCGAGTTGACGCCGACTGTGATCGCGACACCCTCCGCTTCACCGTTCGCCAGCATGGCCCCGGGTTCTGTCACACCGGGGACCGCACCTGCTGGGGCGCCGACCGTGGCCTGGGTCGTCTCCAACGCCGCATCCTCACCGCTGGAACCGACCCCGCCTCCAACACCCAGAAGCTGCTCCACGACCCGGTGCTCCTCGCCTCCAAGATCCGCGAGGAGGCCGACGAGTTGGCCGAGACCGGTGAACCTGAAGGTGTGGTGGCCGAGGCGGCGGATCTCCTCTACTTCCTGTTGGTCAAAGCCGCCGGCTCGGGTGTGACTCTGGACGAGATCGAGAACGAGCTCGATCGCCGGGAGCGTCGGGTGACCCGACGGCCGATGACGGCAAAGGAACCCCAGTGAGCCACCTCCGTCGAGCCGATCCGGGAACTGTCCAGATCGTTCGTCGGCCGGTCGAGTTGGAGACGCTTCGCGAAGCCGCTGCGATCGTCGAAGACGTACGGGGCGCCGGTGAGGAAGCCTTGCGTCGTCACGGAGAGAGGTTGGGCGACCTGGAGCCAGGAGGTGAGATCATCCTCGACCGCAGCCGCCTCGAGGCGACATTGGAAGCACTCCCTCTCGATGCCCGGGGTGTCCTGGAGCGAGTCGCAGGGCGAATCCGGTCCTTCTCTCAAGCCCAGCGCGATTCGCTCATGAACCTCGACATCGCGGTCGCCGGGGGACGGGCCGGTCATCGATGGATCCCGGTGTCATCGGCAGGGGCGTACGCCCCGGGCGGGCGCTACCCGCTCCCCTCGTCGGTGCTGATGACGGTGATCCCCGCACGGGTGGCCGGAGTGGAGTCGGTGTGGGTTGCCTCCCCGAGGCCAACGCCCTTCACCATGGCCGCGGCGGTGATTGCCGGCGCCGACGGGCTGCTGGCCGTCGGCGGAGCTCAGGCGATCGCAGCCCTCACCTTCGGGACGCTCACCCCCGCTTGCGACCTTGTGGTCGGGCCGGGCAATCGATGGGTCACCGCGGCCAAGAAGTACCTCTACGGGGAGATCGGGATCGACGGCCTGGCCGGTCCGAGCGAGATCCTCGTCATCGCCGACGAATCCGCCGATCCCGAGTTGGTGAGCGCCGATCTGCTCGCCCAAGCCGAGCACGACGATGACGCAGTACCGATGTTGATCACCACCAGCGAGGCCATGGCCGATGAGGTCGATAGGGTCATCGGACGCCAGCTCACCGACCTCCCTACCTCGAAAACCGCATCACGAGCGCTGGAGAACGGGTTTTGTGTGATCGTGGAGTCTCTGCACGAGGCGGTCTCGCTGTCGAACCGGGTCGCCCCCGAGCACCTGGCGCTTCATGTCGACGATCCGACCCCCCTCGTGGAGGAGCTTTGCTCATACGGCTCGCTGTTCGTCGGGAGCGGCACGGCCGAGGCGTTCGCGGACTATGGGGTTGGGCCCAATCACGTCCTACCCACTGGAGGAGGGGCCCGCTACCAGTCGGGCCTCTCCGTCCTCACGTTCCTGCGATCTCCGACCTGGGCCGCTCTCGATGATCCTGAGCCTCTGGTCGACGACACGATGCTGCTGGCCCGTCTCGAAGGTCTCGAGGCCCACGCCCGGGCAGCCCAGATACGACGCCCTTCGTGACCGCCCGCCGGTTCATTCCGCCTTGGCCTGCCACCCCTCGAGTAGCGCATCGACCAGCTTCGCCTCCCACCCTTCCTCGACGCCCCGCAACGGTTCGATCAACTTTCGGAGAATGGCCGCCCCGGTGATCATGTCCACGGCCAGCTGAACGTCGAGATCGGGCCGAAGAGTCCCGACCTGGATGGCGTGACCGATCACCTGGGCGATCATGGCGCGCCGCGGAATGATGACTGCGTTGGCGTACTGCCGTCCCACCTCGGTGCCCGCGGCCACCTCGCCTACGAGCCACGGGAAGATGCTCCCGCCCTTCACGTCGGACATGAACACACGCAGCCGCTCGAGCAGGGTGATCAGATCGGTTCGTATGTCGTCAGTCTGTGACACGTCCACCGCGGCTACCAGCCTGGCCATTACGTCGATCACCATCTCTTCTTTCGAGCCCCATCGTCGGTAAATGGTCGCTTTACCCACTCCGGCGCTGGCGGCGACTGCGTCCATGCTCATCGCCGCGAGACCGACCTCGTCGAGCACCTCGAGCACCGCCTGGACAATGGCGGCGTCAACCGAGGCGTCCCTGGGCCGCCCCAGCTTCCGATCAGTGGGAGTCATCGACCCGAACGCCCTCCGTCTCCGAGGTCTCGAGGGGTCGAGCCGGTAGGAACAAGCCGGTGACCACCGCCCCGAGCAGGGCCACTCCGGCTGCCACCCAGACTGCGATCGCCATTCCGCCGATGAAGGCGGAGCCGGCTGCTTCCAGCAGCGGTATTCCGGCGGCACCGATCTGGGAGGCGACCGCTACCGCCCCTCCAACCGAGTCGCCGGCTACTGCCGCGGCCTCAGCCGGGAGATTGGCCACCACAGGAGCCATCGCCGACGAGTACGACGAGGCGAGAACACTGCCCAGGATGGCGACGCCGAGAGCGCCGCCGATCTGGCGTGTGGTGTCATTCATCGCCGAGCCGACCCCCGACTTGGCAAGGGGAAGGGAACCCATGATGGAATCTGTCGCCGGCGCCATCGCGGTTCCCATCCCAGCCCCGAGGATCGCCAGTGCCAGCGCCACCTGGCCATACCCGGAATCCACTGTGATCGAAGCGAGTATCGACATGGCCACGGCGACGATGACCAAACCGGTGGTCACGACTCTCTTGGTGCCGAATCGCTCAGTGAAGCGGGCAGAAAGCGGCGCCGCCACGATCATGGAGGCGATCGGCATCACCCTGAATCCGGCCTGCAACGGACTGAAGCCGAGCACGAACTGGAGGTATTGGGTCAGCAGGAACACGGTGCCGAACATGGCAAAAAACACCATGGTGATGGCGACGCTGGCCGCGCTGAACCTCGGGTTCTCGAAGAAACTGAGCCTGAGCATGGGATGGGGTGTCTTCGTCTCCCACCAGAGGAACACGGCGATCAACACTGCCGCAAGGCCAAAAGCGATCAGTACCAATGGGTCGGTCCATCCCCGCGCCGGAGCCTCGATGATGGCGTAGACCAACGTGACGAGGCCGGCGATCGACAACACCGCGCCGAGTGGGTCCAAAGGTGTCGCGTCAGGGTCCTTCGACTCGGGCACGAGGACCGCCCCGGCCCCGATCGCAACGATCACCACAAAGACATTGATCAGGAAGATCGAGCCCCACCAGAAGTTCTCGAGCAGCCAGCCGCCGAGCACCGGGCCCAAGATGATCCCGAGACCCGCCACCGCAGCCCAGGCGGCGATCGCACGGCCCCGCTCCGGCCCTTCGAAGACGTTGGTGATGATGGAAAGGGTGGTGGGCATGATCAACGCCCCGCCGATCCCCATGACGGCCCGGGCAGCGATAAGGGTGTTGGCGGAATCGGAGAAAGCCGCCGCGATCGAGCTCAGCCCGAACAGCACCAGCCCGACATTGAGAGCCAGCTTGCGCCCGAAACGGTCACCGAGGGCTCCCATCGTGAGCAGCAGACCGGCAAACACCAGGACATAGGCATCGACCATCCACTGCAGCTGGCTGGCAGTGGCCCCCAATTCCCGCACCAGCGTGGGCAAGGCAACATTGAGGATGGTGTTGTCCAGACCGATGATCACGAGACTCAGGGAAAGCACCACGAGCGTTGCCCACCGTCTCCGATAGATGGTCGCCGCGTCCATTCCTGCTCCTTCGAGTTACGAAACTAGACCGTATCGTATCGGAATCCGCCGCGGGATACAACCTCGAGCCCTCAGTTCCGGTTGAGCAGCCTCCGCTCCTCCAGAAAGCGCCGCTCTGCCTGGTTGTTGGCCAGGTCAATTGCATCGATGTAGGCCGCATCCGCCGCCTCGACCTGACCAAGACGGTGCAACATCTCGGCGCGAGTGGCGTGGAACAGGTGATATCCACCCAGATCCAGACCATCGAGCTCGGCGAGGGCCGCCGGCACGCCATCCAACTCGGCCACCGCCACCGCCCGGTTGAGAGCGACTACCGGCGTTGGAGCCATCGCCGTCAGCCGGTCGTAGAGCTGGAGTATCTGAGCCCAATCGGTTGCTTCGGCGGTGGGCGAATCGCTGTGCACCGCCGCCACCGCGGCCTGGATCTGGAAGGGGCCGGGACGGTTCCTCCGTAGGCAGGCTCGGACCAACGATTGCCCTTCCTCGATGAGCGCTCTATCCCAGAGCGACCGATCCTGGTCTCCAAGGAGGATGATCGAGCCATTGACGGCGGTTCGAGCCGCCCGACGCGACTCGGTGAGGAGAACCAAGGCCAACAGGCCGACTGCTTCCGGCTCGTCTGGCATCAATTCGGTCAGGAGACGAGCGAGTCGAATCGCCTCTGCACAGAGATCGGAGCGAATCAGCTCTTCGCCACTCGAAGCGGTGTAGCCCTCGTTGTAGATCAGGTAGATCACCGTCAGCACCGCTCCCAGGCGCTCGGGAAGGTCGGCATCCCGTGGTATTCGATATGGGATGTTGGCCGCCTTGATCTTCCGCTTGGCCCTGACCAGCCTCTGCGCCATGGTCGGCTCCGGAACCAGGAAGGCACGCGCGATCTCCGGCGTTTGGAGGCCCCCAAGCAACCGGAGGGTAAGGGCCACCTGAGCAGGTGCCTCCAGTGCCGGGTGACAACAGGTGAAGACCAGGCGGAGACGATCGTCGCTCACCGGTCCCTCGATCGGATCCGGTTCTGATTGGGCATGGAGCAAGAGTGCTTGGACATGACGGTCCTCTCTCGTCGACTCGCGTCGCAGACGATCGAGGGCCCGATTCCGGGCCGTGGTGACGATCCACCCCCCGGGATTGGGAGGCAGACCCGTCTCCGGCCATCTCTCCGTGGCCACCGCGAACGCCTCCTGAACCGCCTCTTCGGCGACATCGATATCACGAAAGAGGCGGATCAGGGTGGCGACGACTTTGCCGGATTCCTCACGGAAAACCCGGTCGATCGTGGAGACTTCGAAGCCGGGAGCGGTCACCTCAGGCTTCGGGCTCGTCCTGGAAGGGACGCACTTCGATTGGGCCCTGGCAGGCAACGGTTGCCTTCCGAGCCCACGCCAGTGCAGCATCGAGATCCGCGGCTTCGATGATCCAGAAGCCACCGATCTGCTCCTTGGTCTCCGCATACGGCCCGTCCGTGATCATGGTCTCACCGCTCTGAGCGCTGACAACGGTGGCGGTCTCGGCGGGGTGCAGGCCACCGCCGAATACCCAAGCTCCGGCTTCCTTGATCTCGGCGTTGACGGCGTCGACATCGGCGTACATCTTCTCGATCACCTCGGGGGCGGGCTCCTCGGCTCCTTCGGTGACGTACACCGACAGCAGGTACTGAGTCATGACGATCTCCTCTCTGTGGGGAGGCACTTTGCCTCACCCTTCATACCCACTACGGACGCGCCAACCCCAAATCGACAGCTGGGATCGAATTCTTGTCGACCGCTACATGTTCCTGCGGTACTGGCCACCGACGTCATAGAGGGCTCGGCTCATCTGACCCAGGGAGGCGACCTTGGCCGTCTCCATCAGCTGGGCGAAGATGTTCCCGCCGGAGACCGCCGCTTTCTGCAACTCGGCCAGGGCCCCCGGTCCTACCTCTGCATTCTGGTCCTGAACCGCGCGCACATTGACGATCTGTCGGTTCTTGTCTTCGTCGGTGGAGCGGATCAGCTCCTCGGGGACCACGAACGGCGACCCCGCCTTGGAGATGAAGGTGTTCACCCCGACGATCGGATACAGGCCGGACTCCTTCTGCTGTTCGTAGTAGAGGGACTCCTCCTGGATCTTGGTCCGCTGGTACTGGCGCTCCATGGCGCCGAGCACTCCCCCACGGCTGTTGAGCCGCTCGAACTCGAGAAGCACCGCTTCCTCCACCAGGTCGGTCAGCTCGTCGATGATGAAGCTCCCCTGAAGCGGGTTCTCGTTCTTGGTCAGGCCCAGCTCCCGGTTGATGATGAGTTGGATGGCCACGGCCCGCCGGACCGACTCCTCGGTGGGAGTGGTGATCGCCTCGTCGTAGGCGTTGGTGTGCAAGCTGTTGGTGTTGTCGTATATGGCATAGAGGGCCTGGAGCGTGGTCCGGATGTCGTTGAAGCCGATCTCCTGGGCGTGCAACGACCGCCCCGAGGTCTGCACGTGGTATTTCAGCTTCTGGGACCGATCATTCCCGCCATAACGGTGCTTGATCGCCTTGGCCCAGATGCGACGGGCCACGCGGCCGATCACCGCGTACTCGGCGTCTATCCCGTTGGAGAAGAAGAACGAGAGGTTGGGGGCGAAGTCATCGATGTCCATGCCTCGCGCCAGGTAGTTCTCGATGTAGGTGAACCCGTTGGCCAGGGTGAAGGCGAGCTGGGTGATCGGGTTGGCGCCGGCCTCGGCCATGTGATAGCCGCTGATCGACACCGAGTAGAAGCTGTCCACGTCGTTGTCCACGAACCACTGCTGGATATCGCCCATCATCCGCAGCGCGAATTCGGTGGAGAAGATGCAGGTGTTCTGCGCTTGATCCTCCTTGAGGATGTCGGCCTGGACCGTTCCCCGGACCCGGTGGATCGTCTCCTGCTTGATCCGCTCGTAGACCTCTGGGGGAAGCACCTGGTCGCCGGTGACGCCGAGAAGACGGAGACCCAGCCCATCGTTGCCGGCCGGCAACGGCCCGGCGTACTGGGGCCGAGAGCGATCTCCATAGAGGTCGGCGATCCTGGCTTCGACCTCGTCCCAGAGGTCATGCTGTGTGATGTGGCTCTCACACACCTGATCGATGGCGGCGTTCATGAAGAAGGCGAGGATCATCGGGGCCGGGCCGTTGATCGTCATCGACACCGAAGTTCCAGGATCGGAGAGGTCGAAGCCGGAGTAGAGCTTCTTGGCGTCGTCCAGGGTGGCGATGGATACCCCGGAGTTGCCCACCTTGCCATAGACGTCAGGTCTTTCGTGGGGATCCTCGCCATAGAGGGTGACCGAGTCGAAGGCGGTCGACAATCGCTTGGCCGTCGTGTCCGCCGCCAGATAGTGGAAACGCCGGTTGGTCTGTTCGGGCGGTCCCTCGCCGGCGAACATTCGCGCAGGGTCCTCCTCACCCCGCTTGAAGGGGAAGACACCCGCGGTGTAGGGAAACTCACCGGGAACGTTTTCCTGGAGCAGCCATTGCAGGCGATCGCCCCAGGACCGATAGCGGGGCAGGGCGACCCGGGGCACCCGGGTATGGCTGAGGGTCTCCTGATGCAACGGCACCCTGATCTCAGTGCCTCTGACGTGATAGATGAACTGCTCCCCGCCGTACTCGGCAAGCATCCCCTCCCAGTGCTCGAGGGCCCGGCGGTTTTCGGGGTCGAGTTTCTCGGTGGCAACCAGCTTTGCCCCTTCGACGTCGACACCTGCTTCGGCCGCACCCTGCAGCTGGTAGAGCATCTCGGCCACCGCCGATTGCTCCTCGACCCATGAGTCGTAGTCGCGGATCGTGGACACGACCTCAGCCAGGTAACGAGTCCGCTCCGGGGGAACTACATGTCGTTTGGCGGTGTCGCTGGTGGGTAGATCGATCGTGGACTTCTCGCCGAGCCCCTTTGCCCCGAGAGCGCCAACCAGGGCCTTGTAGAGCCGATTGGTGCCGGGGTCGTTGAAATCGGAGGCGACGGTGAGGTGGATCGGAAGCGAGGAGTCCTCGGCATTGAATTCGAGGTGGTTTCTCTTGTACTGCTTGCGAACATCACGCAAGGCGTCGAGCGCTCCCTCCTTGTCCGCCTTGTTGATCGCCACCATGTCGGCAAAGTCGAGCATGTCGATCTTCTCCAATTGGGTGGCTGCCCCGTACTCCGGGGTCATCACATAGACCGAGAAGTCGGAGAAGTCGACGATCTCGGTGTCCGACTGGCCGATTCCCGAGGTTTCCAGGATCACCAGATCGAAGCCGGCCGCCCTGACGACGTCCAACGCCTGGCGAACGTAAGGCGACAACGAGAGATTCGCCCGGCGGGTAGCCAACGAGCGCATGTAGGCCCGGGGGTGGGGCAGGGAGTTCATCCGGATCCGATCCCCGAGCAGGGCGCCGCCGGAGCGCCGTTTCGAGGGGTCCACCGAGATGACGGCCAGACGCAGATGCTCGAAGTCGAGGAGCAATCTGCGCACCAGTTCGTCCACGAGGCTCGACTTTCCCGACCCACCGGTCCCGGTTACCCCGATCACCAAGCCACCGGCTGCAGCGGACCTGACTTCGATCTGCTCGAAGACATCGGCGTATTTCTCGGCATAGTTCTCGGCGGCCGAGATCAGGCCGGCCACGACTTTGGTGTTTTCCGTGGTCAACGCAGACAGGTCGAAGTCGTCACCAAGCTCGCCGGTCGCGAAGTCCGACCTCGCCATCATGTCGGCGACCATCCCTTGGAGGCCCAGCTCCCGGCCGTCATCCGGCGAGTAGATCCTGGTGACGCCGTAGCCGGCAAGCTCCTCGCCCTCGGTGGGGAGGATGGTCCCTCCCCCGCCTCCAAACAGACGGATGTGACCGGCATCCCGGGTTACCAGAAGGTCCCTGACGTAGCGGTAGAACTCCATGTGGCCGCCCTGGTAGGAGGTGACCGCGATGGCGTGGGCGTCCTCTTCGATAGCGGTCTCGACGATGTCGAGGCCGGTGCGGTTGTGCCCGAGATGGATCACCTCCGCCCCTGAGGCCTGAAGGATGCGGCGGAAGATGTTTATCGAGGCATCGTGGCCGTCGAACAGGGTGGTCGCGGTGACGAATCGGACCCGGTTATTCAGACCCGATCGTGCTCGGAGTCCGTCGGTCATGCTCTCCTTCAGGGACTAGTCCAAACTGTACCGGTGGATTCGGGTGTTTTTCCCCGTTTCATCTTGTGGAGAACACCGCTAGATTGTGTTTTGGGATGGCTTATTACGTAGGGCGGCTACAAGGCTCCAGACTGGAGCCAACACACGTGACGATCGAAATCGACGAGGGGCGATTCCGGATCACCACCGGGCGTCGCCACATGGGGTCATGGCCGATGCGCGAGGTCAAGGTAGAGCGAACCTCGATCTACCGATTCTCATTCGACATCGAAGGCGACCATCTGGAGTTCTTCCCCGACGATCCGTCGGAGTTTTCGGACGCTGTCGGCGCATTCATCGACCTGACCGACAGCAAACGCGGTCGATTCGGGCTCAAAGCCCGTATCCAGAACGCTTCCGGCAGTTGATCCTGCCGTTTGGCAGTATTAGTTCGTGGCTCGCCATCTGATCAAGCGTGGAGCGGTTGTCGGCGTCGTCGTGATCGGTCTGGAGGCTGCCTACGCGGTGCTCCGGCCCACCCCCATCCTCCCGGAATTCGATCCTTCAGCCACGTTCGGTGACCCGACCTCGCCCCAACTTCGGGTGGTGGTTCTGGGCGACTCCTCGGTGACCGCGCCCGGCGTCTCCGGTCCTGAGGAGGTGTGGGTGTCCCTGGTCTGCCAACGGCTCGCCGCCGACCACCATGTGATCCTCGAATCCTTGGCGGTGGGGGGATCCTGTGCCCACGATCTCATCCAGCGACAGGTCGGCCTGGCCATGGACTTCGACCCGGACCTGATCTTTGTGGCGGTGGGGGCCAATGACGTGATCCGCGGCGTCTCGCGCCAGCGATTTGAGAAGAACCTGGATCACCTGGTCGGCAATCTCACCTCGACCGGGGCGACGATCATCCTCAGCGGGGTCGGCGACCTGGGGACGATCCCCCGACTCCATCCCCCGCTCCGTCAGGTTCTCACCCACCGCTCGGCTGGGTTCGACCGGATCCATCGTCGGGTCGCCGCCCGACATGGCGTCCACGTCGTCGAACAGCGCGCCGACCACCCCGAGGACTGGTACTCGGATCGTTCGTTGTGGGCTGCCGACCTCTTCCATGTCAGCGCCGCGGGGCACCGGCGGTGGGCTGACGTCGTTTGGGCCACCCTGGAGCCTCAGCTCACCGGTGTGAATGGATCGCGCTGAAGCCTTAGCCAGGCTCGAGCGTTCCCCAGTCGCCCATCTGGCCACCACCCGACCCGATGGGGGGCCGCACCTGGTCCCGGTCACCTTCGCCCTCGACGCGGACCGGATAGTCCACATGATCGATCAAAAGCCAAAGTCCACGACTCGTCTCCAACGTCTGGTCAACATCGCGGCCAACCCCAGAGCGAGCCTGCTCGTCGACCACTACAACGACGACTGGGCCCGGTTGTGGTGGGTTCGCGTCGACGGCATGGCCCAGGTGGTTGAGGATGGCCCGGATTGGGAGGCGGCCCGCGCATCCCTGACCTCGAAGTACCACCACTATCAGGACCGGCCGCCACAGGGACCGGCAGTGCTCATCACCATCGAGAAGGTCATTGGATGGGTTGGGTCGGGATGACCCCATTCTCCGTGGCCAACCAGTCCACCCGTTGGTCGTTGTCGAGGACAGGGACCGTGTCGATCACCCGGCCTGCCACCGTGACCCCGATCGCCTCGGTGTCGGCGCGCCGGTCGGCGAGCACCCGGTCGTAATATCCGCCACCCCGGCCCAGCCGACCGCCGGAATCGTCGAACGCCAGCCCTGGCACCAAGAACACGTCGATCTCGTGGACGGGGATCACCCTCCCTGAATCCGACGGCTGGGTCATGCCCCAGGAATGGGTCTCCCTGGCCACATCGCGGTCTCGAAAAGTCAGGGTCCCATCGTCCTCGATCCGGGGCAGCACCCATCGCCATCCGGAGAGTCGATCGAAGAGGGCGGTGACATCGACCTCGTCACTCATCGGCAGATAGGCAGCCGCGGTCCCGGGGAGTCGGGTCGAAAGCCACGAAAACAGCACCGTCACCACCTGGGATCCCACATCGCCGGGGACCGGGCCTGACTGGCGGGAGCGGCGCCTTGCTTCATCCTTGTCCACGGGGTCAGGGTAAGACCCGCTGGCTACTCTCGCCTCGATGCGCTGGGTGATCGACATCCCGAGGACTTTCGTCACCCTCCTCGCAGGCGTTGTCGCCACCCTGGTCGCGGTGCCCATCGTGGTCATCACTGCCGCGATCAATGATGTCTCGCCGTTCATCGAACAAGTCATCAGGACCTGGAGCCGGGTCTGGATGATCTGCTCTGGGACCAAGCTCGAAGTGGTTGGCCAGAAGAACCTAGATCCCTCGAGGTCCTATGTGGTCGTCGCCAACCATCTCTCGGCCCTCGACATCATGGCCTGTCTGCTCGCAGTCCGGCTCCCGATGCGATTCCTGGCCAAGACCGAGCTCTTCAAAGTTCCGATATTCGCCCAGGGGATGCGGGCGGTCGGCATCGTCGAGGTCGATCGGGCGGCGCGGGGGTCGATTCACGCCGACGTCAACCGTCAAGGAAAGGACCTGATCGGGAAAGGGCGCTCCCTGATCATCTACGCCGAGGGCACCAGATCCCGGGATGGCGCCCTGAAGCCGTTCAAGAAAGGGGCGTTCACGATGGCCCTGACCGGCCATCTCCCGGTGTTGCCGGTGTCGATTCACGGGTCCTTCGAGGCCTGGCCCCCGGGTCAGCCGTGGCTACACGGCGGTTTGATCCGCGTCGTGATCGATCCGGCCATTGAGACCACCGGGATGACTCAGGCGGACGGCAACGAGCTCCGGGACGAGGTTCGTGGCCTGATCGCGAAGCGGGTGATCGCGATGGGGGGGAAGGTGGGCCCGGTGTAGGAACAACATTCTGAGAAATCTTGCCGATTTCCCATCAACGGGGTAGTTCTTGTCGGTGGCACCTTGTATGTTTCGAGCATGGTCGAACATATGTTCGAGAGGGAGGGCAACCTTCCGGAAGGGCTGGCGGAGATGGCACCCGGTTCGGCATTGGCGGTGGTGTTGGCTTCGATAGACCGGACCCAGCTCTCGGGTCATGACCGGGTGGTCCTGATGCAGACATGGCAGCGTCAGGTATCCCATGACCAGGCAGAGTTCTACGCCTCGATGGTTGCGGTGGCTGATGCCGAGATCGAGGAACTGCGTTCCGACTTCAAGCTGGATGAGATCTATGAGGTTGCCTCAGGAGAGATCCGCGCCGCGCTCACCCTTACCCGCCGGTCAGCGGACTACCACTTGGCCTTCGCTTCCCAACTAGTCGAGGACTACCCCATGGTCTGGGTGGCATTGCAGCGGGGTCTAATCGATCTTCCCAAGGCCCGGGTCATCATCGGAGAAACTTGTCACCTCGGCCCAGATGC
>Ga0214471_10002105_pt1 | contig 15665 bp, 13 predicted proteins | sample RVTome_5_FD_207665 | JGI IMG/M metagenome (GOLD analysis project Ga0214471, IMG submission 207665) | Soil microbial communities from uranium-contaminated site in the Upper Colorado River Basin, Wyoming, United States - RVT142D155 | ecosystem: Environmental > Terrestrial > Soil > Contaminated >... | reverse complement strand
ACCGTCATGTGTGGATAGAGGGCGTAGGACTGAAAGACCATGGCGATCTTCCGCGCCCTTGGCGGCAGGCCGCTGACGCTCTCACCGCCGAGCAGGATCTCTCCATCGGTGGGCTGCTCGAGACCGGCGATCATGCGCAACAGCGTGGTCTTGCCGCAACCGGAGGGCCCGAGCAGGACCAGGAACTCGCCTTCCTCTGATCGGAGGTCGACACCGTCGACTGCCACCACGTCGCCGAAGTGCTTGGTCAGCCCACGGACCTCTACGACCGCCATTCAGCCCGCCCTCTTCCAGCCCGACGTCGCACGCCGCTTGAATCGGCCGATGGCGAGCGGAGGCGAGGGGAACGAGCCCCCAGCCATCGCTTCGGTCATCCGCTACCGACGAGGCCGCGTTCCCGCCAGTCGTCGAAGATGGCGTTGATCTGGGCCTCGGCGTCGTCGACAGCCTCCTGCGGCGTCTTGTTGCCCTGGGCGGCCTCGGCGAACATCACTGGGATGATCGCCTCTCCGAAGATCTGCCCGATCGCAGGGTTGGCCGGCCCCGGGTGACCGATGTTGGTTGCCCAGTCCAGCGAGTCCTTAAGCACCTGTAGCTTGGTGGCTGGATTCGACCCGAAGGGATCGTCGTCCAACCAGCCATCCAACGCCGGCACCCGATCTGGGAATGCCGGGAAGTCGTACAGCTTCGAGTGCCACGTCACGGGTGCCAGGTTCTCCGTGTAGTGAAGGAGGAACTCCTGAGCAGCAGCGACGTTGACATCCGGCGCGTCCGGGACGATCCAGTTGTACATGACATGCGAGGCCACGACGGCGGTCTCGGGACCTGCCAGGGCCGGGGTGAACCAAATGTCGTCGGCCACGTCCAGCCCTTCGTCCTGAGCCGTCCGGTATGCCGAGATCGAGTTGAGGATGTAACTCAACTCTCCCGAGTTGATTCCCTGGTTGTTGGAGGCCGCGTTCCAGGCGAAGACCTCGGGGGTCATGGCGCCGGCGAACAGCTCGTTCATGTACTCGATGGCCGCGATCGTGGCATCCGAGTTGATGATGACGTTCTCGTTCTCGTCCTGTATCCCGGCACCAAACGACCAGAGCAGGCCCCTGAGCGCCATGTTGGAGTCGATCTCCTGTGACATGCCGATCCCGAGCTGAACCCCCTCCGAGGCGAAGATCTCCGAGCCGCCCCGCAGCAGGTCGTCGTAGGTCCGTGGCCCATCGGGTAGGCCCACCGCGTCCCATAGGGAGCGGCGGTAGTCACCGGGGTCGGGCACCCACGACGGGGCGTAGGCGTAGAACTTGCCCGTGTTGGGGTTGAACGAGGAGCGCCGGGTCAGGTCGAGCATGGTGCCGTAGCGGCTCTCCGCCTCTGCGACCACGTCGGCCATGTCCACCACCGACGGCTCGTGCTGGCTGAGGACCGCGATGTACTGCATGAGATCGTGTTCGGGCTGCCCGGACTGGATCTCAGAGGCGATGGCCGCCGGGACGTCTGCCACTGCGATGTGGTCGACCGTCACATCGACGCCCACCATGTCCCCCCACTCCTGGACGAATGGGTCGAACCAGGTGTCGTGAGCAGGCACGAAATGGCTCCACAAGAGGATCTTCAGCTCGCCGCTAAGGGCCTCCCGGGGCTCCACGAACGACACCGCAGGCTCACCGCCTGCTCCGGCCGTGGAAGTGGTCGAGGCGCGTGTGGTGGTAGTGGTGTCACCACCGGTCCCGTTGCCACATGCCGCCGCCAATACGGCCGCACTGGATAGATAAAGGAACTCCCGTCTGGTGATGGGAAACGGAGCTTTGCGAGGTACCAATGTGTCGTCCTCCTATTGCACTTTCGATCTGGGTTCTTCCCCGCTTCAAATCGACGTTCCGGAAGCTAGCACCACCGTCCCGCCGGTGTCGGCTCCCAAGCCCTGGCCGTGTTTGTGCTCGCCGCCGCTAAGACTCAGCGGGGACGCGTCAGGTATCCGTCAACGACCCATCGTGGCCCGGTGTCGTTTAACAGACTGGCCGACGCCACCGATGCCCGAGAAGAGCCAGTCAGGACCACATGATCGGTCCCCCGAACCGATCGAAGATCGATCCGGCCGCCGCATTCGCGTCCAGGACCGCTGTCGCATCGACGGGGCTGCTCACGTGTACCTCGGTCCCGCCGACCTCCCCGACAGTGAGGTGATCGTTCACGTGTTCGCCCGACGTGAGTGGCGGCCCGGCACCGGTCGCCAACCGCGTTTCACGCTGGTCCGTGACGACGCGATCTCCCTGGTGACTCTCATCGGCACGCCGGAACCCGACATGCGACGCCGAGACGTTGCCCCCTCCGAGTCAAGACCTCGTTGAATCCCTGCCTGTCGACGTCAGCTCTGCGTCAAGGAGTGACTCTTGGACTCCGCCAGAGCCGAGCATCCCCTTTGATGGACCCTGTAGATACTCGACGGCGGATCGTCTCCGGTGTGGCGACCATCTTGGGTGCGATCACGGTGGTCGCATTGGTCACCGGCCATCCCGGCGTGGCCCAGGTGATCGGTGGTTCCACGATCGTGGGGTCAGCGATCGTGCTCGGTTGGGCGGCGACCGCGCGTGTCGTGGCGCAAGGAAGGCCAGGCCGGGTGCTGTTGTGGGATCTGGTGCTTGTCGCCTTGGTGCTGCTTGGTCTGGTCGGGGTCGGAATCATGGCTCTCGCCATGCCTTGAACCTTCTCCTCTTGGGTTCTGCTCAGGATGTCGTCAAGATCTCGGCTTGCGCGTTAACAACGCGCAAAGACATCCCAGACTTATGAGGCTCCGCTGTAGCAATAGGAAAGGTGCGCCGTCCGGTGGGCGGCGCGTTTGTTTTGCCTTGCCAGGGTGACAGCGTTCAGGGACAAGGGGTGATGGGTCATAAGGAGATGAGTCTGAAGCAAAGACTGTTTGGGAGACCATTCGCCTCAAACGAGGAGCAGCATCAGCTTCTCCCGAAACGGTTGGCCCTTCCGGTGTTCGCTTCCGACCCGCTCTCCTCGGTGGCTTATGCCACCGAAGAGGCGATGCTGGTGCTGGCACTCGCCGGCACCGCCGCCTTCAATCTGCTCACCCCGCTCTCGCTGGCCATTGCCACCCTCCTCCTCATCGTCATCATCTCCTACCGCCAGACGATCAAGGCCTATCCGGACGGGGGTGGGGCCTTCATCGTCGCCAACGACAACCTGGGGATCCGCACCGGCACGGTGGCAGCAGCTGCGCTCCTCACCGACTACGTCCTCACCGTGTCCGTGTCGGTGGCTGCCGGTGTCGCCGCCATCACATCGGCTGCGCCCGATCTCATCCCGTGGCGCGTGGAGATCTCGATCGGCTTCGTCGCCCTGCTGACTGTTGCCAACCTGCGTGGTGTAAAAGAGGCCTCCACCCTGTTCGCAGCTCCCACCTACCTATTCGTGGCCACAGTGGGCACCATGTTGGTGGTCGGCTTCGTCCAGTGCCTCGACGGGGAATGCCCGAACGCCATCTCTTCGGGTGCCAGCCTGGAGGCGGAGGTCGGTGCGGTCGGGCTCTTCTTGATCCTGAGGGCATTCGCCTCCGGATCGACGGCCCTCACCGGCGTCGAGGCCATCGCCAACGGGGTCCAGGCGTTTCGTGAGCCCAAGGCGCACAACGCCGCCACCACGCTGGGGGTCATGGGTGCCATCTCGATCTCGATGTTTCTGGGCATCTCCACGTTGGCGCGGTGGTTCGACGTCCGCATCTCGGAGGGCACCATCGATCAGTTCGGCACGGTGATCTCACAGATAGGGCGAGCCAGTTTCAACGGCGGTTTCGGCTTCTATGCCCTTCAGGTTTTCACCGCTGCCATCCTGATTCTGGCTGCCAACACCGCCTATCAGGACTTCCCCCGGCTTTCGGCGATCCTGGCCCGCCACAAGCTGATGCCGAGGCAGTTCCTGAACCGCGGCGACCGTCTGGTCTTTTCCAACGGGATCATCACCCTTGCCTTGGTTGCCTCGGCTCTTCTGGTCGTGTTCGACGCTGAGGTGAGCCGTCTCATCCAGTTGTACGTGGTGGGCGTGTTCACCGCATTCACTCTCAGCCAGACCGGGATGGTCCGCCATTGGCTGCGGACGCGGGAGCAAGGGTGGGGCAGGTCGGTGGTGATAAACCTCGTCGGTGCTGTGACCACGGGCGTGGTTCTGATCGTGGTGGCCACAGTCAAGTTCGTGCATGGCGCCTGGATCGTGATTCTCATCGTGCCCGTCCTGGTGATGCTCATGTTGAACACCCGTCGGCACTACTTGGGAGTGGCGGCACAGCTCAAGCTCGTCCCGGTCGAGGCACAGCCTCGACCCGTCAGGATCCTCGTGCTGGTGGCCCATCACGACGAGGGCACCGACCGGGCGCTGCGTTATGCCGAGCTGGTCAATGCCGAGGCTGTCACCTGTGTTCACGCCGAAGAGCCCAGGTCCGACGACCTCATCTACACCTGGGATTCATCACACCCCGGACATTCGCTCGAGATCATTCCGGGCGAGAAGGAGTCGATATCACGAAGGGTGGTGCAACGGGTCCGTGAAGAGCGGGATGCGCATCCGGAGACGATCATCGCCGCCATCCTCGCCGACCGGGTTCGGACCCGATCCATCCTTGCCCCATTCACCCATCGTCACAGTCTCGCCATCAAGTCACGACTCCTCTTCGAGCCTGGCGTCGTGGTGACAGACCTCAACGTCCTGCAACGCTCCCGGCGCAGCAAGCTGGCCCAGGTGCCGATCAGTCACATAGAGCAGGTGGTGCTCATCTCGGACATGACCCGCCCAATCAGAGAGGCACTGACCTTTGCCCAGGGTCTGGGGTCACCGGTGACTGCCGTCCACATCGATGTCGACGCTGCACAGCGGGAAAGAGTGGAGAGGCAGTGGGAGGACTCCGGCTATGAATTCCAGCTCGAGGTGGTTCCCAGCCCCTATCGGAGCATCGTCGACCCATTGGTCCGGTATCTACGTGAGCGGCGACGGACGGCCACTCCCGGAACCCTCATCTCGGCTCTCATCCCCGAGTTCGTCGTGCCCGGTCGAATAACTCAGCTGCTTCACAACCAGACCGGGCTCGCCATAAAGGGAGTCCTCGCCGGGGAGCCTGGTATCGCCGTCACCAGCGTGCCTTTCCATCTTCGGGACGCGGATGGGGGAGACGTACTCTGATCGGTGAACCCAAGTCGCCGCCAGGAGGCAGCGCTGCCATGTCGGGGCCCCATCATGAACCCACGCGAGGCGACCCGCGCTCCGTCGTGCGCCGTCGCTGCGGCGAGCTGCTCTGCGGGAGAGCCGTCCTAGGTTGAGATTCCCCGATCAGAGGTATTTTGGGCCAGTGACTCGCGGCAAGTTGAAGGTGTTCCTGGGAGCTTCTCCCGGTGTGGGCAAGACCTATGCCATGTTGGAGGAGGGACATCGGATCCGGTCGGAGGGCCGGGATGTCGCGATCGGCTTCATCGAGGCTCATGGTCGAGCAGAGACCGCAGCCCTGATCGGCGATCTAGAGGTCATCCCGAGACGATCACTCACCTATGGGGATGCCGTCTTCGAGGAGATGGACCTCGGTGGAGTCCTGGCCCGGCGCCCGGAGGTCGCCCTCGTGGATGAGCTGGCCCATACCAATGTCCCCGGATCGAGGTACGCCAAGCGCTGGCAGGATGTCGAGGACTTGCTCGACGCCGGGATCGGTGTGCTGTCGACGCTCAACATCCAGCATCTCGACTCCCTCAACGATGTGATATTCGAGATCACCGATGTCGCACAGCGCGAGACGATCCCCGACGAGGTGGTGCGGCGAGCCGACGAGATCGAGCTCGTCGATCTCACCCAGGAAGGGGTTCGGGAGAGACTGGCCGCGGGAAAGATCTACCCGGCAGAGCGGATCGACGCAGCCCTTGCCAATTCCTTCCGGCCGGGCAATCTCGGGGCGTTGCGCGAGCTCGCCCTTTCCTGGACCGCCGACCGGGTCGACGAGGCCGTGGCCAAGTACCGGGACATTCATGGGATCGACCAGCCATGGGAGACGAAAGAGAGAGTGGTGGTGGCCCTGGCCGGCGCAGAGGGTGGCGACGCGGTGATCCGGCGGGCCGCGCGCCTTGCCATGCGGTCGGGAGCTGATCTGGTCGGTGTGTTCGTCCGCCCGACCGACGGCTTGACCGAGGAAGCTAGCCCGTCCCTCCCGGCGCAGAGAGAGCTCCTCGAGCATCTGGGTGGTCGCTATCACGAGGTGGTGGGTGACGATGTCGGCAGCTCTCTGCTCGCCTTCGCCAGAGAAGAGAACGCGACTCAGATCGTCCTGGGGGCGTCCCGCCGAGCCCGTCTCGATGAGCTGATCCGAGGCTCCCCGATCGCCAAGGTGATCCGCAACTCCCGCGATATCGATATTCATGTGATCTCCTATGAGGGGGCGCGTCGGCCGAGAGGGCGTCACCGGCGACGGCGGCGAGGGCTCATTAGCCCGCTGCGACGAGGGGTCGCCTGGGGCATAGTCTTCCTCGGTCTTCCCGTGCTCACCTGGCTCCTACTCGAGATCGGCAAGACGGTCGAGCTTCACAACGTGCTGCTCACCTATCTGCTGGCGGCTCTGATCACGGGCGGCATCGGTGGAGCCCTTCCGGCAGTGTCCAGTGCGCTCGGCGGTTTCCTCCTCGCCAACTGGTTCTTCACCCCACCGGCGCGGACCTGGACCATCGCCAGCCCCGACGACCTGTTCTCGCTGTTTGCCTTCCTGGTGGTATCCCTGGCCGTAGGCCTGTTGGTCGGACACTCCAGCCGGCGCAGCGCCGAGGCAAAGCGGGCCCGGGCCCAAGCCGAGGCGCTAGCGGCAACCACAACTCCGGGACATCCAGTCTTCGGCTCCAGCCATCAGGATCTGCTCCGGCGAGTCAGAGACATCCTCTCGCTCGAGGCGGTCAGCGTCTTGCGTCGGGAGGCCGAGGGATGGGAAACCCTGGCCTGGGAGGGATCACGCCAGCTCATGACCCCCACAGATGGCAGCGAGTCCATCGAGCTGAGCGGTGAAGTGACATTGGTGATCCTCGACGGGCGACTGACGGCGGACGATCGAACGGTCCTCCGGGCGTTCGCGGCCCAACTGATCCAGGCCATCGAGCGGGCCGAGCTGATGCGTGAGGCAGAATCCGCGGAATCGATGGCCGAGACCGACCGGTTACGCACGGCATTGCTGGGCGCTGTCTCACATGACCTGCGCACTCCGCTGGCAACAATCAAAGCCTCACTCACCAGTCTCTTGGAGACCGGCGTGGACTGGACTCCGGAACAGACCCGGTCGTTCCTGCAGGCGGCTCTCGAGGAGTCGGAGCGACTCAACCGGCTGGTGGGACATCTTCTCGATGCGAGCCGGGTTCAGGCCGGAGCCGTGCATGTCTTCTTCAGGCCCGTGGGACTCGACGAGGTCGTCGCCTCTGCTCTCTCCGGTCTGAGCCCGGGAGCGTTGCGGGTAACGGTCGATATATCCGAATCGCTACCGGAGGTCCAGACCGACCCCGATCTCTTGGAGCGAGCAGTCGCCAATCTCGTGGAGAACGCGTTGACCTGGTCGCCCTCCGACAAGGCGGTGCGGATCAGTGCCGGGGAGGTGGCGGGTCGGATCGACCTCAGGATCAGCGACCGCGGGCCGGGGATCCCGTCCGAGGCTCGCGACACCGTTTTTCAGCCGTTCCAACGGATGGGAGACTCCCCGAACCGTGAAGGTGTCGGTCTCGGACTCTCGGTGGCACGGGGCCTCCTCGAGGCCATGGGCAACGAGCTGGTCATCGAGGACACACCTGGCGGTGGCACGACCATGGTCATTGCCATGAAGATCGCCGGATCGATCGACATCCCGTTCGAGGAAGACGTTGGGCTGATCCGTGGCTGAGCACCCACGAATCCTGGTGGTGGACGACGAGCCGCAGCTCGTCCGCGCCCTTGGCATCAACCTCAAGGCCCTCGGCTATCGAGTTGACACCGCGGGATCCGGAGAGGAGGCCTTGACCAAAGCGGCCAACCATCGGCCCGACACCGTCATCCTCGACCTGGGTCTCCCCGGCATGGACGGCATCGAGGTCATTCGAGGGCTTCGAGGATGGACCAAGGTGCCGATCATCGTGCTCTCGGTGCGCGACGCCGAGAGGGAGAAGATCGCAGCTCTCGACGCCGGAGCCGACGATTACGTGACCAAGCCATTCGGCATGGGCGAGCTCCTGGCCCGGCTGCGAGCGGCACTGCGAAGAGAGTCGGAGCCTGGTGACGACCAACCCGTCATCGAGACCGAGGATTTCGTCATCGACCTGTCGACCAAACGCGTCACCGGAGCGACCGGGGACGAGATCCGGCTCACACCCACCGAGTGGGGGATCCTCGAGATGCTGGTCCGACACCAGGGCAAGCTCATCACACAGACCCAGCTCCTCAAGGAGGTCTGGGGCCCGCAATATGGTGAGGAGACCAACTATCTCCGGGTGTTCATGGCCCAACTGCGTCGCAAGCTCGAGCCTCAGCCGAGCACTCCCCGTTACTTCATAACCGAGCCCGGCATGGGATACCGGTTCGAGGTACCCATGGGCTCCGGCGGGGCCAGCCTCATCCGTTGATGAGGGCAAGGTGATCGTGGAGGCGTAGCATTAACACTGGCCGACCACCGAGCCGCGGGAGCTCAGCCCGTCTCCGAATTGGCGGCCAGGCGAGCCCTTATCGTCCGGTGCAGCTTCTCCCCCACCTCAGGGATCTCATCGGCCATCGACCTGAACTCTCGCTTGAACATCACCACGAGACGCATAGGTGACAGGGCGGTCACGGTGGCGGTCCGATGGTGATCGCTCTCGAGCAGGGCAATCTCTCCGAAGAAGTCACCGGGCCCCAGGCGGCTGACCTGATGGCCCTTTCGGGTGACCTCTGCCTCTCCTTCCAGGATGACGAAGAACTCGTGAGCGAATTCTCCCTCGGTGACGAGCTCGGTCCCCACCCCGATATCGATCTCGTCGGCCCATCGGGCAACCTGGCCGAGCTCATGTCTTGAGAGGTGATCGAAGAGCGGTAACGAAACGAGGCGTCGAGCGTCCATGGCAGCCGATCTGGATTGGCTACCGGATACTACGTCGGGGATCGCTGGCGCGCTCTATTCGCTCAGACAATCCCCACACACGCCGGTCACGACCAGATCGACGTTCTCCGCCTGGAAATCGTGGTTGGTCACCAGATGAGAGCGAATCTGGTCGACGAGCTCTCCTTCGTGATGGTCGACGGAGCCACATCGGCGACACACCATGTGGAAGTGATCGTCCGGGTGGGCGATCTCCCAGCGAGCGGAGCCGTCGATGCCGAGATGTGACTCCCTGACCAGATCCAGGTCCTCGAACAAGGTCAGCGACCGGTAGATGGAGGAGATGTTGACCGTGGGGTCGGCGGAGTTGACCCGGGCTGCGATCTCCTCTGCAGTGAGATGACCGTCGACTGACCTGAGCACCGACCACACCAGCCAACGAGGGCTGGTCAGGCGATAGCCGTGTCCTCTGAGGAGGACGCCGAGATCATTGGACTCTTCCACTGGGCATGCATGTTACGGCAATGATGCGACTCGGTAGTTCTTGCGATTGGTTCGCAACAACCTGGTAGTCTCTGGGTTATGCATGCTCCCGACGGGTTCCTCAACGTCGGAACCGCGGTTGCGACCGGTGCGGTTAGCGCCGGCAGCCTTGGCGTGGCGATCCGACAGGCCAGGGAACAGCTGAGGGACAGGGCCGTTCCCCTGGCCGGCATGATGGCGGCGTTCATATTCGCCGCCCAGATGTTCAATTTCCCGGTGGCTGCGGGCACCACCGGCCATCTGCTCGGAGCGGCGTTGGCGGCCATCCTCCTCGGCCCCTCCCTCGGTGCCCTCGTGGTCGGCATCGTGGTCGTGGTTCAGGCTCTCGCATTTGCCGACGGCGGTCTGACCGCACTCGGCTACAACGTGCTGAACATGTCGATCATCCCCGCATATGGCGGCTACGCCGCGTTCCGGCTTTTCCGCAAGCTCCTCCCGGCCAGCGCCGGTGGAGTGGTCGGTGCCACCGGGCTCGCTGCATCGGCATCGGTGGTCATGGCGGCGATGGCATTCGCCATCGAGTGGCTGTTCGGCGCCACCGCGCCCGTATCGTTCGACACGGTCTTTCTGGCGATGGTTGGCGTTCACTTGCTGATCGGAGTTGGGGAGGGTGTGATCAGCGCGGTGGCGGTGGGGGCAGTCATCAGGGCTCGGCCGGACCTGGTGCGCGGCGCGGCCGATCTCGATCGGGAACAGATGGCAAATCGAAGCCCGGTGAGGATGCGATCCTTTGTGATCGGCGGGTTCCTGGTCGCCCTGGTGCTGGCTTCAGGCGTGAGTCAGCTCGGGGCCACCGACCCAGACGGTCTGGAGTCGGTGGCTGCGGAGACCGGAATCGGGGACTCGGCCCGAGACCATGCTTTCGGGGACAGCTGGTTCGCCGACTACGCGACTGCCGGGGTCGACGATGAAGATGTCAGCCTTGCCGTCGCCGGCGTGGTCGGCACCGTTATCACCTTCACGGTTGGGGCAGGCATCCTCATGGCAATCCGGGAGCGGCGGCCCCGTCGCTCGTCGGCGGTCTGAAGATGGGTGCTGGACACAGCCATGCCCTCTATGTCCATGAGCACAGCTTCATCCATCGTCTGCCCCCCGAGGCCAAAGTGGTCGCGGCGGTCGGCCTGGTGGTGTCGTCGGCGGTCACTCCACGAGAGGCAATCTGGGCATTCGCCGCCTACGGGGTGATTCTCGGGCTGTTGGTCGCGATCTCGCGGGTCCCGTTGCGCTTCCTGGCCGTCCGACTCCTGGCACTGACCCCTTTCGTCATGTTCGCATTGTTGATCCCTGTCATTGCGTCGGGTCAGACCGTGACCATCGGTGGAGTCGAGCTCTCGATCGAAGGGCTATGGGGCGCTTGGAACATCCTGATCAAAGCACTGATCGGGGGGACCGTGAGCATCCTCCTCGCCGCCACAACCGAGATCCCCGAGATCATCCGCGGTCTCGGAGTGCTCCGGGTCCCGGCGCTGTTCGTCTCAATCGCCACATTCATGATCCGCTACCTGGAGCTGGTTGCGTCCGAGCTGGGTCGAATGCGTCTGGCAATGACCGCCCGTGGGTATGACCCGAGGTGGATCACACAGACCCGGCCGATCGCCGCCGCTGCCGGCTCCCTCTTCATCCGGTCCTATGAGAGGGGCGAGCGTGTGCATGCGGCAATGGTTGCCCGTGGGTTCACCGGCCTGATGCCGTCACTCGGTCGGAGGACAGCCACCGGGGCGGATTGGGCAGGTGTCGGCGCACTCATCATGGTCTGGGTGGTCATCGCCACTTTGGCTCTGAGCCTCTCGTGAGCGCGCGCGTGGTGGTTCGCGACGTGATGTTCACCTATCCGGACGGCCGCCTCGCCCTGACGGGGGTGAACCTGACCATCGAGCCGGGGGAGCGTCTGGCGATGCTGGGGCCGAACGGAGCGGGCAAGACGACCCTGGCCTTGCATCTCAATGGCATCTACACCGCCGACAAGGGATCCATCACGATCGACGAGCTGGATGTGGTCGAGGACAACTTCAGCGAGGTCCGACGCAGAGTGGGGCTGGTGTTCCAGGACTCCAACGACCAGCTCTTCATGCCCACCGTTGGGGAGGATGTGGCATTCGGCCCGGCCAACCTCGGTCTGGTGGGGGCCGGTCTGACCGAACGCGTCGATCACGCGTTGGAGGCCGTCGACGGAGTGATGCTCGCCGATAGACCACCCCACCACCTCAGCGGGGGCGAGCGTCGGCGGGCCGCATTGGCAACGGTTCTGGCCATGGAGCCTGATGTGTTGGTCTTCGACGAGCCATCGGCCGGCCTCGATCCAGCCGGTCGGCGTGAGCTCATCACGATGCTGTCTGCCCAGCCGATGACCCAGCTGCTCATCACCCATGACCTCCCCCTGGCTCTCGAGCTCTGCCCACGGGCCGTGATCATGAACGAGGGGAAAGTCGTCGCCGACGGGGAGACCCGCACTCTCCTCGCCGATGGGGAGCTCCTGGCCGCCAACCGCCTCGAGTTGCCGTTCGGTTTCAGCCCCGGATAGCGCTATTCCTCTTCCTCGGACGACCTCGTATGAGGTCGAGTCAGGGCGGTGCGCAGCTCGGCGTCGTTGATCGGCTTCTGGACAAAGGCATCGGCCCCGGCACGTCTGGCCAGGAAACGGTCTGCCGACCGGTCGAGGAGAATGACGGTGCGGGGCCGGTCGCTCGGGTCTGTCGACTGGCGGATTGCGCGCACGACTGCCATGCCACCCATGGACCCCACCTGCATGTCGACTATGACCGCATCGAGGTGAGACCGGGTGAGTCTCTCCTCAACCGCTCTCGGGTCGCTGATCTCCTCGATCTGAAACGAGCCGACCGAGAGGGCAGACCGAACTTCATTGGTCACCCAGCTGCCATCGGCGACGACGAGAACGGTGGGCATGGGCGGTCACGTTAGCCGTGCTCATCTCGGCTCACAGAACGTCGCGAGAGGTGGTGGCAGACGAGCATCCGCCCATGGGGCCCTAATCTCACCCGCCGTGCCTCGCCTCATTTGGCTCGTCATCGGCCTCTCCCTGGCCGTGTCCGCCTGTGCGGAGCCCACCGGTGGTGGTATCGACCTCATCGACGTCAGCGGGCCGCTCGATGCGTCGGCGCTGGATTTCATATCCGACTCGATCGAGCATGGTGCCGATGTCGGTCAGGAGTTGGCGGTGATCCAGCTCAACTCCAAGGCCGTCCTCGATGGTCCCGGCCTTGCCCGCCTCGAGGGCCTGATCATGTCGCCGCCATTGCCCGTGGCCGTGTGGGTAGGCCCGGCCCCGGCCCGCGTCTATGGGGGCGCCGCCGATCTGGCCCACCTCGCCAGCCACGCCGCCATCGCTCCCGGATCGATCGAGGGCCGTTTCGAACCGAGGGTGCTCGGCGCGGACACCGAACGATCGGATGAGGAGTTCGCGGCCGAGGACACCGGTCTCGACCTCCAACCGACATTTCGCCAGTACCTGCAGGACCTCGACGGCGCCACCTTCGAGACCCATGACGGACCGGTGGTTGTCTCTACGCTTCGTGATGTGGATGGCGGGGGGGTGACGACCAAGAGCGTCACGTTCCGCAAGCCCGGGCTCATGACCCGGTTCTTCCGGCTGGGTGTCACACCGGAGGCTGCGTTCTTCTTTCTCACCGTCGGCCTGACCATCGCCGTATTCGAGTTCTACGCGCTCGGACCGGGCGTGGCCGCCGGTGTCGCCTCGCTGTCGTTAGTCGTTGCCGGGTGGGGCCTCGTGACCTTGCCGGTCCGGTGGTGGGCATTGTTGGCGGTGGCAATTGCGTTCTTGCTCTTGGTGACCGCCCACCAATTGGGCGGTATCTTCGTGTTGTCCATGGCGGGAGCGGTCGTTCTCCAACTAGCGGGGATGGCCCTGATCGACGGTGGCGGTCAAATCGACCCACGCTGGTGGCTGGTGCTGCCCTCGGTGCTCGCCAGCCTCTTCTTCTTCCTGATTGCCATGCCCACCGTTCAACGAGCGAGGCTGTCCACAGACACCATCGGGCGGGACTCACTCATAGGTGAGCATGGTGTGGCTCTCGCCGATTTCGACCCCGACGGCCTCGTCGAAGTCCGCGGCGCCCGTTGGCGTGCGACCGCTCACCGCGAAGCAGGAATCACGAAAGGGGACGAAGTCGTCGTGGATGGCGTCGACGGCATGTTTCTGGAAGTTGATCGGCTGGTTACAGGCCGCGAAACATAAGGGCGCCCTCTCGCAGCTTTTCGCTTGATCGATCACCCGAAGTTCGGTAGCTTCGACAAGGTTGTCGCAAACAAGCGGGAGGTTATGAGGTTGTCGCACTCGGAAGACTGGCAACTGCAGGCGCTATGTCGTGGGAACCACGCTTACCTTTTCTTCCCCCCTTCGACTTTTGAGAGGAAGGACGAGCGGGAGCGGCGGGAAATGAAAGCAAAAGCCATTTGCGGGGTGTGCCCGGTGCAAGGTCCGTGCTCCAACCACGCGCTGGAGATCCGTGAGCCGTTCGGCATATGGGGCGGTCTCACCGAGATGGAGCGGAGGGGCATCCTGGTACCTGGCTGACTGGTTCCCTTGCTGGCCAACAGGGCTCACCGGACGCTGCGGACATCGCCGTGGCGGATGGTGAGCCCTTCTTTGTCGGCCCATTCGAGGATTGGGACTGCGTACTTGCGTGACAGACCCGAGACATCACGGAACCGAGCCACAGTGAATGACTCGCCGAGGGTCCCCAGCTTCTCCCTCAACGCCGCGATCTGGCTGGGCAGGTAGACCAGTCCGGGGGCCACCCGGATCAATTCGCCGGCCCGGATCTTCATATGGATGATCTCCGGATCCAGACCGAGATCCGACTCCCGGGGAACCGCGAGACTCTCTTCGAGCCGAGCTCTCGCCCGTTCCCATGCCACGAGTTGATCATCGTCGAGCGCATTGCCGTGACCGACTCGGGCGACATCTGGCCCGATCCTCTGGAGGGCGTCACATCGGGCGACGATCGCCTCCGCCACTGCAGGTTCGACGCCGAGACGTCCCGCGAGGGTGGCCATTGGCAGCCCGGGCCGGAGTGGATGACTCTCGTGCTCCTCGTCAACGAGCATGACGGCGCGCTCCTCCAATGAGTCGAGATATGTCGTGGCCACCACCCGGCCGGCGATGACCACTCCAGTCGGGGGCGTGCCGCCCCCGCTGTGGGCGAGGAGGCGGGCGAAATCGTCATTGGCCCGAATCGCCAGCAGTGCGCCGGCGATCTCGTCGGGGCCCGCAGCCGGATCGATTGCCTTCGAGGTTGCGATAGCCCGGCGTCTCCCCGCCGGGGGTGCCGGGTCGAGGACCCTTCCCCCGGCCACCACCAGTCTTCGCCCGGTGTCTCTCAGGATGAAGCGGTCACCGGTCATCAACGGCAAATGGGTGTCGACCTGAAAGACCGCCGTATCACCCTCGAGCCCGGTGATGTCGACGCGGTGGGCGGCAGAACCGACATGGAGTTGATATGCGCCCTTGGGGCGCAATTCGTCCACGTATCGGGCGACCCGGAACCTCACCGTGAAGCGCTGGGACATCTCCCATTGACCGGGCACACCGATCATGTGGCCGCGTTCGATCTCATCGTGGTCCAAGCCGGCCAGATTGAGCGCGACCCGTCGGCCCGGGCCAATCGTCTGGTGGGACCGCTCATGGCTCTGAACCCCTCGTACCCGAGCCGAGTCCCTCTTCGGGTAGACCTCGACCTGGTCGTCGACGGAGATGCTGCCATCGAGAAGGCTCCCGGTGACGACTGTGCCTGCGCCGGCCACGGTGAACGAACGGTCAACCCAGAGACGTGGCCGCTGTCTGTCGATGGACGTCTGCGGGATCATGTCCGCCAGGGCATCGAGGAGACCGGTCAGGCCATGTCCGGTTGCTGCGGAGACCGGCACGATGGGGGCATCCTCGAGGCTGGTACCCCTCAGCCGGTCGGCAACGTCGGCCGCGGCCAGATCGACGAGCTCGTCTTCGGCCAGGTCGGTCTTGGTAAGGGCGACCACCCCCCGGTCGACCTCGAGCAGGTCCAGGACCGCGAGATGCTCCTCGGACTGGGGCATCCATCCT
>Ga0214471_10002104_pt1 | contig 15665 bp, 13 predicted proteins | sample RVTome_5_FD_207665 | JGI IMG/M metagenome (GOLD analysis project Ga0214471, IMG submission 207665) | Soil microbial communities from uranium-contaminated site in the Upper Colorado River Basin, Wyoming, United States - RVT142D155 | ecosystem: Environmental > Terrestrial > Soil > Contaminated >... | reverse complement strand
GCCCGTGGGGCTGCACCAGCCCCCGCTCGACGAGGATCCCCAAAGTACGCTTGACGACGGTCTCGTCTTTCTGGATCGCCGCCTCAAGCTCCCGGACGCCGATACGGCGCTGGTCCCGCAACGCGGCCAGGACGATCAGGCTCTCGATCGGCAACGGCTCGCCCTGCCGCTCTTCCTCGGCGAGGATCAGCCGCAGAAAGCCCAGGTCCGCGTCCGCCAGCGGCAGCCGCAGCACCACGCTGAAGGCGTCGCTGCCCGCGTAGTCGGGCCGCGGCCGGCCGTAGCGCAGCAGGCCGCGATAGATGTACTCCACGCCACGCCCGGTCCGCTCCACGAGACCCGTACGCTTGAACGCGTCGGCAAGCGCCGGGTTACGGGGACGCGGCTCCGTCGTAAGCAGGTTGTGGATCGTCACGCCCTCCACGAAGCCGCCGGGATTGCTGATCACGAGCGCCTCCGACTCGAGGCGCACGTGCAGGGCCCCGAGCCGGCTGTAGTCGCGATGGGTGAGCGCGTTGGCCACCGCCTCGCGGAACGCCGTGCGGTCCAGGCGCGGTATCGGGACGCGAAACGGCCCCACCAGGATCTCCTCCTCCGCGTTCACGGGCGCGAAGAGCGTGTCGATCCACTCGAAGACGCGCAGCAGCGGAGCGCGCGAGAACTCGTTGAAGCGGACTCTCCCTCCATCGAGGATCTGGAATGCCACCTCGTGCGTCGGGACCAGCCGCCGCAGCGACGCGTCCTTGCCGAAGAGGAGCAGGCCGAGCAACGTCGGCCGCCGGCCCTCGGCGCCGCGTTCGGTGGCTCCTACGGCGCCGTCGAGCTCCTCGTCCGAAAGCGGCAGCAGGGCGCGGTCGCCGCTGAAGCGCTCCACGAACTGACGCAGCCGCGCACGTTCCGCCGGGTCGAGGTCGTCGAGCGTCGCGCCCTCCACCGGCTGGCGCGTCACGTCGACGAGCCGGAGGTCCGAGAGCCGCGTCGGGTACTCGTGGGGCAGGAACGGCACGCACTCCGGCCTACCGTCCGCTTGCAGACGCCGCCGCTTGACGACGCCTTCGGAGGTGGCGACGATCTGTCGCGCCTTGGGCACCTCGACGCGGACGACAGCTTTGCCGCCGAGCTTCAGACGGGTGACCTGGACCGTGAGCGGCGGTGACGTACGATTGGCGATCATCGCGGCGAGACCGTCGAGCGGCCCGTCATGGCTCGGGTGGAGGCCGGTCACCTTGCCGTCGTCCTCGACGCCGACGAAGAGACTGCCGCCGTCGGTGTTCGCCAGGCATACGACCGCCTCCACCAGATCGCGGTCCGGCAGTCGGTGACGGTCGCTCTTGAGCTCGACCGTGAGCGATTCGGACGGAATTTTCATCATCCTTCGACCAAGGTCAGTAGAGCTCCGACGACTTTACCATCGGGAGCTCCGGCGGAAGCCATACGCTGGGAGCGCAGGCGTCTCGCCTGCTTCCGGGAAGCAGGCGGGCCGCCTGCACCACAACCGAAGAGCCAGGACGAAGTCTCAGGTCCGCCGTATCAGGATCTTGCCGGCCAGCTCCAGCGCCGCCGCGCCGGCGGCCTCCAGGAAGCTGGCGATCGACGCCGGCGAACGCGCCAGGCCGTCGGCGAGGTTGAGCGCATCGGTCAGCTCCGGATCGCTGTAGCGCAGCCGGCCCACGGCCCGGCCGTCGCGGTAGAGCACGGGGCCGGCGGCGTCCTCCGGGTCGGTGGAGAAGCTCCGCGCCCGGTCCACCAGCGGCAGGAAGGCGGCGGCGAGCAGGGCCGTGTCGCGGTCGGTGAGGGTGCCGAACGGCTCGTCGCCGTCCTCCGGATTCTCCCAGTGTCGGAAAAGGCCGAAGCGCTCGTCGCCCAATGGGACGACGCGCCAGAAGCCGCCGGTCACCGCCTCGCCGGCGGTCACGGGCTCGTCGTGCTCGTCGAGATGTCGGAGATACTCGGGATGGAAGGCGTTGGCGGGGGTGGCGGGGGTAGAATGGTCGCGATCGGGCATGGGACGTTGACTCCTTTGCCTGGTCGGGTCCGGGCGAGGTCACGCTCGCTCGGGCCGTCTTGTTTATGGGCGGACGCTGCGTTACCGCCAAACTGTAGCGGAGAATCCGCGGGAAGTCAAGCGCAAAAGGGCGAATTCATCGCCAACGGCGAACGAGCGAATCGTCAGGCAGAGCCTGACCTACGACGATCCTCCGCCTCCAGCTCTTCCGCCGTCATCCAGACCACCGTCTCATCGCGCCACACGGCGAGAGGGTAACCAGGCCAAGAGGCGCATCTTCACCTGTTGAGCGCGGCACCGGCGCGGTGCCGCGCTTGGCCAGGAAACGGACGATGTCGTCCGTCACGCGCTGGGAGCAGGCGACCCGGTCAGAAGCGCCAGCTCGCAACGCTCAATCCGGCGTCACCAGAGTCCCCGTCTCCCCGGCCAGAGCCCGCGCCAGGTTCTCCGGATTGGTGACGAGCCCCTGACCGCCGGTGGCGGCGACGAAGTCGGTCACGGCCTCGATCTTGGGTCCCATGCTGCCGGCGGGGAAGTGACCCGCCGCGAGGTGGGCGCGGGCTTCACTCAGGGTGATCCGCGAGAGCCAGCGCTGCTCCGGCTTGCCGTAGTCGAGGGCCACGCGCTCGACCTCGGTCGAGATCAGCAGGAGGTCGGCCGCCAGGGCCCGCGCCAGCAGACTCGAGGCGTGATCCTTGTCGATCACCGCCTCCACCCCTTGGAGGTCGCCGTGCTCGTCCGCGAAAACCGGCATGCCGCCGCCGCCGCAGGCGATGACGACGGTGCCGGAGCGGGCCAGGAGCCGGATGACCTCGAGCTCGACGATCGCCCGCGGCAGCGGCGAGGGCACCACGCGGCGCCAGCCGCGGTCGCCGTCGCGCTCCACGGTCCAGCCCTGCTCGGCGCCGCGGCGGCGGGCCGTCGCCTCGTCGAGGTGCGGGCCGATGAACTTGGTCGGACGCGCGAAGGCGCCGTCGTCGCGGTCGACCCGCGTCTGGGTCACCAGCGAGACCACCGGGCGGTCGATGCCGCGGCGCCGCAGCTCGTTGCCGAGCGCGCGCTGGAACATGTAGCCGATCGAGCCCTGGGTGTTCGAGGTGGCGTAGTCCATGGGGATCGGCGGCACCTCGGAAGCGCCGATCTCCGAGCGCCGCAAGATGAAGCCCACCTGCGGGCCGTTGCCGTGGGTGATCACCACCTTCCACCCCGCGGCGATCATGGCGGCGACGTGGCGCGCGGTCACCGCCGCGGTCACCGCCTGGTCGGCGATCGTCATGTGGTCGCGGTCGACGATCAGGGAATTGCCCCCGATCGCGACCACGGCGAGCTTGCTGGGGGTCATGGGTCTCGGGTCATCGGCGCTCCCGCTCCGCGTCCGCGAAGGACGCCTGCATTGTAGTGCACCAGGCACCGCCGCCGCAGGTGCCTGGCCAGATAGGGAGAGGGCCGACGTTGTGAGCCGCCTAATGCCCCGCCGCGTCGCACAATCTGGCGCACGTCACGTACACCCTGATCATCTCTTTGCAGACCCTGTCTGCATCCGGTCCGAACGTCGATGGATTCGGTTTCAAGGTGATCACGTCGGCACCCGTGGAACTGTCCTGGATGCTCCCCACCTCGTCGCACTTACCAGAACCTTCGCCCGCCTGGGCAGCGCAGCACCTGCGACATTCCTGCGGGCTCGGGCATCCGGAGCAACTGAGCTGCGTGGTGGTGCACTCCGGCGGTGGCTGCTGCGTCGGCGGCGGTGGCGGCGGCGGTGGCGGTGGCGGCGCCTTTCCGGGCGGCTCGGGCCGGTCGTCGTCATCGTCTCCTGCTCCCGGTTTCGGCCGCTTCCACGGAGCGTTGAAGAGGATCTTGATGAGCCAGATGAACGGCCCCACAGCCCCAGTGACGGTGATGGAGTCGTCGAACGGGTCCTGCCGGCTGCCTTCGGACCCGGCGGCGTAGATGACGCCCAATCCCGATGGGTCGGGATGGAAGTGGAGGCAGTGTTCTCCCACCAGGTCGATTTTCTGCCGCGCGCTCATCCCCGCGAGATCGCTTTCCAGATCGTCGACAAGGGCGGCGAGCTGCGGCGCGGCGAGCGGCACGCCGTCGAGGCTCCAGGAAGCGGGGTCGCGGGCGGACTCGATGCGGTCGGCGACGTGCTTGGGGCCCCAGGCCAGCCGTTCGTGGAGGTCGGCCGCGGCGATGGCGAGGATCGCCGCTGCGAAAAGATCGCCGCGGGTGGTGCCCTGGGGGAGCTTCACCCGCCTGGCCCCGACCAACTGCTGAAGGTCTTCCGCCGACCATTCCGCCCGCAGCAGGTCGAAGTAGGCGGCCACCAGCGGCTCGCGGCCGAGCCGTATCGGAATTTGGCCGGCATAGCCGATGTCGGCGACGTCGTCGAGCAGGCGCCGGATCGGCACCGTGCGGGCCTCCGGGGCGCCGGCCGGGAAGCTCCGGCGCAACGACTGGCCGAGGATCAGGGTGTAGAAATCGAGCAGGAGGTCGTCGGCGACCTCAGCCAGGTAGGTGCCGTCGGCCTGACGCGCCCGGAACAGGTCGTAAGGGCAGTGCTCGAGGCGCGCGCCGACGTCCTCGACGTCAGGCACGAGAATGTGGGCGGCCAGCGGCCGTGCGGCGCCGGCGGCCACGAGGATGGCGAGACACGAGGCGACGAAGTGTTTCATCATGCGCTCCTTGGTGCTGGGATCGATCGAAGACCGGCTTACCACTGGGTCCAACCGGTGATCACGCCGTTCTCGACCCGGTGCTTGGAGAACGGCGCGCCGAAGGGATCGACGTGGACGAAGTGGCGCTGGGCCGCGCTCTCCGAGGCGTTGTGGGACTCGACCCAGCCCACCAGCGAGCCGTCGCGGTGGATCGAGTCGCGGATCCAGCTCCAGGTCGGGTGCACCTTCTCGTGCTCGCGGACGGCACGTCCGGCGAGGTCGAAGAGGTGCCAGCGGTGTCCGATGCTCGCCAGGCTCGTGCCGTCGTAGGACGCCGCGCGCCAGACGAGCCGATCGAACGCGTCGTAGACGTAGAAGTGGATTCCGGGCCCCCCGCTGCCCGGACACGCGTCGGACCGCGTGAACTGGCCCAGGGCGTCGCGCTGGCGGGTGGGGCAGCCCGGCGCTTCCTCGGCGTCGTCGAGGGTCGCGCGCAGGTCGGCGAGCGGCGCCCGCGACGTCGCCGGCTCGGGCAATCCGGTCGGCAACAGCTTCACGTCGTCCGGATGGACCGGTCCCACCCGGTAGCGCGTGAGTTGGCCGGAGCTCTCGTAGACGATCGGCCGGAAGTGGTCGCACGACCCTGCGGTGCAGATCGACATCTCGTGGTAGCGGCCGGCGTGATCGGGATGGGCGGTGTAGACCTGGTACATCAACGGAGGGTTGCTGAAGACGATCTTCTTGAGCGTGCCGTCGGCGAAGTACTCGGTGTTGTGGACGAAAGTCACCGGCGGGTCGGCGTTGTGCTGGCTCGTCACCTTCTTGAGATACCGCCGGTTGGCGGCGTGGCGGGCGAAGCTGACGGTGCGCGCCTTGGGGACGCAGACCAGGTGCCAGCTCCGATCGCACTGCGGATAATCGACGGTGGCGCTCTGGCCGAGCTCGTCGTAGGTCGCCGCGGTGGCGAAGATCATTCTCACGCCGGCGTCGTCGCGCAGGGTCGTCGTCCGCCCGGTGGGGCGTCCTCCCGGGCCGGCATAGACGTAGTGATCGATCGCCCGCAGGGGACCGGAGAGCCCGGGGACGCCGTAGTTGTAGCGGACGGCCTGGCGCAGTCGGCCGGCGCCCCACTCCCCGGGATCGTTCGCCGTCGCGTAGACGAGCTCCTTGAGCGTGGGGCCGTCCTCGACGGCGACGCGGACGAGCCGGCCGGCGCGGTCGAACTCGCGCAGGGTCGTCCCGTCTTCGCCCTCGACCCGGGTGAGCCGGCCGAGGGCGTCGTAGCCGGCGAACTGGACGCTCTGTCCGTCCGCGTCGGTCTCCTCGATCAGCAGCCCGCGGCCGTCGTAGCGGCGTTCGCTGAGCGTGGTTTCCGGGTCCAGGGCGCTCTCGGTCGTGACCCGGGTCAGGCGGCCGTCCGGGTCGTAGTCGGCGCGGCGGATCGATCCGTCGGGATCTTCGGAGCGTACCGGGCGCCCGTGTCCGTCGTAGACCTCGAGGCTCGTGCGCTCGATCTCGACCAGGTCGTCGTAGGGCTCCTGGAAATAGTGGCCTCTGCTCTGGGTGGTCGACGTCGTGCGGATTCCCGCGAACGCGTAGGTGATCGGCGCCGCCGCGCCCTGCGGCGGCAGCACGCGGCGGGCGCGACCGTAGGGGTCGAAGTCGAGGAACTGCGTGGTGCGGCCGAGGGCGTCGGTCGCCGTGGTCCGGTTCCCCATGGCGTCGTGGACGTAACGCTCGCCGGCCCAGGCGCCGGTGAAGTCCTTGGTCTCGCGGGCGGCGACGCGGCCGAAGCCGTCGCGCTCCACGCGGTCCATCGTCAGGACCGTCGAGCCGTCGAAGCTCCGGTGGGTCGTCGTCTCGCGCGCCGGCGCGCTCGCGCCGGCGGCGGTGAAAACGGTCGTCGAGCGGAAGTGCTGCGGGCGAACGACCTCGGTGAGCCGACCGAGGGAGTCGTAGGAGAAGGTGGTTTCGAGGCCGGCGGCGTCGCGACTGGCCGCGACTCGTCCGGTGGAGGCGTCGACGTCGTGATCGATCGTGGTCAGGACCGTCTCGCCTCCCGGCCCCACCCACCGGGCGGCGCGGACCGTCCCGGCCTCGTGCTCCGTTTCCTGGCGATACTGAGGCGCCCCCAGGGGCAGGTTGCAGAGGTCGGCGGAGGTCGCCAGGGTCTCGACGTCGCCGCCGAAATGCTCCATGGCGAGGGGGTTGCCGGCCCCGTCGCGCACCGTGCGGGTGACGAGGTCGTGCGGCCCTTCCGCGGCTGCGGCCAGGCGCCGCTCGAGCACGATTTCGCCGTCGCCGTCGAGACACCACCTGGTGCGGCGGACCTCGGATCCGTGATCGATCCGGCGTTCGACCAGCAGGCCGAGCAGCCAGCGTTCGGCGTCGTTCGAGTAGACGGCCGTGCGCGTCCGCGGCGTCTCGCCCGGGAAATTGCTGGCCTCGACCGTGACGGCGAACTGGCCGAAGCCGTCGAAGCCCGAATGGACGGTCTCCCGGTAGCGGTCGCCGTCGTCGTGGTAGATGAATCGGGAGGCCGTGAGCCGGGCGTTGCGCTCGACGCACGCCGGCGTGCAGACCTCGGGGGCATCCTGCTCGAAGGCCACGCGAACGCTCTCGAGCGCCGTGCCGCCCTCCAGGATCTGGCGCGAGAGCAGGAGGCCGCTGGCGTCCTGGGAGCCCTTGGTCAAGGGCAGAGCGTAGTCGTCGACGCGCCACGGCTCGCCGCCACGGTTTATCGGATCGCCGCTGACGTAGACCGAGAAGTACCGGAGCTGCTGGTGGCCGAGGGGGGTCGTGACCGTGACGGCGAGCTGGCGTGGCTGGTCGCAAGTCGAGGCCTTGGGGCGTTCAGTGTCGAGCGCGGCCTGGAACGACCAGGTGCCCAGCACCGCCCCGCTGCGGTCGATCAGGGTGCGGCTGGCGACGCCGGTGACGTCCACGAGGTGGCGGTTGCTCCCGGCCGTACACTCGAGCCAGGGGAACTGCCGGCCTTCATAGGTCCACTCGGTCCTGCCGAGCGTCGGCAGCGTCACGGCGTGCAGCAGGCCCGAGCTCTCGCCAGGGCCGTGGTAGGTCATCGCGTAGCGGGTACCGTCGGGAAGGACGACCTCGGAGAGCAGCGGCGCGGCGAGCGATCCCGGCGTCGACGGGTCGTCGTCGGCCGCCGGACGGCTCAGGCTGGCGGTCGTGTAGGTGAAGGAGTACGTGGCCTGGGTGCCGTTGAAGGCCGACAGCTCCGCCGCGGCGAGGAGGCGAGGGTAGGTGCCGGTGGGATCCGCCGCGAAGGTGAGGATCTGCCGCCGGCCCTGGTCGTCGATCAAGGTCCATTCGTCGCCGGCCGCCGAATATTCAATGGTGAGGCCGCGGCCGTGACGGTCCTCGGAGCGCGCGAGACGCCAGGCGCCGCCGTGGGGCTTGAACTCCATGCGCTGGCCGTCGGGGAAGCGGAGGAGCTTCGTGCCGGCCGCGTCGACGAGCTGGAGATAGGTGCCGTCGCGGGTGTAGAGGGTGGTGGGCTCGGCGAATTGGCCCGGCTGCAGCGTGTCGTAGAACCGGTGGAGACCGCCGTCGGGGGCGACGAAGACCCACCGCCCCGTCGTGTTGCCGGGCTCGGAGGGACCGTGGAGGCGGCCGAGCGAGAGGTCCCAGCCGACGCCGGCGCTGCCGCCGCGAGCCGGATGGGCTGCGGTTCCCTGCTCGCCGACCTCGAAGTCCCAGACCAGCGAGTTGTAGTGCAGGGCGAGCTGGTACGAGAACGTGCCGCTCACCGGATAGGACTGTCCGAGGAATATGGCGTAGAGCAGGTTGCCGTTGAAGAGGTTGACCTGATCGAAGGGTCCCGAATCGCTGGCGGCGGTGGCGCCGCGAGCGCGGTTGTGCACGGCTGCGTGCTCGACGCCGGCGCCGGCGACGCCGGTCTCGAGGCCGAGGACCAGCGCCAACGACCAACCGATCGCGGCAGGCAGGACCGTGCGCCGTTTCCTGGCAGGGGCTGGGGTAACGATCGCGAGCTCACACATGGGGACCTCCATGGAAGCGGGCCGCCGGAACGGCGGCTCGTGGCACCTGACAGAGGCGAAAACCCGAGCGCGCTTCGATCACTCGCGATCGGCGCGATGGTCGGTGGGCGCCGTCCCGCTATCGCTTGCGCTCGAGGACGAAGAGCGAAGCGCCCGCCTGGAACACCTCGAGGCTTGGAGGGAGCGCGGTTACCCTCTGGAGCCGTCGCAGTAACGAGAGGCCATGGGCGGCTAAAACATCTCTCGCTTCATCTCCTCCAGGGAGATGAGCTTCCCTTGAGCGGCCTCCTCACGGGCGGCGCGGACGATGCGCAGAAACCGCGGGTCGGTGCTGAGCTTGAGCGACTCCTCGTCGATGTCGTCGAGCAAGAACAGGGCGGCCACCGGCTTGTGGTCGGCCGTGAGGATCAGGGGCTCGTCGGCCGTTGAACGGGCATACTCGACGAGGGGTCTGGCGGCGTCCGTCAATTCCATGGTCTTCATAGCTCGATCTCCTCACCTGCTATGAACAGTCGATTGCCTCGCTTCTCCCCGACCGCCAGGAGCGTCGAAGATGCGGATGCCCTGGATCGTGATCTCACGGAGGTGGATCGGCTGCTCGAGGAATGGGGAGGTCATGACCGGAATTGTATCAGAGGCCCGAACCGCTGGCCGAGTCACGTTGCTCACGAGCCGCCGGCGACGCCGCGCAGGTAGTCGGCCACGGCGGCGCCCTCGCGGGCGCGCAGGCCGGCGCAATCCGTCACCTCTTCGGCGAGCTTCGCGAGCTGCCGCTCGGCGCCCGCGATCTGGTGCGCGGGGTCGGCGAAGAAGCGCTTCGCGTGCTCCAGGCGCTCGAGCGAGCACCCGTCCGCGAATCGCGGCATGTACGCGGCGTACGACGGCGGGATCCTCTCGGTGATCGTCGCGTAGTGATCCGTGACGAAACGGAAGGCGCGGTCGCGGCTGGCGGAGCTGAGCCACGACGAAAGGAGGGCCGACAGCTCGGTCGGCCGCAGCGGTCCCGCGAGCGCGTAGCGAAGGACGCGGGCGTGCAGGTCGGGATCCTCGAAGTAGCCCATGGACCACAGGAAGCGTTCGCGCTCCTGCGGCACCTCGGCGCTCTCGAAACGGCGCCGGTATTCGTCGAAGAGCGCGGCGTCGCCCTCAAGGGCGGCGAGCCGCAGCAGGGTGACGGCGAGCGAGGGGTCGATCACGGAGCCGTCTGTGAGGTAGGAGCGCACGAGCGCGCGGGGGAGGCTCGTGGCCCGGGTGTCGAAGGCGTTGGCGAACGCGACTTCGAGCACGTAGCGGCCCGGCGCCAGCGGCGCCGCCGGCGTGACCCGAACCACGTCGTCGCCTTCGGGCCGGTGGTCGATCTCGATCGGCCCGCCGGCGCCGGTGAGGACGACGCGCTCAAGCTCGAGGCCCTCGGAGTGGAAGCGGAAGTGCTCGGCGGATCTCGCCGCTTCGAGCTCGAAGCGGACCGTTCCCCGGTAGGAGGGCTGGTCGGCGTCGACGGTGAGCTCGATGGACTGGAAGGTGGGAACGACGTCGTGTCCCAGACGGATGAAGTCCGCGCCGGCGGTGCCGGCGGCGGCGACACCGAGCAGGATGGCGAGGAGTCGGATGGAGTCCATGAAGACCTCGTTTCTCGTGTCCATGGAGTATACGTACGGAACTGAAGAACGGGTGGCACAGGGGTATCGCACAGGGCGTATCCGCCGGCGTTTCTTGCGGCGGGCCAGCGGTCGTCGACTGTCGGTCGGTCGCTTCAGTGATCGCGTTGCCGTCTCGACTTTGTCTCTCACCAGACGCCAGGGCCGAGCCCGGCGGCGTCGGTTTTCTCGTTATCGTGGAAAACGTTCCTTCGGCAATTCAGCCGACGGTTGACCGGTGAGAAAGGAGACGACCATGAACGTCAAGACCACGGTCAAAGCGGGCTTGGGGCATTTCATCACGCCCAACGGCTGACCCGGATCCGATGGTCGGGGAGCGCGCTGGCGCTCCCCGCTTGCCATAGCCGAGGGCGTGCTATATAGTCGTTCTCTCTCCGACGAGGTGACGAGATGAAGGCGAAGGATCTCATCGAGAACGTCGCATGGGGCGATCGGGCCGCCGCGGAGAAGCTCCGCGAGCTCGTCCGGGACGACGACGAAGCCTGGGCCGAGGTTCTCAGAGAGCTACGGTCACCCAGGCGCGAGCCCGACGACAAGGAGCGCGAGGCCTTTTGGGCAGAGCTACGACGCGTCGCCGCGCTCATCGACTCGAATCCCAGCATGGGAAAAGCCGACCTCGCGGAGCTGCAGGAGCGCGCGTGGCGCTTCGGCTCCTGCGAGAGGGTGCAAGTCCTTGCCGTGGATGGCTATCGCTTCCGGTTGCTCGGGAAGCTCGAAGAGGCCGAGATCGCGATCGAGCGGGCTCGGGAGATGGCCGCAGGCTGCCGCCTCCGGCGCGACCGCGACGACGTGAACCCTTGCCTACTGGACGTAGGCCGGCGACACTCGCTCCTGCTGGCGGCACAGGACCGCCGGGAAGAAGCTCTCGCCGAGGCCGAGTCCACGATCGACGGCTATCGCAGGCTCGGAGGGCCAGGTCACGATCTTCACGGACAGGGCCTTGCCCAGGCCCTTGTTGCCCGTGGACCGATCCGTTCCGCCATGGGGGACCCCGCTGCCGCCAGCGCGGACTTTGCCGAGGCCCTGTCCCTGGTGCCGCCGGAGCTGGAGGACCTCCACGACGCCATCCTGTACGACCTCGCGTGGGCCTTGTTCGAGACGGGTGCCGCCGGCAAGAAAGAGGCAGACAAGCTCCTGACCAGGCTCCGCCGCTCGTTCAGCCAACGCCCGCAGTCCGTCCAGCGGGCCCACTTCGACTGGCTGGACAGTATGCTCGGCTGGGAGGTGAGGCGCGTCAATCGTCATCGGGCGCGCAAGAAGCTCCACGAGACGCAGGAAGCGTTCTATTCGCCCCTGGGCATGCCGGACGAGTTCGTCGCGGCGACCGGCGACCTGCTCCTGGTCTACTTTCCGGACCGCAGGGAGATGCGGAGGGTGCTCGAGAAGGCGAAGCGGATGGGCGAGGGCTTCATCACCGATCCGGAGCAATGGCGTCGACTCTGCGAGCTCGAGAAGCTCGTCAGCGCCGGGATCTGGACGCCCCACGACGACCTGGAGAGCGCCGTCCGCGCCCTGCGCGAGTCCGTGTCCGGCGTTCGCGGAATCATCCCGAGCCTCATCCGCACTACGAGGGCGGGCTGACCGCCACCGACGCGTCACGCTGCCGTGAGCGCCTGAAGCCTGCGCTCCAGGAAGTCGCGCTCGCGCGCGTTGTCGGCACGGGACACACGGGCGATCGCCGCCGCGTGCGCCTGCGCCGCCAGGCCAGGTGAGTCGTGGTACCCTCGTCTGGCGGAGCAATCTCTGGAGCCTATCTACCACTATGTTCGGACCGGAGACGAGGAGAGCATGGACGACGATTCTGCGCGAACCGACCCGATCACCGCAAGGCTCGAGGAACTCAAGCGGCTCGTCACCGGCGAGGACATTCGCTGCCAGAACTGCGGGCGTCGCGGCTGGCCGGACCGACACACGCCCGGCAATGGCGCCTTGGAGCTTCTCCTCTGGCTACTCGGGCTGGTTCCCGGGCTCGTCTATACGATCTGGCGGCGGCGAAACCGCGGCTGGATCTGTGCTCTGTGCGGCTCAGCGGATCTGGCCTGGCCGCGCCCGATCGGTCCCCGCGGCGGCCTCGGCGTGTTCACGAGCCACAACGGCTGAGCGTCATCCGTCCCAACGGCCGCGTCGAGTAGGACGCGGCCAGATCCGGTCTGCCGACGCCATCGCCGTGCTCGGCACCCGGACGGTCGTGCAGCCAGGCGAGGTATCGTGAGCGAATCTCCTCTTCGTCCGCGTCGGGGTGCTCCCGCCGCAACTTCTGGCGCATCATCTCCGTGCCGAGCTCGAACATGTCGAAGCAGAGGTTCAGGCGTTGAGCAGGTGCCGGGCTGTCTCGCCGAAGCGAAGTCGGAAGTCGTCGAAGACGCGGATGCCCCGGATCGCGACCTCACGGAGGTGGATCGGATGCTCGAGGAGAGGAGACGTCATGACCGGATCGTACCAGAGCCCCGTTCCCGGGGCGGGCCGCGGTGAAGATCACGAAGCTCTGCACCGGCAGGAAGTCGAAGCTCTCGACGAGCCGGTAGCCGACGGCGCCCATCTCGTCGTCGAGCACTTCGATCGGCGTCGAGTGCCCCGGCGGCTCGATCCAACCGATCCATCCACCGAGCTCGCGCGGCTCGACCACCGCCACGCGGCCATTGGACCGGAGATCCGCCTGAAGCCGGAGGAAGTAGTCGTGCCGGTCCTCGATGTGGTGATAGACGTTGCAGAGCAAGACGAGGTCGATCGCCCCGTCGGGCAGAAGCGGATCGCCGAGCTCGCCGAGCACGACCTCGACGTTCTCGTAGCCCTTCTCGCGCACGCGGCGCTCAAGCTCGCGGACTTTTTCCTCCTCGACCTCGACGGCGTAGACCCGTCCCGCGGGTCCGACCGCGTCGGCCAAGTGGAAGACGAAGAAGCCGTCGCCGGCGCCGACGTCGGCGACGTGGTCGCCGGGCGTGAGGTCGAGGGCGTCGACGACGCGGTCCGGGAGCTGCCAGGCCGCCCGTCCCGGCAGCTTCGTCACCTCGAGCTTGGCGAGCTCGGCGCGGTTCGTCATCAGGACGAGGAACGTGGCGAGGGCAAGGACCGCCGCCACGAGTGCGATTTTCGTCAGCCGCGACATCTCGGGGTCCTCGCGCTCCCGGCATCTCTATGAGCCGATCTGGTAGCTGATCAGCTTCCACTCGCCGTTCTCGCGCACCAGCTTGAACGACGCCGGCACCACGGTGCCCGCTTCGAGGGTCGCGGTGCCCGACAGCTCCGCCCCGGCGGTGTCGATCGAGCGGTTGCTGAACGTCGTCTCGGCGACCTTGAAGAACATCGGGTTGGCCTCGGCGGAGGCGGTGAATTCCTCCAGGGGCTGCGCCTCCTTGAGCGGTGCCGAGAAGTGGTCGTGCGCGGTGGCGTAATCGCCGGCGCCGGCGGCCGCGAGGAAGGCGTGGACCACTTCTTCAGGGCCGGCGGTCGCCTTCTTGACGATCAGGAAGATCCCCGCGATCACGGCGACGGACACCACCAACAGCCCACCGCAGCCGAGTGCGACCCACTTGACCCAGCTTTTCGAGGACGAGGACGGACGAGTGGCTTCCATGGTCTTCTTCTCCTGAGGCCGAGGGCCTCGAACGCCGACCCGGACGGACCGACCCGATGTCGCATTGCACGAGGACCGACTCACAGTATACGCAAGCGGGGCTCATTCCAAGAGGATCAACGACCCCAGGTGCCGGGGGCTGCCAGCCTCAATCGAAAAGCCCGAGCTGCGCCCCCGCGCCGCGCTCGACCGGACGCCGGAAGCTCTCCGCCGAGAGCCGCGGCCAGCCGCCGCCGAGCCCCGCCTTCGCGCAAGAAAGCTGGAAGAGCCCGCGGACGTGGTCGGCCAGCGGGCCTTGACCGCGCATGCGCAGGCCGAAGCGCGACTCGCTCAGACGGCCGCCGCGCAGCTCGCGCAGGCGATTGAGCACCTTCTCCTTGCGGTCGGGGAAGTGCTGCTCGAGCCACTCGCCGAAGATGTCCTTGACGCCGCGAGGCAGGCGCAGCAGCGTGTAGCTGGCGCTGGTGGCGCCGGCTCGTGCGGCGGCGGCGATGATCGCCGGCACCTCGTGGTCGTTGACCGCCGGGATGATCGGCGCCGTCAGCACGCCCACCGGCACCCCCGCCGCCGCCAGCGCGGCGATCGCCTCCAGGCGCCGCCGCGGGTGCGACGCGCGCGGCTCCAGGCGACGCGCCAGGTCGCCGTCCAGCGTGGTCACCGAGATCATGACCGTGGCCGCGTGGTGCGCCGCCAGCTCGGCCAACAAATCGGCGTCGCGCGACACGAGGTGGTTCTTGGTGACCACGATGACCGGGTTGCGGAACTCGGCGAGCACCTCCAGGCAGCCGCGGGTGATTCCGAGGCGGCGCTCCACCGGCTGGTAGGGGTCGGTCACGCCCGAGAGCGCCAGCATCTGCGGTTTCCACTTCGGCGAGGCCAGCTCGCGGCGCAGCAGCGCCGGCGCGTCGCGCTTGACGACGATCTTGGTCTCGAAGTCGAGGCCGGCGGAGAAGCCCAGGTACTCGTGGAACGGACGCGCGTAGCAGTACGAGCAGCCGTGCTCGCAGCCGCGGTAGGGGTTGAGGCTGGCGTCGAAGCCCACGTCCGGGCTCGTGTTGTAGGTGATGACCGAGCGCGAGCCGTCGTCCAGGTAGGCCGTCTCCGGCCGTCCGGCCTCTTGCGGGTCGAGCTCGGGATCGGGCTCGATCTCGAGGGGCTCGAAGCGTCCCTTGGGGTTGGACGCGGTGCCGCGTCCGCGGATGGGGTGTAAGGTCGACATGTCGCCGGGTTACCGCCACGGCCAGTCTACCGCCCGCGGACGCGGGGAACAAGTCCCGGAAGAGCGCCGTATAACATGCTGGACCCCATGAAGCCCCGCCTCCAACGTCCTCGGAATCCGTTGCTTCGCGTCCTGCCGTGGATCCTGGCGGCCGCCGCGTTCGCGGGCGTCCTGTGGCTGGTGCGCTCGCTCCCGCCGGACCGCGTCGACGTCGCCGGCGCGCTGGCGCGAGGGACGGTGGGCACCGCCTACGTGGGGGCGGTGGAGCGGAGCTGGATCGACGACGCCTTCCCCGAGCTCTGGCTGCCGGCGCCGGTGACGGAGCTGCCGTGCCCCACCGGCGTGCGGCCGACGCCCGCCGGCGCGCTGCGCATCTCCGAGGCTCTGGCCTGGGTGGGGGAGGGCCGCCTCGACGACGCCTTGACCGAGCTCGCGGAGCTCGACGCACGGGATCCGGAAAGCTGGACGGCGGGGCTGGCGCTCGGCATGCTGCTGGCACGGGAAGGCCGGCTGGGCGAGGCCGAGAC
>Ga0214471_10002103_pt1 | contig 15668 bp, 15 predicted proteins | sample RVTome_5_FD_207665 | JGI IMG/M metagenome (GOLD analysis project Ga0214471, IMG submission 207665) | Soil microbial communities from uranium-contaminated site in the Upper Colorado River Basin, Wyoming, United States - RVT142D155 | ecosystem: Environmental > Terrestrial > Soil > Contaminated >... | reverse complement strand
AGGTGAACGGCGATGACCGCCCGGGTCGCCGGACCGATCGCCGCTTCACAGGCTGCAGGATCAAGGTTGTAAGTCGCCGGATCGATGTCTGCGAACACCACGCGCGCGCCCACATGGCAGACCGCCTCGGCGGCCGCGACGAAAGTGAACGACGGCATTACCACCTCGTCGCGGGGACCGATACCTGCCGCGCGCAACGCGAGATGCAAGGCATCGGTCCCCGAGGCAACCGCCACCGCATGTCCAACGCCGAGGTAGGCCGCCACCTCGTGCTCCAGTGCCTCACCTTCGGGGCCGAGAATGAAGCGGCCAGAGGCGATTACCTTGCCCACCGCGTCCGCGAGCTCCGCCTCGAGATCACGGTACTCAGCCGCCAGATCGAGCATCGGCACGTTCACGGGCGGCCTCCTGGTGCGTCCAGGTTGAGGCGGGCGAGCCGTTCGGCGATCCGCCCGTTGACCTCGAGCGCGAGCGCAAGCGCGCGCCGCCCGTCCTTCCCCGTAACGACCGCCGCGCTTTCCCCCCGCACCGCCGCGACGAACGCCTCGATCTCCGCACGCAATGCGTCGGCATCTGGAAACGCACGCTCCTCCTCGACCGCGATCACCGCGCCGTCCGCGCGACGGGCTACTTTGAGCCGCAGGCCGTGCAGGTCCGCAGAGACGTAGCCATCGCGGCCGAACGCCCGCAGCTTGCGCACCGGCGTCTGGCTCACCCGGCTCGCGGACAGGTTCGCCACCGCACCGTCCGCGAACTCGATGAGCGCCGTGGCAATGTCGATCGAATCGGTGACCACCTTGACGCCGCAGGCGATGACCGTCGACGCCTCGGCGTGCACCAGCGAGAGCGCGAGATCGATGTCGTGGATCATCAGGTCGAGCACGACGTCGATATCCGTGCCCCGTGGCTGGAACTCCGCGAGTCTTTCCGATTCGATGAAAAAGGGCCGCGCCAGCGCCTGCCGCATGGCCACGAAAGCCGGGTTGTAGCGCTCGACATGCCCGACGGCGAGCCGCAGCCCCTGCGCCGAGGCCAGCGCGATCAGCGCGTCGGCCTCCTCGACCGTGCGGGTAATCGGCTTCTCGACCAGCACGTGCACGCCCGCCTCGAGGCACGCGCGCGCCACCTCGCAGTGGCGCTCGGTCGGAACCGTGACCGAGACCAGGTCGACGCCGCTCAGCGCGTCGCGAAATTCGCGCACGGCGCGACAGCCGAATCGTGACGCAGCTTCGCGCGCGACCGGGTCCGACAGGTCCGCCACCGCGACCAGCTCGACATCGGGGCTCGCCGCGTACTTGGCGGCATGAAGACGCCCGACGCGGCCCACGCCGATCACCGCAGCGCGCAGCTTCCTCATTGGCACGGCGCCTTTCCGCCCTGCATCGTCTGCGTCAATAGTACCCCGCCTGCCCCGGCGGGCGTGTCTTGAAACGTCTGTGCACCCACAGGTACTGCTCCGGCATCTCGAGGGCGCGCTGCTCGATGAACTCATTCACGCGACGCGTGTCGCGCACCTCGTCTTCGGTCGGGAAATCGCGCCACGCCGGGTAGAACGTGAGCACGTAACCCCCCGCTCCCGGCAACTGGCGGGTCACGGCCGGAACGACGACCGCGCCGGCGAGCCGCGCGATGCGCGAGACGCCGGTGATCGTCGCTGCCGGGACGCCGAAGAACGGCACGAAAATCGAGTCGCGCGGGCCGAAATCCTGGTCGGGCAGATAGTAGAACGGCAGGCCCTCCCGCATCGCGCGCACCAGCGGGCGGATGCCGTCCCGGCGCGAGAACAGGCGCGAGGCGACGAAGCGCGCCCGTCCCCGCAACAGCATGCGGTCAACCACGGGGTCCTTCTGGTGGCGGTACATCGAGCATCCGGCCCACTCGGTGATGATGCGGGCGCCGCCCATGTCGAGGCCGACGAAATGCGGCGCGAGCCAGATCACCGGCCGGTCCCGCACCGCTTCCCAGTGCTCGAGCCCTTCGACGCGCACGAGCCGCTGGATCCGCTCCTTGGACCCCCACCACAGGATGCCGCGCTCGAGCACGCTCCGGGCGAAAGCCTGGAAATGGCGGCGAGCCACGCGGCGGCGTTCCGCCTCGCTCCATTGCGGAAAGCACAGCCCCAGGTTCACGAGCGCAACCCTGCGGCGCTTGTGCGCCAGCGCATACGCCACGAGCCCCAGCGCGCGGCCAAGCGCTCCGAATACCGGCAGCGGCAGCCAGCGCAGCAGCCAGAGCAGGCCCAGGCCGAGGCGCATCAGCACGCCGCCCTCATCCTTCCGCCTTCTGCTTTCCGCTTTCCGCCGTTGCCTGCGGGGTGTCCGGCTCCGCCGGGCCCTTGTAGCGAAAGTAGCTCCACAGATACTGCGCGGGACAGCGCCGCACCTGCGCTTCGATCGCGCGGTTGAGCGCTGCCTCATCAAGGTGTCCCGTGGGCAATTCTTCAAAGTGCATGTGGTAGCCCTGCCCGCCCGCCAGCCGCTCGGCAAAAACCATGATGACCGCCGCACCGGTCGCCCGTTGCAGGTGCCCGACCAGCGTCATGGTGTAGGCCGGGCGTCCGAAGAAGTCCGCCCACACGCCTTCGCCGGCGCCGGGCGCCTGGTCCGGCAGCAGCCCCACCATCCCCTTTTCCCGCAGCGTCCGGTAAAACCTCCGCACGCCGCGGAGATTCGCGGGCACGACCGTGGCCTGCCAGCGGCTCCGTCCCGCGAGCATGAGCGGCTCGAGCCACGCCTGCCTGGGAGTACGGTACATCACGGTCATCGGCAGCCGCTGCACGATATAGAGCGAGACCATCTCGAAGCAGCCGAGGTGCGGCGTCACGATGATGATGCCCTTGCCGCGCGCGCGCGCCGCCGCCACGACCTCCCATCCATCACACGCCACCGCCAGTCGCGCCACCTTCTCGTCGCTGCCAAACCAGACGGCAATCAGCTCGAGCATCCCCTTGCCGGCCTCCGCAATCGCGCTGCGCAACAACGCTTCGCATTGCGCGTCGCCGCTGCACAGGCCGCTCGCGTAAAGATTTGCCCGCAGCCGCTCGGCGTACCGGCGCGAGCACCCGTACACCAGCCAGCCGAGCGCCACGCCGCCGGCGTGGAGCCACGAGAGCGGCAGCCGGGCGAGGTGTCGAAAAACCGAGCTGAGCATGAATTGTGTTTATAAATCGAGGCTTATCTGCTATTCTATGCGCCTTTTTCCGTTTCACGAAACCACCCGATGAGCGATTTCCTGTTTACCTCCGAATCCGTTTCCGAAGGCCATCCCGACAAGATCGCCGACCAGATCTCCGACGCCGTGCTCGACGCCGTGCTCGCCCAGGACAAGCACGGCCGCGTCGCGGCCGAAACGCTATGCGCGACCGGCCTCGTCATTATGGCGGGCCAGATCACGACCCGCGCCGTCCTCAATTACGGCGAGATCGCGCGCGATGTCATCAAGCGCATCGGCTACGATGACTCGGCGGGCGGCTTCGACTACCGCTCGTGCGCGGTGCTGACCGCCTACGACCGGCAGTCACCGGACATCGCCCAAGGCGTGGACGAGGGCAAGGGGCTCGATCTCGAGCAGGGCGCAGGCGACCAGGGGCTGATGTACGGCTTTGCGTGCGATGAAACACCGCAGCTGATGCCGATGCCGATCTTCTACGCGCACCGCCTGATGGAGCGCCACGCCGAGATGCGCAAGGACGGCCGGTTGCCGTGGCTGCGGCCCGACGCCAAGTCGCAGGTTTCGGTGCGCTATGTGAACGGAAGACCGCACCATATCGACACCGTGGTCATCTCGACTCAGCACGCGGCGGACATCTCCCACGAGCCGCTCACCGAGGGCGTGATCGAGGAAATCGTGAAGCCGGTGCTCCCGAAGAACATGATCAGCAAGGAGACGCGCTTTCTGATCAATCCGACCGGCCGTTTTGTGATCGGCGGACCCCAGGGCGACACGGGCCTTACCGGCCGCAAGATCATCGTGGACACCTACGGCGGCTACTCACGCCACGGCGGCGGCGCGTTCTCGGGCAAGGACCCCTCGAAAGTGGACCGCTCGGCGGCCTACGCGGCGCGCCACGTGGCCAAGAATATCGTCGCGGCCGGGCTCGCCAGGAAGTGCGAGATCCAGGTCGCCTACGCGATCGGCGTCGCGCGCCCGGTCAGCATCCTGGTCGAGACCTTCGGCACCGGCAAGGTCGCCGACGACAAGCTCGCCCAGCTCGTGGAAAAGCACTTCGACCTGCGGCCCAAGGGCATCATCCAGGCCCTCGACCTGCTGCGCCCGATCTACTTCAAGACCGCGGCTTACGGCCACTTCGGGCGCGACGAGCCGGAATTCACCTGGGAGGCGATGGACAAGGCGGCGGCGCTCAAGGCCGATGCCGGACAATAGCCAACGCGCTGGCGGGTGGCCTCGCCCGCACCGGCCGCGTTATAATCCGCCTCGCTGAGGAGCGCTGCGACCGGGAGCACCGGCCAGGCTCAGCACCAATCAACGGCGCTCGCATCCAGAACGATGCGGGCGTTTTGCTTTCTTGGGGACCGGAACGCGGGGATATCCCCCCTCGTGCCCCCCTACATTTGAATCAGACACTGGAGCAAGAATGAATTCGAAATCGAACGACTATCTCGTCGCCGATCTCCGCCAGGCGGAGTTCGGGCGCAAGGAAATCGCGATCGCCGAGACCGAGATGCCCGGTCTCATGGCGCTGCGCGAGGAATACCGCGGCAAGCAGCCGCTGAAGGGCGCGCGCATCGCGGGATCGCTGCACATGACGATCCAGACCGCGGTGCTGATCGAGACGCTGGCCAAGCTCGGGGCGAACGTGCGCTGGGCCTCGTGCAACATCTTCTCGACGCAGGATCATGCCGCCGCCGCGATCGCCGCCGCCGGCGTGCCCGTGTTCGCCTACAAGGGCGAAACGCTCGAAGAGTACTGGGCATACACCCACCGCATCTTCGAGTGGGGGGGCAAGGAAAATGAGGGCGGCACGCCGAACATGATTCTCGACGACGGCGGGGACGCGACGCTGCTCGTGACGCTCGGCAGCCGCGCAGAGAAGGATCCTTCGCTCGTCTCGCGCCCCACGAACGAGGAGGAGACCGTCCTCTTCAACGCCATCCGCAAGCGGCTCAAGGAAAAGCCGGGCTACTACTCGCGCATCCAGGCGGGCATCAAGGGCGTGACCGAGGAGACGACCACCGGCGTGCACCGGCTCTACCAGATGGAAAAGGAGGGGCGGCTGCCGTTCCCGGCGATCAACGTCAACGACTCGGTGACCAAGTCGAAATTCGACAACCTCTACGGCTGCCGCGAATCACTCGTGGACGGCATCAAGCGCGCGACCGACGTGATGATCGCGGGCAAGGTGTCGGTGATCGCGGGCTACGGCGACGTCGGCAAAGGCTGCGCGCAGTCCCTGCGCGGGCTCGGCGCGGCGGTGTGGGTCACCGAGATCGACCCGATCTGCGCATTGCAGGCGGCGATGGAGGGCTACCGCGTGGTAACGATGGACTACGCCGCCGACAAGGCGGACATCTTCGTCACCGCGACCGGCAACCTGCGCGTCATCACCCTCGAGCACATGAAGCGCATGAAGCACAACGCGATCGTCGCCAATATCGGGCACTTCGATTCCGAAATCGACATCGCCGGGCTGAAGCAGCACAAATGGGAGAATATCAAGCCGCAGGTGGACCACGTTATCTTTCCGGACGGCAAGCGAATCATCGTGCTCGCGGAGGGGCGGCTGGTGAATCTCGGGTGCGCCACCGGGCATCCCAGCTTCGTGATGTCGAACTCATTCACCAACCAGGTGCTCGCCCAGATCGAGCTTTTCGGGAACACCGGGAAGTACCAGAACAAGGTCTACGTGCTGCCCAAGCAGCTCGACGAGCGCGTCGCTCGGCTGCATCTCAAGAAGCTCGGCGCCGAGCTCACGGTAATGACCGAGGAGCAGTGCCGCTACATCGGCGCAAACATCGACGGGCCCTACAAATCCGATCACTATCGCTATTGAGCTGCCGTGCAGTCGCAGAAGAAGCTCCCGAAGACATTCAGTTTCGAGTTCTATCCGCCGAAGACGGCGGCGGGGAAGGAGAAGCTGCGCGCCACCTGGAGGCAGCTCGGGCAGCTGAAGCCGAAGTTCTTCTCCTGCACCTACGGCGCGGGAGGCTCCACGCGCGAAGGCACGCTCGATACGGTGCTCGAGATCCGCGCGGCCGGTTTCGATGCGGCGCCTCATATCTCCTGCGTCGCATCCTCGCGCGAGGACTTGAGAACTCAGCTCGAGCGCTACCGCAGCCACGGCATCCGGCACGTCGTGGCATTGCGCGGCGATCTCCCTTCGGGTCTCGCCTCGCTCGGCGAGCTGCGCTACGCGAACGAGCTCGTCGCCTTCATCCGCGATACCACCGGGGACTGGTTCAGGATTGAGGTCGCCTGCTATCCCGAGTTCCACCCCGAGACGCGCTCGGCCGCCGACGAGGTCCGCCACTTCAAGCGCAAGGTGGACGCCGGCGCGAACGCGGCGATTACCCAGTATTTCTACAACACCGAAGCCTACTTCCGCTTCGTGGACGAATGCGCGGCCGCGGGCATCGTCATCCCCATCGTTCCCGGCATCATGCCCATCGGCAACTTCGCCCAGCTCGCGCGCTTCTCGGACGCGTGTGGCGCGGAGATCCCGCGCTGGCTGCGGCAGCGGCTGGAGAGCTTCCGGGACGACACCGCGTCGATCCGCTCCTACGGGCTCGACGTCGTGACCCGCCTGTGCGACGACCTGCTGCGGGCGGGGGCGCCCGGGCTGCATTTCTACACGCTCAACCAGGCCGGCCTCACCTCCACCATCTGGCAGCGGCTCGGCCTGGGTTAGTGGCGGCCAGTGACCGCTGACTCGTGACCGACGTCGTCAGCATGGGTGTCCTGCTCGGGCTTGCGACACGCTTTCTCTAATGGCCCGAGCCCCTCGGATTCTGGCCCGGCTATCTGATTCGAAACCGGAGGTAAACGCGGCTCGGTATCGCGTCCGGACGTGCCTTCGGCCCGGATGCGGCCGTTTCAGGCCGCCTGGACAGTTTTCATAGGGGAAATCGGGCGAAGTGACCACTAACTTCAGGCCTGATTTCAGCCCGTTTCGGGCCCTCCGGACGCCGGGTTGCCGAGTCAGGCTACGGCCTTGGTCTTGGGCTTCGCTTTCGCCTGCGCGGCCTTCGCGTGCATCGCGGCATACGCGGCGTGCGCGGCAGCTTCCGCGTCGCCGACGTGCACCGGGTAGCCCAGGTCTTCGAGCACCGAGCCGAGTGCGGACAGGCACAGCATGACGTTGTCCGGACGGCAGGAGTAGCCGAGGAGCCCGAAGCGCCAGATCTTGCCGGCGAGCGGCCCCAGCCCCGCGCCGATCTCGAGGTTGAACTCAGTCAGCAGCGTGCGGCGGACTTTCGCCTCGTCCACGCCCTCGGGACAGAGCACAGCGTTCATCTGCGGCAACTGGTGCTCGGGCTTGACCAGGAACTTGAGTCCCATCGCCTCGAGCCCGGCCTTGAGCGCCGTGTGGTGTCGCCGGTGCCGTGCCCAGCTGTTCTCCAGGCCTTCTTCGTGGACCAGCAGCAACGCCTCGTGCAGCGCGAAGAGGGCATTGGTCGGAGCGGTATGGTGATAGGTACGGTTCGTCGCGCCCCAGTAGCCGAGCAGCAGGTTCATGTCCATGAACCAGGAATGGATCTTGTCCTTGCGGGACTTCACGGTGTCGACCACCCGCTCGGAGAACGATACCGGCGAGAGCCCCGGCGTGCACGACAGGCACTTCTGGCTCGCCGAATAAATCGCGTCCACCTTCCATTCATCGACCAGCACCGGCGAGCCGCCGAGCGAGGTCACGGCGTCCACGATCGTAAGCGCGTCATGGCGATGCGCGATGTCGACCAGCGCCTGCGCATCCGATTGCACTCCGGTCGAGGTTTCGGCGTGCACGAAGGCGACGACGCGCGCGTCGCGATGCATCTTCAGCGCGTCCTCGAGCTTGTCGGGATCGACCGGCTCGCCCCATTTGTCTTCCACCACCACCGGGATGCCGCCCATGCGCTCGACGTTCTCGATCATGCGGCCGCCGAAGACCCCGTTGCGGCACACGATCACCTTGTCCCCCGGCGCGACCAGGTTGACGAAGCAATACTCCATGCCGACCGAGCCCGGCCCCGAGATCGGGAACGTGAGCGGGTTCTTCGTCTGGTAGACGTAGCGCAGCAGCGTCTTCAGCTCCTCCATCATCTCGATGAAGACCGGGTCGAGGTAGCCGATCGCCGGCTGGCTCATGGTGGTGAGCACTCGCGGATGGATTTCCGTGGGCCCCGGCCCCATGAGGGTGCGTTGCGGCGGATGGAAGGAGGTGATGCGTTTGGCAGGCGCGTAATCGCTCATGACGTCTTTCCCTGTGAGAGGCGAACCGAACAGGCTTTCCCCGTCCGGCCGCGATTTAAGTTTCAGCGGCTTGCGGGTATTGGCTTCGTTGAGAACCTCGACCGCGCTGATCCCGCCGGACGTGAGCGCTTCGACTTCCATCGCCCAGCGCGCGGGCACGTAGCCGGACTTCACCCAGTTGCTGACCACCGCGCGGTCGAGCCGCAGCCGGCGCGCAACTTCCGCCTGGCTGCCAAAGAGAGTGACGAGGCGTTCCGCGCAGTTCATGGCGACCGGGAGATTATCATGTCAAGATTATCTTGACAAAGTGGTTGCGACAGAATATTGGCGTTACAAATCAGCGCCTTATGGGGGAGCCCTGAAGGAATTTCGTTCTATTTCAGCAGGTTACGACGCCGGGAGCCCACCTCCCCGGCTTGGCGGCAGGCGGTCGAAGTCGAACACACCCCGATCGAGCAAGTGCGAAGGACGAACGTGCTTCAAGCTGTTCAGCATGGTCTCGACCCGCCCGGGATGACGCCGCTCCCATTCGCGCAGCAGCACCTTCATCTCGTTGCGCTTGAGATTGTCCTGCGAGCCGCACAGGTTGCACGGGATGAGCGGGAACTGCTTCAGCTCCGCATACGCGGCGAGATCCTTCTCCTCGCAATAGATCAGCGGCCGGATGACGACGTGCCGCCCATCGTCGGAGCGCAGCTTCGGCGGCATCGCCTTCAACTGCCCGCTATAGAAGAGATTGAGCAGGAAGGTCTCGAGCGCGTCGTCGCGGTGGTGCCCCAGCGCGATCTTCGTCGCGTTGAGCTCGCCCGCCACGCGGTAGAGCACCCCGCGGCGCAGCCGCGAGCACAGCGAGCACATCGTCTTCCCCTCCGGGATGATGCGCTTCACGGTGCTGTAGGTGTCCTGCGCCTCGACTCGAAATGGTACCCCCAGGCGCGTCAGGTATTCGGGCAGCACGTGATCCGGGAACCCGGGATGCTTCTGGTCGAGGTTCACCGCGACCAGGTCGAAGCGGATCGGCGCATGGCTCCGCAGATACATCAGGACATCGAGCAGCGCATAGCTGTCCTTGCCGCCGGAGAGGCACACCATCACCTTGTCGCCGTCCGCGATCATGCCGTAATCGGCGATCGCCTCGCCGGCGAGACGCCGCAGGCGCTTCGTCAGCTTGTTCGCCTCGTACGACTCCTTGCGCTCTTTATTGCTGCGAGCGTGAACGTGAATTACCGTCGTATCCATATCGTCCATCCCATGATGCGTGACGCGCGACTGATGACTCGCGGGTGGTGTCTATCCCTCGCCCCCGGCGAGGGACAGGCATTCTAGCTGAAGATCGATCCGCGAACCGCGCGTCACGGTTCTCAAAGACTGACGCTGCGCCCGCCGTCCACCGCGATGATCTGGCCGGTGATGTACGGCGCATCCACCAGCAGAAATTCCACAGTGCGCGCGATGTCCTCGGGCTCGCCGATGCGTTTCAAGGCGGTCTGGTTGATGATGCGCTGGCGCGCCACTTCGTCGCGCCACGTCTCGTCCTCCGGCCACAGGACGGTGCCCGGGGCAATTCCATTCACCCGCACCTCGGGGCCGAGGTCGCGCGCAAGCGCGCGCGTGAGCGCCGCGAGCCCTCCCTTGGCGGCGGTGTAGACCGCATGGTTCCTCATCGGTAGCTCCGCGTGGATGTCGATCAGGTTGACGATGCCGCCATGGTTCTTTCTCAGCTCCGGCGCCGCAGCCTGCGCGAGAAACAGCGGCGCCCTGAGATTGGTTCCGATGAGGTCGTCCCACGCCTGCTCGGTGATTTCGCCGATCGCGGTGGCGTAGAAGGTCGACGCATTGTTGACCAGCCCATCCAGCCTGCCGAAATGCTTGAGCGCCGCCTTGACCAGCTGCGAGCCGGTCGCCACCTTGAGGAGATCGGCCTGCGCCAGCGCCACCGAGTCGGCACGCCGCGCGTTGAGCTCCACCTGCAGCGCGCGTGCCTCCAGCGCCGCGGTACGATAGTGCAGCAGCAGGCCGGCGCCGGCTGCGTGCAGGCGCCGGCAGATCGCGGCGCCGACGCGCTTCGCCCCGCCGGTGACGAGGACTACCTTGCCCTGCAGCGTTTGCTCCATACGCAGTTCGCGTCCGGGTTTCAGCGTGTAGAATTGTAGTCCATTCCCTGTGATTTCCCGGTTGGCCACAGCCTCGCATCACGCGGAGTTCCCCGCGCCGCCCCCGGAAGCGGCCGCGTTGAGCGAGAAACTCGTACGGCTCATCGCCGGCGAGATCCGGCGCGGCGGCGGCTGGCTCTCGTTCGCGCGCTACATGGAGCTCGCCCTCTATGCGCCGGGCCTCGGCTATTACATGGCGGGCGCCCGCAAGCTCGGACGCGATGGCGATTTCGTCACCGCGCCCGAGATTTCCCCGCTCTACGGGCGCGCCCTGGCGCGGCAGCTCGCGCAGCTCACGGCGCTCGGCTTGACCGAGATACTCGAAATCGGGGCGGGGAGCGGCGCGCTCGCCGCCGACCTTCTCACCGAGCTCGAGCGGCTCGATTGCCCGCCCGAGCGCTACCTGATCCTGGAGCTGTCCCCGGACCTGCGCGACCGCAGCAGAGACACGCTGGCCAGGCGCGCGCCGCGGCTGCTGGAGCGGGTGGCGTGGTTGAGCCGGCTGCCGCCGTCGTTCGCGGGCATCGTCATCGGCAATGAAGTGCTCGACGCCATGCCGGTGCACGTATTCGAGCGGCAAGGCTCGCGCATCGTCGAGCTCGGCGTAGCGCTCCGGAACGGGAATTTCGAATGGTCGGCGCGACCCGCGGGGCGCGCACCGGCCGGGCCGGATCCGGCGTGCTTTCCGGCGGACGGCTATCGCACCGAAATCCAGCTCGTTGCGCGCGGTTTCGTGAGTAGCGTCGGGGAGGCGCTCACGCACGGCGCGGCGCTGTTCATCGATTACGGCTTTCCGCGCCACGAGTATTACCATCCGCAGCGTGCGCGCGGCACGTTGATGTGCCATTACCGGCATCGCGCGCACGACGATCCCTTCTTCCTGCCGGGTCTGCAGGACATTACCGCCCACCTCGATTTCTCGGCGCTCGCGCGGGCGGGACGGGAGGGTGGGCTCGAGCTCCTCGGCTATACCGGCCAGGCGCAGTTCCTGGTGAACTGCGGGATCACCGAGATCCTTTCCGAGACGCCGGCCGCCGACGCCGCGGCTTATGCACCCCTTGCTGCGCAGGCAATGAGATTGCTGTCGCCCGCCGAAATGGGGGAGCTGTTCAAGGTGATCGCATTGGGCAAGGGTGTGGGCCAGCCGCTGCGTGGATTTGCCCAAGGCGACAGGTCGGGCACGCTATGAAGCGGCGGCCCGTGACTGGTGACTCGTGACCGGCCAATCTAGAATGCGTCGTATGCATGGCCGGAATACGCTTTTGTGCATACTCGGCGCGCTCGCGCTTGGCTGCGCAGGGCCGGCGGCGGCGGCCGACTCGGGCATGGCGGGGACGGTGGAGATCGCGCGCGCCAAGTATCTCTGGTCGCAGAGCCCGCACGGCAAGCTGCTCGAGCGCATCCTCCCGCCCTCGATCGAGCCGCGCGAGCTGCCGGAGCCGCGGTCGGAGGGCGCGCGCCTGACCACGCGCTACTGCGTGCAGTGCCACTATCTGCCCAGCCCGCGGATGCACACGGCGGAGCGGTGGACGATCGTCGTCCCGCGCATGGTCTGGCGCATGCAGGGCCAGGGCAACCTGGGCGAGCTCATGAAGGAGATGATGGAAAACGTCGAGGCGCCGACCGAGCAGGAAACGACCGTGCTCACGCACTACCTGGGCAAGCACGGGCAGAATGAGATGGACCTGCATCATCCTGCCCTCAACAACGAGGCGGGAAAGAAGTACATCATCGCCTGCACCCAGTGCCACGCGCTGCCCGATCCCCGCCAGCACACGCGGCAGGAATGGCCCACCGTGATCGAGCGCATGAAGCGGCACATGGCGTGGGCGAACACCGTGGTGGGCGTGGATAGCCTCAGGACGGTGCCGGTGCTCGAGACGCAGGAGATCGTGCGCTTTCTGCAGCGTCACGCCCGCCCCGAAACCAAGAACAAGTGACGAGTACGGGTGACAAAATCCCCCCGCGCTTTGCGCACCCCCCTTTGACAAAGGGGGGGTAGGGGGGATTGGGTGACGAGATACAGGTGATGTACAACTCTTTACGGCATTTCCTCACCCGTAATCGTCACCATCACCATTATCTCGTCACCGCTAGCCGCCCATGAGAGCGATGCAGCTCGTCGCGCCGCGCTCGGTGGCGAACCTCACGCGGCGCGATGGACGCGTTACCGGCGCGGCTGTCCTTGTGCCCTGAAATACGGGTCAGCGCAGCGCGGAGACCGCCCACGGGATGACGATCGCGCCGACGATTCCGTGTAATCCCATCGCGAGCCCGGCGTAGGCCCCCGCCTCGGCATGCACGCTGAACGCGCGGGAAGTGCCGATGCCGTGGGCCGCCACCCCGATTGCGAATCCGCGCTGCCACCACTCCCGGCACCGCACGGCGTCGAGCACGAACCGGCCGAGCGCGGCGCCGAGGATGCCGGTCGTGACGGTGAATACCGCGGTGAGCGTGGGGGAGGCGCCGATGCGCTCCGCGACGCCCATCGCGATCGGCGCGGTCAGCGACTTCGCGACCATGCCCCCGACGACGGTCTCGTCGGCGCCGAGGAGCCGCGCGAGCAGGATGGCGCTCACGATGGAGGTGACGCCGCCGCCGACGAGCGCCGCCAGCACCGGCAGCAGGCGCCCGCGCAGGGACGGCAGACCCTTGTAGATCGGCACGGCGAGCGACACCGTCGCGGTGCCGAGCAGGAAATGCACGAACTGCGCGCCCTCGAAGTAGGTTGCGTAGGGCATGTCGAGCGCGATGAGGGTGAGGGCGATCAGCGTGACGGCAATCAGCACCGGGTTCGCGAGCGGATTCAACCGGGTGCGCTCGTAGATCATGACGCCGGCCTGGTACGCCGCCAGCGTCAGGATGAGCGCGAGCAGGGGGCTGCCCGAGAGGTAGACCCAGATCTCGTGAATGGCCGGGAGATCAGGCCGCATCGGACCCGCCCCGGGAGAGCAGCTTCGCGACGAGCGCGGACACTGCGACGGTCGCGATCACGCTGACGACCAGTGCCACGGCGATGGCGAGCGCCTGCCGCTGCAGGTGCGGCCAGAACAGCACGACCCCGACCGCCGCCGGCACGAACAGCACGCCGAGGTAGCGCATGAACGCGGCGGACACCAGCTCCACCCCTTCCGGCACCCCGCCGCGCCAGGCGAGGAACGCGAGCAGCAGCACGAGTCCGATCACCGGGCCGGGCACGAGCGGGAGGAAGAACTTCGCGATGACTTCCCCGACCCCCTGGAACACCAGGATGCGCACCAACCCGTCGATCATCGCCGCTGCTCTCCTTAGCCCCGGCGGCCCATGGCAAGCGTGACATCGAAGGTCGCGGCAAGGATGCCGTCCCTCGGTGCGGCGGTGACGGCGAGCCCCTCGGGGACACCGCGCTCGCGCGCGAAGTAGAGCTGCGTCACGAGCGTCCCATAGCCCTTCGCGCTCACGCGGTAATGGATGTGCCGCGGGCGGCCCGGGTACTCTCCGGGCATCACGGTGCGAAACGCATAGCGCCCCTCGGCATCCGTCCTCAGACTCGCCCGCAGCAGGCAGCCGGAGTCGTCCTGCCCGGATCCCACCTGGGTGTAGTTTCCGCGCGCGTCTGCTTGCCATACCTCGACCAGCGCACCAGCGAGCGGCGCGCAATCCGGCATGCCGAGCACGCGGCCCGAGACCAGCAATCGGTCACGCCCCCCCGATCCACTCGCGCAGAGCTCCGCCTGCGCGGGAGCGTCAGCCTTGTAAAACGGCCCCAGCGCGTCGCGCGGCGTGACCCTGCACTGCTGCGCAAACGCCGCCGGCGCCGCGAGCAATGCAACGCTGCCTAGCAGCAGGCGTCTGCGGTCAGGATCCATTTGTCACTCCGTCACTGCATCACTTCGTCACCTGGGGGACGTTCATTCCCCTTTGCACCGCCGACCGCGCCGAAATCGCGTCGAACCAGCGTTTGACGTGCGGAAAATCGTTCAAGTCTGTCTTATGCCACTCGTAGCGAGCGACCCATGGATAAGTCGCGATGTCCGCGATCGAGTAGCCGCCGGCGAGAAAATCGCGATCCTTGAGGCGCTCGTTGAGCACCCCGTACAGCCTGCGCGTTTCCTTCTGGTAGCGCTCGATGGCGTAGGGCACCTGCTCCTTTGCCGCGCGGAGATAGTGGTGCGTCTGGCCGAACATCGGCCCCACGCCGCCCATCTGGAACATGAGCCACTCCAGCACGTCATACATCGCGCGACCGGGCGGCGGGAAAAACTTCCCGGTTTTGCGCGCGAGGTAGATCAGGATCGCGCCCGATTCCATCATGGCGATCGGCTTGCCGTCGGGCCCCTCGGGGTCGACAAGGGACGGGATCTTGCCGTTGGGATTGATCTTCACGTACTCGGGCGCAAACTGCTCGCCCTTGCCGATGTTGATCGGATTCACGCGATACGGCAGTTCGATTTCCTCCAGCATGATGGAAACCTTGCGGCCGTTGGGCGTGGTCCACGTATATAGATCGATCATCACACTCCTTCGGAGTTCACAGGTTGTTGGCCAGTTCCATCCAACTGCGTGATTCGTGATTCGTGATTGGTGATTCGTAGCCTTCTGAGACCGGTGTCATGGGCTCTGGTCGAATCACGACTCACGAATCACTTCTCCGCCAGCGCCTGGCGGATTGCCGCCAGGCGGGCGGCATCCACGTTGCCGCGGATGGCTGTAGTGTTTTTCGACGCCTTTGCGATCTCGCCGGCGTTGACCGCGGCGGCGGCCGCCCGCGCGCGCTCGAGCCGTGTCTGCGCAGGACCGGCATCGGGCTCGCCGGCAAACGCCGCCGTCGCGAGTTCCGCGAAGCGCTCCGGCCTGCGCCAGGCGTCGACGGTGTTGAAGAGCTCCAGCACGGACTGCGCGTCGAGCCCGGCGGCGTCCAGGATGGTGTTGGCATGGCGTGCCGCCAGCAGCGCCAGTTCCCGGCAGTCGGCGGGAGCCTTGAGCCGGCTGGCCAGCGCCTCGACCGCGAGCGGGTAGAGCGAGCGCGCCAGCGCGGCGAAGCGCGCGGGCAACCTCGCTCCCGCCGCCGCCGCCGCGTCCAGCACGCGCATCGTCTCCCGGGCGGCGTCGGCATCATCCCACCGT
>Ga0214471_10002102_pt1 | contig 15671 bp, 14 predicted proteins | sample RVTome_5_FD_207665 | JGI IMG/M metagenome (GOLD analysis project Ga0214471, IMG submission 207665) | Soil microbial communities from uranium-contaminated site in the Upper Colorado River Basin, Wyoming, United States - RVT142D155 | ecosystem: Environmental > Terrestrial > Soil > Contaminated >... | reverse complement strand
CGAGCAACACACCCGCCATATCGGGCGGACCAATCAGCGCCGCGGTGTGGACCCAGCCCGATTGGCTGCCGACGTCCGGCCCGCCGAGGGCAGCCCAGAACATGTCGTTGAGCGCGGGTTCCACCATGCACGGCAGGCCGCCGACCACCACCGGGCCGCCCCGGTCGCCCTTGTTCGGGTCTTCCCCGGCACCAAGGACACCGAGAGACCAGGCGAACGGCAGCGCGAATACGAGGCCCAAGAGGCTCCAAACGAGGGCCCTGCGCCCCAGCGGGGCGCGACGACGAAGTTGGAAGGAACCGATCATGCCGCAAAAAATGCCGTTTCGTCGGATTCGAGCTCCCGGCGACACTGCGGATCTTCCTTTATCCGCTCCAGGAACTCCGGTGACAGGCGCAACCATTCTTTGGCCTTCTCCCAGACCGCCGGATGCCCCTTGCGGAGTCGGGCAAGATGGGCCGCGGCTTCGGCGCGATGGCCAAGGCTGAAGTGCTCCACAGCCAGGTTGTAGAGCACATAGGCGAATTCCGGCCTGCGGGCCAGGAGTCCGCTCGCAAGCACCCAGCGGTAGATCCGCAAGGCGCCTCGGTGGTTGCCCGCTTCGTGGTAGAGCATGCCCAGCTGGATGGCGGCGTAGGCGCGATTCACCAAGCGGTCGGTCTGCAAGAAGACTTGCCGATAGGCCTGGCGCGCCGGCTTGGCCTCGCCGCGGGCGTGGTTGACGAAGCCCAGGTAGAGCCGCGCTTCGGTGAAACGCGGCTTGAGCTGCAAGGCCGCGGACAGCAGTCCCTGTCCTTTTTCAAGGTGATCGGCGCTGCGCGCTTCGAGGACCTCGACCGGCAGACGGCAAGCGCCCGCGTGGCGGGCGGCTTGGGCTGCCTCGGCCAGTTCACCGCGCTCGTAGCTGTCGATTTCTACCGGCAGTTCCGCGACCTGGACCAGGTAGTCGTGGCGGGTTGCGGTGAGGACGTAGGCCTTGCCGAGCTGATAGAGCGCCGAAGCCAGCCGGCGGACGAGCTCGGAATCGGTCATCCCTTCGAAGAGGTCCTGACCGCGGAGGCGACGCAAACGTCGCGCGAGGCTGCCCGGAACCGCAAGGTCGCGGTGGGCAAGGGCCTGCAATCGGATCGCTTCGAAGAATTCCGCGCAGCTTCCGCACCGTTCCATGTGCGCAAGGGCGCGCTGGGAGTGGTTTTCGCGAAGTTCGCCGTCGAGCAGGCTGCTCAAGTCGCGCTGGAAGCCGGAGCACAACACGCGCGGCGACGAGCGCACACTGCGAATCGACTCGAGGAATTCCTGGCGATCCACCATCAGCCTTGCCCCCCAGCCGTCTTACCGGCCTCGGAGACCCTGGGAGAGGGACGCGACGACGGCGCAGAACGTTCCAATTCCCGTTTCTCGGCCGCGCTTTGGAAGTCCTGGAACTTCCGTTTCATGATGCTGTGGATCTTCCGGCGGGCCCGGAACACCATCATCTTGAGGTTCTCGACCCGCACCTTGACTTCGGCGGCCGCTTCGCGGTACGGCAAGCCGTCGACTTCGACCAGGAACAGCACGCGCTTCTCCCGCGGGGTGAGGCAGCGGTAGGCGTCCAGATAGAAGTGCAGATAGATCCGCCAGGAGCTGGCGAGGTCCTCGATGGCCTCGCGATCGGCGCTTTCTTCGAGCGGGCTGGAGATGCGCTCATCGGCCGGCTCGAGGCTCAAGGTGTCTTCGGAGTCGCGGTCCTGACCGCCGATCGACAACACCCGGTCGCGCTGGGCGCGCCGGCTGTGCTTGAGGACGGTGTTGCGAATGATCGAGTGCGTCCAGTTGCGGAACGCCGAGTTGCGCTCAGGCTTGAACTTGAACGGGTAGCGGTAGACGTTGAAGAACACCTCTTGCAGGATGTCCGCCGCATCCACCGGGTAGTAGGCCCGCCGCAGGTGGTGGTAGATCAGCCGCAGGAAGTCCTCGTGATTCAGCTCGTAGAGCAGCGAGAAAGCATCCTTGGAAGCGGTCGTTTTGTACGCCTCCATGAGCTGGGTCGACACCGCATCACGGTTGGGACTGGGAGCCTCGCGGAACTTGCTCGCGAGCTCGACCAGCACCGAAAGCCCGCATTCTTCTCGGTGCTTCTCCGCGTAGACCTCAAGCCGATCGGCGAAGCCGTCGAGCTGGTCACCACGGAGAGAGGCAAAGGACATGGGGCCAAAGCATCCTAGACGCAAAACAGGCGGTTGAAACGCCAAAAATCCGGGGCCTGCGGCGGACAGGCGCGGTCGCAAGCCCCGTCTACGGCACCATGTTGCAAGCACCGTGCCCGTCCCCCCGCCCGCTCCGCCGCCCTCCGGACTTCCGCCGTTCCTCGAGGAGTCTGCCGCCGAGTTGGGCCTGGAGGTGCGTGCGATCTTGCCTGCTGGACGGCTGCCGGACGAAGTCCTGGAACGGCACCAGGCATGGCTGGACGCCGGTTTTGCCGGGGAAATGGACTACCTGCAGAGCCAGGCTCCAGCCGCTGCGGATCTCCGGGCCTGGAAGCCCTGGGCCGGCGCGGCGGTCCTGTTCGCACTGCCCTACGCAAGGGCCGCCGGCTCTTTCCGCGGCGGTGGCCGGGTCGCCCGTTACGCCCTGGGCCAGGACTACCATCACCGTCTCGGCCGCCAGCTCCAGAGATTGGGCCGCCGCCTGCGGAAGGCGGGCGAAATCGCACGATTCCGGGCCTGTGTGGACGCGGCTCCGGTCCTCGAGCGCGAATGGGCCTTGCGCGGCAATTTGGGTTTCCGTGGCAAGAACACGCTGATCCTCGACCCCGCCCTTGGGCCCTGGCTCTTGCTCGGCGAGCTGCTCGTCGACGTCGAATGGCCGACTTGGGCACCGCCCGCCCCGAGCCCGACTTGCGGCAGCTGCACCCGCTGCCTGGACGCCTGCCCCACCGGAGCCTTCCCTGCTCCCTACCAGCTCGATGCGCGCAAGTGCATTTCCTACCTGACGATCGAACTGCAGGGCCGGATCCCGATCGAGCTGCGGTCCGCGATGGCTGATTGGGTCTTCGGTTGCGACGTCTGTCTCGAGGTTTGCCCCTTCGGAAGCGAAGCCGCCGATCAGGGCGCCAGCTGGGGTCGGCTCGCAGCCCTGGACGCCCTGCGGCTCGAAGATCTGCTCGCCTTGACCGAGGCCGAATTCGAAGCGGCGTTCCGTGGAAGTCCATTGCGGCGGCCGGGTTGGGCCGGCCTGCTGCGCAATGCCTGCGTCGCGCTGGGGAATCTCGGCCACGGCGGCGCGGCCCTGGCCACGGCCTTGCACCACCCGGCCCCCGTCGTTCGTGGCCATGCCGCTTGGGCTCTCGGCCGCCTGGGCGAGCGAGGCCCGCTCGAAACCGCTCGCGGCAACGAGACCGACCCCCTGGCGAAGGACGAGATCGAGGCCGCCTTGGCCAGCTTCGGGAACTCTCGGGCCTGAATCCTCCAGGAAGGTCTGGAAAAAGCGACGGTCGACCGTCGTATTCTTGAGACTTACGGTTGAAAACAGCCGTGAATGGCGCAGGAGGACTCAAAACTAGAAACTCATAAGTCTTTTCACAAATGGTGTTTACATTCTTGATACAGAAATGCAACCTCGCAGTGGCAAAGATATTGCTAATCCGGGGATACCCTTCAGGCAACTTCCCCAGTTTCCCTGGAACCAACCCTTCCGGCTTTCCTTCCCAGACTTGCCCCCTTGCCAGGCCCATGGCCACGACGAACTACTACGAAGAGAAAAAATTCTGCCCGAGCTGCAGCACCTATGTGCGCTTTCTGCAGAGCCCAGCGGCCTCTTATTGCGCCGAGTGCGGCTCCAGGGTGCTCCTCTTCAACCGCCGCGACCGCGCCAACTTCCAGGCTGCGCTTCAGGCTCAGAAATCCGGCCCCCGCAAGGACCTGAAGAACAAGAAGGTCTCTTGACCTCCTAGATCCCCCTGCTTCCAATCCCGGACGGTGGCTTCCCACTTCGGCTGTAGGCGGTTCTAGCCAGGCCATCGATACCGGGTGTCCCTTTGCGCGTCCCGCGGCATCCGCTGCAGGACGCGTTTTCCAATCGAGGGCTGGCTAGGCTGGGAACGTGGCCGCCGCGCGTTTCCGCTTGTGTCTGCTGCTCACGCGGGAACTCTGCCGACTCGAGCCTCTCGAGGTGATCGAAGCGGCTGCCGCCGGCGGTACCGACGCCGTGCAGCTGCGTGAGAAAGCGATGGACTCGGCGCAGCTCCTCGCATGGGGCCGGGAAGCCCTGCGCCTCTGCCGCGCGCTCGGCTTGCCGCTGCTCGTCAACGACCGCGTCGAAGTCGCCTTGGCGATCGGGGCCGACGGGGTCCACGTCGGCCAGGACGACCTGCATCCCGACGACGTGCGCGCGCTGGTCGGCCCCGAGCGCCTGATCGGCTGGAGCACGCACGACTTGGAGCAGCTCGACGCGGCTGCCGATCTGGGTGTGGACTATGCCGGCTTCGGCCCCGTGTTCGCTACGAGCACCAAGGGCTACGCGGAGGGCCTCGGCCCCGAGCACCTTGCGGCGGCGATCGCGATCGCGCGGGTTCCGGTGCTGGCGATCGGCGGAATCGTCGCCGGCAACGCCTGGATGATCCCCGAGCCGGCCGGCTTGGCGGTCAGTTCCGCCCTGTGCGCCGCCCGGGATCCTCAAGCGGTGGCTGCGGCGCTCGTTGCCCGCCGCACGCCCGCGCCCTGAGGCGTCGCCGCCCTCGAAACATCCCGGCGCGGCAATCCGCGGCTATCTTGCTGCGATGCGGATTCCGCCCGATCCCACCCCCCTTCGACGCGACCCCGCGAGGAGTCCCCTCCTGTGAGCGTCACCCGACGCGGCTTCCTTGCCGGGTCCGCCGCGGCGGCGGCCACCCCTGCGGCTCTCAAGGGTGCGGCGAAGTCGCGGCCCGCTGCCGCGGAAACCGTCTTTGCCGCAGGCCCCAACCAGGTCGTGCTCGAGGTCAACGGCGGGCGCCACGCCGTCGAAGTCGAACCGCGCACCACCTTGCTCGATGCCTTGCGCTGGAAGCTCGGCCTGACCGGGCCCAAGGAAGTCTGCGACCGCGGCGCCTGCGGGGCGTGCACCGTGCTCGTCGACGACCGGCCGACGGTCTCTTGCATGATGCTCGCGGTCGACGCGGTGGGCCGCAAGATCACCACCGTCGAAGGTCTCGGCACTCCTGAACGTCCCGGCCGCGTACAGCAAGCGCTGATCCACCACGACGCCGTGCAGTGCGGTTACTGCATCCCAGGCTTCGTGGTTTCGCTGGAAGGCGCGCTGCGTGCCGACTCCAAGACCGATGCCGCCGGCTTGCGCCAGGCGATCGCGGGCAATCTGTGCCGCTGCGGCACCTACAACAAGATGTTCGAAGCATGCGAGCGGCTCGCCGGCGGCGACCCCGCAGCGGGAGTGCTCGCGAACGCGCCGGCCTGCGCGGAAAGTACGGGCGGCCGCGTGGATGCCGCAGCCAAGATCACCGGCACCGCGGTCTTCGGCGCGGACCTGCACCGGCCGGGCATGCTCTTCGCGCAACACGTCTTGTGCCCGTACGGCAAGGCGACGCTGGTCTCCGCCGACCTGGATACCGTCCGCCGCTTGTCCGGCGTGATCGAGGCCGAGCTCGGCGTCGGCCGCGAACACGGCTACTCCGGTGCGCCCGCCGGCCACGTGTGCGCAAACTCGCGCGAAGCACTGCGCGACGCGGTCTCGGCGCTGCGATGCGTCTGGGAACCGGTGGCGGTCGAAACCGATCCGCGCGTGCTCCACGAGCAACAGCACGGCGCGTTCCCGCGGAACGAAGAGCGGCTGATCGCGGCGCGCGGCGGCGCCGAGGCCGCGAAGGCGCTCGCCGCTGCGCATGTGGTGATGGAACGCGTGTACGAGACGCAGGTCCAGAACCACAACCCGCTCGAGCCGCACGGCGCGACGATCGATCCGACGGTCACGCCCGCCGAGGGCTGGGTGAGCACGCAAGGCACCGGCTCTTGCGCCGGGCCGCTCGCGCAGGCGCTGCAGCTCTCGCGCGACCAGGTTGCCGTCCGCTGCGAGTTCGTCGGCGGTGGCTTCGGCTCCAAGTTCGGTCTCGGCCGCGAGGGCCAGCTCGCCGCGGAACTTGCGCGCAAGCACAGCTTGCCGGTACGGGTGTTCAACGACCGCGAAAACGAACAGCTCGACACGGGCAACCGGCCCGGCTCGATGCAGTGGATGAAGATCGGTGCCGCTGCGGACGGCAAGCTGCTCGGCGGCTTGATCTACACCGCGGGCATCGTCGGCGTGGGCGGCGGGGGCGGCGCCACCAACCCCTGGCTGTACGATTTCGGCGCCATCGCCAAGGATCACGAGGACGTCCGCGGCTCGCACGGCGCGCCGCGCGCTTTCCGCGCACCGGGCCGGCCGCAAGGCACCTTCGCGCTCGAGTCGATGCTCGATGAGATCGCCGAGGAACTCGGCATGGATCCGATCGAGATCCGCTTGCGCAACGAGACCAGCGAAGTGCGCAAGCAGATGCTGCGCGCCGGCGTCGAGGAGTTCGGCTGGTCGCGTCGCCAGCCCACCGGCAAACAAGGCGGCCGCGTCCGCACGGGCTTCGGCGTCGCCGCCGGCGACTGGAGCTCGCAGCCCGGCCGCTGCGCCATCCGCATGCAGGCGCACCATGACGGGCGCGTCGAGGTCTGGAGCGGCACGCAGGACATCGGCCAGGGCCAACGCACCTTGATCGCCGACATCGCCGCGGACCACCTGGCCGTGCCGCGCGCCCTGATCACCGTGCACATCGCCGACAGCCGTTTCCCCGCGGGGCCGGCGAGCGGCGGCTCGACCACCGGCCGCGTCACGGCGCCGGCCGTGCGCGACGCCGCGCAAAAACTCCTCGACGGCCTCGCCGCGGCGAGCGGGCTCGAGGTCGCGACCGACTGGAAGGCCGCTTGCGCCAGGCTCGGCGCCGACGGGCTGACCGTCGACGGCGAATTCAACCCCGACTACTGGGGCGAGGGCGGCAGCGAGGCCGTGCAGTTCGCGGAAGTGGAAGTCGACGCCGACACCGGAGTCGTGCGCGCCAGGCGGATCCTCGCGTACCAGGCCTGCGGTCTGGTCGCCAACCGCCTGACCGCCGAGAACCAGCTGATCGGCGGCGTGATCCAGGGCGTCTCGTACGCGCTGTTCGAAGAGCGCGCGACGGATCCCGTGCTCGGCGGGCAAATGAACGCCGACCTGCTCGGCTACAAGATCGCCGGGGCCATCGACGTTCCCGAAATCGTGCCGCGCCTGTGGGGTGCGCGCGAGGGCAAGGGCGTGCGTAGCCTCGGGGAACCGACCACCGTGCCCACTTCGGGCGCGATCGCCAACGCGGTCGCCAATGCGCTCGGCGTCCGCGTGCGTTCGCTGCCGATCACCCCGGCCAAGGTGCGGGCCGCGCTGGAGGGACGGGCATGAGGAACTTCGAATACCGGATCGTCGAGGAAGCGCGTGAAGCCGCGCGCTTGTGCGCCGAAGGCGCCACCCTGCCCAAGGGCGGCGGCATCGACCTGATCGACCGAATGAAAGAAGGCCTGGAACGTCCAGCGCGCTTGATCGGTCTGCACCGCGCGCTCGACGCCACGGTGGCCAGCACCCTGGACGGCACGCTGCGGATCGGCGCCAGCGCCACGCTCGCCCAGCTCGCCGAAGAGCTGGCGGAGTCGCATCCCTCGCTCGCGCAAGGCGCGGGCGAAGCCGCAACGCCGCAGGTGCGGCGGATGGCCACGCTTGGCGGCAACCTGCTGCAGCGCCCGCGTTGCGCGTACTTCCGCAGCCGCCATTACTCCTGCGTGAAGGACGGCGGTGAAGGCTGTCCCGCCGCCGAAGGTCTGCACGACACGCACGCGCTGTTCGACAATGCGCCGTGCAGCGCGGTGCATCCGTCGAACACCGCGCCGGCGCTGATCTCGCTGGGCGCGAGCGTGCGGCTGGTCGGCGCCGATTCGCAGCGCGAACTGCCGATCGCCGGTCTGTTCGTGCCTGCCTCTGCCGACCCCACGCGGGAAGACGTCCTACGGCCTGGTGAGATCCTCACGGAGGTCCTGGTGCCGGCGGCGAGCCGCGGACCGCGCGCGGCGCACTACGAAGTGCGCCACAAGCAGTCCTTCGACTGGCCGCTCGCGATCGCCGCGGTGAATTTCAACCGCGACCAGGCGCAATTGGTGCTCGGCGCGGTCGCTTCGACGCCGCTCGCCGTGCCGCAAGCCGAAGCCGCATTGCGCGCCTGCGCCGCCGACCCGAGCGAAGCGCGGCTCCAAGCCGTCGCCGACCTCGCGGTCGCCGCCGCGACTCCGCTGCCCGGCAACGCCTGGCGGCTGCCGCTGGTGCGCACCGCCGTGCGCCGCGCCATCCTGCAAGCCCTCGGACTCCCCGCGGAACGATGAGCAAGGCCGAGCCCCACATTCCCCACGGCATGCCGGCGCCGCGCTTCGTGCCCGCGTGCGCGCAATTGCGCACCAAGACGCAGTACTACCGCCCGGAAGACCAGGCGCAGCCGCCCGGCCTGATCGCCGACAGCGACACGCTCTCCTACTGGTGCGCGCAGACGCAGGACCACGTCGGTCCCGATCTCGACGGCTGCGATCCGCGGCGCTGCCAGATCACACGGAGCTGCTATCAGGCTCCGGGCGAACTCGTCTGACGTGGCCGGACTGCCTCCTTTCCATCTGGCGATCCCGGTCGGCGACCTCGCCGCGGCGCGCGCTTTCTACGGCGCGCTGCTCGGCTGCCCCGAAGGCCGCAGCAACGAGCACTGGGTCGACTTCGACCTGCGCGGCCATCAGCTGGTCGCGCACCTGGTACCCGCCGATGCGAGCGAAGCCGCCAATCCGGTCGACGGCGACGCCGTGCCCGTCCCGCATTTCGGCCTGGTGCTCGCGTGGAGCGACTGGGAAGAACTTGCCGAAAGGCTGCGCGCTGCGGACACCAGGTTCGTGATCGAGCCGCGGGTGCGCTTCCGGGGCAAGGCGGGCGAACAGGCGACCATGTTCTTGCGCGACCCGAGCGGCAACGCGCTCGAATTCAAGGCCTTCCGCGATCCCTCCAAGCTGTTCGCAACCGACCTGTGAACGAGCGGCCGGCGTTCGGTGCCACGTTCGGACGCGCCTGGCGCGGGCGCTGCCCCGCCTGCGGCGTCGGCCCGGTGTTCGAGCGCGGCTTCCAGGGCGCGGAGCACTGCAGCCACTGCGGCTGGCGTTTCCTGCGCGACCACGGCCACTGGCTCGGCGGCACCGAGATCAACTTCATCGTTTCGCTGCCGGCCGGCGTGGCGCTGATCCTGGGACTGGGCGCGCTGCTCGGCTACGGCACTCTGACCGCGATCCTCTGCGGCCTCGGAACCGTCGCCTTCTCGACCCTTTTCTACAATCGCGCGCGCAGCCTGTTCTACGGACTCGACTACTGGCTCGACCCGGCGCTGCCCGAAGCGGATGGCGGTGAAGACTGGCTGCGCTCGTTCTTCGACGGACTGCCGCCCGGTCCTGCGGCTCCTGGCGGCGCGACGCGGGCGCGTTCCGCGCGCAAGGCGACGAGGATTCCCGACAGCACGAGCGCGCCGCCCGCGGCCGCGGCGAGCGGCGGCGCTTCGCCGAGATTGGCCCAGGCGAAAATGGTGGCGAAGATCGGCTCGCCCAGGAGCGCCACGCTGACCACGGCGGCCGGCAATCAGCGCAGCGCCCAGTTGTAGCTGGTATGGCCCCATACCTGCGGCACCAGGGCGATGCCGATCAGCCAGCCGTAGGTCGCCGCGGAGTATCCGCCGACCGGGTGGCCCGCAGCGAGCGCGAGCGCGAGCGCGAGCAGGACCAGCGCCGCGGTGCCGTAGCAGAGCACGACGTAAGGCATGAGCGCCAAGCGCCGGCGCAGCTGGCGACCGGCGATCACGTAGCCGGCCAGGGTCACGGCGCCGGCGAGCGCGAGCAGGTCGCCGCGCAGCGCGCTCCCTTCGACGCGAAAGTCGCCGGCGCCGATCACCACTGCCCCAAGCACCGCGACACCGATGCCGAGCGCCAGCGAGCGGCCGGTGCGCTCGCCGGTGAAGCGCGGCGCGAGCAGGCCGGCCCAGATGGGCGTCGTATTCACCAGCACCAGGCTTGCGGCGACGCTGGTGTGCGCGAGACTGGCGATCCTAGTGGCGAAGTGCAGCGCCAGCAGCACGCCCGCCGCCGCGGTCATTCGGGCACGCCGAAGCCCGGCGGGCGCGCCAGCAGCACGATGCGGCCGCCGTAGCCGGTGAGCAGCAGCTCATCGGTCTCGTTGCGGCCATCGAGTTCGGCGACGGCCAGCCAGTGGCCTTTGTCGCGATCCTCGAACACGGTTTCGGCGCGCCACTTGTCGCCGCGGCGGGTCAGCAGCTCCACTTTGCCGTTGTAACCGCAGATGGCGATGCTTTCGAGAGCGGGATCGGCGTGGAAACGGCCGGCGGCGAGCCCGCGCGGACCGGCATCGCCGCGGTGGATGGTGGCGTGGGTCCACGCGCCCTCCCGGTCCCGCTGGTGCCGGAACACCCGGCCGTCGTCGCCGGTGCTGTAGACGACCGCAGTGCCGGCCGCGGTATTCGGCGCCAGCGCGAGCCGGCCGAGTCCCGTCGCCATTGCGAAGACTTCGCGCCGCCGCGCGGCGCCGTCGACGAAGCGAAGTTCCTCGAGCGTCCCCGTGCGCGAGGCGATCAAGAGGACCGGCGCGGCGCCCGGACTCCCGGCGGGCAGCACCACGGCGTCGCGCACGCGGCCTGGCATCGCACCCAGGCTGCGGGTGCGGAACCGGCCGTCGGTGCCGTCGGGCGTGAGCAGCCACAAGCCGCCGGGATTGGTGAAGGCGAGCAGTTCGGCTCCGCTCCGCTCCAGGTCGAGGTCGGCGGCGACCAGGGTGTGCACCTCGCGGCCGGGAAGGTTGGCGAGAAAACGCGCGTCGAGCGCGCCCTGCGGATGCGCCAGCACCTGGTAGACGTTGCCGGCCTCGCCTGCGACGTAGAGTTCGCGACCCTCGACGCGCGGGTCGACGTCGGCGTGCGCGAGCGTGCCGAGCCAGGCGCCGTCGTGGACACGCTCTCGCAGGCTCCACTTGCCGCTGTAGCCGGTGAGCACCAGGCAGCGGCCCTGGTCGTCCAGGCCGATCACCGCCGGAGCTGCGTGGGCTTCGACGAGCGGCACGGCTGCGACGTACCAGATGCCGACCTCGCCGCCGTCGTAGAGCAACCGCGCTTGCCAGTCCTCGGCCGCAGGGAGCGGCACCTCGCCCTGGCTCGGATCGGGCGGCTCCCGGCTTGCTTCGGCAGCCTGCGGCAAGGGCAGCGCGCAGAGGAACAGGACGGGAAGCGGCAAGGACATGGTGGTCGAATGGCCGCCTCGCGGGCGCGTGGAAGCGGATCCAGTCTAGCCGAGGACCTCGCCTATCCTGGATGCACCCACGTCCGGCGCGCGCGCCGCGTAGGACTCCTCATGCACAAGTTCGCCCGCCTCCTTCCTGCGCCGCCGATGCGCTTCTTCGTCCTGGCAGCCCTGGCGATTGGCGCCGGCGGGCGCGCGACGGCCCAGCAGCCGGCGGTGCTCTTCGATTCCGTGGTCGAGACTCTGGAGCGCCGGTACTACGACGCCGAATTCCGGCGCGAGCGGCTGCCCGCGCTGGTGCGCACCTACCGCCCGCTCGCCTTACTGGCCAAAGGGCGCAACGCCGAGAAGGCCGTGGTCGACCGCATGCTGGCCGAGATCCCGGTGAGCCACCTCGCCTTGATATCGGAGTCGGCCTACGAACACCTGATGGCCGAACTGATGGGCCGCGACGTCGAGACTTTCGGATTCGAACTCGTGCGGCTGCCGCAAGGCTGGTTCGCGACCAAGATCAAGGAGGGCGGGCCGGCGGCGTGCGCGGGACTGCTGCGCGGCGACCGGATCATCGCGCTCGACGGCGGCGATCCCGGTGCGCATCCGCGGCTCGACTGGAGCACCGACGACGCGGCGCTGCCCGACCCGCCGATCCACGACCTGCTGACCGATCCCGGCGCCGACTTGGTGGTGGAATTCGAGCGGCAGCCCGGCGTGCGGATGGCGGTGCGTATCGAAGTTGCCGAGTACTCGTCCATGCGCGCGGCGCGCGCGAGCGCGCGGGTGATCGAGCATGGCGGCAAGCGCTTCGGGTACCTGCATTTCTGGTACCTGCACGAAGGCGGCATCGACGCCTTGCTGCGCGACAAGCTGCGCGGCGATTTTCGCGGCTGCGACGGCCTGATCCTCGACTTGCGCGGCCGCGGCGGTTTTGCGCACCTGGTAATGGCGCTGATCCGCGTGCTCGAGAAGGATTTGGCAGGAATGCCGATGGTCGCCTTGATCGACCGCGGCACCCGCAGCGGCAAGGAAGTGGTCGCTTGGGAGATTCACGACCGCAAGCTCGGCCTGCTGGTCGGCGAGACCACCGCCGGCGCGGTGATCCCGGCCACCTTCGACCCGGTCGACGACGACGCGGTGCTCATGTATCCCACCATGACGCTCGGCAACCACACCAAGCGCCTGGAAGGCGTCGGCGTGGCTCCCGACGTGGAAGTGAAGGACGCGCTCGCCTTCGCAGCCGGCCACGATCCGATCCTGGCCGGCGCGCTACGCGTGCTCGGCGAAGACCGTTAGCGCCACTCCATCACGCCGGCCGCGACCAGGTCTTCGCAGTAGCGCGCAACCGCCTCGAGCGGCAGCGAGCGGAATTCGGACGACAAGGCGTCGCGGATCCCTTGCACGCTGCGAGCGCCGTCGACGAAATTGACGAGCTCGAAGCGCATCTCGGCGCCGAAAGGGTTCTCGGCGCTCGCGTACCACGCGGCGCGTGCGGCATCGATGCCGCTCTCGGGCAGGCCGAAGTCGAGCGGACCCCGCGTCAGCCGCCGAGGCACCCGGGCGTCGCCGTCCGTATCCTCCCACGCGTTCGGCAGGATGCCACGGCCGGCGGCGATCTGGGTGCGGTGCGCGGCGATCAAGCCCTCGCGCAATTGCGGCAGCAGCGCGCGGTCGAGGTATTCGGTCTTGGTCACGAAGGTCCGAATCGAATCGAGCGCCGCCAATTCCTGCGCCAGCGCATGGTCCATCTTCAGTCGCCCATCGCGGATGTCGACGCCGATGGGGTAGTCGCGGACCTCGTTGTGCGCGACGCGCCCGTCGGCGGCGATGCGCCGCATGCCGTCGCCGGCCACCATGCGCGCCAGGCCTTCCAGGCTCCGGCGGCCGTCGACCAGGCTGTCGTTCAGGGACAGCATGGAGAGATACCAGATGGTGCCGGCCGCGATCAGCTCGCAGCGCTCGAGCTGCACCGGATCGACCTTGTCGGGAGTGTCTTCGCTGGTGTGGTGCGTGTAGTCCGGATCGTGGCTGAACATCACCGCCGGGATCTTGCGGTCGATCAGCATCATGTGGTCGCTGCCGCCGCTGTACCGAGTGACGCGCCAGTTGAAGGCCGAGCGCGAACCGCGCGGCGTGCGTACGTTCATCCGATCCACTGCCGCCGCGGTGTCGGCGATCAAGGTATTGAGCGCCGAGGGCAATGAATCGGGCGTGCGCGTGAGGATCAGCTTGCTGTGCAACTGCTCCAGGTCTTCGCCGACCATGTCGAGGTTGAGCCCGGCGAGCACCTTGCCGCCGAGCTCCGGCCCGCGGAACTCGGGGTGCGCGTCGAGGTAGGCCATGGTCCCGTTCCACTCGGGGATCCAGAGGAAGCGCAGCGTGCGCAGCGGCCGGCGCAAGCGTCCCTCGGCGATCAGTTTCTGGAGACCGCGGGCGATGTCGAGGATCGCCGCCGAACCGCTGGCGTTGTCGTTAGCCGACTCCTTGGGGTGGTCGAGATGCGCGGTGAAGACCAATTCCTTGTCGCTGCCGGAATATTCTTCATTGCCGGGAATGGTGGCCACCACCACGTCCATCCGGCCGGGTTCGAGGCCAGGGCCCTCGACCTTGCCTTGCAGCACGACTTTCTGGCCCGCCTCCAGCAGCTTGCGCAGCCGCTCGCCTTGCCGGTGCGTGAGGTTGAAACCGAACATGGTGTCCTCGAGCTCGCCGCTCTTGGGCCACATGCCGGTGTAGGCGAGCATGTCGGGGTGCTCCAGGGCGCGCTCGTCGTCCAAGTAGCACACCACCGCCGCGGCGCCGTGCCCGAGCACCGCCAGCCGGTGCACCGCGCCGCCGTAGCCGCTCGCCAGCACGAATTTGCCGCGCACGTCCTTGCCCGCGTAGTCGGCTTCGCTGGTGCCGGCACCGACGAACACCAGTTCGCCGGTCGCTTCGCCGGCGTTGCTGTAGGTCACCAGGCTCATGGCGATCTCGGGGTAGCCGACGATGCGTTCGGCGACCGGTTCGAGCATGCGCAGTTCGGCCGTCTCGACGTGCCAGCCGCTCGGCGACTGCCAGGTCTGGTAGACGATCTTGCCGTCGCTCGGAAAGGACTCGATCCAAGCCCGCGGCTGGCCGGCGGCGCCCGCGGCGTCCGGCGCGGCGAACCCGAAGCCGCGCAGTTCGCCGAGCAGCCACTGCGCGCTGTCCGAGTAGCCGCGCGCGCCTTGGATCCGATGGTGCCGCGTGATGGCGATCACCGACTCCTTGGCGAGTTCGCCGGACAATTCTTCGTGCAGCAGGTCGAGCAGTTCCTGCCCGACGAGCGGCGGGTCCTGCGGCGGCGCGAGCGCGGGGAGGGCGAGCAGGAGGGCGGCGAACATGCCGAGATCCTAGCTCCCGGCCGCGCAGCCAGGCGCGGCCTAGAAACCCATCGTCATCGCCACTACGAGCAACGCGACGACGGCGACGGCGAGCACCAGGCCCAGGATCTTGTTCCAGGAGTACGGCGCTTCGCCGGCGATGCGGCCCGACTGGCCGTTGACCAGCACCGTGTAGATCTTTCCGCCGAGTGGGTACTGCAGGCTCCAGACGGGCAGCAGCACGTGCTTCCAGCGCACGTCGGCAACGAGGTTGTGCACGCGCAAGTTCCGCTGCGTGTCGCCGGGGACGTCGCCGGAGCAGCGCGCGCGCTGCGAGTCCTCTACCGCAGCCTGTCCTTGCTCCCAGCCGGAGTGCAGGTCGAGCTGGTATTCCTCGGCGCGCCAGCCGGCCAGGTACTCGGGGCGGTACGGCACGAGTTGTTGCGTGTCGAATCCGCCGAGTCTGGCGAGCAAGGCCCGCGGCAGGCCCTTGGAGGCGTTGACCAGTTCGTCGTCGTAGGCATCGTCGCGCTGGCCCCATGCCGGCACCCAGCGGACGCGACGTTCCTGGCGCATCCGCATCTGCGGCTTGCCGTTGACGACCACCATGTAGGGGACGGTCACGTAGTAGTAGTGGCCGGCGTCGGCGCTCCAGTCGGAGTGCACGCGGCAGTCGAACGTCCAGAACGGCACGTACACGCCCACCGCTTTCGTGGTGTGCGCGTGCTTGAGCGCGTTGGGCCGGAACCACAGGCCCTTGGCCCACTGCCGGAACGACACCTCGACCTGTCTTGCGCCCACATCGAGCGGCACAACCGACTCGGGGCGGATGGCGTTGCGGTTGGCCGTTTGCGCGAGCACGCTTGCCGAGCCGCAGTACACGCAGTGTTGCGCGGTTTCCACGCCCTCGAAAGCCACCCGCGCTCCGCATTCGCTGCATTGCGCGACCTTGAGCTCCAGGCCGAAGCCGCGCTCGGCCAGGTCGGCTTCGTCG
>Ga0214471_10002101_pt1 | contig 15672 bp, 13 predicted proteins | sample RVTome_5_FD_207665 | JGI IMG/M metagenome (GOLD analysis project Ga0214471, IMG submission 207665) | Soil microbial communities from uranium-contaminated site in the Upper Colorado River Basin, Wyoming, United States - RVT142D155 | ecosystem: Environmental > Terrestrial > Soil > Contaminated >... | reverse complement strand
CGATCCATAGAGGAGATCTACCAATCCCTCGCAGGCATTCTTGAACGATTCCACCCCCAAGAATGCGCCGCCTATCTCGCAAACTCCGGATACGCTTCTACCTAAAATGGGAACGCTCTAGCCGCTACGGCTTTCCGCCCTTTTTTGCGCCGCCGTCGGGGTGCTGGGCGCCCGGCTTCCCGCCACCTGACTCCTCGCCGCCCGCCTTCTCGCCCGCCGAGCGCTCGGCGCTGCCGAGCGCCTCGGCCAGGCGGGTCCGCGCGCTGCCCGGCCTGAGCGGCTGCGGCTGCGCGGCGTGCGGCGCCCAGCCGGTGAGGTAGAGGATGTCGACGCTGGCCGGGATGCGGCCGGCGGCATCGCCGTGGGCCTCCTCATAGAGCGCGGCGGCGCGCAGCAAGGTGGCGCGGCGCGTCAGGCCGCGCCGGCGGTTGCGGTCGGTGCCGGTCTCGCCCATGCCGCGCAGGTCGCGCATCAGCGCCAGTGCTGAGGGATAGGTGACGGTGAGGCTGTCGACGTCGACCACCGGCAGGGCAAAGCCGGCGCGCTGCAGCAGGCCGCCGAGGTCGCGCAGGTCGGCGAGCGGCGAAACCCGCGGGCTGACGCCGTCCTCGACCTCCAGCTCGGCGCGCAGCAGGGCCTCGCGCAGCTCGCGCAGGCTGTCGCCGCCGATCATGGCGGCGAGCAGCAGGCCGTCCGGCTTCAGCGCGCGGGCGATCTGCAGCAGGGTACCGGGCAGGTCGTTCACCCAGTGCAGGCTGAGCACCGAGAGCACGAGGTCGAGCGAGCCCTCGGCGAACGGCAGCGCCTCCTCGTCGGCGACCAAGGCAGGGGCCGCCAACCCCCCCATGCCGCACGCCGCCCCGCGCGCGGCGGCAAGCCGCGTCATGGCCGGCGACAGGTCGGCCTGCACCAGGGTCTCGATGCTGCCGCGCCCGGCCAGCAACTCCGCCACCACGCCGTGATGGCAGCCGAGGTCGAGCGCCAGCGGAAAGCGGCGGCGGACGTCCTCCAGGCGGTCGAGCAGGCGCTCGGCCACCTCGCGGAAAAGGAAGTCGTGCGCGGCGATGCCGGGCGCCGCCCGGTCGCGGTGGCGCCGGAGGACGCGCCGGTCGAAGATCTCCCGCTGGTCGTTCATGGCGCTCACTATGGCGTCCCCGGCCCGGCCCGGAAAGGCCGGGGCGATTGCCCCGATTGACGGGCGCCGCGCGCCCGGCGAGGATCGCCCGGCCATGCCCGATACCGCCGAGATCCTTGCCGCGCGGCTGAAGCCCCTGCAGCGCATGCTCGACCTGGTGCTGCCGCCGCGCTGCCTCGGCTGCGGCGAGCTGGTCGAGCGCCAGGGCACGCTCTGCGCGCCCTGCTGGGCCGCCATCACCTTCGTGGCCGAGCCGCTGTGCCGGCGCTGCGGCCTGCCCTTCGCCTTCGATCCCGACAGCGCTGGACCGGACCCGGCGGGCGACCACTACCAGTGCGGCGCCTGCCTGGCCGAGCCGCCGCCCTTCGAGCGGGCGCGTGCGGTGATGCGCTACGACGATGCCAGCCGACCGCTGCTGCTCGGCTTCAAGCATGGCGACCGCACCGAAGCGGCGCCGCCCTTTGCGCACTGGATGGCGCGCAGTGGCGGCGAGCTGCTGGCCGCCGCCGGGCTGGTGGCGCCGGTTCCGCTGCACTGGCGCCGCCTCTTGGCGCGGCGCTACAACCAGGCGGCCCTGCTGGCGCGGCCGCTGGCCGGCCTCGCCGGCGTCCCGGCGGTGCCCGACCTGCTGCTGCGGCGCCGCGCGACGCCCTCGCAGGGCCGCCTCAGCCGGGCCGAGCGCCAGCGCAACGTGGCCGGCGCCTTCGCGGTCAACCCGCGGCGCGCGGCGGCGCTGCGCGGCCGGCGCCTGCTGCTGGTCGACGACGTGATGACCACCGGGGCCACGGTCTCCGCCTGCGCCCGCGCCGCGCTGCGCGCCGGGGCGGCGGCGGTCGACGTGCTGGTGCTGGCCCGCGCCGTGCGCGATTGAGCCGACGCCCCCTGGAATTCACCGGATTCACTTCCCAGATAGCCCGGAGACAGGCGGCCGGACAGGGCCGCAACGGGAGATTCAGGACCGCGATGGCGAAGATCGAAGTCTACACGAGCATGCTGTGCGGCTTCTGCTACCGGGCGAAGAAGCTGCTCGAGCAGAAGGGCGCGGCCTTCACCGAGATCGACATCATGGTGCACCCCTCGCGCCGCGCCGAGATGGTGCAGCGCAGCGGCGGGCGCACCTCGGTGCCGCAGATCTTCATCGACGGCCGCCACATCGGCGGCTGCGAGGATCTCTACGCCCTCGAAGCCAGCAAGAAGCTCGACAGCCTGCTGCAGCCTGCCGGGTGATCCTTCAGGACTACAGCGGCGCCTGGGCGCAGACCCGCTGCACCGCCGCCGGGCGCGGCAGCTCGACGATGACATCTTCGTAGGCGACGATCTTCAGGCGGCCGAGGAAGGCGCGCAGCAGCTCGCCCTCCTCGAGCAGGAAAGCCGGGTTGCTCGGCTTGCCGAAGCGCTCGTTGCCGCGCGCGAAGGTCTCGTAGATCAGCACCCCGCCGGGTGCCAGCGCCGCCGCCAGCGGCCCGAGCAGCGGTCGATGCAGGTAGTTGGTCACCGCGATGCCGCCGAAGCGGCGGGTGAAGAAGGCGGGCACCTCGCCGGCCTCCAGGTCGCAGGCGAGCGCTTCCAGCCGCGGGTGGCTTCTCAGGGTGCCGAGCCGCGCGAGGTCGCGGTCGACCGCGAGCACCGGGTGGCCGCGCGCGAGGAACAGGGCGCTGTGGCGGCCGGCGCCGCAGGCGAGGTCGAGCACTGGGCTGCCCGGCGGCACCAGCGGCGCAAAGCGCGCCACCCAGGGCGACGCGTCGGCTGCCGTCTCGCCCTGTGCGACGCTTTGACTATCGGCCGAATTCACCCTATGTGTTTCCTGGGGCTGTCACCGAAGCTTCATCGTCGGGCGAAGCATCGGCAGGTATGTCGGAGAGTGTTCGACCGCGATGATTGTCTTTGATCTCAAGTGCCGCAAGGAGCACGTCTTCGAGGCGTGGTTTCCAGACAGCGCCAGCTTCGCCGGGCAGGTCGAGGCTGGCAAGGTGCTTTGCCCGGTCTGCGGCAGCCGCAAGGTGGCCAAAGCGCTGATGGCCCCCAACGTGGTGAGCACCAAGGGCCGCGCGGCGGCCGAGCCGCCGAGTGCGGGCGACGCCGGCACGGGCGCCGAGGCGGGCGCCGTCGCCGTTGCCGAGAGTGCCAAGGCCGGCGAGCTGCGCCGCCTCCTGCGCGAGCTGCGCAACCACGTGGAGCAGAACTGCGACTACGTCGGCGGGAGTTTTGCCGAGGAGGCGCGCAAGATCCACTACGGCGAGACCGATCCGCGCGGCATCTACGGCGAAACCTCCGACGCCGAGTCCAAGGCGCTGGAGGACGAGGGCATCGAGGTCGCCCGGGTGCCCTGGCTGCCGCGGGACAATTCTTAACCCGCGGCTCTTAACCCCCGGCGCGGGCGTCCGGTTTCACCGCCAGCATCATGTAGTTCACGTCGAGGTCGCGCGGCGCGAGCCGCCAGCCATCGGTCAGCGGGTTGTAGGCCACGCCGGTGACCTCCTCGATCTCGAGGCCCGCCCGGCGCAACGCGGCGGCCAGTTCGGACGGCCGCTGGAAGCGGCGCCAGTCGTGGGTGCCGCGCGGCAGCCAGCGCAGCAGGTATTCGGCCCCGACGATCGCCATGAAGAAGGCCTTCGGCGTGCGGTTGAGGGTGGCGAGGAACATCATCCCGCCGGGCCGCACCACGCCGGCCGAGGCGGCGAGGAAGGAGCCGACGTCGGCCACATGCTCCACCACCTCCATGTTCAGCACGGCATCGAAGCGTGCCGCGCCCGCCGCCAGCTCCTCCACGCTGAGGTGGCGGTAGTCGATGGTGAGCCCGGACTCTTCGGCGTGCAGCGCCGCCACCCTTATGTTCTCCGCGGCGGCGTCGAGCCCGGTCACCGCGGCGCCGAGCCGCGCCAGCGGCTCCGACAGCAGCCCGCCGCCGCAGCCGACGTCGAGCAGCCTGAGGCCCTCGAGCGGCCGCTGCGCCTTGGGGTCGCGCGCGAAGCGCTCGCAGAGGCGGTCGCGGATGTAGGCGAGGCGCACCGGGTTGAAGCGGTGCAGCGGACGGAACTTGCCGTCGGGGTCCCACCAAGCCTCCGCCATGGCGGCGAATTTGGCGACCTCCGCCTCGTCGACGCTGGCAGCGCCCTGTCGCCCCGTCGCTCCCGCCCCGGCCTGTACCATCGCTCGCAACCTCGCATTCCCGTCGATTTGCCGCCGCCCGCGCCCTTGTCCTTGGGGGCGCCCCCCCGGGGCGCCCCAGTGCGCCCCAGGGCGCCTCGGAGCCTTGCGCCGGGGCATGGCTAAGAGTATGGATAGCCGCCGCTTTCCGGGCAACCCGTTCGGGCCGGGCAGGGGGTGCGGCGGCAGCCGCCAAGTCAGCAGCCGCCAAGTCACACGCAGTCAGCCGGATCACACCGCAGTCGGACGAAATCGCAAAGGCTCGAGAGGTCGATGGCCCGCATTGTCATGAAATTCGGGGGCACCTCGGTTGCCGACCTGCAGCGGATCCGCCGGGCGGCGGCGCGGGTGAAGGCGGAGGTCGATGCCGGCAATGACGTGGCCGTGGTGGTCTCCGCCATGGCCGGGGTGACCAACGCCATGGTCCAGCTGGTGCACGCCGCCGCGAGCCTTGCCGACCTGCGCGAATACGATGTGGTGGTGTCCTCCGGCGAGCAGGTGACCTCCGGCCTGATGGCCGTCGTGCTGCAGTCGATCGGCGTGCCGGCGCGCTCCTGGATGGGCTGGCAGATTCCGATCCGCACCAGCGACGCGCACGGCTCCGCCCGCATCGAGGACATCGACGTGCGCGAGGTGGTCAGGCGCTTCGGCGAGGGACAGGTGGCGGTGGTCGCGGGCTTCCAGGGCCTCGACCCGCAGGGCCGCATCACCACCCTGGGGCGCGGCGGCTCCGACACCTCGGCGGTGGCGCTGGCCGCCGCCCTGCAGGCCGAGCGCTGCGACATCTACACCGATGTCGATGGCGTCTACACCACCGACCCGCGCATCGTTGCCAAGGCCCGCAAGCTGGATAGAATCACCTACGAGGAAATGCTGGAGATGGCCTCGCAGGGCGCCAAGGTGCTGCAGACCCGCTCGGTCGAGATGGCGATGAAGCACCACGTGCGCATCCAGGTGCTCTCCAGCTTCGAGGAATCGCCCGGAACCCTAGTCGTCGACGAGGATGAGATCGTGGAACAAGCCCTTGTCTCTGGCATCGCCTACAGCCGCGACGAAGCCAAGATCACGCTGCTGCGGGTGCCCGATCAGCCGGGCGTCGCGGCCAAGATCTTCGGCCCGCTGGCCGAGGCGGCGATCAACGTGGACATGATCGTGCAGAACGTGTCCGCCGAGACCGGGCGCACCGACCTCACCTTCACCGTCGGCAAGGCCGAGCTGGAGCGTGCCGTCGCGGTGCTGCGCAGCCGCCAGGCGGAACTGAAGTTCGAGGAACTGCGCTCCGACGCCAACGTGGTCAAGGTCTCGGTGATCGGCGTCGGCATGCGCAGCCACGCCGGCGTCGCCCAGCAGATGTTCACCGCGCTGGCCGAACGCGGCATCAACATCCAGGTCATCTCGACGTCCGAGATCAAGGTCTCCGTGCTGATCGCCGAGGAGTACACCGAGCTTGCGCTGCGCGGCCTGCACACCGCCTACGGCCTGGACGCTGCCTAGTACCTGCTCGCAGAGTTCCGCGCCTCGGGCGCGGAGCCTGCGACCAGGTACAAAGCTTCGATCTGGTACCGATTTCGCGGCTCGTGAGTCGCGGGACGCGACTCGCGAACTCGCGAAAGTCGGTACTAGAGCAGACGCCGTGGCAGAATGGTTCCGGCGGAGGGCCGGAGCGTGAGCGCCCCGCCGGGCCTGGACCACGGCTGGGCGGGCTCGCGCCGCTTGCTGCGCCTGCTGCGCGACCTGATGAAGGGTAGCGGCTCCAGCCAGACGCGGCTCGACAAGGTCGTCGGCCTGATCGCCCAGGACATCGTCGCCGAGGTCTGCTCGATCTACCTCATGCGCAGCGGCGACGTGCTGGAGCTGTTCGCCACCAAGGGCCTCAAGCCCGCCGCCGTGCACAAGACCCGCATGCGGGTGAACCAGGGCCTCGTCGGCCTGATTGCCGCGCAGGCGCGCCCGGTGGCGCTGGCCGACGCCCAAAGCCACCCCAACTTCGCCTACTTCCCGGAAACCGGCGAGGAGGTCTACCAATCGCTGATGGGCGTGCCGATCATGCGCGGCGGCCGGGTGCTGGGCGTCCTGGTGGTGCAGAACCGCACCCAGCGCAACTACACCGAGGAGGAGGTCGAGGCGCTGGAAACCGTCGCCATGGTGCTGGCGGAGATGCTGACCGGCGACAGCCTGCTGGACGCGGCGCTGGCGGCCGGCGGCGGGGCCGGTGGCAACCTGCCGGCGCGGCTCAGCGGCATGGTGCTGAACGAAGGCCTCGCCATCGGCACCGCGGTGCCGCACCAGCGCGGCATCGTGATCACCCAGGTGGTGGCCGAGGACCCGGAGGCCGAGCTGCGCCGGCTCGACGGCGCGCTCGGCGAGATGCGCATCGCCCTCGACGTCATGCTGGCGCGCAGCGACGTGGCGCGCGACGGCGAGCACCGCGAGGTGCTGGAGACCTACCGCATGTTCGCCGACGACCGCGGCTGGATGCGGCGCATGCATGACGCCGTGCGCGGCGGCCTGACCGCCGAGGCGGCGGTGCAGAAGATCCAGAACGAGACCCGCGCGCGCATGGCGGCCATCAAGGATCCCTACCTGCGCGCCCGCCTGGCCGACCTCGACGACCTCGGCAACCGGCTGCTGCACCACCTGCTCGGGCTGGAGGAGAAGCGCGACGAGAACCTGCCGCAGGACATGGTGCTGATCGCCGCCGACCTCGGCCCGGCCGAGCTGCTGGACTACGACCAGAGCCGGCTGCGCGCGGTGGTGCTGGAGCACGGCGCGCCGACCTCCCACGTCGCCATCGTGGCCCGCGCGCTGCAGATCCCGATGATCGGGCGCTGCAGCGGCATCGGCACCGAGGTGCGCGAGGGCGACCGCATCATCGTCGACGGCGAGACCGGGCAGGTGCTGCTGCGGCCCAGCGAGGCGGTGCTGGCCGGCTTCACCGAGAGCATGGCCGCCAAGGAGCGCCAGCGCGAGGCCTACCGCGCCGTGCGCGACCTGCCTTCGGTCAGCCGCGACGGCGAAAGTTTCGGCCTCTACATCAATGCAGGGTTGATGATCGACCTGCCGCACCTGCAGGAGGGCGGCGCCGACGGCATCGGGCTGTACCGCACCGAAGTCCCCTTCATGATCCGCGATTCCTTCCCCGACGTGGCCACCCAGACCGAGATCTACAGCAAGATCCTCGACGCCGCCGCCGGCAAGCCGGTGGTGTTCCGCACCCTCGACGTCGGCGGCGACAAGGTGCTGCCCTATTGGCGCGGCGGCGACGAGCAGAACCCGGCGATGGGCTGGCGCGCCATCCGCATCGGCCTCGACCGGCCGGCCCTGCTGCGCCGCCAGCTGCGCGCCCTGCTGCACGCGGCGGCCGGGCGCAGCCTCTCGGTCATGTTCCCGATGATCAGCGACGTCTCCGAGTTCGAGGCGGCCAAGGCCCTGCTGCAGCGGGAGATCGAGCGCGAGAAGGCCTTCGGCGACCGCCTGCCGGCGGAGATCAAGGTGGGCGCCATGCTGGAGGTGCCGGCCCTGGCGCTGCAGCTGCCGCAGCTGCTGCCGCGCTGCGACTTCGTCTCCCTCGGCACCAACGACCTGGTGCAGTTCCTCTTCGCCGCCGACCGCGGCAACCCGCGCCTGGCGCGGCGCTATGATGTGCTGTCGCCGGCGGTGCTGACCTTCATCCACCAGATCGCCCGCCAGGCCGCCGAGCAGGGGGTGCCGCTCACCGCCTGCGGCGAGATGGCCGGCCATCCGCTCGAGGCCATGGCCCTCATCGGTTGCGGCCTGCGGCGCCTGTCGATGGCCCCGCAGGCGGTCGACCCGGTGAAGACCATGCTGCGCGGGCTCGAGGTCGCATCGCTGAGGGATTTCATCAAGGGATTATTAACTTTGCCGGATCACAGTATCCGGGAACAGTTAAGGTCCTTTGCGTCGGATCACGACGTGCCGATCTAACGCGTTGCTGCGGCAGAGAGAAGATTGTTAAATGTCCTGGCAGGCGTCGCCGGCGACGACGGCGGCCCAAGCAGCAAACGCTCGACGCGCGCAATCGAGAGCGCCCGATCGCGACACGGCGCCGGTTTTCGCAGGCCGCCATTGCTCTAGGGCCTTGTCCCCAGTCCGGAAGATGTGAGATCCCGTGGCACACCCGTTGTTGAAGAAGAGCGACCATAAGCGCGAAGAACCCAAGCTCGGCGAGCCGAAGCTGGTGCAGACCGACAGTGCTGTCGAGATTCCCATCGCGCAGGAACTGACCGGCGAAAGGGTCGCCGACACGCTCATCCGCGCGCGCCAGCAGCTCGGCCAGGACCTGCGGTCGATCGCCGAGGTGCTGTGTATCCGCTACTCCTACCTCGACGCCATCGAGCGCGGCCAGTACGAGAACCTGCCGGGGCCCACCTATGCCGTGGGCTTCATGCGCAGCTACGCCGACTACCTCGGCCTCGACGGCGACCAGATCGTCGAGCGCTTCAAGCACGAGGTCGAGGGCATCGACAGCCAGACCAAGCTGCATTTCCCGACCCCGGCCCCGGAAGGCAAGATGCCCGGCGGCGCGGTCTTCCTGGTGGCGGCCCTGCTGTTCGCCGGCGCCTATGGCGTCTGGTTCTACCTCTCCAACCAGGGCGATGGCCTGGGCGACCTGGTTGCCCCGGTGCCTGAGCAGCTGCAGGAGATGGTCGACGGCGCCAGCCCGACCGCCGAGCCTGCCGCGCCGGCTCAGGCGCCTTCGACTCCGCAGGCCGGCGCGCCGGCCGAGCAGTCCGCTCCCGCTCAGTCGGCGCCCGCTCAATCGGCGCCCACTCAGTCGGCGCCCGCCCAGTCGGTCATGACCCCGCCGGGCCCGGCAGACAGCGCCGGCACGGCGCCCGGCGAAACGCCGGCCGCGCCGGCTGAGGCGCCCGCGACCGCAGCGCCCACGCCGCAAGCGCCCGCGACTCAAGGTCCCACTACTCAGGGCCCGACCACTCAAGGCCCGACCACTCAGGGCTCGGCGAGCGAGGGCGGCGCGCTGCTGCGCCAGCCGGGCCAGACGCCGCCGGCCGCCGGCCAGCAGGCCGCCGTTCCCGCCCCGGTGCCCGCCCCCGGGGCGACCGCGGCCGAGACGGAAACCCCCGCGACTGAAAGCCCTGCGGCCGCAGCCCCTGGCGGCGAGACGCCGGCAGGCGCGCCTTACGCGATTCCCGCCGCGCCGGAGAGTAGCGCGCCCGCCACGGCCTTCCTGCTCAATCACCAGCCGACGGTCTACGGCGAGGAGAACGCCGACGCCCGCATCGTGCTGAAGGCCAGCCAGGATGCCTGGGTGCAGGTGCGCGACCGCGAAGGCAACCTGCTGCTGACCCGCGTGCTGCGAGTCGGCGACAGTTATCGTGTGCCGAACCAGGCCGACCTCACCCTCTTGACCGGCAACGCCGGCGGCCTGGAGATCTCCGTCGACGGCAGCCAGCTGCCGGCGCTGGGCCCGGTCGGTGCGGTGCGCCGCAACATCCCGCTCGATGCCGAGGCCCTGCGCAGCGGCGCAGGCCAGCAGCCCTAAAGGCCGCCGGCAGCGCCCGATTCTCCGGCCTTAGCCTTGAAGTTTCCGGCTTTTCGGCGCATCTTGCGCCCGGTTGCCCGTGCGGCCGCCTCGCGGCGGCCGGCGGGAAAGGCTTGAAAGCAGTCCACCAGGCCCTGACATAGTCGCCGTGAGGCGGTGGCAGCGTCCCGCGCCGGGGCGCCGGGCCGGCGGACCTTGGGACAGCCGGATTGTAGGACAGCCGGATTGTAGGACAGCAAGGCATGAGCGTTCGCCCCTATCGCGACATTCTCCGGCGCCGGTCGCGCCAGATCCACGTCGGCAAGGTGCCGGTGGGCGGCGATGCGCCGATTACCGTCCAGTCGATGACCAACACGCGCACGACCGACATCCAGGGCACCATCGACCAGGTGCGTGCGCTGGAGCTGGCGGGCGCCGACATCGTGCGGATCTCCTGCCCCGACGAGGAGTCCACCCGGGCGCTGAAGAAGATCATCCCGGAAGTCACCGTCCCGATCGTCGCCGACATCCACTTCCACTACCGCCGCGGCATCGAGGCGGCCGAGGCCGGCGCCGCCTGCCTGCGCATCAACCCGGGCAACATCGGCTCGCGCGATCGCGTACGCGAGGTGGTGAAGGCGGCGCGCGCCAACAACTGCTCCATGCGCATCGGCGTGAACGCCGGCTCGCTGGAGAAGGAGCTGCTGGAGCGCTACGGCGAGCCCTGCCCCGAGGCCATGGTGGAAAGCGCGCTGAACCACGCGCGCATGCTCGAGGACGAGGACTTCTTCGAGTTCAAGATCTCCTGCAAGGCCTCGGACGTGTTCCTCGCGGTGGCCGCCTACACGGCGCTGGCCGATGCCTGCGATTACCCGCTGCACCTCGGCGTCACCGAGGCCGGCGGCCTCAGAAGCGGCACCATCAAGTCGTCGATCGGCATGGGCAACCTGCTGTGGGCCGGCATCGGCGACACCATCCGCGTGTCGCTCTCCGCCGAGCCGGTGGAGGAGGTGAAGGTCGGCTTCGACATCCTGAAGTCGCTCGGCCTGCGCCACCGCGGCGTCAACGTGATCTCCTGCCCGTCCTGCGCGCGCCAGCAGTTCGAGGTCATCAAGACCGTCGAGGTGCTCGAGCGGCGCCTCGCCCACATCACCACGCCGCTCACCGTCTCGGTGATCGGCTGCGTGGTGAACGGGCCCGGCGAGGCGCTGATGACCGACGTCGGCTTCACCGGCGGCGGGCGCGGCACCCACCAGGTCTACATCAAGGGCCTGCCGGACCACCGCCTGAAGGACGACAACATCGTCGACCACCTGGTCGGGCTGGTGGAGGCCAGGGCGGCCGAGATCGAAGCCGCCCAGGCCCGGGAAGAGGCGGCGGCCGAGGAGGCTGCTGCAGAAGCGGCTGCTGCCGAAGGCAGCGCGTCCGGCGGCAAGATCACCGCCGCTGCTTCTTAGCCCCCCCTTCGGAGCCGATCCTTTGAGCAGTCTGCAGCCCGTCAGGGGCACCCGCGACATCTTGCCCGACGAGATGCGCCGCCACCGCGTTGTGGTGGAGACCGCGCGCGCGGTGGCCGCGCGCTACGGCTATCACGAGATGTCGACGCCGGTGTTCGAGTTCACCGAGGTGTTCAAGCGCACGCTCGGCGAAACCTCCGACGTGGTCACCAAGGAGATGTACACCTTCGCGATCGGCGAGGGCGAGGAGGTCACTTTGCGGCCGGAGGCGACGGCCGGCGTGGCGCGCGCGCTGATCTCCGGCGGGCTGACCCAAAGCCTGCCGCTGAAGGTGTTCTACACTGGCCCGATGTTCCGCCACGAGCGGCCGCAGAAGGGGCGCTACCGCCAGTTCCATCAGATCGACGTCGAGCTGCTGGGCGTCGCCGAGCCGCTGGCCGATGTCGAGGTCATCGCGCTCGGCGCCGACATCCTCGCCGCGCTCGGCCTCGGCGAGCACACCACGCTCGAGCTGAACACCCTGGGCGACCTGGAAAGCCGCAAGGCCTACCGCGCCGCCCTGGTCGACTACTTCTCCGCCTACCGCGACCAGCTGTCGGACGACAGCCGCGACCGGCTGACCCGCAATCCGCTGCGCATCCTCGATTCCAAGGACAAGGGCGACCGCCGGCTGATCGCGGACGCGCCGCTGTTCGGCGACTATCTGAACCAGCAGAGCCAGGACTTCTTCGTCAAGGTGCTGGAAGGGCTCGACCTGCTCGGCATCGGCTACACGCTGAACGACCGGCTGGTGCGCGGCCTCGACTACTACACCCACACCGCCTTCGAGTTCACCACCACGGCGCTGGGCGCGCAGGGCACGGTGCTGGCCGGCGGCCGCTACGACGGCCTGGTCGAGACCATGGGCGGGCCCTCGGTGCCGGGCATCGGCTGGGCCGCCGGCGTCGAACGGCTGGCGCTGCTGCTGGCCGAGCCGCCGGTGGCGCCGCGCCCGATCGCCGTGGTGCCGGTCGGCGAGGCGGCGCTGCCGACGGCGATGAAAGTCACCCAGCAGCTGCGCCGCGCCGGCTTCGTGGTGGAGCTCGGCTACTCCGGCAACCTGAAGAAACGCCTGCAGCGGGCCAACAAACTGAACGCCCGCGCCGCCTTGCTGTTCGGCGACGATGAACTGGCGGCCGGCAGCGCCACGTTGCGCGACCTCGATTCAGGGGAGCAGGAACTCGTCTCGCTGAGCAGCCTGGCCGAGCGCCTCTCCCGCCTGGATTAGGTGTGCCGCCATGGCACTCTGCGCGCCCGCCCGTGTCGATCCCCTGAACCGCCTGCTGCTGCTGGGAGTCAGCGCCCGCACGGTGGCCGCCGGCCTGCGCGACCGGCTGTTCGCCGCCGAGCCCGACGAGGCCAGGCTGATCGCTGCCCTGCAGGCGCTCGGCTGCGAGGAGGGCCTGGTGCTGGCGACCTGCGAGCGCCTCGAGTTCCTGGTGGTGACGCGCCCCGGCCAGCGGGTCGCCGGCCAGCTGCTGCAGCTGATCGCCGGCGCCGCCGGTTGCGCGCCGTCGCAGCTCGCCGGGCAGAGCTACTGCCACCAGGGCGAGGAGGCGCTGCGCCACCTGCTGGCGGTGGCGGCCTCGCTGGAAAGCCAGGTGCTCGGCGAGCCGCAGATCCTCGGCCAGGTGAAGCAGAGCTACCGCCTGGCGCAGGAGGCGGGGCTCGCCGGGCCCTACCTCGCCGCCGCCGCCCAGGCGGCCTTCGTCGCCGCCAGGCGGGTGCGCCGCGAAACGCCGATCGGCCAGCAGGCGAGCTCGATGTCCCACGTCGCCGTCGAGGTGGCGCGCGACCTCTTCGGCCGCTTCGAGGCGCTCAGTCTGCTGTGGCTGGGGCTGGGCGAGATGGGTGAGATGCTGAGCGACGACTTCGCCGCCGCCGGCGTCACCAGGCGCCTGGTCATGCATCCCTCGGCCGCGCGGGCCGAGGCGGTGGCCGGCCGGCTGGGCTGCAACGTGGCGCCCTGGGCGGAGCTTGAACAGCGCATCGCCGATGCCGATATCGTCATCTCCGACGCCGGCACCGGCCGCTTCACCCTCGGCCGCGAGCAGGTCGCGGCGGCGCTGCGGCGGCGCCGCCACCGCCCGGTGCTGCTGATCGACGCCGGCGTGCCGGCCGACATCGAGCCGGGCACCGGCGCGCTGGAAGACGCCTTCGTCTACGACCTCGACGACCTGGAACGCCTGGCCAGCCGGCAGGCGGGCGGCCGCGCCACCGCCAGCTCGCAGGCCCTGGGCATCCTCGAGGACGAGCTGGCCGCCTTCCTGCGCAGCCAGGCCGAGCGGCCGGCGACGCCGGCGGTGGTCGCCCTGCGGCAGCACTTCGAGGCGGTGCGTCGGGAGGTGCTGGCCGCCGGCGCGAGCGACGCCGAGACGGCGACGCGCCTGCTGGTGAACAAGCTGCTGCACGGCCCCTCCGAGGCGCTGCGCCGCCGCGTGGCCGCGGACCCGGCGCAGGCTGCCAAGATTGCAGAGATGATCCGCCTGTTGTTCGAGCTGCCCGACGGCGCCGGCGACGGCACCCAACCAGACGTGGACAGAAAGCGGAAAGAGCCGTGAACCTCGACCAGAGCCTCGATCGCGTGCTGCGCCGCTACGACGAGCTGCAGCAGCTGGTTGTCAGCCATCCCAAGCCGGGCTCGCCCCAGCATACCGCCATGCTGAAGGAATACTCCGACCTCACGCCCGTCGTGCAGGGCATCGCGGCGCTGCGCTGCGCCCAGCATGAGATGGCCGACCTCGCCGGGTTGATCGCCGACCCCGGCTCCGACGCCGAGATGCGCGCCCTGGCAGAGGGCGAGTTCCACGCGCTGAAGGAGCGGCTGCCCGACCTCGAGCACGAGCTGAAGATCCTGCTGCTGCCGAAGGACGAGGCCGACGCGCGCAACGCCATCCTGGAGGTGCGCGCCGGCACCGGCGGCGAGGAGGCGGCGCTGTTCGCCGCCGATCTCCTGCGCATGTACCAGCGCTACGCCGAGCTGGAGGGCTGGCGCTTCGAGCTGCTGGACGCCTCGGAGACCGAGATCGGCGGCTACAAGGAGGCGATCGCCTCGATCTCCGGGCCGGGCGTCTTCGCCCGCCTGAAGTTCGAATCCGGCGCGCACCGTGTGCAGCGGGTGCCGGCCACGGAGTCGGGCGGCCGCATCCACACCTCGGCGGCGACCGTCGCCGTGCTGCCGGAGGCAGAGGAAGTCGACGTGCACGTCGAGGACAAGGACCTGCGCATCGACACCTACCGCTCGCAGGGAGCCGGCGGCCAGCACGTGAACACCACCGACTCGGCGGTGCGCATCACCCACCTGCCGACCGGCGTGGTGGTGCAGTGCCAGGACGAGAAGTCGCAGCACAAGAACCGCGCCAAGGCGATGACGATGCTGCGCGCGCGCCTCTACGAGGCGCAGCGCCAGAAGCAGTTCGACGAGCGCGCCGCCAACCGCAAGAGCCAGGTCGGCAGCGGCGACCGCTCGGAGCGTATCCGCACCTACAACTTCCCGCAGGGCCGCGTCACCGACCACCGTATCAACCTGACGCTCTACAAGCTCGACCGTGTGCTGGCCGGGGAGGCGCTGGACGAGCTGATCGGCCCGCTGGTCGCTGCCGACCAGGCCGAGAAGCTGGCAGAACTGCAATGAGCGGGGCTGCAGTGAGCGGGGCTGCCGTGAGGCGGCCGCAGTGACCCTGGCGGCGGCGACGACCCTGGCCAAGGCGATCGCCGGCGCCGCGGCGCGCCTTGCCGCCGCCGGCATCGAGGAGCCGCGGCGCGACGCCCGCCTGCTGGCCTGCCGCCTGCTCGGCGGCGGCCCCGAGCTGCTGCTGGCGCATCCGGAACGGCCGCTGTCGGCGGCGGAGGCCGCCCGCATCGAGGCCGCCGTGGCGCGCCGCGCCGCGCGAGAGCCGGTGTCGCGCATCCTCGGCGAGCGCGAATTCTGGAGCCTCCCCTTCGGCCTCAATGCGGCAACGCTCGACCCGCGCCCGGACAGCGAGACGCTGGTGGCGGCGGTGCTCGCCGAGCTGCCCGGCCGCCGTGCGCGGCTCAGCCTGCTCGACCTCGGCACCGGCAGCGGCTGCCTGCTGCTGGCGCTGCTGAGCGAGCTGCCGGCGGCCAGTGGCTGCGGCATCGACAGCAGCGCGGCGGCGGTCGAGCAGGCCGGCGCCAACGCGGCCCGCCTCGGCCTGGCGGCGCGGGCGACCTTCCTGCGGCATTCCTGGACCGACGGGCTGGAGCTGGCGGGCGCCCCCTGGGACGTCGTCGTCGGCAACCCGCCCTACATCGCCAGCGGCGAGATCGCGGCGCTCGCGCCGGAGGTCGCCCGCTACGACCCGCCGGCGGCGCTCGACGGCGGCGCCGACGGCCTCGCCGCCTACCGCGCCCTCATCCCGGCGGCCGGC
>Ga0214471_10002100_pt1 | contig 15676 bp, 15 predicted proteins | sample RVTome_5_FD_207665 | JGI IMG/M metagenome (GOLD analysis project Ga0214471, IMG submission 207665) | Soil microbial communities from uranium-contaminated site in the Upper Colorado River Basin, Wyoming, United States - RVT142D155 | ecosystem: Environmental > Terrestrial > Soil > Contaminated >... | reverse complement strand
GTACTCCTTCGAGGTGAATGCGTTGGACCGCCCCCCAACCTCATCGAAGGCCTCCGAGATGGCCCGGGCGCTCAGCTCCTTCGTGCCCTTGAACAGCAAGTGCTCGAGGAAGTGGGAGCACCCGGCCTCCGGCTCGGTCTCGTCACGGCTACCGGTGTCCACCCAGCACCCGACCGAAACCGACCGCACCGACGGCATGGTTTCGGTGATGACCCGGATGCCGTTGGGCAGGGTGGTGAGTTGATGGTCCAACGAAGTCTCCAGTCTCCAGTCGCCAGTCCACAGCAAGAAGGATGACGGGCGGGCCGACAGATGGTACAGGCACTTCGTGCATCACCCGGCGTCCAGGTCGCGATCTGGCTGGAGACTGGAGACTGGTGACTGCGAGCGGCGAAGCCGCTCGCTAGTCCACCTCTCCCAGGTACGCCTGGCGCATCTGGGGGTTGGCGAGCAGACCCTTGGCGGTATCGGCGAGGACGATCTGACCGGTCTGGAGTACGTAGCCGCGGTCGGCGATCGATAGAGCCATGTTGGCGTTCTGCTCGACGACGAACACCGTGGTGCCGGCCTCGTTGATCTGCTGGATGATCTCGAAGTTCTGCGCCACCAGGATCGGCGCCAGCCCCATCGACGGCTCGTCCATGAGCAGCACTTTGGGGCGGGCCATCAGCGCCCGGCCCACAGCCACCATCTGCTGCTCACCACCGGACAACGTGCCCGCCTTCTGGCCAAGTCGTTCCTTGACCCGGGGGAACAGCTCGAAGATGCGCTCCATGTCTCCTTCGAGGTTCTCCTTGTCCTTGCGCAGGAAGCCGCCGATCTCCAGGTTCTCCTTGACGGTCATCCGTTTGAAGAGCCGGCGGTTCTCGGGGACCATCGAAACCCCCCGCTCCACCCGCTTCGACGTCGACCAATCGGACACGATCTCGCCGTCGAGGAGCACGTCACCCGATGAGGGGATCACCATCCCGAGGACGGTCTTGAGGGTCGTCGTCTTTCCCGAGGCATTGCCCCCGAGCAGACAAACGATCTCGCCGGCATAGACCTCGATGTCGATGTCCTTGAGGATGTGGGCCGGCCCGTAGTGCGTGTTGACCTGACGGAACTCGAGAACCGGGGTTCGCTCGGTCACGACGCCGCCTCCCCGGTTGCCGCCGGACGACCGAGATAGGCCTCGATGACTCCGTCGTCGCTCGACACCTCGTCGTATGACCCCTCGGCGATCTTGATGCCGTGGTCGAGTACCGCCACCCGGTCGGATACGTCGCGCACCACCCTCATGTCGTGTTCGATCACGACGATGGTGAACCCCCGCTCGTCACGCAGCTCGCCGATGAGCTCGGTGAGCTCCCGCGTCTCGCGGGGGTTCATACCGGCCGTCGGTTCGTCGAGGAGAAGCAACTCGGGCTGGGTGGCCATCGCGCGAGCGATCTCCAGCCGTCGGCGATTGGCGTAGGAGAGGACGAAGGCGGGCTGGTCGTGGCGGTACCCCGCCAGTCGAGTACCGAAGAACGACAGGACTTCACGGGCACGGTCCTCGATCTCGGCCTCCTCCCGAAGGAAGCCGGGGCTCCTGAGCAGTGCGCTCAGCATGCCCTGTCTGGTCCGGCAGTGCTGGGCAACCATGACGTTCTCGAGGACCGTCATGTTGGGGAACAGGCGCACGTTCTGGAACGTGCGGGCCACCCCCAGCTTGGTCACCTGATCGGGGGTCATGCCGGCGATGTCATCGCCGCGGAAGAGGATCTCCCCCTGGTCGGGGTGGAACATGCCACTGATGATGTTGAAGAAGGTGGTCTTGCCAGCACCATTGGGCCCGATCACCGACACGATCTCGCCGGAGTTCACGGTCAGGTCGACGCCGGAGAGGGCATTGAGGCCACCGAATCGCTTGGTCAGCGCACGCACATCGAGGATCGCGGCGGTCATGGCTTCACCTCCTCCGCCTCACCGTCGACGTCCTTGAGCCAGACATCCTGCAACGTCTCCTCGGCGTGCAGCTCCCGTGCCCGCCGGGCGCTCGGCCACAAACCCTCGGGTCGCTGCAGCATCATCCAGATGAGGATCACGCCGTAGAGCAGCAGTTTGAACTCGGCGAACTCACGAAGGAGGCCGGGCTGGGTTGGTCCGCCGAGGACGCCGATGAGCACGACGGCCCCGATGGCGACGCCACGCAGGCTTCCCATACCCCCGACGATCACGATCACCAGGATGATGATCGACTGGATGATCTGGAACGAGTGCGGGAAGATCGTCCCCAGCTTGACGGCAAACAACGCGCCGCCGAACGAGGCGAGCATCGCCCCGATGACAAAGGCCAGGAGCTTGGTGGTGACGATGTTGATCCCCATCGCCTGGGCGATCTGTTCGTCCTCGCGCACGGCTACCCAGGCACGGCCGACCCGCGACTCCTGGAGGCGCCAGGTGACGAATCCGGCCAGGACGGCGAACACGAGCACGATGCGGAACATGGCGGGCGGGTCGATCCCGTTGATCGTCCAGGTGAGGAAGGTCGGGAAGAGCATCCCCAAGACGGCTGCGAGCGCACCCGCGCCCATGAGCAGCAGGCTGCTGCGCGCCGTGTACGACGGGACTCCGTCGAGGGGGGCGACGTCTCGCTGGGAGTCCCGCCACCGTAGGAACCCGATCACCAACAACACGATTCCGACGGCGGCCAGGACGTAGCCATAGGAGACCCGGATCCCGGCGCCCTGCCCCGGTCCCAGCGGCGAGATGCGGATGATCCCCTGGGCGGCTCCGAACAGGTTGGCCAGCCAGTCGGACTGGAGTGCGATCCGGGCGATTTCACCGAATCCGAGGGTGACGATGGCGAGATAGTCGCCACGCATGCGAATCACCGGCGTGCCGATGACGAGACCGGCGACCGCCGCCATCCCCAGCACCCACGGGAGGGCCTCGAAGAACGCCAATTCGGGGCTGAAGGACGGCGACAAGGGCGAGGTCACCACGGCTGTGGTGTACGCGCCGACGGCAAAGAAGGCCACATAACCGAGGTCGAGGAGACCGGCATAGCCGACCACCACATTGAGACCGAGACCGAGGAGGATGAAGAGGCCCACGTTCGACAGGATCTCGTTGAGGTAGGTACCAAACAGTGACGGCATGAGTGCACCGATCGCCACCAACAAGACGCCGCCGATGAGCGCCGTCCTCCGCTTGGCCGACTCAGACTGGCCCACCACCTTGTCTCGTGCAGCCCGAACCCGCCCTGACATTAGGATCTTTGCCAGGAAGGCCCCGACGGCCACGATCGCCGCGGCTGGCATACTCAGACCGCGCGACGGGCGGTAGATGAGACGGTCGACCGCCCCGGCACCGAGCTCCCGCAGGATGTTGCCGATCACCAGTTCGGCAAAGTTGAACAGCACCAAGGCGACGAGCGCTGACCGGAGCGGACCCCGCAACCGCTCCGGTAGTAGGTGGAGCGTGCCGCCGAGCGCCCCCAGCGCCGCCCCGGCGAGCACGAGGAGCATCGCCCCCATGAGCGGCTCCTGGCCGAAGCCGAGGGTCTCGCGCATCTCCGGCGAGATGTTGAGGAAGATGTCGCGCAGATGGACTGCGTCAGCGATGAGCAAGAAGAGACCGACGATGAAGCCGACGATGGCGCCAACGGCACCACCGGACACGACGTTGGAGGCACCCGGAGGAGGCGCTTCGATACCCTCGAGCTCCTGACGCTTCGACACGAGGTAGCCGAACATGATCGGCACCCAGACGATGGACGCATACCCGAGGCTCACGATGGGATCGATCACCTTGCGGGCGTCGAACGTCTCGAACATGCCGATGGCTGCGATGAATACCACGGTGAGGCCACCGATCGCGCCCCGGCGCAGCATGCTGCGAGCAGTCACGTCGCCGAGGACGCCGCGGCGTGCGCTGCCGACCGGAGTGGTCACTGCGGTCACCCTCGCTCCTCCAGCGCCAGGCGCTCACCGAGGAGGCCGGCCGGCCGGATCATCAACACCCCGATGAGAACGAGGAAGGCGATCATGTCCTTGAGCTGCGAGGTACCCGGGATCACCACCTGGAAACCCGGGAGTTGGGTGAAAGCGAGGAGAGAGAAAAGGCTTCCGACCACCATCCATCCGACGGCGGACGCGGTGTCGCGCACGTGTCCCTGACGGAACTTGAGGAGGCCACGCAGCGCCCCAGCGAGTGCACCGACGCCGATCGCGTAGGCGACCCAAGTCGGGATCGCCCAACGCAGGCTCGCGATGACGGTCGGCCCGGCGGCCTCGAACATGCCCAGGGTGAGACCACCGAGCATAGCGCCCGGAAGGTTGCCGATGCCGCCAAGAACGGCTGCGGTAAACGCCTTGATACCGGGGAGGAAGCCGGTGTGGAAGAAGATGTTGCGAAAGAGCAGCGCCCACATGATGCCAGCCACGCCTGCCATGGCTCCTCCCACGGCGAACGTCTTGACGATCGTCCGGTTGACATCGATGCCCATGAGGCCGGCGATCTCCTTGTCCTCGGCGACCGCCCGGATGGCCCGGCCGCTCTTGGACTTGCTCACGAACCACCACAGGGCGACCACGGAGACGGCGGCGATGAATATCACCACCAGCTTGGAACCCTCGACGTGGAATCCGAAGACGTTGACCCGTTCCTGCAGGCCGACCGGGAGTCGTGGGTAGCTTTTGATGGCCCCGCCGAACAGCCCGAGGACGGCGTATTGCAGGAAGAACGAGACCCCAAGCGACGTGATGAGCGGGATCAGCCGCGGTGCGCCCCGGAGTTTTCTATATGCGACCTTTTCGATGGTGATGGCCACGAGCATCGAGGTGAGCGCGGCTCCGATGAGAACGATCACGAAGGCGAGCGGGAAGTTCGCTTCCCACATGCCGGAGTCGAACAGAGCGCTGGCGACGAGGAACCCGCTGAAGGCGCCGGTCATGAACACCTCGCCGTGGGCGAAATTGATGAAACCGAGGATGCCGTAGACCATCGAGTAGCCAATGGCGATGAGGCCGTACATGGATCCGGTGGCGAGACCGCCGACCACCACGTCACGCCAGGAGTCAGCGCCCAGACCCTCCCCCTGGACCTGCAGGACGATGGTCCCCACGACGGCCCAGACTGCCAAGAAGGCGAGGAAGACCTTCATGGCGAACACGAAGACGTCCACGGCGACCGTCGCCGGGTCGGCGCGCAGAGCGCGACGCTGGGCTCGAACCCCTGTCACCATGCGCTTCTCGGACCCATCACCGGTCTCCCCTTCGTCCGATGGTCGGGGGAGCATAGCGAGGCAGGGCACGAGATGGACCGGGGGACACCACGCGAAGGGACCCGGCCAATCGGCCGGGTCCCTTCATCGCATCGATCTGTGGCGGTCAGCCGCCGGTGATGATGTCGATCAGGTCGGCACGGGTGTAGGCCGCCGACACCGGGGTCAGCGAGATATCCGTCTGGCCCGAATCGGTGTGATAGGCGACCTGCACGCGCTGGCTACCACAGTCACCGAACTCGTCACAGGTGATCTTGCCGATCAGCCCGTCGAAGTCCGCAACGGTCTCCAGGTAGTCGCGCAGTGCCTGACGGCCGATCCGCAGCACGCCATCGTCGCCGACCACGCCGACCTCACGGATGGCCGTAAGGACTAGCACGGTGGCGTCATAGGTGTGCGCGTGGAACGGCGCCGGCGGCGCCTCACCATTTGCGGCGATATACGCATCGCGCATCTCGGCATAGTTCTTGCCGGTTGCGCTCACGTTGCCCTCGAAGTTGAGGTCCGGACCGGAGAAGTACATGCCCTCGGTCTCAGGGATCGAGATGAAGTCGGCGACGAACAGACCGTCCGCTCCGAACCACACAACGTCCTCGAGGCCGGCGATGCCGTCCTTCTGCTGGATGATCTCGGGACCACCCGTCTGCGGGAAGATCGGGAAGAACACGACTTCCACGTCTGCCGCAGCGATCTCGGTCAGCAGCGCCGTCTGATCGGCACCAGTGGCACCGGACGTCGCCGTGAACACCGGAACCTCGCCACCGAGCGTCTCGAAGGCGCTCCGGAACGCGTTGGCCAGGCCCTGGGTGTACGGGTCACCGTCATGGACGGCGGCCGCACGCGTCAGACCGAGCTCGTCGAAGACGAACCTGGCGACTGCAGCACCCTGGAACAGGTCGTTGTGGGCGGTCCGGAAGTAGCCAGCCTGATAGTTCTCACCGGCAGTGCCCTGCAGGTCAGAGGTCAGGTCGGGGGCCGTGTTGGAACCCGAGAACAGCACCATGCCTGCGGCGGAGTACACCGGCAGTGAGGCGCGAGCCGCACCCGAGCAGGTGGTACCGATCACGGCGACCACGTTGCCCTGGGCGACAATCGCCTGAGCACCGGCCTGTCCACCCTCTGCGCTGCAGAGGTCGTCTTCAGCAACGCCCATGTCCACGGAGAATCCGTGAATGTCGCCAAAGTCGGCGATGGCGAGCTCGACGCCGCGCACCTGGTCGGTACCGAGCGACTCGGCCGGGCCGGAGATCGCCTGGTGGGCGCGGATCTGGATTGATTCACCGGGCTGCACCTCGATGACACCGAGGGCGTCGCCGCCACCAGCAGTCGTCGTCGTGCTGTCGTCGTCGCCACAAGCGGCGGCGACGAGCGCCAGCGCCAGGACCATGACGGCCAGGTGTCGCAATCTCATTGAAATGCGACTCATAACTTGTTTCCCTCCATAGTGAATGCTGAACCGAGGGTTCATGCCTTCGATCCAATACAGCGAGTGTAGCGAACGGCCGCACGCGGCGAGACATCCGCGACGCACCGCCGCGGTGGCTTCGTGAGACAATCGGGGGCTGTGCTGAGCCGCGACGACCCCTTCCTGAGCGAGATCCTGCCCCCCGAGGAGCGGGCGGTCGAGGCCGTGGTCGCCCGATATCAGCGTGTGGCGGCGGCGGTGACCCGCTTCGCCCGATCACTCGCCGACGATGAGGCGCTGCGGGTTCGTTTGGGGTCGCGAACGAGCGCCGAACCGGGCGAGATCGTCATGGACCCTGGGGTGTTCCAGGCCGCCTACGCCCGCCGGGCACCGGTCACCCCTGCGGAGGTGGCTCTCGCTTCCGCACTCCACGAAGCGATCCACCTGGTCACCACCGATTTCGACGAGGCGCGGCCCGTGCCCCCCGAGTGGCTGCCCGACGACACGGAGCCCCCGCCGGACACCCCGGTGGCACTCCTCGTGGCGCTCGACCACGCCGGTGGCCCGGCCGCTGAGGCGATGTTCCTCACGATCGAGGACGCCCGTCAGGAGATCCAGCACCTCACGGCCTATCCCGGCGCCCGGTCGGTGCTCGCCGACCTGTACCGCGCCTCTGTCCCATCCGCGATGGAAAAGGCCCGCCCCATGGGGCAGTTCGCCCTCGCCTGCTTCCTCGCCGTCGGCGGCTATCACACGGTCGAGGACCTGCAGCGACAATCCGAGCCGATGGTCGCCGCCGCCCTCGAGGACGCTCGGCGACTCCTGACCGACGCCGCCGAAGCCGATGGCCCGTGGGAGGCGGCTGGCGTCGCCCTCAACCTGTTGGCGGTGGCCCGGGCACACGGGCTGGTCACCGAGGCGTCGCCATCGGAGAGCCCGCAAGGACGCGACCAGCGCGAGGAGTCTGAAAAACGCCAGATCGAGGATTCGGTCGACGCGGTACGGCTGGTCACGCCGATCCTGCGCGATGCCGAGGCCTACGACTCGGCCCGGCAGGCCGCCCAGATGTCCGCCGACCAGGCCAAGCGCGGTGACACCACCGAGGCGGGGGACCCGGCTACCGACCAGATCCTGCGCGTCTCCGAGGGGGCCGACGTCTACCTACCCACCGGCCAGGGCGGCAAGCTGATCGTCTCACCGGTGCCGGAACGGTTTGGGTCACTCGCCGACCGCGGGCGCGAGGCGCTCGAGGAGGCGGCGCTGCGGTGGGGAGTGGCACAGCGGCACATCTCGGGCGAGCTGTACCCGCTGTTCGTAGCCAACCAGCGCCGCGGACTCCGCTCGGGCTACGACGCCGGCGATCTCTCGCCCCATGCGGCGCTGCTCCTGGGAGGCGGCCTGTACCAACGCATGTTCGAGCGGCGCTCTCTGCCGAGTCGGCGCGCCTACTCGGTGAGCCTTCTCGTCGACGGGTCGGCGAGCATGCTCCAACCGCGACCGCTCCCCAGCGGCTCCAAGGCCCCCTGGGCGATGGCGGCTGCCGCGCTCGGTGCCTGGAGCCTCGCCAGGCTGTGTGACGAGCTCCAGGTCGAGTTCGAGGTGGCCCTGTTCAATCGCGCCTTCGCCTCCCGGGTCGAGGACACCGAACGCAGCTACACCGATCGACTCAACGCAACTCGTGGGGCGCTTCGGCGCAGCCAGGGCGGCGCCGCCGATCGGCTCACCCGGACCGTAAATCACTACCTGGTCAAGTCGTTCGACGAGCGGTGGGCGTCGACCGAGCCAACACTCGCCGGCCTGTTCTGGACGGCGGCCAAGCCGGCCGAGGCGGGGATGGCGGCGCGCCGGTCGCCCGCCGACTTTCCCCCGGTGTCGATGTTCGAAAAGGCGGCCAACGTGGACGAGTTGAACGTGAGCCACGCCGCCGAACGGCTCGCCGCCAGGCACGCTCAGGTGCGCATCCTCATCGTCCTCGCCGACGGGATGACGCGAGGGTCGGTCGAGACTCTCGCCGCCGCGGTGGGGGCGGTGGAGCAGACGGGCACCGTGGTGCTGGGCGTCGGGATCGGCGACGCCACTGTGGAAGCCGCCTACGGGCGCAGCGAGGTGGTCAGCCGCCCCGAGTCGCTCACCCGGGCCATGGTCGAAGGGGTCCGCGGCGCCCTGCGCCGCAGCATCGCCGAGCAGGGCGGAGACACCTGGTGGGGCCACGGTGCCAGCGAGACATACAAGTGATCTGCCGTCGCGCGTTTGGTACTTGGACGCAGCGAATTGCGAATCGCGAATTGCGTATCGCGTCTCCCCCTCTGCGAACATGAGGCGTTCATGACCACCACCGTCACCTTCGAGGACCCCACCGGCAGCGGTGCGCCGATCGAGCTCGCCGTGCACGCGCTGGGCGACGACATCACCGACGGCACCCAGCGGGTCGCCAAGATCCCCGAACCCGACCCGCACTACGTCGACCTCGGCATGCTCTACCGGCTCGCCGCCTTCGAGCGGGTACGCCGGGAGTCGATGGCCGACACCCCCCTACACCTCGCCCTGCGCGGTCACATGGGAACCGGCAAGGACCACGACCTCGAGCAGTTCGCCTCCATCCTTCGCATGCCCTATTACCGGATCCCGCTCACCGGCGAGGTCCGCGACATCACGCTCATCGGATCGGTCAAGCTCTACGGCGACGGCAAGGGCGGGACCGAGTCGCGCTGGCAGGACGGTGACATCACGCGGGCGTTGCGGGGTCCGGCCCTCATCAACCTCTCCGAACTCAATGCCGCAGGAGCCGAGACGCTGTTCGCCCTCCACGGTCTGCTCGATCGGTACCAGGCCCTGGACCTCCCGACCGGAGAAACGGTGCGGTTGCGCCCCGACACCCGCATCTTCGGCACCCTCAACCCCACCGACCTCCGTGACTATGCCGGCACCCAGACCCTCAACAAGGCCTTCGCCGACCGTTGGGTGATCTGGGAGAAAAGCTTTCCCGACGGGGACCAGCTCGAGACGATGCTGACCCGGCGCTATCCCGGCATGGCGGCCCCCTATGTCACCGCCATCACCCGACTCGCCGTCGAGGTCAACGAGTCCTTCCTGTCCGCCGACGCCCGCACCCGCGTCGGCACCCCGATGAGCCTGCGCACCGTGCTCGACCGCCTCCCCGCCGGGCTCTACATGCACGCCGCCGACGACGACCCCCTCAGGCACGCCTGGGAGGGCTTCGTGCTCAGTCACATAGACCCGTTCGACCGCGACCACTACGAGACGGTGTGGGCTGCGGTCGCCCGCCGGGGGCCCGACGTCAAGCCCTTCCGGTAGGCGGCGATGGAACCGATACCGGGCACCGGCCATCCCCGGCTCGACGAGGCAATTCGAACCCTGATCGCAGGGGTCACCGACCTCAACGGCAGCCGACGCGACACTGATCTCCTGGAGGAGATGCTGACAACGGTCGTGCGGCTCAACGCTGACGGCGCCGACCGCGGCGACCTCAAGCTGATCAACACCTCACTGCGGGAGATGCGCAACGCCTTTCTGCTGTTCAGCAAGTACCGCGCCGAGCGCAAGGTCTCGGTGTTCGGGTCGGCGCGCTTCCCCGAGGACGATCCCAACTACCGAATGGCGCTCTCCTTCGCCGAGGAGATGGCCCAGCGCCGCGACTGGATGGTGGTGACCGGAGCCGGACCGGGCATCATGGAAGCCGCCAACCGGGGGGCCGGCCCCGGCCGATCGTTCGGCGTCAACATCCGACTCCCCTTCGAGGACGCCCCCAACCTGTTCGTGGAACCTGACCGCCTGGTCGACTTCAACTACTTCTTCACCCGCAAGCTGATATTCGTCAAGGAGTCGCACGCCTTTGCGCTGTTCCCGGGCGGCTTCGGAACCCTCGACGAGACCTTCGAGCTGCTCACCCTGACCCAGACCGGCAAGACGAGCATTCACCCAATCGTCCTGCTCGAAGCACCGGGCACCGGTTACTGGCAGCCATGGCTCGACTTCGTGGAGACCAGCCTGGTTGGGAAGGGCACCATCTCGGCACACGACCTCAACCTGTTCACCTACACCACCGACCCGATGGCCGCCGCCGACGAGATCAGCGGCTTCTACACCAACTACCACTCGCAGCGGTTCGTCGGGGACCGCCTGGTGCTGCGCCTGATGCGGCCCCTCGGTGTCGAAGACCTGGCCTGGTTGAACGACGAGTTCGGCGACACGCTCGCCTCGGGCAGCATCGAGGCGATCGAGGCCACCGAGGCGGAGATTGCCGACGACGACCACGTCGAGCTCCCCCGGCTCAGACTCCACTTCGACCGCCGCAGCCTGGGACGCCTCCGCTACATGGTGGATGCCATCAACGCCCTGTCGCCCGGAGAGCCAGCGCCCGCGGGCGATTAGCCTTATGGGGATGCTCGAAGGAGTGTGAGACGGATGGCGGTAGCACCGACCCATCATTGGCGTGGCGCGGCTCCGGCCTGCCGCGCCATCCTCGACCAGAGCCGGGGCTCCTTCGACCATGCGTGAAATCCTGGCCGACCTGGTCGCCGAACAGCAGGGATTGGACCAGTCGCTACAACGGGCACCCGACCGCGACTGGAAAAAGCGCATCGCCGCCGGCGGCCCCACCGTGGTCCAGACCATTGCGCGACTCTCTTGGGGTGAACGGCACGCGGCACGCCTGCTCCAGGGAGACAAGAAGGTCATCAAGGAGGTCGAGGGTCACGACGACTGCGACGCCTTCCATCAGGCGGGCATGGACCTGGCCAAGGGGAAGCGTCCTCAAGAGGTGATCGAGGGCTGGCGCTTCGCCCGCGCCGACGTGGTAGATGCCCTGAGCCGGCTGAAGTCCGAGGATACGGTCCCGTGGTTCGGCGGGAAGATCAAGGCTCGCACTTTCGCCACCATCCGGCTGGCGGAGACCTGGGCCCAGGGGCTCGGCATCCTCACCACGCTCGACAAGGAGATCGTCGAACATCCTCGGCTGGTGCACGTCGCCTGGCTCGGGTGGGCCACCCTCCCTCACGCCTTCGCCGCCAAGGGGTTGGCCTACCCCAAGCCGGTGCGAATCGAACTCGTCGGACCGGGCTACGCCCGCTGGCTGTTCGGCCCGGACGGAGCCTCCGAGCTGATCCGCGGGCAAGGCGTCGACTGGTGTCGACTCGCCGTCGGTCATACCACCAAGCCGGGATCCCTCATCGCCACCGGCGACGTCGCCCAGCAGGCGCTCGAGAGCGTTCAGATCTTCTCGTGACTCCCCGGCTCATCGGGATGGTGCACCTGGGAGCCCTACCCGGGTCACCGGCGTTCGACGGCGACCTGAACGGCGTCATCGAACGGGGTCGACGCGACGCCGAGACCCTCGCACACGCCGGCTTCGACGCTGTCATGGTGGAGAACTTCGGTGACGCTCCCTTCTTTGCCGACACCGTGCCCCCGGTCACCATCGCCGCCATGACCGCCGCCGCCGCTGCCATCGCCAACGCCGTCGACGTCCCCATCGGCATCAACGTGCTCCGCAACGATGCCCTGGCCGCGCTCGCGGTCGCCGCGGCCGTGGGCGCCGGTTTCATCCGGGTCAACGTGCTGTCGGGGACCATGTTCACCGACCAGGGTCCGATCGTCGGGCGCGCCGCCGAGGTGGCCAGGGCGCGCAGCACCCTGTCGCCGAACACCCGGGTGTTCGGCGACGTCTTCGTCAAACACGCCACGCCGCCGCCGGGTGCGTCGCTGCGCCTGGCCGCCGTCGACCTGTGGGAGCGCGGCGGAGCCGATGCCCTCATCGTCAGCGGTGACGGCACTGGCGAACCCGTCGACGCCGAAACGCTCTCCGAGGTCACCGCCGCCGTACCGGGCGCCCCCGTCCTCGTGGGTTCGGGGGTCACCGAGCAGACCGTCGGCTCGCTGCTGGCAAGGGCGAACGGCGTGATCGTCGGCACCGCGATCAAGGTCGGCGGGGTGACGACCGCGCCAGTCGACGCCACCCTGGCGCGGCAATTCGTGGCCGCGGCCGGCTGAGCGCTCCGCTACCGGCCCCATTAGCCTCGACGCCGATGCACTACACCTTCACCCCCGGACCCACCCATCTGTTCCGGCTCGCCGCCGGTGCCGATATCGCTGGAGGGCTCCTCGACTTCGCCACCGCCAACGGGATCGAAGCGGCCTGGGTCTCCTACCTCGGAGCGGTGCGGCGCGCCGCGTTTCGGTACTACGACCAGGAGGCGCTGGAGTACCGGGACCTCGTCATGGATCAGCACCTCGAGGTGCTGATCGGCACCGGGAACATCTCGATGCTCGACGGGGCTCCGTTCCTCCACAGTCATGCCGTGTTCGGCGACGACCGGGGGGCGGCCTTCGGTGGTCACATCGCCCCGGGGTGCGAGGTGTTCTCACTAGAGGTGCGCATGGAGGTACTCGAGGGCGACCCACCCGTGCGCCGGTTCGACGCCGCCACCGGACTCGGCCTGTGGAGCTGAGGGCCGGTTGCCCGTTGCCGGTTACCCGTTACCGGCGACTTCGCCCAGATCGCGTAGCAGGGTGAAGGGATAGATACCGGTGGCGTGACCGTCGGGGCCGAAGGTCAGGTTGATCGCGTACCCGCCGACGAGCCGGGCACCGGTGACCGACACCGAGCCAGCGGCGGCCACCTTGGCCGTCGAGGCCGGCTCACGACATCCGGCACAAGGGCATGCCAGACGCAGCACGGTCGCGTCGAAGACGTCGACCCGGTCATCGTCCCACTCGATGGTCACGGTGGTGCCGTCGACCTCGATGCGGGCCGGGTCAGCCACCGGTTCAACCGAGACGGCGCGCCGACATGCCGGTGACCGCCCCGTCGGGGCCCACCACCACGACGCCCTCGGGACCATCGATGCTCTCCAGCGCGGCGGCGACGGCGTCGATCGACGCCTCGCCCTCACCGGTGCGCCAGACCTCGACCCGGACTCCGGTGCGCTCGGCGAGCGCTCGGCCCAGAGCCGCCGCCTCCCCTGGGGCGACCAGCAGCAGCCGTTCGAGCGAGGTGGTCCCAGCAGGCTGCGCCTGCCGGTCAGCGCGAAAGACCCTCCAGTGATAGGCGGCCATCGCCCCGACGGCGAGGACGAGAGCAACCGACCACCTCACGTCGTAGATCGTCGCTGAGGAGAAGCTCCCCTCGAACAGATCCTCGAAGAAACGGGTGGCGACGTTGATGAGGGCCACGAGTGCGAGGAGTCCACCGATGCCGAACGAGGCCGACAAATACAGGCGGCGAGCGGGCGAGGTCCGTTCGTCGACCCCGTCGAGCCCCTCGCCCTGCACCGACGACCACGCACGCCACCACAGCGGTGTGCCCACGATGAAGAGCGTGAGACCCCATAGCGCGAGGTGACCGCCATCGAAGATGGACAGGACGGCACCGCCGGTAGCGGCTTCGATCGTCGCCGCGATCAGGAAGGTGAGTCCGAGCACCATGGCAGAGAGGCCGACCGCCGACAACAGGTAGGTGTATGTCCGTCGCACCTCGCCAGCACGCGTCGCGGGTGCGGTATCGAGCACACGCCGGTGATAGACCCACGACAGCCAGCCCACAACGGCGATCGCCAGCGCGCTGGGCACCGGGGCGAACGCATCGAGCGCGGAGTCGCGAGAGTCGAGGAGGAACCAGCCGAGCACAGAAAAGAGAATGACCCCGCCAGCGACGATGACCGCGAGCAGGCCGACGAGCACGCCGCCGAGCAGCACATGTGCCTGCCAACCGGTCGAGTCGCCCTCAGTGCGCGTGTGGCGGTGCCAGTACCACCACCAGACGGCCCCGGAGACGACGAGCGGGCCGACGACCGTGAGGAGATCGTCGACCGGCGACGACAGCAGGCCGCTTCCGAACATCTCGTAGTAGGCCGTGTCGAGAAGGATCACGCCGATCGCGATGACCGACGCCAGGGTCCCCCAGAGCCCGAACAGCGAACCGAGGAGTCGGTGGCTCCGACCGGCGTCCGGCGGCGGGTAATGGCGGGCTGCCCACCAATGCGCCGACCAAACGGCACCCCACACGGCTGCGTTGATCCATAGAGTGGCCGACCACGCTGCATCCCCGAGCAGACTCGAGATGAAACCGGCGAGTGAGAACATCGCCGTCACCAGAGCGCTGAGGATGGCGGCAGTCAGGTAGAGGAGCCACCCGATCGACAGTCGCTCACCTTCGTCATCGGCCAGTCGGCGACGGGTCCACGACGCCAGAAGAAGGAACGCCGGTGCCGCCACCACGACGAGCGACAGCGACCCGGCCACCTGGCTACGTCCCCGGAGAAGGTCCCCCCCTTCGACCGCCGCCTCGATGAGACCGGTCAGACCCCAACCCGACAACACCAGGGCCAGGAACATGAGGCCGTATTGGAAGAAGCGTCGAAGCGGTGCACCAGGTACCTGCGCCCCTGTCGCCCCCCGCTTGCCCGCCCTCACGAGCAGCACCACGACGAGGACGGGTAGGCCGAGCGCGGCCAACCCGATCAGTACACCGAACACTGCCCACATCAGCCGTCGACCTGCCTTTCACACGAGTAGAGCGGCCACGGGATTTCCGTGAGCAGCCATCGGTCTCCGTGTCGCGCCATCACGAGATACTCCCTCATGCCGAACCCAGCGTCGGCGGGCATCGGCATCTGGCGTTCTTGGATGGTGATCTCGACCACGGTCCTGGAGGTATCGCCCGACACCGACTCGATGCGCACCGCTGCGGAGGGGCTCCACCAGACGTATCGGAAGTCGCGCAGCGTGCACCCCAACGCCGGGTCGAGATGCGTGAGAGCAGCGTCATGGTCCCCGGCGGTGACCGCCCGAACCCAGCCCTGGGCAGCACCCTCGGGCGTCGAGGGGTCGTAGTCCCGCCCGCTGAGGGCGACCACGGTGAGCGCGACCACGGCGGCGACACCGATGAGTGCCACGGGCACCCACCTCGGAACTCGCCGTCGTTCGGGGGTGTCGCTCACCAAGCCATTCTACGACCCCGGACACCGGCCAAGCAGCAGACAAGCACCCAACGGGCGAGCGGT
>Ga0214471_10002099_pt1 | contig 15683 bp, 19 predicted proteins | sample RVTome_5_FD_207665 | JGI IMG/M metagenome (GOLD analysis project Ga0214471, IMG submission 207665) | Soil microbial communities from uranium-contaminated site in the Upper Colorado River Basin, Wyoming, United States - RVT142D155 | ecosystem: Environmental > Terrestrial > Soil > Contaminated >... | reverse complement strand
CGGGGGATCGAGGGTTCGAGTCGAGGTCGTCGGAGATGGCGTGACGGTTCATCTCGAAGCGGGTGATCCGGTGGAACTCGACATCCTGGGAACGGTCCACACGATTACCGAACAACCCACCGTCGTTAATCGATGACGGCCGCAGAGGCAGGCAAACGGCTCGAACCGTTCCTCGGGACCGAGCTAGGAACCGGCGACTGGTCGCTCCTGTCTCCCTACCGGATCAGGAAGTTCGCCGACGCGGTAGGGCGATCCGGCGAGGAGGTACCCGTCCTGATGCTCCTCTCGCTGATCCCCGGATTGGTCTCGACCATCAATCTGCCGATCGACGCACCGCGGACTGCGCTGAACTACGGCCTTGACACCTGTCGGGCGGGGATGCCGGTCCAGGCCGGAGACCGAATCAGGGCCCGGGCGGCACTCTTAGCCATCGAGGAAGGCGATACCTGGCTCCAAATCAAGCGTCGCGTGACTCTGGAAAACAAAGCTGGCGAGCAGGTGTTGGAAGCAGACACGTTGACGAGGCTGTATTGGTGATCGAAACCACGTTCTACGTTTTACGTTTTACGTTCCGGAATCGTTCCGAGGATGGGTCGTTGTTCTGAACGTAGGAGGTATGACGTACAACGTAAAACGCTATTTCGAAAGGCTGCGGCCGCCGCCGACGGTTATTACCTCTCCGGTGATGTAGGCCGAGTCGTCCGAAGCCAGGAAGGCGACCGTTTCGGCCACTTCCTCGGGCCGGCCCATCCGGCCCAGCGGAATCGCTGACACCATCTTTTCGCGGACTTCTTCGGGAATTGCCATCGACATCTCGGTTCCGATCAAGCCGGGTGCGACTGCATTGACTCTCACGGCCGGGGCTAGCGCAAGAGCGAGAGCCCGGGTAAGGCCAACCAGAGCTCCCTTCGACATCGAATAGTTGAACTGCCCGAAGTTGCCGAGATAGGCGCGAGAGCTGATGTTGACGATGGTGCCGTGTTCGAACCTCGGCAGCGCTAACCCGATGAGCCGGTGGGCGGCACCGAGATTGACCTCCAACACATCTCGGAAGTCTCCGGCGGTCATGTTGACGAGACGCGCATCGCGGGTGATGCCGGCATTGTTGACGATCGTTGTAAGAGCGATCGCAGCGCGGTCGAGCGACGCGAGGACGGCATCGAGTCCGCTTTCGGTCGTCAGGTCAGCCTGCACCCCGATCACCGCGGCGCCGGACGACTCGAGATCAGCCACCGTTGCCCCAAGCCGATCAGCCACATCCACGGCGACGACAGTTGCCCCGGACTCTGCCAATCGCCGGCAGATGGCAAGGCCGATGCCTCCAGCGGCACCCGTAACAATCGCAGCCCCCTGTATCCGGGCACTCACGGAAGGGCTTTTCCGAGATGATCGGCACCCAACCGGATCAGTTCGCCGTTGGGACCGTTGGGACGGCACAACGACTCGACCCAGAACCTCACCGAATCGCGCGTCGTTGTGGCGCCCAGGGCGAGGACATTGACGGGAACACCTGCTCGGGCCGTTTCGAGCGCCAGGGTCCGGGCGGCCGACAACAGACCGCACGCCACCATTGCGCTGCCGATGCCCCGACGACCAAGCAGATCATCACTTTCGAGCAGGTAGACGATCGGCCCGCCAGCTCTCACGGCGGTCTGCGATAGCTCATAGGCCGCCGTCAATTCGTCCAACACCGCCGTCCACCCGTCGGACACTGCGGCGTTTGCAACAAAGACCAGCGCACCATCAGGAAGGGAAAGGCTGGTGAGGGCGTCGGCGAGGTCACCGTCTTCGGCTCTGATCATCCCGACGCTCCCACGACGACGGCCTGCTCGGCCACGAGACGGTCGACCTCCTCGTTCCTGAGACCAGTCGCAAGCAGGATGGCACGGCTCCCGTCCCCAAGGATCGGCGGCGCCCCGCGCGCCCGCGCCGGTGCACCGTCGAGGCGTAATGGGGATCCCGAAACCTTGATCGCACCGGCGGTCTGATGCTGCATCTCGACCAGCATCTCATTGTGGATGACCTGTGGGTCATCGAACACGGCGGACAGGTCGAGCAGACGCCCCACTGCCAAACCGGCCTCACCGAACAGTCCCATCCAATGATCGGTTGACTCCTTTTCGAGGGCGCTCTCGATCACGCGAGCCAGGTCTTCGCGATTCGACACCCGGGAGGCGTTGTCTGCGAAACGCGGATCATGGACCAGGTGGTCGAGGCTCAGCAACCGGCAGACCTCGAGGAAGTGGCGATCGGAGACCACTGCAAGGTTGATGTGGCCGTCTCCGGTGCGAAGGGTCTGATTCGGGGCAGTCACCGGCGAGGCGGTTCCGGTTCGGTCGGGCAGCCGGCCCGTGGCCAAGAACTGGGCATTCCAGCCCGCTTGAACGGCAATCAGCCCATCCCGGAGCGACACCTCGACCAGGCGTCCGCTACCGGACACCGAGCGCCCCAACAGAGCGGCGCAGATGGCGGCAGCCGCGTTGGTACCCGCCATGAAGTCGCCGATAGTGGTGGCCGTCTTGTGAGGAGCTTCACCGTCCTCGCCTGTGATCGACATCATCCCGGACTCACCCTGGAAGACGAGATCGATTCCCGCCCGTCCCGCTGACGGGCCGGTCGTGCCGAACGCCGAGATCACTGCATATACGAGGCCGGGAGCATCGGCCATCAGCTCAGCCGGACCGAGCCCCATCCGCTCCATCGCACCCACCCGCAAGTTGTTAACGACCACATCGGCTCCGGTGACGAGACGACGCAGGGCGGCCGCCACCGCGGGGATCTTGGGGTCGGCGGCCAGGCTCGACTTTCCGCGATTGACCGCCATGAAGAATGCACTCTCACCGTTGATGAACGGGCCGATTGCCCGGGCCAGGTCGCCGCTCGTCGGCTCAACCTTTATCACCTCGGCGCCGAGATCGGCCAGGAGCATCCCACAGTAGGGAGCAGCGACCAGGTTCCCGAACTCGACTACCCGGACTCCGTCGAGGGGGCCCGGCGGGTTCATACCCGTTCGACTACTGCAGCCACTCCCTGACCTACTCCGATGCACATGGTCGCGAGGCCATAGCGCCCGCCCTGTTTGGCGAGCTCATGAACAAGAGTCGTGAGGATCCGGGCCCCCGAAGCCCCGAGCGGATGACCAAGAGCGATTGCTCCGCCATTCACATTGACCCTGGCCGGATCGAGATCGAGACGCCGGACCGAGGCAAGCGCTTGGGACGCGAACGCCTCGTTCATTTCGATCAGGTCGAGATCCTCGGCTCCGATGCCGGCCCGGTCCAGGGCCTTCATCGATGACGGAACCGGACCGATTCCCATGTAGTCGGGATGAACTCCGGCGGCGGCGGATGAAACCAGGCGAGCGATCGGGCTCAACCCATGCCGATTGACGCCTTCTTCGGTGGCGAGAAGCAATGCTGCGGCGCCGTCGCTCATCGGCGACGAATTGCCGGCGGTAACCGTGCCGTCCTTCTTGAACACCGGGTTGAGAGCGGCGAGTGCCTCCCGCGAAGTGTCCGGACGGGGCCCTTCGTCGGCCGTCACAGGGATCGAACGACGGTGGTGAAAGTCGACATGGGCATCGATCGCCTCGATCTCCTCCTTGAAGCGGTCGATGACATGGGCCGAGACGGCTCGCTCGTGGCTGGCGAGGGCAAAGCGGTCCTGGTCTTCTCTGGTGATCCCGTATTTCTCGGCGACCTTCTCGGCAGTCATTCCGAGCGTGATCGGCGGGTACATCTCCCTCATCCGGGGGTTCACCAACCGCCAGCCGAGGACCGTGTCAACAAACTCGGGAGCGCCCGTCGGGAATCCATGGTCTGCTTTCGCCATCACCAGGGGCGCCCGGCTCATCGACTCGGAACCTCCGGCAATCATGACATCACCCCAGCCACCGGCGAGAGCGTGGGCAGCGCTGATCACAGCCTGGAGGCCCGATCCGCAGAGACGGTTGACCGTTGCGCCGGGAACTTCGATCGGTAGCCCGGCTAGCAGGCCGGCCATTCGACCGACGTTGCGATTGTCCTCCCCGGCCTGGTTGGCCGCCCCCCACACGACGTCCTCCACAGCATCAGGATCGAGGTCGGATTGCCGATCGAGTAGTCGGCGGATTACGTGGGAAGCAAGGTCGTCGGGCCGGACGTGGGCCAGTTGACCCCCGATCTTCCCCATCGGAGTCCGACATGCATCGGCAATGAAAACGTCCGTCACAATGTCGATGGTATCGAAAGTAAGAGCGGTTTTTTGCACCCGAGTAGGGCGACAGGCCCAGTCGTGGAGAGTGGCGGGTTCTGCGTGGTGCGTGGTGCGTGGTACCTCCAGACACTGCCAGAAGCCTTTCGTTCCAGAAAGGCCCGGGGAAGGTCGCAATGCAAAGCCTCCCGGTTCCGAACCCACCACCCACCACTCACCACTCATAACTCCTAGGAGGTCGGTTGTGCTCCGAAGAGGACGCGGTCGTTGAGGACTCCCGAGCGGAGCCAGTAGCTGGCGCCGGCCTGGGTGGTCTCGGCATTGAGACCGAGGGTCAGGGGTCGGTCGAGATCGACTCCGAGGCGCTCGAGGACTGCCCGGCGGCCCTCGGGATCGAGTTCGGGATTGACGACCGCGATCAGATTCCCCCAGACGGCAAGCACAGCCGTCCCTTGTTCACCCACCGCCGGTCCGGCCGAGATCATGAGGCTGTGAACGGTATCCGTGCTCGGATTCTCAGTGCCGTACAGGATGAGGTTGCCTGCCAATGACGTCTGCAACCTGTTGCCCGTCGTTACTTCCAGGACGTAGACCTCGAGGCCCAACTGGGAGGCGGCGTCGTTCCACCTGTCCGCTACCCCGTCGAGACCCGTTTGGAAGACGAACGGGATCTGCGGAATCGAGGTGGTCGTCGCCACAGTCCCGAGCACGAGCGGTGCCACATCGTCACGACTGAACGTGTTGGCGATCAGGAGAATGAGAATGAGACCGAGTGCGGCAGCCGCGACCTGCCACTTCCTCTTCGGATCCAGGCCGGCCAGGCCGTCCACCACCGATGGCCGAGGGTCTTCTTCGTAGTCGTCGAATTCGGCGAGCGGCTTGGACTTCACCGCCTGGATCGGAAGCGGCCCGGCCGCCGCCCTGGCGGCTTTCATCGCCGACGCCAGGCTCGACGCGCCCCAGTGCTCAAGTACCAGGCGGGTGAACCGCACCGGGTCGTCAGGCACGAACCAGGCGGTGTCTTCCTCGATAGTGATAAGAAAGCGGCCATCGTCCGGCTGGATCCGGCATTTCCCCAAAGGCCACCTACCCATTGGCCCGGCGACCGTCGAGATGGTCAGGTCGGACCCAACAAACTCGACGTCGGCCTCTAGGGGCCGTTCGTCGTCGTCAAGGGAAAGCTGACCGCTGAACGGCATCGCCTTACCAAGCTATCCCCGAGGACCCCCAAAGACCAGCCTTATCGGGATTGGGACTATCCCGATTTCCGGCTAGCTCCAGCAGCCGGCGCTGGCCGACCAGTGCCCCCAGCCGTCGGAATAGGCCAGATATGCGGATGCGGCAACATTGGCGATGGGGTCGAATATCGAAGCTCCCGGCATTCCAGCGCTGGCAACCCTGGCGTCCCAATATCGGGGGATGTGCTGAAAGAGTCCCGCTGCCCCCGAACTCGGGTTCTGGGCATTGGGGTCGCCGCCGCTTTCGCAACTGATGATCTTCAGGGCGAGATCGACGTGCTCGGGGGCGAAATAGGCGGAGACCAGCGCCCTCCATTCCTCGACCGGGCGTGGAGCAGGCGCCGGCGCCGGTGCCAGGACCCGGGGGCTGGGGGTAGCAACGGTCGTGGTGGGTGCCTCCACCATCGGCCGCCAATCGTCGGACTCCAGGCTCGGCTCCATGGCAGGGTCCGGACACTGCCCACCGCAGTAGTCCCTGGGCCAAGGCAGCAGCGAGGCCTCGGCGACGGGTGAGGTCGTCGGGGTCGAGTGAACCGCCTTGGAAATCACCGTCGGGGTGGTGTTCCCGGCCGATGAAACCGAAGGGGCCATGGCAGTTCCCAGCCAGAACAGCATTGCCAGAATTGTCAGCGATGAGACGGGCGAGCGCCAGCGACGCACGTAGCCTCCAGTTGGTAGGCGTTAAAGAGAGACGGCCCGATCTAAAGAGTGCCCTAAATGAACCTAGAAGAGATTGGAGAGCCGCCCTGACTCGGACGGCAACTTAGGCGTCTCTCGCGGACTACCGCAAAAGCGCGGAACCCGTCAAACCGGCTTCACCCTATGGTTTCAGGCGTAGAAGCGCTGATTGTCGGGTTGGCCGGAATCTTGATTTGGACCTCGGAAGAACGGTTTTCTGCCATGCGCCGTTTCTCTGTATTGATGCCGGAACGGTCAGTTAGGCGAGCGCCGCCTCGATGGTGATCTCGACGTTGCCCTTGAGGGCGTTTGATACCGGGCAACCGTCCTTGGCGGCCGTGGCAGCCTCGATGAACGCCGCCTCATCGATCCCGGGGACGTCACCGACGACTCGCAGGGCCATCCGGGTCAGACGCCAACCGGGCTCGGTTTTCTCGAAGCTGGCCGTGGCGTCGGTCTCCAACTTGGTAGGTGTGAAACCAGCGCGACCCAGTCCGGCCGAGAGGGCCATTGAATAACAAGCCGCGTGAGCTGCGGCAATCAGCTCTTCGGGACTGGTTTTGCCGGCCGCGGCTTCGGTGCGGCTCGGCCAACTCATCGGAAGCGGGCCGCCGATACCTGTTCCCAGGGTGGCCTCGCCACTCCCCTCCGCCAGGGTTCCCTGCCAAACGGCATGAGCACGACTATCCATCGAATCCTCCTGTCGAGAGTTGCGTTCGCAGGCCGGACGTTAGATGTCTGGGTCCAGCTTCGGGAACGGGGAAGTTCCCGCCGCACTATGCCGCGGAGTCTGTGACCTGTTCCCCCCGACCCTCGTCGCCATCCGCCTGGAAACGCCGAAGCCACTTGTAAAGCCACTGGCGGCTCCGATTGACGCGCCGTGCCGCCTCAGCCACACGGAGCCCATCGCGGCGCACAAGGCCTACCGCGTAACGCCGCCTTTCCGCCTCCGAAACGAATTCTTGCACCAGAGAGGTACCAAGGTTTTCCTCGGTGTTTTCCTGGTGAACCTCGTCCTGGACTTCCGATGGAGCTGGCCCCAACGCCGGGATTGCCTCGTTATCAGCGGATTGTGAAATACCAGCTTCGCGTAGCCCGGCTGGCTGGATATGGGGCGACTGCAGGGAAGCCTCGCGAACCAGTTCCCGGAGCACGAGTCCCCCCGCCCGATTAGCGCCGGATCAGGGGCTTTTCGCGGCCGGTCCGGCTGGTACCCGCACTCCTTCTCCGATGAGGATTCTCTCGAAATTATCGGCCATGGCCTCCGCCTGCTCCTGGTCGAGGTAGCGCCCGAAGCGACTCTGCAGCTGCCTCAGCACGATCGGGGCCGCCCGCTCCTGCACCTTCCGGCCCTCCGGGGTCAGGGACACCACCATCCCCCTTCGATCGGTGGGGCAAACGTACCGCTCGACATATCCGGCTTCCTCGATCTTGTCGACCAAGCGAGTAGCGGCGCTGCGGCTAATCAGGGCCATCTCCGCTAGCTCGGACATTCGCATTGCTCCACCGGACAGCCGGATGGTTACGAGGACGTCGTACCAGCCGAAGTGGAGCCGGCGGGACTCCCAAAGCTCAGCCTCCAGCGACTCGACGATGGAGGAATGGACCATCGCCATCGACCTCCAGGCGCGTAGCTGTGTATCTGAGGGGATGCGGGACACAGGCAGATATTACCTCGATTCTTCCAACTTGCAATTATTGTGAAATACAACTATCATCATATGCAACGATCAGACATGCGATTGACCCAAAAAGGCCGATCGCCCAACAAGGAGAAATCCGTGACAACCAAGACTCAAATCAATCTTCCGGTCGGTACCTGGACTTTCGACAAGACCCACACCGCCCTCACCTTCATCGCACGCCACATGATGGTTACCAAGGTTCGCGGGACTTTCCCGGCATTCGACGGCAGCGTCGAGGTTGCCGAGAACCTCAGTGACAGCAAAGTCAACGTCACCATCGAAACGGCTTCGGTTACCACCGGTGCACCCGACCGCGATGGGCACCTGATCTCTCCGGACTTCTTCGATGTTGCCAGCTACCCCAACATCAGGTTTGTCAGCACCGATCTTCGGCAGGAGGATGGCCAGTGGCTGATGATCGGTGACCTGACGATCAAGGACGTGACCAAGTCAGTCACCCTTGATGTCTTCTTCGAAGGAACCAACACGAACCCTTGGGGCAAGACGGTCGCCGGCTTTTCGGCGAGCACTGAAGTCGACCGCGAGGACTGGGGCCTCACCTGGAACGTCGCCCTCGAGACTGGTGGAGTCCTTCTCTCCAGGAAGGTCAAGCTCGAAATCGAGACGGAGCTGGTCAAGGCCTAGACAACCTGCCTCGCAGCCACAAAGGGTCCCGGCCTCCCGGGGCCCTTTCTTCATTTGCCACCGAGCCAGGAGGCAACGTATCGCTGGCCGCACGCTCCTGGAACGCCCGGCCGATCCAGGGAAGCAGCCGTATCACCCGGAGCCTTCTCGGCCAGTCGGGGTCGAAGAAGATCAAGGTCACAACGATCATCGCCAGCGGGAAGATTCCGATCGACGGGAACAGCAACCACCTGGCGAGGTGAAACACCACCACGCCGACAAACGCCCACACTCGAAGCTTGCGGTGGAGCTTGCGAACCCCACCGAGAGGTCGAAGACGACACCGGCCCAGGCGAGAACGAATCGCGACCTATGAGGCTGTGGCGGCGGTCCGCCGAACCCTGACCACCGAGATTGCCTCCAGCTCGGCGCCACTCTCATGTTTGGCGACTCGGACGGCGATTCCTGAGCCGGAATCGCCTCTCAGCCGATTCCCAGCCAGTTCACGGATAATTACGGGCGGATCCTAGGAAACTCACAGGTAATGAGAGCCCCCAACTCCAACAACACCAACACTTCTCATACTGGGGCGCGGCTGCTGGTGGTCGACGACGAGGACTCCCTGGTCGACCTCGTCGCCACCGCTTTGCGGTTCGCGGGATATCAGGTGACCACCGAGCAGAACGGGTTCGACGCCCTGCGTTCGGTCAAGACCGCCCCACCGGACCTGGTGGTGCTCGACGTCAACATGCCCGATCTCGACGGCTTCGAGGTCTGTCGCCGCATCCGCAGAGACGGACACGAGATGCCAGTCATTTTCCTCACCGCCCGCGACAACCTCGAAGATCTACGGTCCGGGTTCCGCCAGGGCGGAGACGACTACCTCACCAAGCCTTTCAGCCTCGAAGAGCTCAGCTTGCGCATCGAAGCCCTCCTTCGCCGATCGAAAGGCGGCCTGGCCGAGCCGCGTCGAATCGCCAGCGGCGAGCTTGTGATCGACGAAGACGCTCACCAGGTGTGGGACCAGGGCACCCAGGTGCAACTCTCCCCCACCGAGTACCGGCTCCTGCGGTACCTGATGCTCAATCAGGACCGGGTCCTGTCCAAGGATCAGATCCTCGACTACGTCTGGGAGTACGACTTCGGGGGCAACCCCGGAATCGTCGAGACCTACGTCGGCTACCTGCGTAAGAAGCTGGGCGATGCCAGCGGGTCGAGAATCGAGACGGTCCGCGGCTTTGGCTACGTGCTCCGCAACACCTCGAAGCAGCCGTGACCCTTCGCACCCGTCTCATCGTCGCCTTCACGGTGTTGTTGCTGGTGGTCGTCGCGATAGTCGGAGTGGTAGCCGTTCGTTCCACCCGGAGAGTCCTCATCAATCAGATCGACGAGCGCATAGTCACCGTCCTCAACCAGACAGGACGGGTCGATCCCCATCGACCAGGATCGGGACCCCGACCCGGGCCGGGAGCGGATCGGTTCCTGGCCGAGATGATCATTGGGCCCGACGGCGAGATCATGAACGCCTCTCCCTCAGGACTGGCCGGGGACCCTGACCCCCTGCCTGAAACGAACCCCCTTCTCGATCTACCCGAACCTTCCGCGCGAATCCTCACGATCCCCGCATCGAGTGGCGACTTCGAATACCGGGCCGGGGTCGTTCGCACCGACGAAGGCTTCACCGTCGTGTTTGCTCAACCACTGCGCGATGTGGCGACGGCAACCCGCGCCATCACCCAACGACTCTTGTTGACCGGGGCCGCGGTGCTGTTGATTGGCGCTGCCGCCGTCTGGTACACCGTTCGACGTGGCATGAGGCCGGTCGATCACATGATCGAGACGGCGTCGGCGATTGCCGACGGCGATCTCACCAGACGAGTTCCACCCGCCGACCCTGAATCCGAACTGGGCCAACTGGGCACCGCCCTCAATCACATGCTGGCGAGCCTGGAGGGCGCCTTTGCCGCCGAAGCGCGAGCCAACGAAAAGCTCAAGCAATTCGTGGCCGATGCCTCGCACGAGTTGCGGACCCCCCTCGCTGCCATCGCCGGATACACCGAGCTGTATCGAAAGGGAGCCCTTACTGATCCCGAGGAAGCGGCCCACGCGGTCCGACGAATCGAGGCGGAGAGCAAGAGGATGAAACGGCTGGTCGACGACCTTCTACTTCTGGCCCGACTCGACCTCGCCCAGACGATGGAGAGAGGTCCGGTCGAGATCCGGTCGATCGCACGGGACGGTGTAGCCGATTCGCTGGCAATTGACCCGGCTCATCCGATCAAGATCATCGCGTCCGATGAAGTTTGGATCGACGGTGATGGGGAGAAGATCACCCAGGTCATCGCCAATCTTCTAGCCAACGTCCGTTCCCATACTCACCCCGACACGGGTGCCGAGATCGATGTGCGCAGTGAAAACGGCAGTGCAGTGATCTCAGTGCGCGACCGCGGCAGTGGATTCCCGCCCGAAACGATCGGTCATGTCTTCGACCGGTTCTACCGCGCCGACCCATCCCGGTCGAGAAAAAGCGGCGGTTCCGGATTGGGACTGGCCATCGTCGACGCAATTGCCCGGGCCCACGGCGGCGCCGTCGAGGCAAGCAACGACCCCGAAGGTGGAGCCCGGATAACGGTGCGGCTGCCGGCAAGGCCGTGATGCGTTTTACATTTCGTATGCGTTTTACGTTTTACGTTTTACGTTCTACGTCAAACCCGGGGCGCACCGCGGTTTGCAGGTGCAAGAACGTAGAACGTATTACGCAAAACGTAGAACGCTGTGCCAATTCACAGGAACCTCGCCGGGCCTTCCCAGGCGCATGCCTCAGAGTGGGTTTCAGATGGCAAACAATTCATGAAAGGAGCCATCATGTCTATTCGAAAGCGGCTGGCGGTAGGCGCGGCCACTGCGACGCTCGGTTTGGTGCTGGGAGCGACGGTGCTGTCACCGGTCGTTGCCGGCGCCCAGGAATCGACAACCACGACCGACGAGGCCACAACCTCTGAAGGGGTCGTCGAAACCTTCCGGGCCAGCGGGCTTCGGGAACACCTCGAGGATCTCGTCACCGACGGCACCATCACGGCGGCCCAGGCCGACGCCGTTGCCGAGCACCTTGCCCAGTTTGGCCCCGGCCCGGGACACGGCCGCTTGTTCAGGCGGCACATCGCCATAAGCCTCGACATTGCGGCCGAGACGATCGGCATCGAGCGATCGGCGCTGGTGGATGCACTGGCGGACGGTCAGACGATCGCGGAGATCGCGGCCGACAACGGCATCAACGCCGGGGCAGTCATCGATGCCCTCGTCGCTGCACACGAAGCGAAGCTTGACGAGCTCGTGGCTGACGGATCGATCACGACTGAAGAGGCAGCCGAACGAGCCACCGAAGCTGCTGATCGCATCGCTGACCTGGTCAACGGCGAGATCGAATTCAGGCAGGGCTTCGGGCCGCGCCCCGATATTGCCGAACCGGACGTAACCGAGGGCGCCTAGCAAGTTCGGCATCCATGAGGGAGGGGTCGGTCGAAGTGGACCGACCCCTCCCTTTACATTCTCAGTCAGTCCTCAGGCAACGCCCGAACTTGTCACAGGCTCCTCCCATAGGCTCTTGTCAACCCAGGAGAACCGATGACATCCACACTGAACAACAAAACGCAACCGAAGCCGCCCAATCCAGGCAGGGGGAAGTCGCTCGGCCTCGCAATCGCCGCCGTGACCGTCGCGGGTCTGGCCTTGGCCATGATCTACTTCTTCGGCGGAGCCGAGCCGACCGAAGTCGACCTCGACAGCACTGTCAACGCAGTCACCGCCGGCGACCCGAGCGCGGCTACTACGTCGGCGATACCGACTTCATCCGTCCTGGTCGACGTCAGCGGAGATTGGACGGTCGACACCACGACCGGCACATTCAGCTTCGAAGATGCCACGGCCACCTTCGCGGGATTCCGGGTCGAAGAGGAACTGGCTCAGATCGGGGCATCCACGGCGGTCGGTCGCACACCAGGAGTTTCCGGTACGGTCACGATCGACGGAACCACCATCACGAGCGCGAACATAGCGGTCGACCTGACTGCGATCGTTAGCGACGAAAGCCGGCGCGAGAACTCCATCCGCGAGGCCCTCAACACCAACCAGAACCCCACGGCCACCTTCGTCCTCACCGAGCCCATCGACTTTGGCGAAGTCCCGACCGAGGGTGTGACGGTGTCCGCTATCGCCTCCGGTGACCTGACCATCAACGGCGTAACTAGGACCGTCGAGATACCACTCGAGGCGCAAGTCACCGGAGAATCGATCCTGGTCGTCGGGTCGACCAGTGTCATCTTCGCGGACTACGAGATCGCGACTCCATCTGCCCCGGTTGTGCTCTCCGTCGCTGACGAGGGAACGATCGAACTCCAAGTGTGGTTGGTGAGAGCCTGATCACGAGGCCCGACGTTCTTCGAAAACTTCCCCGGTCGGCCGGACGTCGTCGAGCTTCGGCCGGGGAAGCAGCTTTTCCGCTGCTTCGTGCGATCGGACCCGCTTGATCATCCTCTGCTCCTCGGCCCAGCGGAGGAGTTCATCCTGCATCCCCCGGGCGAGGTCGTAGTTGAAACCCAGGTACACGAGACTCTCCTTCCTTCCTTCCAAGTGGTTACTTACAAGGTTGAAAGTATCGAAGGTTGCGGACAGGTCCTGTCCGTGTATCCGAATAGTGTGGGTGCATGGATCCGTCGGGACGAATGCTGAAGCTGCTGTCTCTTCTTCAGGCGAGGCCCAACTGGACGGGGCCGGAATTGTCCGACCGGCTTGCAGTCACCGACCGAACCCTGCGCCGCGACATCACTCGTCTGCGTGATCTGGGCTATCCGGTCGAGGCGCTGTCCGGTCCGGCTGGCGGCTATCAACTCGCCCCGGGCGGTGCTCTTCCGCCCCTTCTCTTCGACGACGGGGAGGCCGTCACCGTGGCCCTTGCCTTGCGGAGCGCAGCCGCGGGCACCCTGCCCGGATTCGAGGACACGGCAGTTGTGGCGCTTGCCAAGATCGAACAGGTCCTGCCGAGGCGGCTAGCCGACCAAATTGCCTCGCTGCAAGCGAGCATCGTCGCCTTGCCTCATCGGGGCGATCCCGCGACTGCAGTCGAACCCGAGCACCTCGTCAACCTGGCTCAGGCGTGCCGTCGACAGGAGCGGCTGCGCTTCGGATACGTCGACGGTGAAGGCAACACCACCGATCGGCACGTTGAGCCGTATCAACTAGTCCATACCTCGCGGCGCTGGTACCTCGTCGCCCGGGATCGGGACAAAGGTGCCTGGCGAACGTTCAGGGTCGATCGAATCAACCAGCCACTGCCTACCGGGCTTCGCTTCGCGCTCGACGACCCGCCCGACGCCGCGGCCCTCGTGGCTGAAGGAGTGGCGGTCTCGGCGTACAAGGTGAAAGCGCGGGTCCTCCTCAAAATCCCATTGGACCAAGCCCGGCGAGTGGTCTCTCCAACGATCGGAGTCGTCGAGCGCCAACGGGGCGGCACCCTTCTCCGAATCGGCGCCGACGACCCCCGCTGGATAGCCGGCTACCTGGCCGGCCTCGGTTGTGCATTTCGCATCCTCGATCCACCCGAATTGAAGCAGGCGGTGGCCGACCTGGGCGCAAGGCTGATTAAGAACTCCGTCTGACCCGGGTTCCGGCTCGAGGTGCGGCACCCTGGCGCCTACCTGACGTGATTGGCTCGCCAGTCGATCATGCCCGGGTCGAGTTCTGCAACAACGTCGGCCAGGTCCAGGTCGAGGGGAATGAACCCGCCCTCGGGACGCAGGCGCTCGAGCATCCCTCGCCGGGTTCCGATCCTGATGATCGCGAAGCCAGAAACGGGGCTTCTACCGCGGATGGTCCGCTTATTCATTGAACTCACCTCCGAGTCAAGAAAGAGCAACAGCCGGGGCTGGTTAGTTGCCTCACGCAACCCACTCTAGCCAGTTAGTTGCATAACGCAACCCGCGGTCTAGACTGATGGGTATCCCTACTCGTAAGAGCCTCGAGCATCTCCACTGCTCCGTGGCGAACACCGCAGAACTGATCGGCGATCGTTGGACCGTCTTGATTCTTCGCGATGCCTTTCTCGGCGTTCGTCGGTTCGATGATTTCCAAAAGGACCTAGGGATCGCCCGCAATGTTCTGACCGACCGTCTGGCGATGCTGGTGGAAGCAGGCATCTTCTCCCCCCGCCTGTACGAGGACCGGCCGCCTCGATTCGAATACCGGTTGACGGAAAAGGGCCGCGATCTATACGACCTCCTCGTGACGATGTGGCGTTGGGGTGACAAGTGGAGCCCGCCGGAGGAGAGATTCCTCAGAAATCTGATCCACATCGATTGCGGCACAGTCACCCACGCAGTTATTCGCTGTGAAGGCTGCGGCGGGGACCTCGACACCCGCAACACCAGGGTCGAGCCGCCGTTGGCGCTGGTCGAACAGCGTCGCGCCCGCGCTGCGACATAATGCGGGCATGTCAGCCGATCTCATAGGGATCACGGGCGCCAGCGGGGTCGTCGGCGGACAGGTCGCCCGGCGGCTTTACAACCGGGGCCTTCCTCTGCGATTGGTGGTTCGCGATCCGGCTCGGGCCCCGGCGCTGCCGGGTGCGCAGGTGGCAATCGCCTCCTACGCAGACCGCGTTTCAATGGTCAGCGCCTTCACCGGAATCGGCACCCTCTTCATGGTGTCGGCTCACGAGGCCATCGATCGCCTCGACCAGCACAAGCAAGCCGTAGAGGCGGCAGCCGCGGCCGGCGTCAGGAAGATCGTTTATCTCTCGTTCCTCGGCGCCCGCCCGGACGCGACTTTTGTCCTGGCCCGTCAGCACCATTACACGGAACAGCACATCAAGGAGACAGGCGCCAACTTCGTCTTCCTGCGGGATGCCTTGTACACCGACTATGTCCCGCTTCTGGTCGGGAGTGACGGTGTAATCCGCGGTCCGGCCGGAAAGGGCAGGACAGGCTTCGTGACACGGGACGATGTGTCGGAAGTAGCGGCTGCGGTCCTCGCCTCATCGGGGCACGACGGCGAAGCGTTCGAATTGACCGGCCCGGAGACGATCGACCTCGATGAAGCAGCCGAACGACTCGGACGATTCATCGGGCGACCGATCACTTATCACCCGGAGACAGAAGTAGAGGCCTATGCCTCCCGAGCGGTCTACGGAGCGCCCGACTGGGAAGTCGAAGGCTGGGTCACCTCCTACCTCGCCATCGGAAACGGCGAGATGGACGTAGTCAGTGATGCGGTG
>Ga0214471_10002096_pt1 | contig 15698 bp, 13 predicted proteins | sample RVTome_5_FD_207665 | JGI IMG/M metagenome (GOLD analysis project Ga0214471, IMG submission 207665) | Soil microbial communities from uranium-contaminated site in the Upper Colorado River Basin, Wyoming, United States - RVT142D155 | ecosystem: Environmental > Terrestrial > Soil > Contaminated >... | reverse complement strand
CGCCCGCCCGGCGGGGCGAGGCGTCGCCGGCCCGTCACCTATGGCCAATAGGCGCGCCCGCCCCGAGGGGCGAGGCGTCGCCGGCCCGTCACCTATGGCCAATAGGCGCGCCCGCCCCGAGGGGCGAGGCGTCGCCGACCCATTACCGATAGCCAAAAGGCGCGCCGAAGCCCAGACCGCGAGCGCGAGGACGCCCGCCAGCGCCAGGTACATCCGGCGCTCCGCCGCGATTTCCGTGGCGATCGGGACGAGCGTGGTCGGCGCGAGCGCCAGCCATGCCCAGGCGGCGGCGAATCCGGCGCGCGGCCGGAGGCGCAGCGCCGCCAGCGTCGCGGCCAGCAGGGCCGCGATCACGGCGACCGGCACGAGCGCCTGACCCGCATGGCTCACCAGCGGCCAATCGTAATGCAGCGCGAGCGGATGGGGCCAGACCGACAGCCTCAGGTACCACAGCAGCACCTCGGCCTGCGTCAGGATGTAGGCCATGGGCGGCACTTGCTCGAAGCCGAATCCCGCCGCCGCGCCGTGGGGATTCGAGGCCAAGAGCGAAGCCGTGACGCCCCAGCAAGCCGCCAGACCCGCGTACAGCCATCGCCGGCGGCGGAGCGCCTCCCGGACCGAGCCGGCAAGAAACACCCGGTCGGTGAGCAGCACCAGGAGCGGGGTGACGACCGCGACTTCCTTGCTCGCCATCCCCGCCGCGCACGAGAGGATGGCCGCCCCGTGCCACCGCGCGGAATGACGGGATGCCGCCGCCCTGACGACGCTGTAGACGCACATGAGCATCCAGCATCCCGTCAGGAGCTCGGTGCGCTGCGTCACGTAGAGGACGCTTTCCGTCTGGAGCGGATGCACCGCCCACAACAGCGCGACCGCCAGCGCGAACGCCTCTCCGCCGCGCGATGGCGGGGCGCTCGAGAGCCGCCTGATGAGCCCGAACAGCAGCCACGCGCACGCCAGATGCAGCCCCAGGTTCACCGCGCGGTACCCGCGCACATCCAGGCCCCCGAGGGCATAATTCAGCGCGAAAGTCAGATTCGACAGCGGGCGTCCCGAGACGGGCGTCTCCGCAGGCGGCGCAAGCGGGCCCGGCAGCGGCCAGAGGCTCCGGATGGTCTGGTTGGCCACGACGGTCTTCTCGTCGTCGAAGAGCCAGGGACCGTCAAGACTGCCCGCGTACGCGGCCAGCACCGCCGCGGCGATGAGCAGCGGGCCCAGCAGGACGAGCCCCCGGGCGGACGTCCCGCGGCCGCCCGGGGCGGCCCCCGGCGGCGCCGTCACGCGGCACCGGATGAGCGCCCATGCGCTCAGGAAGAAGTCTTTCGCGCGGATCTTCTTCCCCTGCCCCCGCGTCCGCCCCCGGTAGCCGATGGGCCGCTCGATCACGCGAGCGCCCAGCCGCGCCAGTTTCGCCGACATCTCCGGATCGAACTCGAACCGGTTCGCCCGCACCCGCGCCGCCCGCAGCCACGCCGCCGGCATGACCTTGTAGCAGGTCATCAGATCCGTGAGGCGGCCCCCGTAGAGCCGGTTGAACATCCCGGTCAGCGCGAGGTTGGCCAGCCAGTTGGCCGCGGCCATCCCGATGGGCCAGCGCCGCCCGAGAAACCGGCTGCCGTACGCCACGTCCGCCCGGCCGCTCAGCACCGGCGCGAGCAGCGCCGGGATGTCCTGGGGGTCGTACTCCACGTCGGCATCCTGCACGATGACCAAGCGGCCACGGGCGTGCTTCAGCCCCTGGCGGATGCACGCGCCCTTGCCCTTGTTCACCCGGTTGCGCAGGACGCTGATCGCCGTGTGGGCGAACCGCCCCCCCAGGCGCTGCGCGACGGCGAGCGTGCGGTCCGCGCTGGAATCATCGATGACGAGCACCTCGTAGGTGACGGGCCAGCGGATCGACACGATCCGCCGCACGACCTCCTCGAGGGTGGCCTCTTCATTGTAGGTGGGAATCAGGATGCTGAGCTCGGGCGCCGGCGCGCGCATCCCGGCGGCTGCATCCGGCGCCATGGGTCACGGGCCTCACGCCGCCGGGCGGCGGCGTTTCCACGGCCGGTCGGTCTTCCAGCGCTTGGGCACTTCTTCGATCTCGCCGACGATTTCCTCCAGCAGGTCCTCGATCGTCACCAGGCCCATCGTCCGCTGGCTGGCGTCCTGGACGATCGCGATCTGGGTCTGGTCGCGCTGGAACTCGCTCAGGAGCTCCGCGACGCGCTTGCCGGCCTGCACAAACGCGAGCGGGCGGATGAGATCCTCCAGGACGACCAGGGCGCCGTGCCGCGTCATGGCGAGCAGGTCCCGCGCGTAGATCACCCCGACGACCTGGTCCAGCGACCCGCGGTAGACGGGGATTCGGGAGTGGCCCTCCTCCACGATCACGTCGATCGCCTCCTCCGGCTTGGCGTCGAGGTCGACGCCCGCGATCTCCTCGCGGGGGATCATCACCTGCCGGACCTCGGCGTCGCTGAACTCGAAGATCCGGTGCAGCATCCTGAGCTCGTGCTCCGCGAGGACGCCGGCTTCGCGCCCCATCTGGATCATGAGCTTGATCTCCTCTTCCGTGATGAGCGGCGAGCGCCGGCGGGTCGGCATCCGGATGAGCCGCAGCAGGCCCCGCGCCATCACGGTGAAGAAGCTGGACACGGGATAGAAGGCGACCATGAGCAGCCTGAGCGGGCGGACCGTCGCGAAGGCCACGAGCTCCGCGTGCGACGCGGCGAACATCTTTGGCGTCACCTCGCACACCAAGAGCACCACGGCCGTGACGATGATGGTGGCGATGGGCAGGCCGCGCTCCGGGCCGTACAGGGTCACGCAGATCCACGTGCCGATGGCCGAGATGCCGACGTTGGCGATGTTGTTGATGACGAGCAGCGTGCCGATGACGCGGTCCAGCTTCGTCAGCAGCCCGTAGGTGAGGCGGGCCGCGCGGTGCCCCGTTTCGGCCAGGTGCCGCAGCCGCACCTTGTTCACGGAAAGGATCGCCGCTTCCACGCCCGAGGCGGTCGCGGACACCGCGAGCAGCACGGCGAGCACGGCCAGTTCGGGCAGTGTCACAACCATCGGTTGCGGCGGAACAACACCAGCATGACCGGCAGCGACCCGATCATGATGAGGCTGAGCGCGTGGAACAGCGGCACCGGCAGCCACGCATGCTCGCTGAAATTCATCCCGTAGATGCCCGTCACGATGATGAGCGGCAGCGCGAGCGTCGCGCCCGCGGTCATGCGCTTCATGATCCGGTTCTCCCGGTTCGACGCGATCGTCGCCTGCGCGTCCAGGAGCGCCATGGTCATTTCACGGCCCGCGTCCACGAGGTCGCTCATCCTGAGGAGATGGTCATAGATGTCCCGGAAGTACGCCGCGTTCGCCGGCCGGATGAAGGGCAGATCCCCCAGCCGGTTGATGCGCGTGAGGATTTCCCGGTGGGGGGCGAGGGTGCGCCGCAGGAGCATCAGCTCGCCGTACACGCGGAAGAGCTCGCGCAGCGTGTCCTCGGTCGAATCGGACAACAGGCTCGCCTCCAGCACGTCCACCCGCGCGTCCAGCTGCTCCAGGAGCGGCAGGTACGAGTCCAGGAAGGAGTCGGCGATGGCGTAGAACAAAAAGTCGGTCCCGCGGGTGAAGATGGGCGAGTGCCTCTCGACGCGAGCCCAATCCTCCTCGACGCTCTTGATCGTCTCGGTGCGGACAGTGAGCAGGAAGTTCTGGCCCAGGCAGGCGTTCAGCTCCACCGGCTGCAGCGCGCTCGTCTCGTCGCGCTTCATGCTCTGCAGGACGGCGAACAGGTACCGGTCGAAATCCTCGAGCTTCGGGCGCGCCGTCGGCATGATGCAGTCCTCGACCGTCAGCGGGTGGAGCTCGAAGACTTCCAGCAGCAGCTCGATATCCGCGTCGTCCGGGCTCTCCATGTCGACCCACAGGAGCGTCTCCGGATCCGCCAGGGCCGCCCGCATCCGCTCCGGGCTGACGCCGAACTCCACCCCGCCCCGGCCGTCGCGCAGAAACGATCGCAGCATCAGGTTCCCCGTGAGCGGTAAAAGCGCCGGCGGCGGATCACCCGCTCGACGCCGGCCGGCACCAGGTATCGAATCGAACGGCCCGCGCGCACCCGCGCGCGGACCAGGGAAGAGGAAATCCCGATCCGCGGCATGTCCAGCCACCGCACGCCGGAGGGCCGCCGCGCGCCCCGCCCGGGCGCATCCCGGCGGGCCGCCGCGACCGTGCAGAGCCGCCTGAGTTCCTCCCAGCCCCGCCACCGCACGGCGAGCATATCGTCGCCGATGAGCAAAAACAGCGAGGCCCGCGGATAGCGCGTGCGCAGCAGCCGGACGGTGTCCAGCGTATAAGACGCGCCGGGGCGCGCGAGTTCGATGTCGGAGGCCGAAAAGCCCGGGTGCCCGCGCACCGCCAACCGCACGAGCGCGAGCCGCTGGCGGCCGTCGAGCTGCGCCCGGTCCGCCTTATGCGGCGCCTGTCCGGTGGGAATGAACAGGACGCGGTCCAGTCCGAGCGCCTCCCGCGCCGTCTCCGCCAGCACGAGATGCCCGTGATGGACGGGGTCGAAGCTGCCGCCGAAGATCCCCAGCCGCATCCGGCTACTGCCGCAGCTGGCCGGTGCCGACCACGACGTACTTGTACGTCGTCAGCTCCTCCAGCCCCACCGGACCGCGCGCGTGGAGCCGGTCCGTGCTGATTCCCATTTCCGCCCCGAGGCCGAACTGAAACCCGTCCGTGAAGCGCGTCGAGGCATTGACGTAGACCGCCGCGGAATCCACCTCCCGCAGGAACCGCTCCGCGCAGGCCTCATCCGACGTCACGATCGCGTCCGAGTGCGCCGAACCGTACCGGGCGATGTGCGCCACCGCGTCCTCGAGCGACGGCACGATCCTCACCGACAGCACCAGGTCCAGGTACTCCGTCGACCAGTCCTCCTCCGCGGCCGGCGCCACATCCGGCGAGAGCGCGCGGCTGCGCTCGCACCCGCGGACCTCGACTCCCGCCCGCCGCAGGCTGCTGAGGACGCGCGGCAGGAACGCCTCCGCCACCGCCTCGTGGATCAGGAGCGTCTCCATCGCGTTACAGGTGGCGGGCCGCTGGCACTTCGCGTTCACGGCGATCGCCTCCGCCATGTCCAGATCCGCGGCCGCATCGACGTACACGTGGCAGACTCCCTTGGCGTGTTTGATGACCGGGATGCGGGAGCGCTCGCTGACCGCCTTGATGAGCGATTCGCCTCCCCTCGGGATGATGACGTCGATCAGCCCCGACAGGTCGAGCATCGCGTCCACGGCGTCCCGCTCCCGCACCGGCAGCATGCCGACGGCGTGCTCCGGCAGCCCCGTCCGCGCCAGGGCCCCGGTCAGCGCCGCGGCGATGGCCCGGTTGGATTCAAGCGCTTCGGATCCTCCGCGCAGCAGCACGGCGTTGCCGCTCTTCACGCACAGCGACGCGCACTCGCTGGTCACGTTGGGGCGGGATTCATAGATGATGCCGATGACGCCGAGCGGCACGCGGACTTTTCGGATTCGCAGTCCGTTCGGACGCTCCCACGACCGGATCACCTCGCCCACCGGGTCGGGGAGCTCGATGACGGCGCGCACCGAGCGCACCATCTCCTCGATCCGGGAGGGCGTCAGCATCAGGCGCTCGATGATGGGCGCCGGCACCCCGGCCGCTCGGGCCGACTCGACGTCCGCCGCGTTGGCGGCGAGCACCTCCCCGCGCCGGTCGAGGAGCGCCTGCGCCATGGCCTCCAGGGCCGCGTTCTTCCTGTCGGTCGGCATGCGCCCCATCGGGCCGGCCGCTTCCCGGCACTGCCGGGCCGCGCGGACCACGCGCTCCCTGACGGTCACGGCCGCCTCCGCCTTCGCCTGATTGGCCATTCCCTTCGCTCCCATCGTCAGGCCGCCGGCTCCAATTCCCGCGCCAGGACCAAATGGTCCCGATGAACCACTTCCTCCGCGCGCGCGCGCCCGAGCGCCTGCGCGGCCTCCTGGCTCTTCATGCCGCAGATTCTCGCCAGATCCCCGGCTGAATAGTTCGACACGCCACGCGCGACTTCCCGCCCGGCCTCGTCCGCGATGGAGACGCAGGCGCCGGCTTCGAACCGGCCCTGGACGCGGCGCACGCCGGACGGCAGGAGGCTTCGCCCCTGATCGCGCACAGCCTGCGCGGCGCCGGCATCGACCACGAGCGTCCCGCGCGGCTGCCGCAGCGAGAACGCGATCCACCATTTTCTGGGGCCCAAGCGGTCGCGCGCGGGCACGAACAGCGTGCCCACCGGCTTCCCCTCCAGCACGTCCGTGAGCACGCCCGGCCGCGCGCCGTTGGCGATGACCATCGGAATGCCGTGATGTCCGGTGAGCCTTGCCGCCTCGAGCTTCGAGGCCATGCCGCCCTTGGTGGTCTGCCGGGCGCCTTCCTGGACGAGCGCCAGGTGGCCCCGGCTGAGCGACTCCGCCCGCTCGATGAGCCGGCCGTCCTTGAGCAGCCCGTCGACGTCCGACAAGAGCACCAGGAGCTGGGCGTCCACCGCGCTCGCGATGAGCGCGGCCAGGCGGTCGTTGTCCCCGAACGCGATTTCATCGACGGCGATCGTGTCGTTCTCGTTGATGACGGGGATCACGCCGCGGTGCAGCAGCGTCAGCAGGGTTTGTTTCGCATTGCGGAAGCGCTCGCGGGCGGCGAGATCGTCCTGGGTGAGCAGCACCTGCGCGGTCGTGATCCCGCGGCGGCGGAAGGCCTCGGCATAACACTGGATCAGCTCGCCCTGCCCCACCGCGGCGCATGCCTGCAGCTGCGCCAGGGCGGTCGGGCGCCTGGCCAGCCCAAGGCGGCTCATGCCGCAGGCGATGGCGCCGGAGGACACGATCAGCACCTGGCAGGGCCGGCCGGCGCAGGCGGCGATCTGCTCGGCGAGTTGTTCGATGCGCTCGGGCTGCAGCCGCCCCTTCGCGTCGGTCAGGACGCTGGAGCCCACCTTGACCACAAGACGCTTGATCCCGACGATCATGCCTGCTGCCCGCTGGGCGCCAGGGCGCTCAGCGTCCTCCAGACCTCTTCCATCAATTCCGGCACGCCGTACCCCGTCGCGCAGGAAATCGGGTGGACGTCCCGGCCGAGCGCCGCGCGCAATCCGTCCAGACGGTCGCGCGCATCCGGCAGATCCATCTTGTTGGCCGCGACCACCTGCGGCCGCGCGGCGAGGGCCGGACTGTACGCCGCCAGCTCCTCGTTCAGCCGCGCGAACGCGGCGGCGGGCTCGCCGTGCTCCTCCCCGGCGCAGTCCACAACGTGCACCAGGATCCGGGTGCGCTCGATATGCCGAAGGAACTGAAAGCCCAGGCCCCGCCCTGCATGCGCGCCTTCGATCAGGCCGGGGATGTCGCACGCGACGAAGACGCGCTCCGGATCCAGCCGGACGACGCCGAGGACGGGATAGCGCGTCGTGAACGGGTAGCTCGCGATCTTCGGTTTGGCCGTCGAGATCCGGGCCAGCAGCGACGATTTGCCCGCGTTCGGGAACCCGACCAGCCCCACATCGGCGATGAGCTTGAGCTCAAGGAGCAGCTCCCGGCGCTCGCCCTCGCCTCCCGGCTGCGCCTCGGAGGCGTTCGCGTTCCCGACGCCGCCCCGGCCGCCGGCGGCCACGGTCACCCGTTCATTCGCCCGCCTCAAATCCCGCAGCAGCTCGCCGCTCGTCCGGTCCTTGATGAGCGTGCCCGCCGGCACGCGGATCACGCAGTCGGCGCCGCAGCGCCCCGTGCGGTTGTTGCCGCTGCCGTGCCCGCCCCGGCCGCCGCGGAATTCATGGCGGAATTGGAAATCGAGCAGTGTGGCGATATTGTGGTCGGCAGCGATGAGGACGTCGCCCCCGTCCCCCCCGTTGCCGCCGTCAGGATAGGGAGCGCGCGTGTAGGGAGGTTGCGAGAAGGCGGCGCACCCGCGTCCGCCGTCTCCGGCATGCACCGTAATGGTCGCTTGATCGACGAACCACATGGCTGCTCATGGCGATCGACGGACGCGTGGATGGAGAGGTGACGCGCGCGTGCCCCGCGGCCAGAGCGGGGACGGCGCTACGCGGAAGGGCTCGCCGCAGGCTCGATGCTGACGAACCCGGGCTTCGGGAACCGGACGATGCCGCTGGTGCGCGCAAACAGCGTCCAATCGCTTCCGGTGCCGACATGCCAGCCCGCCTTGAACGTCGTTCCGCGCTGCCGCACGAGAATGGACCCGGCATGGACCCACTCTCCCGCGTACCGCTTGACGCCCAAACGCTTGCCCCGGCTGTCGCGGCCGTTTTTGGTCGAACCTGCTCCGGCTTTATGCGCCATCGGCTCACTCCGTGTCGCACCCGGTTACCCGAGGGCGATCTCCTTGACTTGCAGCCTGGTCAGCGGCTGCCGGTGCCCGCGGGTTTTGCGCCAGTTCTCGCGGCGCCGGTAGTGGTAGGAAATGACTTTCGGCCCGCGACGGTGCTCGAGTACCTCGAACACCACCTTGACGCCTTCGAGATACGGACGGCCGACGCGGACCTGGCCGCCATCGCTGGCCAGGAGCACCCGCTCCGCCGTGAAGGGAGCGCCAACCTCTGCGGCCACCCGGTTCGTCTCGACCCGGGTGCCGGGCTCCACTCTCCACTGCCGTCCGCCGAGTTCGACAATCGCGTACATCGTTGGAATCCTTTCGCGTCGTTTGGGTTCGGACCCGGTTCGGCTCCGGGCAATGAGATGCTTATCATACCGTGAATTAGGAGGTTGGTCAACTTCACTTCGAGTCCACAGTCCACCGTCCACAGACCACAGCCCCGTTCGTCCTTCGTCCATGGTCCATCGTCAGCCATCCATTGTCAGGCGAAGGTCGAAGATGGACGATAGAAGATAGAAGATGGAGTGGCCTGATCACGCGTTGCGGGTCGTTCCATCTTCCATCTTCTATCTTCTATCTTCTACCTTCTACCCTCAACCATGTACTTCAGCGGACGATGGACCGTGGACTGAGGACTGAGGACTCGGGTCGCGGTAGGCGATCGCGATGAGGGAGAGGCCGAATGGCGGCCGGATGATCCGTTCCAGGCGCGAGAGCCACGGGACGATCAGGCGGTCGAACACGAGGACCTGGCGGGGGGCCTGGGTCGAGCGCTTCAACACCCGCCCGTTGATGAACCATCCCAGCGGCGCGACCGCGTTCATGAAGAAAAGCTCCGCGACGCGAAACCCGGTCGCCTCCATGAGGGCGGCCAGCCGGCGCTTGTCATACCGTCGGAAATGCCGAAGCCGGCGGTCGATGGTTCCATACAGCGACGGCATCGCCGGCACCAGGAGCGCCAGCGCCCCACCCGGCGCGAGGATGCCGTGCAGGCGGCGCAACAGTCCGGCGTCATCCTCGATGTGCTCCATGACGTTGATGCAGACGACGGTGTCCGGGCGATAGCGCGCGAGCGCGCTCACCCCCGGCTCGCCCAGATCCAAGAGCAGCGGGACCACATTCGGGTACGCCGAGAAGCGCTTCTCCAGCGCCTCCACGCACGGCCCGTGATGATCCACGGCCACCACGAGCTCGCGGTCCGTCAGCAGGCGCGTCATGTTCCCGATGCCCGCGCCGCATTCGACGATGCGCTGGCCGAGCGCGTGCGCGAGCTGGCCGAACATCCACTGCTGATACCGGCCGGCCAGGCTCATCGTCTCCAGATCGCCCACCACCGGGTCCGCCCCGCCCTGCGGCTCCGCCATCATGCGCGCCGCTCCCCGCGGGATTCGATCAGGCGCTGCAGCTGATCGTCCAGCTCCTGGAACCGCCTGGTGATCGTGTGCAGAACCAGCCCGGTGAACGCCACCAGCAGCCCGCAGAGCACAAGGCCGACGGCAAGCAGCGCCGACGGCAGCCGCAGGATCAGCCCCGTCTCCAAGAACTCCCGGATGACCATGAAGCCCGGCACCAGCCCGAGCGCGATGAGCGAAACTCCCACGAGGCCGAACGCGGTCAAGGGCTTGTAATCCCGGAAGAGCGCGATGATCGTATTCAGGATGAGCACCCCGTCCTGCACCACCCGGATCTTCGAGCGGCTCCCGGCCGGCCGCGGCAGGAGATCGATCGGGATCTCCTCAATGCGGTACCCCCGCACCAGGCACTTGACGGTGAGCTCCGTTTCGCTCTCGAAGCCGTGGCTCAGAAACGGCAGCCCTTTGACCACCCGGCGGTGGAACGCCCGGTAGCCCGAGAGGAGGTCCGTCACCTGAACGCGGAAGATGGCATTGATGACGCCCCGGAACAGGCGGTTCCCGAGGCGGTTCACGGCATGGAACTGGCTGCGCGAGTCGCGATGAAGCCGCGAGCCGATGACCATGTCCGCCGTCCCCTCGAGGACCGGGCGGATCAGCTCGCGCACGCGCTCGGCCGGGTACGTCCCGTCCCCGTCAACCAGCACGTACACGTCGGCCTCCACATCGCGGAACATCGCGCGGATCACATAGCCCTTGCCGCGCCTGGGCTCGGCGCGAACCGTGGCCCCCGCCTCGCGCGCCAGCGCGCCGGTTGAGTCCGTGGAGCCGTTGTCGTACACGTAGACCGCCGCCTCCGGCAGGGCATCCCGGAACGCCCGCACCACTCCGCCGATTGTCTGCGCTTCGTCGCGGCACGGAATCAGCACGGCCACGCGCGCGGCGGTGCCTGCCGTCGTCGGACTGCTCATGATCCCCCTCCCCGCTCCGGGCGCTCCTTGAGCGCGCCGAGCTCGCGCTCAAGCGATTCGCGCTCCGCCGACGGCTCCGGACCCAGCCGGAACTCGGCGAGATACCGAAACACGGCCCTCGCCACGTCGCGATGGCCCGCCAGCCGCGCGGCGCGCCCGAGATCCATCAGTTCCTCCACCGTCGTGCGGGCCGCGAACACATCCACCGCCCGGCTCAGCGCACGATAGGCCCGCTCCGGCGCGCCCCCTTCCAGGGCGGCTCGTCCGACGGCCTTGAGCAGCGCGATCCGGTCGTCCGGATCCTTCGTCCTCTTCAGCGCGTTCCGGAACGCCCGCTCGGCCAGGCCGGGTTCGCCCAGCCTCAGCAGCGCGGCCCCGCGCAATTCATACGCGTTCGGACGCTCCGGCGATTGCCGGATCGCCCGATCCGCGCGCTCGAGCGCGCGATCGGCCTCCCCACCGTCCAGGAGGAGTATGCCCGCCAGGCGGTTGAGGAACGGCTCCTCCGGCGCCACCGCCAGCATCGCACCGAGCGCGGGTAGCCAAACACCGGGCTCCGCCTCCTCCATGGTCGTCTTCAGGGTGTCCTCGCCGAGCGCGAACGGCTCAAGGCTCCGCAGATCGAACGCCTCCACCAGCGCCGGGTGGCGACCGCCGTCCGCGTACACCACCTCTTCCTTGTCGAAGAACACGGGGACGTATTGGGGAAACGCCTTGATCAGCTCCGGAAACTTCTCCGCCTCTCTCGGCACCGTGATGTAGTCCGGCGCGTACGTCTCCAGCATGCGGGAGAGCACCGCCGGCTCGGAGAAGACCTTCTGCGCCGTCAGCAGGTCCTCGCTGGTGAACAAAAACGGCACCTCCATGTCCATGAAGATGCGGAACCGGGGACCCAGCGCCCACCGCAGATACCCGCCGCGGTTCGGATGGTTCAGCACGGACCCTCCGGTATCGGCGTGCCGCAGGAACGCCGCCACGCCTTCCGGGAGAAACTGGGAGGACAGGGGGAAACGGAGGCGGGTGTGGAAATGCGTCTGCCAGTACCGGTACGGCATCACCATGAGCACGGCCATGAGGAGCGCATACACCGGCCCGGACATGCCGCGCCGCAGCGACCCCGGCGACCACACGGGATGCCGCGCCAGCACCGGGAGGCACAGGAGCGCGTATTCGCTCATGAAGCGGACCCCGTGCATCAGGAGGAACCCTCCGCCGAGCCACAGGATGAGATGGCTCACCCGCATCCGTCCGCGCGCGAGCGCCGTCAACCCGGACAGCAGCGACAGCGCGAACAGCGCCGCGAACAACGTCTGCCTGGACGGCGCCAGCCTGACCACGCTCAGGGACAAGAGGTGCTCCGCGGCCACGGGCTGCAGTTCGCGGATCGTCTGGCCGGCGTAGCCCAGTGGCTGCCACGGCACCGGGATCAGGCTCATCCCGTGCGGCGTCAGGTAGATGGTCAGCATGACCAGGACCGCCGGGACGAACTCGCGCATGATCCGCGCGGAGTCGCGCTCGCCCGTCCGCGCCCGGCGGATCAAATGCTCGATGGCATACGCGCCCGTGATGAGCAGCATCACCGGATAGGTGATCCCGTGCACGTTGGACCACGCGACCCCAAGCGGCAGCAGCCACCAGGCGCGGCGCGGCGCGTGCTCGAGCACGAACAGGAAGGCCAGGATGAGCAGGTAGCTCACCATGTGCGGACGGACGTTGAGATACCGCTCCAGCAGCACCGCCCACAGCAGGACGAAGATGCCCGCCGACCAGGCCCAGGCGCCGTGCTCAAGCTCCCCCCGGCGCAGATAGCGCGCCACGAGCGTGAACGCCCCCGCGAACAGAACGCTGCGGAGCACGATCAGCCCGACGTATCCGCCCGCGGCGTGCACGGCGTAGACCAGGACGCGGAACAGCCAGAAGTAGTCCGCCCAGAAGCGGGGCGGCTCGAGGAACGAGAAGTACGTGCCGGCGGGGATCCGCAGGGTGGTGAGGAGACGGCGGCCCGCGTCGAGGTGGTACCACAGATCCGTGTCCAGCGCCATCACCGGCCAGCTCAGGAAGCTGAACAGCGTCATCAGCCCGAGAAAGACGACGTAGAGGTGGGACGGCCGCCGGTGGAGCCCCACTGGCACGCCCGCGGCTCCTGCTGATCCACGCGGCGCGTGGGGCGACATCCCGCCCCCGCCCCCCGCTGAGGCATCTCCGGCGGGGTTCACGGCGGACTCGGGCGCGCGGGACGTCACGGGGGGTGTCCTCTACTCCGCGTCGGTGTCGGCGAATTGCACCTTGATCTGCTCCAGATGCAGGCTGGGGTCGGACAGCACCAGGATTTTCGATTTCGCCTGCGCTTCGAGCGAGTTCAGGCTCGACCGGTCCTCCTGCAGGAGCCGCAGCGCCACCTGCGGGTGCACGACCAGCTCCAGCGTCTTGTCCCGGACGTTCTTCAGCGTCCGCCGCGCTTGGCGGATCGCCTCGATCGACATCGTGACGGGAGACTTGACCGTCCCCTTGCCCTCGCAATACGGGCACGTCTGGCGGCTCACCGTTTCGACGGACCGGCGCATCCGCTGCCGCGTGAGCTCCGCCACGCAGATTTCCGAGAACGAGATCAGGTTGGTTTTCGCCCGGTCGCGCGCCAGCGAATCCTCCAGCACCTTCACGAGCTCGCGGCGGTGGCCCGGGATGTCCAGGTCGATGAAGTCGATGATCACGATGCCGCCGACGTCGCGGAGCCTGAGCTGCCGGGCGACTTCCACGGCCGCCTCCTTGTCCACCTGGAACGCCGTCTCTTCCAGGTTCCGCCGTCCGGTGAACTTGCTCGTGTTCACGTCGATGGCGACCATCCCCTCGGTCGGCTCGATGACGATCGAGCCCCCGGAGGGCAGCTGCACGCGCTTGTCGAACAAGGCTTCGATCTGCGGCATCAGGCCTTCCTGCTCGAACAGCGGACCCTCGCCCCGGTACTGATCCATCCGCACCTTGACGCCGGGCAGCAGCACGTCGAGAAACTTCCGGAGCTCGTGGAATTCCGACTTCGAGTCCACGACGACGCGGTGCACGTCCTCCGTGAAGCTGTCGCGGATCACGCGCTGCGAGAGCCGGTATTCCCGGTGCAGGCACGAGGGCGCCCGCGCGCGGGTGGCCGTCCGCCGGATGCGCTGGTAGATCCGCGAGAGATAGCGGACGTCCCGGCCCAGGTCCTTTTCCCCCTTGCCGATGCCGGCGGTGCGGATGATGAGCCCCGCGTCTTCGGAGAACTTCAGCGACTGCAGGATGTCCCGGAGCCGCGTGCGCTCTTTCGGGTCTTCGATGCGCTTGGAGATCCCAAGGCGCGAATCGTTGCACATGAGGACCATGTACCGGGCCGGCAAGCTCAAATGCGAGGTCAGCCGGCACCCTTTGGTTCCGAACGGCTCCTTCACGACTTGGACGAGGATCTCCTGGTTCACCTTCAGCAACTCTTCGATCTTCGAACGGCGATGCCCGTGCCCGCCGCCGCTCTTGGGCTTCGGCTCGGGCGTCTCCCCCTCCAGGATCGCGTCCTCCTGCGGCTCCGGCTCCACGATGTCGGACACGTAGAGGAACCCATTCTTGCCCAGTCCGATATCCACGAACGCCGCGTTGATCCCGGGCACCACCGAGGTCACGCGGCCCTTGAATATGCTGCCGACCATGCGGATATCCGAGGACCGCTCCACATAGAACTCTTCCAGACGCTTGTCTTCCGTGACCGCCACCCGCGTCTCCTGGGCATCGGCCGAAATCAGGATTTCCTTGAGCTTTCCCATGACTCCTTCACCTGTGTTGAGTGCTGTGCACGGTCCGCCTGCGGCCTCATCCCGGCTCAGTCGCCCCCCTCCGAGCTGCCGCGCTCCGAGGACGCCTTCGCCCACGGGCCCGCGGGATCAGAGCCGGCCCAGCCGGTGCTGGACCAGCACAATCGCGGCGAGCGCCGCCGTTTCGGCGCGCAAAGTCACCGGGCCGAGCGACATCGTCCGCGCGCCGTGCCGGAGCGCCAGGCGGACTTCCTCATCCGTGAAATCCCCTTCCGGTCCGATGATGATGACCGTCTTGCCCAACGCGTCGGGCGGCGTGGCCTCCCACCCCCCCGCCGGCCGATCCCCGGCCAGTGTGGCGATGAGCCCCTCGGCGCCGGCGAGATCCGGGAGCAATTCCTCGAACGTCCGAGGGGATTCGAGCTCGGGGACCCGGGCTCGACCGCTCTGCTTGGCCGCTTCGCGGACGATCCGCTCCCATCGGGCCATGCGCTCGCGGCCGAGGCCGCGCCCGGGACGAGCCTGGGTCCTCGCCGTCACGAGGGGAACGATCCGAGCGACGCCGAGTTCGGTGGCCTTCTGGATGAGCCACTCAAAGCGCGAGGGTTTGATCAGCGCCGCGGCCAGCACAACGGCGGTCCCGGCGGCGGGCTCCCGCGAGCGCGACTCCACATCGATGACCGCGCGCCCGGGACCGCATTCCCGAATCGTCCCGCGCGCGCGTCCGCCCAGGCCGTCGAGACACTCGACGCGGTCTCCCGGGCCCGCCCGCAACACCACCGCAAGATGGTGGAGTTCCTGTGGATCCTCGATGATCACCGGTCCGCGCTCAGGGACTCCTTGGCGCACCACCACCCGGTGCATCAGCCCCTGCCCGTCCGCCGCGCCGCACGCGAGCGGCCCAGCACCGTTTCGTCCTCATGTCGAGCGGCCCAGCCCCCTCAGAGCCTGTCCCAAAGCCATCCCGCTTAAAACCCACGTTATACGAAACGCGTTACACGTTACACGAACATAGGTTAGCGTGCGATGGATGGTGGAGCAGAGGGGGATCGAACCTACCCAGGAGGGGGCTCGCCCCCTCCTGGCGGTCGCTACGCTCCCTGTCCTCCCCCAATCGCGAGGGGACCATTGTCCCCTCGCGCACCCCTGGGTTCGATCCCCCCAGGAACACGAAAGATGGTGGAGCAGAGGGGGATCGAACCTACCCAGGAGGGGGCTCGCCCCCTCCT
>Ga0214471_10002095_pt1 | contig 15700 bp, 16 predicted proteins | sample RVTome_5_FD_207665 | JGI IMG/M metagenome (GOLD analysis project Ga0214471, IMG submission 207665) | Soil microbial communities from uranium-contaminated site in the Upper Colorado River Basin, Wyoming, United States - RVT142D155 | ecosystem: Environmental > Terrestrial > Soil > Contaminated >... | reverse complement strand
TCCAGACGCTGGGCGACTCAATGGTGGTGTTCGGGGATCCCCAGCACGATTTCCCGCAGCGCGTCGGCTATCGCCGGTCGGCGGCCGACTCGCTGCTGGCCTGGATCGAGGGCACCGCGAACGGCCAGGAGCGCCGCGTCGAGTTCCGCTATCGCCGGGTCACCTGCCCGGGCGGCTAGACCCCATCCCGCGCATCCAAATGGAAGGAACCCGCCTCCTCCCCCGTCCAACCGGCAGACATGGGGGAGCCTCAGGTGGTTGAGCCCGATGGCGACGCCGATATCCTCGAGGGCTGCCGCCGGAGCGATCCCCACGCACAGCGGCGGGCGTTCGACCGCTATCGGGACCGCGTCTATTCCATCGCACTCCGGTTCCTGAAGGGCGATGACGCCGCCGCCCAGGACGTGACGCAGGAGGTGTTCGTGAAGATGTTCCGGGCGGCGCCGACGTTTCGGGCGGAAGCGCGCCTGTCCACCTGGATCTACCGCATTGCGGCCAACGCCTGCGTGGACGAGCTGCGGCGCCGGCGGCGCCTGCTGTTCTTTGGCGACCTGCCCGACGCGATCCATCCCACGACGTCACCCGATGGAGCGCCGGGGGCGCCAAATCCGGAGGTGCTGGCGGCGGTACACCGGTTGCCCCCGAAAATGCGGATCACCGTGATGCTGCGGTACTTCGAGGACCTTTCCTACGACGACATCGCCCGCGCCCTGGACTGCACGACGGGAACGATCGCGTCGCGCCTGCACCGGGCCCACGCCATCCTGGCCCGCGAGCTGGCGCACCTTGGCCCCGGACTCGTGGGCTTCCGGGGGGCCGAGTCATGACACCCCCCCTCGAGCCCCGGGACGTCGAGCGCCTGGTCCGGGACCTGCCCACGGCACACGTGCCCAACCCGGAGGCCATGTGGGAGGCGGTCCAGGCGGAGCTGCGGGCGGGCAAGACCCCGCGCCTCCACCGGCCGGTCCGGTCGCCGTGGCTCGCGGCCGCGGCTGTGCTCCTTGCGATCGTCGGGGGCGGAATGGTGGGAACGCTGCGGATGTACGCGCCGCCGTCGGCCTGGGCGGTGGTGCCGCTTTCCGGCGCGCCGTTCGTGGCCGGGGCGCGTCTCACCGACAGCGGCTCCCTGGCGGTTGGGGAGTGGCTGGAGACGGACGCCCGGTCGCGCGCCGTGCTCGCCCTCGGGCGGATCGGCAGCGCGCAGATCGGCCCCGAGAGCCGGATCCGGCTCGAGCGGGCCGGCCTGACGGAACACCGGCTCACGCTCGAGCGAGGCTCGTTCCACGCAATCGTCTCGGCCCCACCCCGCATCTTCATCGTGGAGACCCCGTCGGTGCGCGCGACCGACCTGGGCTGCGCGTACACGCTCGAGGTGGACAGCGCGGGCTCGAGCCGCCTGAGCGTGATCGCGGGCTCCGTGGAGCTGCGGCGGAACGGCGTCGTGACCGTGGTGCCCATGGGGCTCGTGGCCGAGGTCGAGGTGGGCGGGCGGCCCGGGACGCCATATCCGCGCTCGCTCGCGCCCGCCGCGCGCGCCGCGCTGCACCGGATTGACGCGGGCACGGCGGATGACGCCGACCTGGAGCTCGTGCTCGACGCCATGTACCGACCGGAGGATCACGCCACCTTCCGGCGGCGCAGCGCCGTGACGCTCTGGCACGTGGTGCAGCGCGTCGCGCCGGAGGATCGGGCCCGCGTGTACGGCCGGCTCACCGCCCTCTATCGGGAACCCGCCGGGGTGACCACGGAAGGAATCCTCACGCTCGACCGTCAGATGATCGAGCGCTGGCGGAAGGACCTCCACCCGTCGTGGGCCGACGAGGCTCCGGGGCGTCTGGAACGGCTCGGCCGCCGGCTGGTGGAGTGGGCCATTCGATGAGAGGAGCGGGAGCCATGCGACGGAGTCTGGGAGTACTGGCGGCGTGCGTGGTGCTGATGGCGGCGGCACCGGCAACGTACGGTGGGTGGGCGGTCATCAAGGTGGAGGACGTGCCGGCGCAGCTCGAGGCCGGCACCCCGACGCAACTCACCTTCATGATCCTCCAGCACGGGCGGGAGCCCATGCGCGGCCTCAAGCCGACCGTGACCGTGACGCCGGAGGGCGCGCGGCGCGGCGAGCAGGTGCGTGCCGAGGCGGGCCGCAAGGTGGGGCAGTACGTGGCGACCATCACGCCGGCCGCGGCGGGCCTGGTGCGGATCACGATTGACGCCAACTGGCGCGAGACGCGGACCGAGCTGCTGCCCATTCCGGTCGTGGCCCGCGTAGCCCAGGCGCCATCGGGGCCGGACGAGTCCGCGGTGGGCCGGCGCCTGTTCGTGGCCAAAGGGTGCGTGACCTGTCATGTCAAGCGCGACGACCCGGTGATCCGCGATTTGCGTTCGGCGCCGGTGGGTCCTGAACTGACCGGCCGCACCTGGCCGGCGGAGTGGCTCGCCGCCAAGCTGGCGGATCCCGCGCAGGTACGGGGGGAAGCGCAGGGCGACCTCAAGATGCCGGATCTCGATCTCACGCCGTCCGAGATCGCGGCGCTCGTGGCGTTTCTGAACCGCGGAGCGGGGACAGAAGTATCGAGTCGGTAGCGCGGCATCGGGCGTCCAGGCACGCCCCATGTCCGGGGCCGTCGCGGCGAGACACGCGGCGGCCTCGTCGCACGTAGGTTCCCCGTGTCGGATCGGTCGCACGCGTAGGGGCGACCCGCCGGGTCGCCCCTACGCGCCATCCGTGTATTATTTGCCCAACCACAATCCCGCCCATGGGCGAAACGCGCGTAGACCTGCTCCACCTGCTCGAGGATCTCCGGGACGCCTACCCCGGCTCCCTGGAGGAGACCATCGTGAGCGAGGTCGTCGCCAACGCGCTCGACTCGGGCGCCAGCGCGATCGCCTTCTCCGCCGACCCGGCGGCGGCCACGCTCACCGTGGTGGACGACGGGCGCGGCATGGCCCGGCGCGAGCTGGCGCGCTACCACGACCTCGCCGCGAGCAGCAAGCAACGCGGGCGGGGCAATGGCTTCGCCGGCGTCGGCATCAAGCTCGGCCTGCTCGTTTGCGACGAGGTGCTGACCGAGACCCGGCGCGGAAAGACCCACGTGGCAACGCGGTGGCGGTTGAAGGCGCGGCATCGCGCTCCGTGGAACTGGGCGCCGCCGGCCGGCCTCGTGGCCGAGCGCGGGACCGCCGTGCGCCTGCACGTCGGCAATCCCCTGTCACCGCTGCTGGACGCGGCATTCATCGAGACGACGTTGCTGCGCCACTTCCAGCCGCTGTTCGATCCCGGGTTCCGCGAGATCCTGGCGCCGGCCTATCCTGAGGGTGTCCGGTTCGTGGTGAACGGCGTGCCGCTCGCGCCGGTCTCCGCGGCGGACGGCGGCGCGCCGCTCGCCGTGCGGCTGGGCCGGCGGCGGAAGCCGTCGGCCGTCGGTTACCTCATCCGGAGCGGCGACCCGCTGCCCGATGAAGACCGCGGCGTGGCGGTGAGCACGCTGGGCAAGGTGATCAAGCGCGGTTGGGACTGGGTGGGCGTGTCACCGGCCCAGCCGGACCGCGTGGCCGGCCTCATCGAGTCGCCCTCTCTGGCCGAGTGCCTCACGCTCAACAAGGCGGATTTCATCCGGGTGGGGGCGCGCGGGGCGGTGTACCTCGCGCACCGGAAGGCCATCCAGCAGACCGTGGCCACCCAGCTCGCGGCGTGGGGCGACGCGCCTGGCGACGAGGCCCGCAAGCCCAGGACGCGCCCGATCGAGCGCGACTTGGAGAAGGTGCTGGTGGATCTCGCGGACGACTTTCCCCTGCTCGCCACGCTCGTTGAACGCCATCGCGGCGGGCAGACGCGGCTGCCCATGGGACGGCGGGGAGAAGGTGGGGTCCCGATCGAGTCGCCGCCGCCGCCGGACGAGACAGCGGCAGACGGGGCCGACGGCGTTCCGGAACAGGAGGCGGTCCCCCCGGCCACGAACGTGCCGGAGCCGGACGCGCCGCCGCCCACCCCGGAGCCGCCGGCCAGCATGCCGCCCACCGGGCCGGAGGGCCCGCGCCGGCCGACCCGGTACGCGCTCCAGATCCGGTCGAGCGCCGCCCCGACGATCCCGCGCTCGGCCGGCTGGTCGAGACCACGGTGTGGGTGAACGAGGCGCATCCGGCGTACGGGCGCGCGGTGGCGACGCGGGCGGAGGGGTATCACATCGCGCTCACGGTGGCCATGGCGGTTGGAGCGCTGGCCGTGGAGGCGGCACAGGTCGCGGACTTCGTGACGGCGTTCCTGGCGCGGTGGGGGGAGTCCGTGGGGGGTCGCCGCAAGCGATGATGGCGACGCCTCGGTTGCTGCTGAACCGCAGAGCACGCGGAGGGCGCTGCGCTCGGCCTAGGCCAGGACCTGCCGCAGTTTCTGGAGCCTCTCTCGCAGGCCGCGCTCGATAGCCTGCAGCAACGCGAACTCGCCGAGGTTTGCTACGGCATCCTTGACCGTATCATCTACCGCGGCCTCGACCGCATCAGCGGATTCCCGCAACAGGCGGTGCAGCGGGCCCCACCGTAGTTGCATGGCATCGGCGAAGCGCTCCCAGTGCCGCCGTTCGACGTAAGCGTGCCGTCGCTCGCCACCGATTCCCATCGCGGCGTTCCTGCTGAGACCTCGGTAGACCGTGCTGCACACGAGATCATAGAAGGGCGCCAGGCGCAGTCCGTCAGGCGTGTAGAGGAGCGCCAGGTTCTTGCCGTGAGCGTCTTCATTGCCGATCAGGTAGTTGAACGCAACCCAGCGGATCAGCACTGACAGGTCGGCGATCGGCAGCGCGCTGTGCTGCCGGAGTACGTCGGCGCAAGCGGCCAGGCTGGGCCCGCCCTCGGCCTCGTACTTTTGCTGGGGCGGCGTACCGGTGGCCTGACAGAAGTCCTCCTGGTGCAAGCGTGCGATGTCGTGACCGAGTTGCAGGCGGTCGAAGCGGTTCACGACCAGCACCGAGATGCCAAGGGCGAGGAACTCCACATCGGCCACTGGGAGGCCGGCGGCCCGAGCAAGCCGCATGCAGAAAAACTCGTTCTCCACGAGGTGCGGGACGGTCACCCGAGTGCGCTTGAGGATATGCGTGGCCGGAGCGCCGCCCAGCGGCAGCTGCCACCCCTCACCGCTCCGCCGCAGCGTGAGCTTTGCCTGGGCGCCCGCGAGCGAGAGCCGACCTTCGCGCTGTGCCTCGATCAGCAGTGGATCCCCCGGTACGGCGAACATCGCTCGCAGCTCGTGATCGGGGAGGTCACGGTAGCGGGGGTGGGTTGGCGGGTCCACGCCGGCCGGCCAGACTGAGACGGCGCCTGCGCACTCTCCTCCAACGGCGCCCAGGAGCCCAGCCGTATTCGACTCCGAGATGCGCAGGCTCATGGCGGTGAGCCGACGATATTCCTCCTCCGGCAGGAGGTTCTCGAAGAACGCTCGTGATGCGGGGTCTCCGTAGGGCTCTTCCCGCTTTGGCAGGCGTACGCTCAGCGGGGAGATGCTGGGATCGTCCAACGCTGCCTCGCCGTAGGAGAAAGAAAGGCGCGCGCGGTCCGCGTGCAGGCTCCCGATGTCACGCCCGAAGAGAAGGACCCGGTGGCTCACCGCGCCCCGCTCTCGGCGTCGGTCTCACCAACCGACGCCGTGGACCCCGGGGTCCGGACCTCGATTACCAGCTCGAGCCCCAAGCCCGCCAAGACTTGCAGGAGCGTCTCGACGTTGGCGCGTCGTGTTCCGTGCTCGAGCTCGATCAGGAACCGGCGACCGACTCGCAGAAGGCCAGCGGCGTCATCGAGAGTGAGCCCGGCGGCCATCCGGCGCTCACGGACGAGGGCACCTAGTTCGATGAGGGTGCGGACCCGCGCTCGAGAAGTGGTCATAGTTCCTTATAAGGAACTCTAGCCATGGCGGTGGTTCAGCGCAATACCTGAGTTCCCTATAGGGAATTGGTGGCTCCAACCTGTGCCATCAAGCGGGAATAGTCCCCTTTGGGGAACCGACAGATCCGGGGCAGATCCGTGGGCCATGCGGCGGCCCCACATTACGGCTGGTCAGGACCTGACAAGGCGGTTGGGGATGATCAGCGAAATCCGCAGTGGTGGTCAGACCGGTGTGGACCGCGCCGCGCTCGATGCCGCGATGGCGCACGGCGTTCCCTGCGCCGGCTGGATCCCGCGGCACCGCCGGGCCGAGGACGGCCGCGTCCCCGCACGCTACACGGCGCTGGTCGAGACCCCCGACGACGCCTACGAGACCCGGACCGCGTGGAACGTGCGCGACGCCGACGCCACCCTCGTCATCACGCTCGGCAGTCTTTCGGGCGGCTCGCTCCTCACGGTGGAAATCGCCGCGCGCCTGGGCAGGCCGCATCTCGTCATTGACCTCGACGCCCAGGATCCGGAGCGGGCCGTGGCCGCGGTGCACGCGTGGCTGGCCGCGCTGCCGCAGCCGGTCCGGCTGAACGTGGCCGGTCCGAGAGCCGGCCATGCTCCCGGCATCTACGATCGCGCCCGCGCACTGCTCGACGGGGTCCTGAACGTGCCGGACACGCGACGGGCGTGACAGGTGGCCCGGCATGGCCGCTCGGGGCGTCGTCGGTTGGAGGGACGGGGACGGGGCGGCAGCCCGCGGGCCCGTGTAGATTGTACCGCAACGGACTCGGCCGGCCCCAGGTTTCCGACCCACGCTCGGGATCCCGGTGGCAGGCCACGGCGGGAGGATGCATGGCGAACAGTGATGAACGGAAGCTCGCGGCGCTCGTGAAGAAGACGGCCGCCAAGGTCGCCAACGCCAAGCCGAAGGGCCAACGGCGCCACGACCCGACGCTGCCGCCCGATTCGGAGGACGACGCCGAGCGTCAGCGGTTCTTCTCCGAGATGAAGAAGCGCGAGTTCTAGTCTTCACCCCGCAGTATCCGCTTCGGACTCCCGGCCCCGGCCGGTGACGCGGTGCTCCCCTCAACCGCCGGGCATCGCGAACGAGAGGCAGGCCCATGATCACCGACGTGCTCAAGCGCATTCTACTCCGCGACCTCGCCGCGCTGCGCCGCGAGATCCAGGCGTACGCGCGGGAGGACGACATCTGGACCGTGCCACCCGGCATCCAGAACTCCGCGGGAACCCTGGCGCGTCACGCGGCCGGCAACCTGCTGCACTTCGTCGGCGCGCAGCTCGGCGGCACGGGGTACATCCGCGACCGCGACGCCGAGTTCGGCGGCCGCCGCGTGCCGCGGCGGGAATTGGACGCCGGGCTCGCGCAGGCGATGGACGCGGTGCGGGAGACGCTCGACGCCCTGGCCCCGGAACGGCTCGCGGAGTCCTACCCGCTCGAGGTGGGCGGCGTTCGCCCCGCGACCGGGATGTTTTTGGTGCATCTCGCGACGCACCTCGCGTACCATCTCGGGCAGGTGGACTACCATCGCCGGCTCGTCACCGGCGAGGGCACCACGGTCGGCGCTCAGTCGCTCCCGGCCCTGCTGGCCGACGATCCGGCCTGACGGCAGATTCCCCGCCCCGCCCGGAGGCGCTCCATGCCGGTGCTGTCACGTCGCGTGTTTCTCGAGCGGTCGTCGTCCTGCGCCGCGCATCTCGCGCTCGCGCTGGCCCTGCCCGCCTCGATGCGTCGCCGCTGGGCGCAGCAGCCGGCGGGACGCGTGGTGGCGCAGGAGGCGTTCGGATCGCTCGAGCAGGTGGCGGACGGCGTCTGGGCCCTGATCTCGGATCCCCTGAGCGGTGACCGCACGACGCTCGCCAACGGCGGGATCATTGCCGGCACGGACGGCGTGCTGGCCGTGGAGGGGTTCTTCCAGCCGGCCGGCGCCACCTGGCTCGCGGAACGGGCGCGCGAGCGGACCGGCCGTTGGCCCACGCACGTGGTGCTCACCCACTACCACGCGGACCACGCCAACGGCGTCGCGGGCTACGGCGCCGGTGCCATGCCCACCGTGCACGCCACCGGCGTCACGCGCGACGACGTGGCCAGCCGCAACCGTCCGCCCGACGACGCCCGCGCCGCCGCGCTCGCCGCTGCGGAGCTGCTCACCGAGCAATCACCCACGACGCTCGACCTGGGCGGGCGCCGCGTTCGCATCGTGCCGCGCCAGGGCCACACCGCCAGCGACGTCAGTGTCGAGCTGGACGAGCCGGCCGTGGTCTTCTGCGGCGACCTCGTCTGGAACGCGATGGTCCCGAACTACGTGGACGCTCTGCCCTCGAAGCTCGCGGCGGCGGTCCGCGCGCTGCGCCGGACCGAGCCCACGATCTACGTCCCAGGCCACGGCGCGGTCGCGCGTGAGGCCGCCTTCGATCGGTACGTGGCCATGATTGACGCCATCGAGGACGGCGCGCGCCAGGCCCACGCGCGCGGGCAATCGGCCGCAGAGGGCGGGGCCGCGTTCGCCCTGCCCGCGTCGCTCGGCGACTGGATCATGTTCAGTCCGACGTACTTCGAACGGGCCTTCGCGGCCTGGTATCGCGAGTTGACGCCGTAGGGCCGGCCCGGGCGGCTCGCGACGCCCGGTCCCGTCCGTATCTTCCCTTCCGCCGGGCCCTTCCGGATTCGGCAGCAGGCCCCGATCCACCCTGGGAGACGACGAATGCTGCGACGCACGATCATCCTGTTCTGCGTGATCGCGGCGGGCGCCGTGACCGTCACGGCCGCGCAGGACCGGCCGGCGGCCACGAGCGAGCTGCGGGACGACGTCGAGCGATATGCGACCGACCGCGCCGCGCTGCTCCGCCGCTACGACGTGGGGTACGCGCCGGCCCGCCAGGCGCGCATGGCCACCTTCTACGACGAGTGGCGCGGGCGGCTCCGCGGGCTCGACTTCGACGCGCTGGGCCTCGAGGGGAAGGTGGACTACGTCCTGCTCGACCACGAGCTGGCGTACCAGCAGGCACTGCTCACCCGGGACGGCCAGTGGTTCGCGGAGATGACTCCCTGGCTGCCGTTCGCGCCCGCCATCATGGATCTGGCCGAGGCACGGCGCCGGATGGAAGTGCCGGACGGCCGGCAGGCGGCCGAAACGCTGACGGCGCTGGCCGCGCGCGTGGACAGCGTGCGAAAGGCCGTCACGGCGGCGGGCGGGACCGGCGACGCGCGCCGGGACCGGATCGTGGGGCGGCGCGCCGCAGGTATGCTGGGCGATCTCCAACGCGCCTTCCGCAACTGGCATCGCTTCTACGCGGGCTACGACCCGCTCTTCACGTGGTGGACGGCCGAGCCGTTTCGCCTGGCGGACAGCGCGATCGGCGCCTATCTCGGCCACCTGAACCGGACCGTCGTGGGCGTGCGTCCCGGCGAGGCGGACCCCATCATCGGCGACCCGATCGGCGTCGCGGGACTGCGCGCCGATCTGGTGCACGAGATGATCCCGTACACCGTCGAGGAGCTGATCGCCATCGCCGAACGCGAGTTCGCCTGGTGCGAGGCCGAGTACCGCAAGGCCGCCCGCGAGATGGGCCTGGGCGACGACTGGCGCGCCGCGCTCGAGCGGGTGAAGCGGGCGTACGTGCCGCCGGGCGACCAGACGCGGCTGGTCCGTGACCTCGCCAACGAGGCGATCACGTTCGTCGAGGCGCGGAACCTCGTGACGGTCCCGCCGCTGGCCAGGGAAGTCTGGCGGATGGAGATGATCCCGCCCGAGCGGCAGCGCGTCTCGCCGTTCTTCCTGGGCGGCGAGGTGTTCCAGGTGTCGTACCCCACCGACGAGATGACGCACGAGGACAAGCTGATGAGCATGCGGGGGAACAACCCCCACTTCTCGCGCGCGGTGGCGCACCACGAGCTGATCCCCGGTCATCATCTCCAGGGCTTCATGACGTCCCGCTACCAGACGCACCGCCGCGTCTTCGGCACGCCGTTCTGGGGGGAGGGCTGGGCCCTCTACTGGGAGATGCTGCTGTGGGACCTGGGATTCCCGGCCACGCCGGAAGACCGGATCGGCATGCTGTTCTGGCGGTCGCACCGGGCGGCGCGAATCATCTTCTCGCTGCGGTTCCACGCGGGCACCATGACCCCCCAGGAGGCGGTGGACCTCCTGGTGAACCGCGTGGGGCACGAGCGCGCCAACGCCGAGGGCGAGGTGCGCCGCTCGCTGGCCGGTGACTACTCCCCGCTCTATCAGGCCGCCTACATGCTGGGCGGGCTCCAGTTCCGCGCGCTGCACCGGGAGATGGTGGGCTCGGGCCGGATGACCGACCGCGTCTTCCACGACGCGATCCTCCAGGGAGGGCGCATGCCCGTGGAGATGGTGCGTGCCCGCCTCACCGGCACCCCACCCGCGCGCGACCATCGCGCCGGCTGGCGGTTCGCGGGAGACCCGGGGCGTCCCTGACCGGCGCACCCGTCAGATAGAGGAAACGAACCGATGCTTCTGGTCGAAGGCATGTGAGCCATGCGCCTGCTGTCGCAGCTGTTCGAGAACAACCGCCGCTGGGCCGACGCGTGTGTGGCCGACGACCCCGACTTCTTCAACGACCTGTGCGCCATTCAGCGGCCCGACTACGTGTGGATCGGCTGCTCGGACAGCCGCGTGCCGGCCAACCAGATCGTGGGGCTGCCGCCCGGCGAACTGTTCGTGCACCGCAACGTGGGCAACATCGTGCACGCCACCGACACCAACTGCCTCGCGGTGCTCCAGTTCGCCGTGGACACGCTCCGGATCAGCCACGTCATCGTGTGCGGCCACTACGGCTGCGGGGGCGCGCAGGCGGCCCTGGGACCGGCGGTGCCCGCCCCGCTCGAGCAGTGGCTCACGCCCATCCGCGCCGTCGCCGATGACCACCGGCGGGAGCTGGACACGCTCGACCCGCGGGCGCGGGTTGCCCGGCTCTGCGAGCTGAACGTGGTTGCCCAGGTGCACACGCTCGCCCGGCTCCGGACCATCAGGAACGCCTGGGGACGCGGGCATGCCCTGGCGATCCACGGCTGGATCTACGATCTGCACAACGGTCTCCTGCGTGACCTCGAGGTCACGCTCGAGGCGCCGGACGCGGGAGACCAATCGGGGGGATGACATGACGCGACGTTCCAACACCGCCGACCTCCAGCAGGCGCCGGGCATCGGCCCGAGCCTGGCGCAGGACCTGCGCGACCTCGGCGTGCGCCACCTCGGTGACCTGCGGCGGCGCGACCCCGAACGCCTGTATCAGCGGCTGAACCGGCTACGCGGCGTCCGGCAGGATCCGTGCGTCCTGTACGCGTTCCGCTGCGCGGTCTACTTCGCGCGGACCCCGCGGCCACAACCGCGGCTGCTCAAGTGGTGGAACTGGAAGGACCGGATGCTCGCTGTTGCGCTGCTGCTGGGGGCAGCCGCGCTCCCCGGCTGCGCGGCTCCCCCGGCGCCGGAAGATCCCATGGCGGTCACGATCCGCGAGGCATTCGTGCACGCCTGGTCGGCCTACGAGCGGTATGCCTGGGGCCACGACGAGGTCCGCCCGCTCACCAAGGCCCCCCAGGACTGGCACGACGTGTCCCTGCTCATGACGCCGGTGGACGCGTTCGACACCATGCTGCTCATGGGCCTCGACAGCAGCGCCGCCCGGGCCAAGGGGCTCATTCTCGATCGCCTGTCGTTCGACCACGACATGTCGGTCCAGGTGTTCGAGGTGACGATCCGCCTGCTGGGCGGACTGCTCGCCGCCTACCAGATGGACGGTGACGAGCGGTTCCTCGGCCTCGCGCGGGACCTGGGCAACCGTCTGCTGCCTGCCTTCGGCTCCACCACCGGCATGCCGTATCGCTACGTGAACCTCCGGACCGGCGCCCTCCGCGATCCGATCAGCAACCCGGCGGAGATCGGCACGCTGATGCTCGAGTTCGGGACCCTGTCCAAGCTCACGGGCGATCCGCGCTACTACGACGCCGCCAAGCGCGCCACGGTTTCCCTGTTCGAGCACCGCTCAGGCTTGGGGCTCGTCGGTACGACCATTGACGTGGAGACCGGCGAGTGGCGCGACCGGACCAGCCATATGACGGGCCGGATTGACTCCTACTACGAGTACCTGCTCAAGTCCTGGCGTCTGTTCAACGACGCGGACTTCGGCCGGATGTGGCAGGAGAGCATCGCGGCCGCCAACCGGTACCTGGTGGACGAGCAGCCATCCGGGCTCTGGTACGGGCACGTGGACATGGACACGGGCGCCCGCGTGGCCACCCGCTTCGGCGCGCTGGACGCGTTCCTGCCGGCCGTGCTGGCGCTCGGCAGCGACCTCGGGCGGGCCGATCGGTTGATGTCGTCGGTCTACCTGATGTGGACCACGTTCGGGATCGAGCCCGAGCAGCTCGACTACGTGACCATGGAGCCCGTGTCACCCGGCTACGTGCTACGCCCGGAAGCGATCGAGTCCGCCTACTACCTGTACCGGTTGACCGGCGACGTGCGCTACCGGGAAATGGGCCGCACGATGGTGGACAGCGTCCTCCACCACACCCGCGCCGAGGCCGGATACGCCTCGTTGCGCAGCGTCGTCACGCGCGAGCAGGCCGACCGGATGGAGAGCTTCTTTCTGGCGGAGACGCTCAAGTACGCGTATCTGCTGTTCGTGCCCCCGGAAACGCTGGATCTCCAGGCCGTCGTGTTCAATACGGAGGCGCACCCGCTCCGGCGCACCTGGGCGCCCTGACGCGGCTAGAGCCGGTCGAGCAGGAGTTTCAGCAGCCCGGCGCCCTCTCCCTTTTCCTTGACCACCAGCATCGGGATGTTGGTGGTCCAGATCAGTTTCTCGGGCAGCGTGCCGACGAACATGGAGGCCGTGGCGCTGCGGCCGCGTGATCCGAGGACCAGAAAATCCGCCCCCAGGTCCCGCACCTCGTCGCCCAGGGCCCGGGTCAGGTCTCCCGCGCGGCGCACGGTGCGCCGGACCTCCACGCCGCTGCAGTCCACCTTGGCGGCGAAGTCGTCGAACTCGCGGTGCAGGTGGGGCTCCAGCTTGGCCGCAAACTCGTCCGCGGAGAGCCCCGTCTTGTAGTACCCCGTGGGCAGGTCGTAGTAGTGGACCGCGTCGAGGGACGGCAGCCCGAGGTTGCGACAGTACAGCAGCGCCTTGTCCAGCGCCCGTCCCGAGGACTCCGAGAAGTCCACGGCGCACAGCACATGCGTGATGGCCGGCGCCCTTCCTTCGGGCACGATCAGCACCGAGCACGGCGCCTTGCGGGTCAGCTGTTTCTCCAGCGAATCGTGGCCCGTCTGCTCCCGCTTCCGTCCCAGAATGACCAGGTCCACACCGTCGTCCCGGATCCGCGCGAGCAGCTCGGTCAGCTTGTCGCCCTGCAACACCGTGAACGTCCGCTCGGTCCCCTCGAAGCCCTGGAACTCGGCCTCCACCGAATCCACCAGTCGCTGCCGCATCATGTCGTCCACCGCGGGCGCCAGCTGGGGGTATTCCGTCAGGAAGCTGTCCGGCAGACTGGCCTTGGACACCACGTGGATGAAGGAGGCCCGGGCGCTCCTGGCCAGGCGGGTCAGGAGCCCGGCATACCGGATCACCGTGGGATCCACCTGCGAGAGGTTCAGGCAGACCAGCACGTTCTTGTAGCGGTACATGACGGTCCTCACGTCCAGATCGAGCGTGCAAACTCCGGATCGGGGAATGATACCCACGCGACACGCGGGGGCGATTCTCCGCCTTCACGGTCGCGCCCCCGGGGCGTACATTCGTCGCTCATGCCCGGCGCCGACCGTCTCGATCCCCGGCCCCCGTGACCGGCCCCGTCCTCCTCACGCTCGCGATCACGCTGGGCGCGCTCGGCCTGTTCCTGTGGAACCGGCTGCGCGCGGACGTCGTGGGGCTCCTCGTGATGGCGGCGTTGATGGTCACCGGCCTCGTGAGCCTGCACGAGGGCATCAGCGGCTTCGCCAACGAGGCCATGCTCACGGTCGCGGCCATGTTCATCCTGTCGGCCGGCCTGGCGCGCACCGGCGCCATTGATCTCCTGGGACGCCGAGTTGCCCGACTGGCGGGGAAAAGCGAGTTCCGGCTCCTGCTCGTGAGCCTGGTGCTCGTGATCCCGCTCAGCGCGTTCGTCAACAACACGCCGGTCGTGGCCGTGATGATCCCCGTGGTGCTGGGCGTGGCGCGCAAGACCGGCGCGCGCCCGTCCAAGCTGCTCATGCCCATCTCGTTCGCCAGCCAGATGGGCGGCACGCTCACCCTGATCGGTACGAGCACCAATCTCCTGGTGGCCGGCCTCGTGCTCGAGCTGGGGCTCGAGCGGATCCGCCTGTTCGACATCACGACGACGGGACTCGTCCTGATGGCGGTGGGCGTCGCGTACCTGCTCACCGCCGGCCGGTGGCTCACCCCGGTGCGCGAGCCGGCCCGGGACCTTGCCGCCGCCTACGAGTTGCGGGAGTATCTGACCGCACTCGAGGTCCAGGCGGACTCGCCGCTCGTGGGCCGTACCCTCGGCGAATCGCGGTTCGCCTCGGAGTATGGGCTGGAGGTGGTGGCGGTGGACCGGACGGGCAGCCGGCTCACGAACGTGGGCGGGCCCACGGTGATCCACGCCGCGGACGTCCTGCTCGTGCGCGGGAAGATCCCGGACATCGCCCGGATCGAGAACGTGGCCCACCTCACGATCGCTTCCCCCAAGGCATCCCTCGCGGGGCCCGAGCGGGGCGGGCCGGAGGGGGAGCGGCATCTCGCGGAGCTGATCGTGCCGCCGCGGTCGCCCGTGATCGGGCGGACGCTCCGTGAACTCGACTTCCGCTACCGCTACGGGCCACCCGTCATCGGCATTCTGCGGCACGGGACGGCGCTGCGCGAGCGTCTCCGGGACGTACGGCTGGCCTCCGGCGACCTGCTCCTGGTTCAGGGAACCAACGACGAGCTGCGGCGGATCCACGGCAGCCGGGACCTGGCACTGCTCGGCGCCGTGGACCTGCCGGCCACGCGGGGCCGGAAGCTCAAGCTGGCCGTGGCAATCGTCGCGGCCGTAGTCCTGCTCGCCGCCTTCAACGTCATGCCGATCATGGTCTCGGCCCTGCTGGGCGTGATCGCGATGTTCCTCACCGGTTGCGTGACCCCCGAAGAGGCGTACCAGGAAGTGGACTGGATGGTGCTCGTCCTGCTGGGCACGATGATCCCCCTCGGCATCGCCATGCAGAACACAGGAGCGGCGGAGCTGGTCGCCAGATACTTGGTCCGGCTCACGACCCCACTCGGCGCGGTGGGCACCCTGGCCGCGTTCTTCCTGTTCACGTCGCTCCTGACCGGGGTCATCAGCAACAACGCGGCGGCCGTGGTGCTCACACCAATCGCCATCGCCACGGGCCTGGCACTCGACGTCTCGCCGCTCCCGTTCGTGATCGCCGTGATGATCGCGGCGTCGAACAGCTTCCTGACGCCCATCGGCTACCAGACCAACACGTTCGTGTTCGGTCCGGGGGGCTACCGGTTCGGCGACTTCGTCCGCGTGGGCGGGCCGCTCAACCTCCTGATGGTTCTCATGGCGGCCCTGGTCATCCCGCGGTTCTTCCCCTTCTGAGGAAGCCGGGTCGGGTGGAACGCAGAGCCCGGACGGACTCGGCCGGGCACGCGGGCACCCGGCCGGGCCCCGGAAAGCGCACTGGACAATGGCCAAGACATATGTATATTGCAATACAACGATTAAACGAGCCGGTCCGTGCCAACGTACACCTATCACTGCCGTGACTGCGACCGCGCGTTCGAGCGCCGCATGTCCATGTCCGCCTACTCGACCGACGCCTCC
>Ga0214471_10002094_pt1 | contig 15714 bp, 8 predicted proteins | sample RVTome_5_FD_207665 | JGI IMG/M metagenome (GOLD analysis project Ga0214471, IMG submission 207665) | Soil microbial communities from uranium-contaminated site in the Upper Colorado River Basin, Wyoming, United States - RVT142D155 | ecosystem: Environmental > Terrestrial > Soil > Contaminated >... | reverse complement strand
GCTGCGGGCACCGGAGGGAGCGTAGCGACCGACCCGCTCCTCACTCTGCAGCCGGCACCGGACTGTCCGCAGCTGCAGGAAAGATCCAGCAGCCGAATCTGGTCCTCCGCAAGGTGTCGCAGGAACGAAACGACATCGCACTCTGCCGTGTCGACAAGCGGCGGGACCGGATGGCCCCGCCGCTTTGTTCTCGCGCAACGACTGTCCGATTACTGCACCTGCCTCGCAGACCGCTCCACCAGGCCAGCGAAGATCCCGTTGAACAGGAACTTGAACGTGCCGGCCGGCTGCGCACGGAAGAGGATCTCCGGCCCGAACATGTACAGCTTGCCGGATCCCACGTCCGCCTGCAGCATCGTCGTCCCGCCCTGCAGGTAGTTTTGTCCCCAGGCCCACCCGCTGCGCAGCGGGTTGGCCGTGTCGAACCAGGCCAGCGGCTTCACACCCTTCGCGGCCGCATCGGGATCGAGCCGGAAGACCGGGCTGTCGTCGAACATCACGTCCACCTGATTCGGCAGTCCCGCCGTGATGGGCAGGGTGTTGTCCACCGCGACCCGGAGCAACGACCCCGGCACGTAGAACTTCTCCCGCGGCAGGGGCACCTCCGCGCCGTTAGGCATCCGCTCCACCATGTAGTCGGCCACGGGAAGCCCCAGGTGCCCCGCCAGGTTGGTCGACGAACCGATGGCGATCACCGTGCCGCCTTCCTCCATGAACCGTCTGATCTGCGGAACGGTCTGCGCCGCGGTCACGCTGCCGATCTGATCCCGGTACTCGGCGGGAATGTTGGCCGCACCACCTCCCCGTCCACCGCCCCGGCCACCGCGCCCGGCACCGGCGTTTGCCGAGGGAATCGCACCGGTGACGAAGACGATGACGTCGAACTTCTGGCGCAGGTTGCCCGCGTCGAGTTCTGGCGGGAAGATGACCTGGAAGGGGAACTCGAACTGCTCCAGCAGCCAGCGGGTGTGGCCGGACGGCATGGACCCGCCGTACTGGTCCCACAAGCCGACGCGCTGGGCGCTGAGCTTCACCGCCCCGGCGCTGGCCGCATCACCCGTGGCGTCGAACGTCAGTCCCAGCTCGCGCGCCGCCTGCTCGGCCACCGGGCGCGCCTGGCCGGCCGCCTCGATATAGAACGAACCGGCGGGATACGCCCGGCCGTTTGCCGTCATCGGTTCCTTCAGCCAGTGCACCACTGCACCGGCATTGAGCGCCCGGTTGACCGCCACGAACGCATCGTTCTGGTCATGACTCAGCAGCAGGCCGCGGGTGCCGGTGCCGGCGATGGTGCCGGCGGTCGGCACCGCCATCCCCGTGATACGCGTGCAGGGACAATCGAATCCATCCAGGATTCGGTCGAACTGGACGCCCATCTGGTATGCCAGCGTCCATCCCGCGTTGTCATACGGCGGCCGGGGCGGGCCGCCCGGATACGCGAAGTCGTCCGGGTGGTCCTGCGGCTCGAACATGTCGAGCACGTGCGGCCGGAACGCCTGCGCGGCCTTCACCACGTATGAACCCGCGGGATACGACTTGCCCGCGACGGTGAACGCCGCGGTCGAACGCTCCACCTGGACGTTCGCCTTGCGCAGCGCGTTCACGAACTTGGTTGCGGTCAGGAAATCGGGCTGGTTGCCCGGCAGGATGTAGCCCCGCGGGTTGCGGTCGGCGGGATTCCGGAGGACTTCCGTGAACGCCTGCGTGGCCTCGGCACCGCTTGCGCCACCGCGTCCACCACCCCCGCCTGCACGTCCACCGGCGGCACCCTGGCGCGCCGCCGAAAGCCGCGCGTCCAGCACGGCGACCTCACGCGGCGTGTTGGTCCACGTGTCCGTGTTGCCCCGCTCGATCGCGTTCTTCCCCATTTTGTAGGTGTTGAATAACATGTCCTCGCGACGTCGCGACGCGATGTCGAACAGCGCGTAGTTCGCCGTCACCGAGTAGTCGATCGACTGCCGGAAGTGCCAGCGCTGCGGCGTGATTGGCGCCGGAAGGTCGCCCCGCGGCAGCTGGTTGCGAACCACCAGCGGAATCTCGATCGGCGTGGGGTTGCCGATGGTCTCCGTGAGGATGCCGATCATGTTGTGGAAGTAGGCCGTGGTTCGCAGGCCGCCGTTCCACCATGTCGAGTAACTGGCACCGGAGCGCATCGTCACGCCCGGTTTGCCCTCGCGGATGAACCGCTCGTGCATCGCCGCGGAGACCAGGTCCAGTCCCACGACCACCAGTGGATCGAAGTGGTAGTTGAACGGATCGCGAAACGGCGGGGCGAACATCACCGTGCCGGCGGGTCCGGTCTGGTGATGGTTGTAGATGATCTGCGGGAACCACTCGTGGTACTGGATCCGCGCGACGTTGATCGACTCGTTCTGGTTCAGGATGTAGAAATCGCGGTTGTTGTCGTGCCCGATGTACTTCTGGTACAGCCGTGGAATACCGCCTGACGAGCGCTCCTGCGGATTCGGGTTCCGCATGTACCAGCTCGAGACCAGTTCCATGCCGTCGGGATTGGCGTGCACGGCGAGGATGATGTTGTCACGCAGGATCCGCTGCGTCTCCTCATCGTTGCGCGACACGAGTTGATACGTGGTCTCGATGAGCTGGTGCGCGCCCAGGACCTCCGTGGCGTGCAGCCCTCCGTCGAACCAGACGATGGCCTTCCCCTCCCGCGCCAGTGCCCGCGCCTGCTGGTCGGTGAGACCCTCCGCCAGGGCAAGCCGTCCGGCGATTTCCTTGTAGCGCGCCAGGCGCGCGTGGTTCTCCGGCGCGGTGATGATCGCCATCAGCTGCGGGCGACCCTCCGCGGTCTTGCCGATCTCCTCCACCCGCATGCGGTTCGACTCGGCGTCGATCTTCTTCCAGTACGCCTCGAACTGCGTGTAAGTGGCCAGCTGATAATCGTCGCCAATGTTGAAGCCGAAGAAGTCCTTCGGCGACGTGATGCGTCCCTGCGCAACCAGCGGCGCGGCGACGAGGACGAAAAGAAGGGCGGCGGCGAACTGCGACGAGCGCTGCAGACGTGACATGACGTCCAACCTCTGCTGTTGACGGTGACGCCGACTAAGCTACCTGCGCGTCACGGGCTACGCATCAGCCGGCAGGGACGCTGCGGTGGCGGAAGAACACCTGCGATCTCTTTCATTCACCTCTGCCTCTGCCCTCTCCCCTTTGCCATCGCCTTATTGTAGGGGATGCCCTTCCTGACGCATGCCACCGCCTTTACCCCCGGCTCCATCGGCAATCTCGGGCCGGGACTCGACGTGCTGGGGTGCGCGGTCGAAGGGGCGGGCGACGCAGTCACCGCGGAATGGTGCCAGCGGCCCGGGATCAGCATCGCCGACTCGGGACACCCCGACCTCCCGACGGACGTGACCCAGCACGCTGCCGGCATCGCCGCCCTGGCGATCGTCCGCCGCGCGACGACGTTGGGTGCCACCACCCCAGCCGACGGTATCACACTGAGCGTACGGAAGGGCCTTCCCCTCGCGGCAGGACAGGGTGGCAGCGCCGCATCCGCCGTCGCCGGTGCGGCGGCCGTGAACGCACTCATTGGCAGCCCGCTCAAGCGCAACGATCTGCTGGCGGCGGCCCTGGCGGCGGAAGAGAGCATTGCCGGCCGCCACCTGGACAACATCGCACCGGCGCTGATGGGTGGGATCGTGCTGGTCAGGTCCCTGGACCCGATCGACGTGGTGCAACTGCCCGTTCCCGATGGACTCCGCATCGTGCTGGCGCACCCATCCCAGTCGCTCCGGACGTCGGACGCACGGGCGGTCCTGCCGGATCGGGTGGCACGCGACGTGGCTATGCATCAGGCGGCGCAGGTTGGAGCAATCGTCGCGGCCTGCTTCACCAGCGACCTCGACCTGCTTGGCCGGTCCATTGACGACCGGATCGCCGAACCGGTGCGCGCGGGCCTGCTGCCTGGTTTCGCAGCGGCCCGGACCGCCGCGCTCGACGCGGGTGCGCTGGGTGTCTCCATTTCGGGGGCCGGGCCGACCATCTTCGCGCTCTGCGGCGAGGACCAGTCGGCCGCGGCCGTGGCCACCGCAGTCTGTGCCGCCTATGAGCGCTCGGGACTCGCCTGCGTGGCCCGGGTCACACGCCCCGACCTGACCGGCACGCGAGTCGACGCATCCTCCTCGCATCGTTCGACATGACGGTTCCGATGCCGACCCTTCCCGCGCGCTGGCAGCAGTGCGCGACGTGCGGGATGCGACTGGGCGAACTCGATCCCAGCACCTCCTGCCCAGCGTGCGGAGGCATGCTCGACGTGAAGTTCCACCTGCCGGACAGCGGGACAGACCTGAGGCGACAGTTCGACGCCCGCCAGGGGCGCATCGGCTCGCCGTACCGCACGTCCGGCGTCTGGCGGTATGCCGAGCTGATCTTCGACACCGATCCCAGACGAGTCGTCTCCTTCCCGGAAGGCAACACCCCGCTGATGGTGAGTGAGCAGACGGCAGACTGGGCGGAATGCACGGGACTGCTGCTCAAGCACGAAGGCATGAACCCGACGGGGTCATTCAAGGATCGCGGGATGACCGTCGGCGTCACCCAGGCCCGACGCATTGGTGCCAGCGCGGTCGCCTGTGCATCCACCGGGAACACGTCCGCTTCGCTGGCGGCGTACGCCGCGCTGGCCGGCCTGCCGGCGCTCGTGCTGGTGCCATCTGGCGGCATCGCGATCGGCAAGCTCACCCAGACCCTGGCCTATGGCGCTCGTACGCTGGCGGTGCGTGCCGACTTCGATGCCTGTCTCGTACTGGCGCGCCAGGTCGCCGACCAACTCGGGGTGTACTTGCTGAACTCAGTGAATCCGTACCGGGTTGAGGGTCAGAAGTCGATCGTGTTCGAGCTGCTGCAGCAGCTGGAATGGCAGTCGCCCGACTGGATCGCACTACCGGCGGGCAATCTCGGGAACACGGCGGCGTTCGGGAAAGCGATCGACGAGGCGCTGTCGTGTGGACTGATCGACACGGCGCCCCGGCTTCTCGCGGTGCAGGCCATGGGCGCGTCCCCTTTTCAGCGGAGCTACCGCACGGGATTCGCCGAGCGCCACTCGATGACCGCGGAGACCATCGCGAGCGCCATCCGGATCGGGAATCCCGCGTCCTGGGAGCGTGCCGCGAGGGCGATTCGCGTGACCAACGGCGTCGTGGTCGCAGTGGATGACGAGGCGATTCTCGACGCGCAGGCTGTGATCGGAGCCGCGGGAGTCGGCTGTGAGCCGGCGAGCGCCGCATCAGTGGCCGGCGTGCGTCAGGCGGTGCGCGAAGGCCTGGTCAGGCGCGATGATCGCGTGGTCGCGGTGCTCACCGGTCACGTGCTCAAGGACCCCGGCATCCTGTTGTGGTACCACCAGGACGCCGAGCCGCCGCCACCACGCCGCAATGCGCCGATCGAGATCGAGGCGTCGGTGAGGCAGGTAGAGCGTCACCTACGGCTGGCACGGTCCACCCCCTGAAAACTCGGCGACCGGTGAGCGTTGCCCTGCGCCACCAGTCATCCACGGCGTGAGTCACCGGCCCGCGAGCCCCCCGAGCGGCGCACCACCCTGAACAATCCAGCCGGTTTTGTTTTATCTTGGAGCGCCCAGCTCAACGAGGGCGTCGCTGTCAGAGGCATTCGGGAGTCCCCCTCGAGTCCCCGCACTTACCACAGAGGTGCCCATGAAAAAGACTTCGCTCCTGGCCGCATCCCTGCTCGCGACGCTTGCCCTGCCCGCCTCGGGGCAGCGTCCGGGAGCACTGGAGGCTGGCCTGTTCGGGCAGTTCACGAAGCTCGACGAGGAGTTGGCCCTGGATGACGCGATCAGCATCGGCGCGCGTCTGGGGTTTTTCGTTTTACCCAACCTCGCTCTCGAACTCGACGGACATATCGGGAAGACGGATTGGGCCTCCCCCGCTGGAACGCGGTCGATCACGTATTCCCCGTACGCGCTCAGGGTGGTCCTTGGAATCCCGGTTGGTGATCGCGTCCGACTCCTCCTGGGTGCCGGATACCAGCAGAATGTCTACCGCGATCGGATCCTCGTTCTCCCCTCCGCCGTGGCCGGGAACGAGTTCGAGGATGCCGTCACGGCGCTGCTCGGGCTGAAGGTTTGCCTGAACGAGAAGTGGAGCCTGCGCGGGGATGTTCCCATCGACCACAACCCGTCGCCGAACTTCAACGGCAGTCCGGTCACGCTGGATGGCAAATCGACGAACATAGGTCTCCGGGTCGGCGTCAGCCGCATGCTCCGCGGTCAGTGCTACCAGGCTGCACCGCCGCCGCCGCCGCCGCCCGCTCCCGCTCCCACTCCGGCTCCGCCACCACCCACTCCCGCTCCTGTGCCGGCACCGGCGCCCAATCGACCACCGGTCGCCACGATCACTTCGCCAGCCAATGGCGCGTCGATCGCCGGGCCGGCGAGCTTCGCCGGCTCGTGCCAGGATCCCGAGCAGGGAGACGTGATCTCCACCGGGCGCTGGCGCAGCAGCCGTGACGGCGACATCGGCAGCGGAGGCTCGTTCAGCCGGACGCTGACACCGGGTTCGCACACGATCACGCTGACGTGCACCGACACTCCCGGTTTGACGGGAACGGCGAGCATCACCGTGACGTCGCAGGAACTGCTGATGCGGCTGAACTGGGTGTACTTCGACTTTGACCGCGCCACACTGACCCAGGCGGGGCGCGACTCGCTGGATCGGGTGATCACCACCCTGCAGCAGCGCGGGGAACTCCGCGTTGCGGTGGAGGGCCACACCGATCCGTACGGCACGGACAGCTATAACCAGGCGTTGTCGGATCGGCGGGCGCAGACGGTGGTGGGATATCTCGCCAACGGCGGCGTCGCACCCTCGCGCATGGTGCTGCGGGGATTCGGCGAACAGTGCCTGGTGCTGGACGACAACCACGAGACGCCAGCGCGCTCCAGGGCCGAGCATCGCGTCAATCGCCGGGTGGAGATCTGGTCGGTAGGCGACGGCGTGTCGACCGGGTGCCGCCCCAGACAGTAGGAACGTGTAACGGGTGGGGGGTCACGCTTCTGGCGGGCCTCCCACCCCAGCCGTCGCGCACCAGGGGGAGGGGTGACCCGGTCGACTCAGGTTTCGACCTGGTACGCCTCTTCCTTTCCGTTTCGCGCGAGTTTCCCGAGCAGCACGATGGTCCCCGCCGCGAGCAGCAGCTCGGCGATCCCCACCGCGGCGAAGATCTGCTCGTAGGCGGGACGGCCATCCCGTCCGGTAACGGCGACCATGACGCCGCCCACGATCGGGCCGATGAGGAAGCCGAACGAACCTGCCAGCTGAAAGACGCCGAACAGCCCTTCACCGTGCCCCCGCTTCACGAGTTCACTCACCAGGAGCAGGCTGGGTGCAAAAATGAAGGCGCTTGCGATGCCCGAGAGCACCATCGCCACTGGCAGGAGCGAGATGGGCGTCACCCCGTACGCGCCGTAGACGAGTCCGAACGAGATGTTGCCGCCGACAAGGAGCGGAAACCAGCCCACGCGCTCAGCCAGCCGGCCCACGGGATAGCACAGCGCCGCGAACGGGACCATGAAGAGCGCCACGAGATTGCCGCGCGCACCGGGATCGAGCTGGTGCACGCGCGCCAGGAACAGCGTGAACGTGGACACGAAGATTCCTATGCTGAAACGGTCCATGAAGGCATAGCCTAACGGGGGCCACGTCTCCGGCTCACGCCACCGCCAGCGGTACCGCGAGCCGGGCGTGGGCCGCCCCAGTGACGGATCAGAGTCCGGCAAGGCCGCGCAGAGGAGCGCCGCCGCCGCGAAGATTGCCGCTCCGACATCGTAGACCAGCGCCGGAGACCGCTGCACCAGCCAGCCGCCCAGCGGCGAGCCCACGGTGATTCCCAGCATCAGCGCCGAGGCCAGCGCGCCCAGCGAAGCGCCGCGCCGCGCGCCCGCGACCCGGTTCGCCGCGACCATCAGCAGGGTCACGGCCGGAAGGTGGACTGCGCCGTCCAGCGCGCGGAACGCGAACAGGCCGGCGATGGATTCCGCTCGCCCCATCCCCAGGAAGGCGGTGGCGTCTATCAGGAACATCGCAGCCAGCCAGGGGCGCAGGTGATGCACCCGGGGCAACCGGCGCATCAGGAGCGGCACGGCGACCATGCCGGCCAGCATGTTGATCGTCATGAAGGCGTGCGCTTCCGTCTCCGTTCCGCCCTGCCCTTCCATGATGAGCTCGTTGAGTCCGGGCACCAGCAGCGTGACCGGTACGAGCGCCAGGAACATCGCGAGCGAAAGAACGAGACGAGGGGGCATGGCGAACACAACAATCACCGGCTGAGGCTGAATTGGGAATGCCACACGGCACACGAGTAAAGGGTGATAGTCCGCACGGGAGATCCGCTGGTTGGGAGGTGATCTTTCTGATGAGGACCGTCGCGTCGGGTCGGGAGGGGCGGTGACACCGAGCGGGACCGGCGGCGACGGCACCATCCACGAACATCCTTGATGAGGGCTGCCCATATGCATATCAGGCAACTGAAACTACTGGCGACCGGCGTTGCGGCGGTTGCCCTGCTCGGCGCATGTAGCGACCCGGCCGAACCGTCGCTCGAGTCCGGCCAGGGCAGGCTTACCCTGCACCTGACGGACGCTCCTTTCCCTCTCGACTCCGCCGAATCCATCGACGTCTTCGTTGTCCGCGTCGAGGCGCGCCTGGCAACGACCACCGAGGACGAAGCGGCGCTGGCCGTCGAAGAAGCCAGTGCCGAGAGCAACGGCTGGGTCACCATCGCGACGCCCAATGCGTCCTTCAATCTCCTGGATCTCCAGGGCGGCGTTTCGATCGAGCTCGGCGGTGCCCTCATTGACGAGGGTGCCTATCAGAGTCTGCGTCTGGTCCTGGACACGGAGCAGTCCGGCGTCACGCTCAAGGGTGGGCTCGTTCTGAACGGCTCGTCCTCGCCGTCGATCCTGTTCCCGTCGGCGGGTCAGAGCGGACTCAAGGTCACGCTCGATCAGCCGATTCAGATCGTGGCCGGGGAAGAAACCGAGGTCCTGATCGACTTCGACGCCGGCGAGAGCTTCGTCCTGCGGGGAAATACGATCCTGCAGAACGGGCTGCTCTTCAAGCCGGTGATCAGTGCGTCACTGATTGCCGAGTCGGAGGGGTAAGTCCGGCTGACCGACCGTTCATGAACCGAAGAAGCGCCCGGGGAGACCCGGGCGCTTCTTCCCTGAGGTCCTGGTGAGCGGCGGCCGGCGGGTCGCATCATTCCCGTCCCGCCGCAGGACGGCTGGCTCTTCCGGGCTCGGCGACACCGGTGCGCTGACCTAAGTTTCCCGGGTCTCACAGCCCGAGGTCGACATGCACCGTCAGTCCCTGCTCACTGCCCTGGCCCTCAGCACCGGTCTGCTGGCGGCAGGCGCCCCCGCCGGCGCGCAGGATGAGCGGATTCCACTGGACTCCGCCGTGAAGACGGGCACGCTCCCCAACGGGCTACGCTACTACGTTCGACGGAACGCCCGACCCGAGAACCGGCTGGAGCTCCGCCTGGTGATCAACGCGGGGTCGGTGCTGGAGGACGACGACCAGAAAGGACTGGCGCACTTCGCGGAGCACATGCTCTTCAACGGTACGCGCCGCTTCGCGAAGAACGACATCGTCTCGTATCTCGAGTCCATAGGCGTCCGGTTCGGCGCCGACCTGAATGCGTATACCGGATTCGACGAGACCGTCTACATCCTCCCGGTTCCGACCGACAAGCCCGGCCTGGTGGAACGGAGCTTCGACGTGCTGGAGGACTGGGCCGGCGGCGCACTCTTCGACTCCACGGAAGTGGTGAAAGAGCGCGGCGTGGTGCTCGAGGAATGGCGATCCGGACTTGGCGCCGGTGCGCGCATCCGGGACCAGCAGTTCCCCGTGCTTTTCCACGGGTCGCGTTACGCGGTGCGACTCCCCATCGGCGACACGGCCATAATCGCCCACGCCAATCCGGCGCCGCTCAAGCGGTTCTACCGCGACTGGTATCGGCCCGATCTCATGGCCGTGATCGCGGTCGGCGATTATGACCCGGCCCGGGTCGAAGCACTGATTCGTGAGCGATTCGGCAAGTTGACCAGCCCAGCGTCGCCCCCACCGCGCGCGATGGTGACCGTTCCCGGTCACGACTCGACGCTGGTGACGATCGTGACGGACGCGGAGGAGCAGGTCTCGTCGATTCAGCTGATCTACAAGCATCCGCCCGCCCCGCTGGTGTTACTGGCCGACTACCGCACGCTGCTCGCGCGCCGGTTGTACAACCAGATGCTGAACGCGCGCTTTACCGAGATCACGCGGCGTCCCGACGCGCCGTTCGCGTTCGCCAGTTCGTCGTACGGTGCTTTCGTTCGCGGCACCGACGTGTACTTCCTGTCGGCGACTGTCAAGGACGGAGGCATCCAGACCGGACTCGAAGCCCTGCTGCGCGAAGCGCGCCGCGTGGACCAGCACGGGTTCCTTGCCGCGGAACTGGCGCGTGCCAAAGCGTCCCTGCTCCGGTCCCTGGAGAGCGCCTACACGGAGCGCGAGAAATCGGAGTCAGGCGGTTATGCAGCCGAGTACATCAATCATTTCCTGACGGCGGAGCCGACGCCGGGCATCGCCTGGGAGTTTGATGCCGCCAAACGGATCCTCCCGGCGGTGACCCTGGAGGACGTGAATGCGCTGGGTCGAGCGTGGATCACCGAGAAGAACCGCGTGGTCGCCGTGTCGGCACCGACAGGTCCACAGGCCGCCGTTCCGGAGGCCTCGGCCCTGCTGGCCGTCTTCCGCCGTGTGGACGGCGAGCAGGTGGCGGCCTGGACCGAAGCCGTCTCGGAGGCTCCCCTGGTGGCCTCTCCGCCAGCCGGAGGGCGGATTGTGCAGGAGAGTCACGACGACAGCCTGAATCTCACAGACTGGCGCCTTTCCAACGGCATCCGGGTGCTCGTGAAGCCGACCGACTTCAAGGCGGACGAGGTTTTGATCCGAGGCTGGAGTCCTGGCGGGACCAGCGTCGTGGCGGACTCCGATTACGTGGATGCGTCGCTGGCTCCGCTGGCGGTCCAGTACGGCGGGGTGGCCGATTTCGACGCCATCGAGCTGCGGAAGAAGCTCGCGGGCAAGCGCGCCTCCGTCAACGCGACCATCGGTGGGCTGAACGAGAGCATCAGTGCCGGCGGCTCGCCGAAGGACCTGGAGACGATAATGCAACTCATTTACCTGAACGTGACCGCCCCGCGGCGCGATGAGGCGGCGTTCAACGCGCTGCGGGCTCAGTTCGGGCCCTTCCTCGCCAACCGGGCCAACGTGCCTGACGAGGTGTTCCAGGACACCGTGATCCTGACGATGCAGCAGAATCACCCGCGTGCCCAGCCACTCACCGTCGATGTCCTGCGCGCGGCACGGTTCGACCGCGCGTTCCGCATCTTCCAGGAACGATTTGCCGACGCGTCCGACTTCACGTTCGTCATCGTCGGTGCGGTCAACGTAGACTCGCTCAGGCCGCTGGTTACCCAGTGGCTCGGTGCCCTGCCATCCACAGGACGGAAGGAGACCTGGCGCGACGTGGGCCTGAAGTCTCCGACAGGGATCATCGAGAAGACTGTACGGCGGGGCGTCGAACCCAAGGCGCGGACGCTGGCGTTCTTCACCGGAGACGCCACGTTCGATCCGGCGGCGCGCTACGCCATGCGGTCCCTCGGGGACCTGCTCGAGATGAAACTGCTCGAGAATCTGCGCGAGGCACTGGGCGGCACGTATTCGGTTTCAGCCCGCGGCGCCCTCTCGAAGCACCCGACGCCGGAGTACCAGTTCACGGTGGAATTCGGCTCCGCGCCGGACAAGGCCGATACACTCTGGAACGTGGTGCTCGCCGTGATCGACACGGTCAAACGCCAGGGTGCCACCGCCGAGGAGCTGCAGAAGGTCCGCGAGCAGCAACTGCGTGCCCAGGAGGTGTCGCTGAAGGAAAACTCGTACTGGTTCAACAACATCGCGGCGCGCATCGAGAACGGAGAGGATCCCCGCGGACTGGCCAGCTACACGACAGATTTCATCGAGAAGCTCACCAGTGAGCAGATCCGGGACGCGGCGCGGCGCTACCTGGACACGTCCCGGTTCGCGAGGTTCGTGCTCCTGCCGGAGAGCAAGGTGCCGTGAAGATCAGCGATCGCTGATCGCTGATCGCTGCCCCTGTAGGGGTTCCCCCGGCATCGTCCGGCAACCGCCTGACGGGCCGGGTCCAGACGCCCATCAACACTGACAGACATCGGGCCCCCTCCCCCAAGGGGGCCTTGTTCGATGCGGTCCGTGTACCTGCGCCAGGTCCCCGGGCAAAACTATGCAAAGGCTTTCTGACTCAGTAGACCAGCGCTCTGAGCTCGACCGCCTCATTTCGACCAGAGCAGCACGACTCCACACCGGCCGTTTAGTGACTGATACTCCGGAGGAGCCTTCCCAGGAGTCGTGTAGATTTCGATCGCTGCGATCATGCTGGGCACGGCGACTTCGTCGACGAGAGTTGGCCTGTTCTCAGCGGCGAAGTTGCTGATGTCGCGCAGGCGCTGGCCGTCGAGATAGACGGTCATCCAGCATCCGCCGGGACCTTGCGGAGCCCAGCAGTCCAGATTGATGTAGCCCCCGCATTGCTTCGCCAGCCGGTCTCCCGGTTGGGGCTTGACCCGGGTTGATCTGATTCCCGTGCGCCCATCGAACAATTGCGTGACCCTGGTCGGCTTGCGCTGATCGATTTCCTCCGCCGTGATGAACTGCCCCGCGTTGGTGCCATTCTGGCGATCCTGCAGCCGCCGGTAGAATCCATGCAACTCAAGGGAACGCACCGTCTTCTGCGCGAAAACCACAGTGCGTGAAAGACGCACCGCCAGGGCGCCAAGCACTGCGACGATCGTGGTGTCCCCACCCGCGATGTAATCGACGTCGGTGGACTGATAGCCGATGCGGCGGACATGGAAGACGCCTGCCCCGGACGGGGCCGGGAGGCGGAAGTGGCCTGAATCGTCCGCGACAATCTGGTTGCCCCGATGAAGCACGTTGGCCCACGGTACTGGAGCGCCGGCGGAATCCACGACCCTCACGAGGATGGTTCGTTGCGCCGCGGCATCGACGGACAGTGTGCCGAGCATCAGAAACGCCAGACTGACAGTACGCGATGTGGACGACATCTCCCTGCCGACCAGTCCAAGGGGAAGCCGAAAACGGTCCTGGTTCGTTCGCCGCAACGGGTGCTTGTCGAGTACTTGACGAAGTCAATCGGGAAGTCAATCGGCAAGTCTGCAGAGGCGGTGTCGGGCGAATGGCATTCGTATGTCGGGTGTTCCACCGTTGTCGAGCAAACCCACGTTGACTGTCAGCGGGGCATCCAGGACGGGCATCCAGCGCCCCCCATGGCCCGAACCTGGCTGCAATTCCACGATGCCAGGAGCCCACCTGGTGCGTAGGGTTTTTCCCTGCGATGGCCGGGTTCTCCCCGACAGGCCGGAGAGCCGCGCTTTCGGACAATGCGCTTCATCCCGGGCCCTCTCGCCGCAGGGGCCTTTTTCAGTTGCAGTGATGTCCGAAACCGCCGTCCGGTTCTCCTTTCCCCAGATCCCGAACCGGTCACCGAGAATCCCATGGCCGAATCCGTGAGGCCCGTTGCCAGCATCCCGCCGGAACGAGACGTGACCCAACGACCGGGCGTGCCGCGGCTCGATTCGTTCAGCTACGACGACGTCGTTGTCCGCAAGTTCCTCTGGGCCACCATCATCTGGGGCATCGTCGGGTTCTGCATGGGCCTGATAGTGGCGATCCAGATGGCCTGGCCGGCCTTCAACCTGGCACCGTGGTTCTCCTTCGGCCGTCTCCGGCCGCTGCACACCAACGCGGTGATCTTTGCCTTCGCCGGCAACGCGATCTTCACGGGCCTCTACTACTCGACCCAGCGGCTGCTCAAAGCGCGGATGTTCTCCGATACGCTGAGCAAGGTGCATTTCTGGGGCTGGCAGGCCATCATCGTCTCCGCCGCGCTCACCCTCCCCTTCGGCTTCACACAGGCCAAGGAGTACGCCGAGCTCGAATGGCCGATCGACATCGCCATTGCGGTGGTCTGGGTGATCTTCGCGGTCAACGTGATCGGCACGCTGGTCAAGCGCCGCGAACGCCACATCTACGTGGCGATCTGGTTCTACATCGCCAGCATCGTGACGGTCGCCATTCTGCACATCTTCAACAACCTGTCAATCCCCGCCGGACCGCTGAAGAGCTATTCGATCTATGCCGGGGTGCAGGACGCGTTCATGCAGTGGTGGTACGGTCACAACGCCGTGGCCTTCTTCCTGACGACGCCATTCCTGGGCCTGATGTACTACTTCATGCCCAAGGCGGCCGGCGGCCCGGTGTTCAGTTACCGACTGTCCATCGTGCATTTCTGGACGTTGATCTTCATGTACATCTGGGCCGGGCCGCATCACCTGCATTACACCGCCCTGCCCGAGTGGGCGTCCACGCTCGGCATGCTCTTCTCGGTGATGCTCTGGGCGCCCTCGTGGGGCGGCATGATCAACGGCCTGCTGACGCTGCGTGGAGCCTGGCACAAGGTCGTGGACGACCCCGTGCTGAAGTTCATGGTCGTGGCGATCACCGGGTACGGCATGGCCACGTTCGAGGGGCCCATGCTCTCGGTGAAGAGCGTCAATGCGCTGGCGCACTACACCGACTGGATCATCGCGCACGTGCATTCCGGCGCCCTGAGCTGGAACGGCTTCCTCACGTTCGGCATGATCTACTGGCTGGCGCCGCGCCTCTTCCAGACGCCGCTCTTCTCGAGGAAACTCGCCGAGGCGCATTTCTGGATCGCCTCGTTCGGCATCATCCTGTATGTGGTAGCGATCTACAGCGCCGGCGTCACGCAGGGGCTGATGTGGCGCGCGTTCGACGAGACCGGTCGACTGGCCTACCCGGACTTCGTGGAAACAGTCGCACGCCTGATCCCGATGTACTGGGTGCGCGTCGCGGGAGGTTCGCTGTACATCGTGGGCGCCGTGCTGTTCGCGTACAACATCTTCCGCACCTGGCGGGCACGGCCCGCGACGTACGACGTGCCGGTCGTTCAGGCCCCGCCCCTTCCCGGGGCCGCGGCGCCTGCACCCGCTCCGACACCGGTTCCGGCCGGCGCCTTCGCCCGCTTCGTGTCGCTGGGCTGGCACCGGAAGTGGGAGGGTCTGCCGATCACGTTCACGGTGCTGACCACGCTGGCGGTGGTCATAGCGTCGTTGTTCGAGATCATCCCCACCTTCCTGATCAAGTCAAACGTACCGACGATCGCGTCGGTGAAGCCGCTGACGCCGCTCGAGCTGGCGGGACGCGATCTCTACATCCGTGAGGGGTGTTTCAACTGCCATTCCCAGATGATCCGGCCGTTCCGGTACGAAACCGAGCGATACGGCGACTACTCGAAACCCGGCGAGTCGGTCTACGAGCACCCGTTCCTCTGGGGTTCACGCCGGATCGGCCCCGATCTGGCGCGGGAGGGGGGCAAGTACCCGGACCTCTGGCACGTGCGACATTTCCAGGACCCACGGGCGATCTCGCCACGGTCCGTGATGCCCGCATACCCGCACCTCGCGACGAGCGACCTGGATTTCGGCGTTATCCAGTCGCGGGTGGACGCGATGGCCATGCTGGGTGTGCCGTATGGCGACGCCATCACCGACGCGGCGGCGCTCGC
>Ga0214471_10002093_pt1 | contig 15717 bp, 18 predicted proteins | sample RVTome_5_FD_207665 | JGI IMG/M metagenome (GOLD analysis project Ga0214471, IMG submission 207665) | Soil microbial communities from uranium-contaminated site in the Upper Colorado River Basin, Wyoming, United States - RVT142D155 | ecosystem: Environmental > Terrestrial > Soil > Contaminated >... | reverse complement strand
CCGGCGGAGATGAAAGTGCTCTCCCACGAGGCGGACAGCCTGACCGGGAAGCGCGCCGAGGAGATCCTGCGACTCAAGCGGCGCTACGCGGACCTGTTGCAGGGTCTCGTCGTGGCCGTAGATGGCGACCACGCGAGCGTCGCCGCGTACGCCCTGTTCGGCATGATGAACTGGACGTACACCTGGTACCGGCCGGACGGGAAGCTCTCCCCGGATGCGCTGGCCCAGGCGTTCGCGGAGCTGTTTCTGAACGGCGTGCGCAGCCCCGCCCGCCCGGACCCCAGCCGGCGCCCCATGGGAGGACGCGCGTGACCGAACCGACGACCTACGCCCCGGCCGAGCAGCAGCTGATAGACCGCATCGCGGGCGGCTTCATGGTCGAGTCCGAGGAGGACATGACGCCGGGCTACAAGAAGGCGCTCATCACGCAGCTCATGGTCCAGGGCGACACCGAGCTGATGAGCGCGCCCGCCTACTATCTGGCGTCGCGCGACGCGCCCAACATCAACAGCCGGATCGCGGTCACCGCCATCGTGCACGACGAGCTGGGCCACGCGAACATCGCCTACCGGATCCTCGAGGACCTGGGGGTGGACAAGGAGTGGTTGATCTACGGTCGCCAGCCGCACGAGTTCAAGCACCCGTACGGCTTCGATCAGGCGCTCGACAACTGGGCGGAGATGGTCGTGGCCAACGGGTTCTTCGACCGGGCGGGGATCACGCTCCTGGCCGACGTGCACCAGCACACGAGCTACGGCCCGCTCAAGCGGGCCCTCGTCAAGGTGGACCGCGAGGAGGTCCTGCATCTCCGGCACGGCGAGTCCTGGATGAAGCGGCTGGCCAAGGCCGGCGGCGAGGTCCGGGAGGCGCTCCAGCGGACGGTGGACTGGATGTTCCCGATGACGCTCGAGTGGTTCGGATTGCCGGATCACCTGAAGCGCCACAGCGGCCAGCTGGTCTACCGGCTCAAGGGCAAGACCAACGACCAGCTGCGGCAGACCTGGATGGAGGCCACCGTCCCCCTCTGCGAAGGAATCGGCATCCAGGTGCCGGCCCACTGGGACGAGGAGCGCAACGAATACGTCGTGGACTATCCGTTCCCCTGCCAGTACGACCCCGCGGCCAAGCGCTGGCTGTTCGGCGAGCCGCTCACGTGGGACCAGGTGTTCGACCGGTGGAAGGCCCGCGGGCCCATGAACGAGCGGTATGTCGAGATGCTCCAGGGAGCCTACCGTGGCTGGCTCACCAACTGAGGCCGAGGTCTGGCAGGCGCTCCGCCAGGTGATCGATCCGGAGTACCCGCTCTCGATCGTGGACCTGGGGATGGTGTGCGGCGTGCGCGTGGACGGCGGGGCTGTGGCCGTGGACATGACGTTCACGTCCATCGGCTGTCCGGCCATTGACATGCTCGTTCACGACGTGCATGAGGCCGTGACCGCCGTGCCCGCCGTGACCGCCGTTGCCGTCGCTGTCGTCTGGGACCCGCCCTGGACCAGGGACTGCATCAGCGACCGCGGCCGCCGGGTGCTGGCCATGTATGGAGTCGTGTCGTGAGGGAGCGCCGATGAGCGGACTGCCGGTCTACGAGGTGTTCGCGCGCAGCAAGCACGACGAGCCGTTGAAGCACGTGGGGAGCGTGAACGCCGCGGACGATGACCTGGCCAGGGCCTACGCTTGGACCCTCTACGACGAGGAGAGTTGGGTAGAAATGTGTGTCGTGCCGCGTCACGCCATCGTGCCCATCACACCGCATGGAAAGCTCCCGGTGTGGGGGAACTGAAACTGATGAGAGAATTCGACTCCCTCGAGGGGATGCCGGCGGCCGCGACCGAGGGGCTGCACTGCCTGCTGTGGGCCCTGGCGGATACCAAGCTCCTGCTGGGCTACCACTACGGCGAGTGGACGTTCGGGACGCCCGCCCTCGAAGCGGCGGTCGCGAGCTGCTCGCTCTCGCAGTCGGAGCTGGGGCACGTGCGGCTGTTCCACGCGCTGCTGCGCAAGCACTGGGGTGAGGACCCCGAGGCGGCCATCGAGGCCCGCGAGTCCACGGCGTTTGCCAATGTCGCGTACCTCGACCAGGCGGTGCGCGACTGGCCGGGGTGCGTGGCCCTGAACGCCGTGGTGGACCTCGCGGCCACGCGGGTGCTGGCCGCCCTCCAGGGCTCGTCGTTCAAGCCGCTCCGCATGAGCGTGGACAAGATGCTGGACGAGGAGCGGCACCACGCGCATCACGGGCGGGGCTGGTTCCGCACGGTGGGCCGCGGAGGCGGCGACGCCGCGGCGCAACTGCGCCGCGCCACCGAGCGCGCCCTGTCCACGGCCGCCGTCTGGCTGGGCCCGCCGGACGACGCCGGCGACCGGGCGCTGGTCACGCAGGGCATCAAGGCCGCCTCCAACGCCGATCTCTTCATGGCGCTGGCCGGCGACGTGGCCGACCTGGTCGCGGACGCGGGCCTCTCCATTCAGGCCGACGCGCCGGCCCGGTTCGACGGCTGGGATCCGCGGACCCGGCGGATCGGCGGCGGCGGGCCGGCCGAGGATATCGTCTTTCACCTGCGCGGCGGGGCCAACGCGCTGTTCAAGCTCGGCGAATGACGGCGACGTCCAAGACCTGTCCGTTCTGCGGCTCGCGCGACACCGTGAAGGAAGCGGATTTCGGCACCTCGCTCATGGTGAACCGGCAGTACTGCCGGCACTGCCGTTCGTTCTTCGAGGCCGTGAAATGGGGCGACACCGAGGATCTGGACCTGCCCCCGTTTCTCCATCCCATACAGGAGGAAGGACCCGCATGACCGACTGGGGCGCACCCACCGACAAGACGCTGGTCGAGTACCGGGTCGAGGACGGCGTGGCCGTCTTCGAGCTGAGCGATCCGCCGGCGAATACCTACACGTACAACATGATGCGCCAGCTGGATCAGGCCATCCTGACGGCCCGGATGGACGACGCGGTCCACGTGATCGTGCTGCGCGGCAAGGGCGAGAAGTTCTTCTCGGCGGGCGCCAACATCGCCATGCTGAACGAGGTGACGCCGCGCTGGAAGTACTTCTTCTGCCTCCACGCCAACGAGACGCTGAACCGCCTCGAGCACACGCCCAAGCTCGTGATTGGCGCCCTGAACGGGCACTGCGTGGGCGGCGGGCTCGAGATCGCCATGGCGTGCGACCTCCGACTCGCGGCCAAGGACGGCGGCAAGATCGGCCTGCCCGAGGTGACGCTCGGCGTGCTGCCGGGCACGGGCGGCACGCAGCGGCTCTCCCGCATGGTCGGGAAATCCAAGGCCATCGAGATGATGGCCACCGGCGCCCTGTTCTCGTTCGAGGAGGCGAAAGCGATGGGGCTCGTGAACGAGGTCCTGCCCAGGGCCACGTTCTGGGACGACGTGATGACGTACGCCCGGCAGTTCGTGCCGCCCGCCAAGGCCTCCAAGGCGGTGGGCCACATCAAGCGCGCGGTCTGCTCGGGCTGCGAGGTGCCGTTCGAGAGCGGGCTCGCCATCGAGCGCGAGCTGCAGCAGCAGCTGTTCCAGAGCGAGGACGCCAAGGAGGGCATTTCGGCCTACGTCGAGAAGCGGACCCCGGCGTTCAAGGGCAAGTAGGTGCGGACCGACCTGTTCATCGGGAATGACTGGCGGGCGGCGACCTCGGGCGAGGCGTTCGCGGTCGTGAACCCCGCCACCGAAGAGGTGCTGGGACACGTGCAGCACGCCGGGCCGGCGGACGTGGACGCCGCGGTGGTCTCGGCGCGCGCCTGCTTCGAGAGCGACGCCTGGCAGGGCCTGGCCGCGCGGAAGCGCGGCGAGATGCTCTACCGGGCGGGCGAGCTGCTGGCCCAGCGCCGGGACGAGATGGCGGCGCTCGAGACGCGGCAGAACGGCAAGCCGCTGTTCGAGTCGAAGATTGACGTCACCATGACGGTCGAGACGCTCAAGTACTACGCCGGCTGGACCGACAAGTACGCGGGGAGTCTCGTGCCGGTGGAGAGCGGCGACTTCGTGTTCACCGACCGCGTGCCGCTCGGCGTGGTGGGCGCCATCGTGCCGTGGAACTTCCCGCTCAACCTCGCCAGCTGGAAATTCGCGCCGGCGCTGGCCGCGGGCTGCACCGTCATTCTCAAGCCCGCGTCCGAGACGCCGCTCACCGCCCTGCTCATGGCGGAGATCATGCAGGAGGCGGGGCTGCCCCCGGGCGCCTTCAACGTCATCCCGGGGGGCGGCAGCACCACGGGGTCGGCGCTGGTGAAGCACCCCGGCGTGGACAAGATCTCGTTCACGGGGTCCACCGCGGTTGGCAAGCAGATCATGCGGGACGCGGCCGAGACCGTGAAGCGGGTGACGCTGGAGCTGGGCGGCAAGAGCCCCAACGTCATCTTCGCGGACGCCGACCTCAAGGCCGCCGTCCGCGGCGCCCAGACCGGCATCTTTTACGGGAAGGGCGAGGTGTGCGCGGCAGGCTCCCGACTGCTGGTCGAGCGGCCGGTGCACGATCAGGTGGTGGAGGAGCTGGCCGCGCGGGCCAGGAAGCTCACCCCCGGGGATCCCTTCGACAAGAACACGCGCCTGGGCGCGGTCGTCTCGAAGAAGCAACAGGAGACCGTGCTGTCGTACGTCGAGGCCGGCAAGCAGGACGGCGCCCGGCTCGTGGCGGGCGGCAAGGCGGCCACGGTGAACGGCAAGGGCTACTTCGTCGAGGCTACGGTCTTCGACGAGGCCCGGCCCGGCATGCGGATCGTGGACGAGGAGATCTTCGGACCGGTTCTGGCGGTCGTGTCGTTCGACGGGGTCGAGGAAGGCGTCCGGCTCGCCAACGAGACCATCTACGGGCTCGCGGCCGGCATCTGGACGAAGGACATCACCAAGGCCCTGACGGTGGCGCGCGCCATTCGGGCCGGCACCGTGTGGGTAAACACGTACAACCTGTACGACTCCGCTGCTCCGTTTGGCGGCTTCAAGCAGAGCGGCTATGGTCGCGATCTGGGCCGGGAGGCGCTGGACGGATATACGGACGCGAAGACGGTGTGGGTCGGCCTGCGATGACCGCCGGTGTCTGACGCGTTCATCTACTCGGCCGCGCGGACGCCGGTGGGCCGGGCGGGCGGCGCGCTGGCCGAGGTGCGCCCGGACGATCTCGCCGCCCTCGCGGTGAAGGCCGCGGTCGAGCGGGCGGGCGTTGATCCCGCGGCGCTGGACGACGTGATCCTGGGGTGCGCCAACGGCGCCGGGGAAGACAATCGCAACGTGGCCCGCATGGCGGTGCTCCTGGCGGGCCTGCCGGTCGAGGTGCCCGGTCAGACCATCAACCGGCTGTGCGGCTCCGGGCTCCAGGCCGTGATCTCCGCGTTTCACGCGGTGCGCGCGGGCGAGGGAAACCTCTTCGTGGCGGGCGGCGTCGAGAGCATGACGCGCGCGCCGTACGTCCAGCTCAAGCAGGGGTCGCCCTGGGACCGCACGCCCCCCCAGACGGCGGACACCACGGTCGGCTGGCGGTTCGTGAACCCGAAGATGCCCGCGGAGTGGACCATCGCGCTCGGCGAGACGGCCGAGAAGGTCGCGCGACAGTATGGCATCACGCGCGAGGAGCAGGACGCGTTCGCGTACGAGAGCCAGCAGCGGGCGGCACGCGCGATGGCCGGCGGGGTGTTTCGGGACGAGATCGTGCCGGTAAGGACGGAGCAGAGGGGCAGAGGGGCAGAGGGGCAGGTCGTGGACGCGGACGAGCATCCGCGACCGGACGTGACGCCGGCGGGGTTGGCGAAGCTCAAGCCGGCCTTTACCAAGGGGGGCACCGTCACGGCGGGGTCCGCGAGCGGCATCAACGACGGTGCGGCGGCCCTGGTGGTGGGCGGCTCTCACGTCCTCCCGTCATCCCGTCCTCCCGTCGTCATGGCCCGGATCGTCGCCTCGGCGGTGGCGGGAGTTGACCCGAGCGTCATGGGACTCGGGCCCGTGCCGGCAACCCGCAAGGCGCTCCAGCGGGCGGGGCTCACGGCGACCGATCTCGATCTGATCGAGTTGAACGAGGCGTTTGCGGCCCAGGCTATCGCGTGCCTGCGCGACCTGGACCTGGACCCGGCCAGGGTCAACGTCTACGGGGGCGGGATCGCGCTGGGTCACCCGCTCGGGTGCACGGGGGCCAAGCTGCTCACCACGCTCGTGCACGGCTTGCGGCGGACGGGCGGGCGGTACGGCCTCGTCACCATGTGCATCGGGGTTGGCCAGGGAATCGCCATGATCGTGGAGCGCGCCTGATGGCGTACGAGAATGTGCTCGTCGAGGTGGCCGACCGCGTGGGCACGCTCACGCTGAATCGCCCGGACAAGCTCAACGCGTTCGCCGGGACCATGCGCCGGGAGATCGCGGACGCCATCCGCGGGCTCGCCGGGGACGACGGCGTGCGCGTGATCGTGGTGACCGGGGCGGGCCGCGCGTTCTGCGCGGGCGCCGACATCGGCTACATGAAGGAGCTGACCGCCTCGCGCGACGTGGCCGCGTTCCGCGCGCTGGTCGAGGCCGGTCGCGAGGTGGTCACGGTGGTTCGCGCCACGCCCAAACCGGTGATCGCGAGCGTCAACGGGCCCGCCGCGGGCGGCGGCGCCAACTTCGCCCTTGCCTGCGATCTCCGGATCGCGTCGGACCAGGCCTCCATTGGCCAGACGTTCAACCGGATCGGGCTCCACCCCGACTGGGGGGGCACGTTCTTCCTGCCCCGGCTCGTGGGGGCGTCCCGGGCGCTGGAGCTGATCTTCGGCGCCGACATGGTGTCCGCCGACGAGGCGCTGCGGCTGGGCCTGTTCAGCCGGGTGGTGCCGCACGACCAGCTCGCCGCGGCGACGCGGGAAGTGGCGCTGGGCCTCGCGCGGAAACCACCCAGGGCACTCGCCCTCGCCAAGAAGGCCGTTTACGCGAGCGACCGGCACTCGCTCGACGATCAGCTGGACATGGAGCTGGCCCACCAGCTCTCCTGCTTCCAGAGTGAGGACGCCAGGGAGGGTCTGGCGGCGTTCCTCGAAAAGCGGGCGCCGGAGTTCCGCGGCCGCTGACCCACGTTCCGGCCCGGCCTCGTCACGGTCGCATGCTGACGTCGCCGGCCCAACCAAGTAGGGAGCGAGCCCCTGACCCTCGTCATTGCCCACCGCGGCGCCTCGGCCGAGCGACCAGAGAACACGCTGGGCGCCTTCCGCCTGGCCCTGGACCAGGGCGCCGACGGCGTCGAGCTGGACGTCCACGTGACGGCCGACCGAGAGGTGGTGGTATTCCACGATGCGGAGTTGGACGGCCGTCGAATCTGCAATCTGCCGTCTGCCATCGCCCTGTCCCATCGCCTGCCGAATGGAGAACGTATTCCGACCCTCGCCGAAGCCCTGGCCGTGATCACCCCATCGGCCACGGCGTTCGTGGAACTGAAGTCGTTGCCGCCCGAAGCCGACGACCGACTGTTCGCCCTGTTCGATGCCGCGGCCCGCCCCGACCGCTGCCACATCCACTCCTTCGACCATCGGATCATTCGCCGGCTATCGGCCCATCGGCCATCGGCCATCGCCGGCGTCCTGAGCGGCTCCTACACCCTGGATCCCGCGGAGCAGGTCCGGGCGGCCGGCGCCACGGCCTTGTGGCAGCACGCGGACCTCGTGGACCGGCCGCTCGCGGCGCAGATTCACGAGGCAGGGTTCCGGCTCTACGCCTGGACCGTGGACCGGCCCGACCGGATGCGGGAGTTGATCGCGGACGGCGTGGACGGGATCTGCACCAACCACCCCGCCCTGGCGCGGGAGGTGATCGGGTGAACGACATTCGGCGGGTGGCCGTGATCGGCGCGGGCACCATGGGCCACGGCATCGCGCAGGTCGCCGCGCTGGCGGGCTGGGACGTGACGCTGACCGACGCGCTCACCGCGGCCCTCGGCCCGGCGCGGGACCGGATCCGCCAGAACCTGGACGGCGGCGTGTCCCGCGGCAAGGTGACCGCGCAGGCGGCCGCCGCCGCCATGACGCGGATCTCGCTCGCCACCACGGTCGAAGACGCGGTGGCGGCCGCGGACCTCGTGATCGAGGCCGTGGTCGAAGACCTTCCCGTGAAACGGGCGCTGTTTGCCGACGTCGCCTCCGCGGCCCCGTCCGCGGCCACGCTCGCCACCAACACGTCCTCTCTCTCGGTGGCCCGCATCGCTGAGGCCGTGCCGGATCCCGGCCGTGTGGTCGGCATGCATTTCTTCAACCCGGTCCACGTGATGAAGCTGGTCGAGGTGGTGACGCACGACGCCAGCCACGGGACCCACGTGGACCGCGTCGTGCGGGCGGCCCGCGCCATGGGCAAGGAGCCCATCGTGGTACGGGACGCCCCGGGCTTTGCCTCTTCGCGGCTCGGCGTGGTGCTGGGCCTCGAAGCGATGCGCATGGTCGAGCAGGGCGTGGCATCCGCCGCCGACATTGACAAGGCCATGGAGCTGGGGTACGGCCATCCCATGGGGCCACTCAAGGTGACGGACCTGGTGGGCCTCGACGTGCGGCTCGCCATTGCCGAGTACCTTCATCGGGAGTTGGGAGGGGCGCACTACGCGCCCCCGGACCTCCTGCGCGCCAAGGTGCGCGCCGGCGAACTGGGGAAGAAGACCGGGAGGGGATTCTACGAATGGCCGACGACACCATCCTGATCAGCACCGAGGGCCGCGTGGCCATGATCACGATCAACCGGCCCGACAAGCTCAATGCCCTGAACGAGCCCACGCGCGCGGCGATCGTCGCGGCGCTGGCCCGGTTCGAGGACGATCCCGAGGTCCGCGTCGTGGTCCTCACCGGGTCCGGCGAGAAGGCGTTCATCGCGGGCGCCGACATTGGCGAGTTCGAGGGCAGGACGCCGGTGGCGCAGTATCGGGTGATGAACAGTCCGGACACCAATGCGTTCGAGGCCGCGGACCGGTTCCCCAAACCCATCATCGCGGCCATCAACGGGTTCTGCCTGGGCGGCGGCTGCGAGCTGGCCATGGCCTGCGACATCCGGATCGCCAGTGACAAGGCCAAGCTGGGCCAGCCCGAGATCAACCTCGGCCTGCTCCCGGGCGGCGGCGGCACGCAGCGGCTGCCGCGCCTGATCGGTCTGGGCAACGCCTTCAAGCTGCTTTATACGGGCGACATGGTGACCGCCGACGAGGCCCTGCGGCTCGGCCTCGTGAGCGAAGTGGTGCCCGCGTCCGACCTCATGGCACGCGTCAAGGCGCTTGCCGCCACGATCGCGTCGAAGAGCCCCGTGGCACTCCGCTATATCAAGGAGGCCCTGCGCGCCAGCGTGCGGAGTCCCATGGATGCGGGGCTCGCACTCGAGCGGACGCTGTTCGGGCTCGTGTTCGCCTCGGACGATAAGGTCGAAGGCGTGGAGGCCTTTCTCCAGAAGCGGAAGCCGGACTTCAAGGGCGCATGACGGCGGCGCCCGGCGTCACCGACATGCACGTGCACGTCCAGCCCTGGGAGCAGTTGAAGCCCGGGGTGATGCAGGCCATGCGGGTGGGCAAGGAGGATCACTGGGAACGCCTCCTGGCCCTCATGGCGGATCCGCTGGCGCTGCTCGAGGTGATGGACGCGAGCGGGATCTGGCGCGTGGGCCTCGTCAACTACCCGAGCCCGGACGTCATGGGTTTCGACGACAGCACCAACGCGTTCGCGGCCCGGTACGCGAGCGCCGCCCCGGAGCGCCTGATCCCGTACGGCGGCGTGCATCCCCGGTTCACCACCGACCCCGAGGGCCAGGTGGAGGAGCTGCTCCAGCTCGGCACGCGCATCCTCAAGATCCACCCGCCCCACCAGGTGTATCCGGCCAACGCGTACACGATGGGTCTCGACGCCCTCGCCCGGATCTACCGGCGGTGCGAGGAACGGGGCCTGCCCGTCACCGTCCACACCGGAACGAGCATCTTTCCGGGGGCGCGCTGCAAGTACGGCCGGCCCATGGAGCTGGACGACGTGGCGCTGGACTTCCCGGACCTCCGGATCATCATGGCCCACGGCGGGCGCCCGCTCTGGATGGATGAGGCGTTCTTCGTCCTTCGCCGCCACCGGAACATGTATCTTGAGATCTCGGGCATCCCCCCGCGCAAGCTGCTCGAGTACTTCCCGCGCCTCGAGGAGATCGGCCATCGGGTGATCTGGGGAACGGACTGGCCCAGTCCCGGCGTGCACGACCTGAAACAGAACCTCGACCAGTTCCTGAGCCTGCCGCTCCCGCAGGACCTCAAGGATCGCATCACGCGCCACACGCCGCTCGAGGTGGTACCGCTCCGGTGACGCTGCGTCGGGTGGCCCTCGGGATCGGCCCCCTGCTCTTCCTGGCGGCGCTCATGCTGCCACCGCCGGGCGAGCTGACGGAGGCCGCCTGGCGGGTGGCCGGGCTCGCCGGCTGGATGGCCGTCTGGTGGCTCTCGGCCGTGGTGCCGCTCGAGGCCACCGCCCTGCTGCCGCTCGTCGTGCTCCCGCTGGCCGGGACGCGGGAGTTCGCGGCGGTCGCCGTCCACTACGCGGACCCCATCATCTTCCTGTTCCTCGGCGGGTTCCTGATCGCGGCGGCGCTCGAGCGCTGGGGTCTCCACCGCCGCTTCGCGGCGGCGGCCCTGCGGACCGCGGGCACCGACCCGCGGCGCATCGTTCTGGCATTCCTGCTGGCGACCGCGTTTCTCTCCATGTGGATCTCCAACACGGCCACCGCGGTCATGATGCTGCCCATTGCCGCGGCCGCCGCCGGGATCCAACGGGGCGCCGGTGACGACCTGCCGGCCGGCGGCGGCTTCCCCATTGCCCTGCTGCTCGCCGTGGCGTACGGCGCGTCCCTCGGTGGAGTGGTCACGCTGATCGGCAGCCCGCCCAATGCCATCTTTGCCGCCAACGCCCGGACGCTGGCGGGCGTCGAGGTCACGTTCTCGTCCTGGCTCCCCGTTGGGCTGGCCGTCGCCATCCCGATGCTCGCCGCCTGCTGGTGGATCCTGGTCACGGTCTGTCGTGTGCCCCGCGGCCCGGCGAGCACCGTCTCCCTCCCCTCGGTCGGTTCGGGGGGCCGGCTGGCGCCGGGCGAGCGGTTCGTCCTGGGCGTGTTCGTCGGCGCCGCCGTGGCGTGGCTGCTCCGCACCCCCAAAGTGCTGGGCTCCCTTCGAGTTCCGGGACTCACCGACCTGGTGCCGGGACTCGGCGACGCCGGCATCGCCCTGCTCGCGGCCCTGCTGCTGTTCGTGGTCCCGCTCCGCGGGGGCACCCGACGCTTTGCCCTGGACTGGGAGACGGCGCGGCAGGTCCAGTGGGGCGTGCTGCTCCTGTTCGGCGGCGGGCTGGCCCTGGCCGGCGCGTTCGAGGCAAGCGGGCTCACGACGTGGATCGGGGCCCGCCTCGTGGCGCTTCACGGCCTTCCGGAACCCGTCGTGATCGGTGCCACGGCCACGCTCTTCGTGTTCCTGACCGAACTCACCAGCAACACCGCCACGGCGGCCCTCGGGATGCCGCTGCTGGCCGGGGCGGCCGACGGCTTGGGGATCCCGGCCACGCAACTCATGATCACTGCGGCACTTAGCGCCTCCATGGCCTTCATGCTCCCGGTGGCCACTCCCCCCAATGCGATCGTGTTCGGTTTCGGGATTCTGCGGATCGGGCACATGGCCCGGGTGGGGATCCTCCTGAACCTCGTCGCCATCCTCGTGATCACCGCGGCTGTATCTTTCGGCTTCTTCTGAGCCGACATGCCGTGACCGACGTCATTCCGATCGCCAACTTCCGCACGCGTCTCGAGGCCGAGCTGGCGGCGCGCCTGCTCGAGGGCGCGGCCGTGCCCTACGTCATCAATTCGCCGGAGGGCATGGCGCACGGTCCGCTGGGGGACGGCGCCACCCTGCTCGTGCGCGCCGAGGACGTCGAGCTGGCGCGCGAGGTCCTGGGCACGGTGCCGCCCGCGGCAACGGCGCGCGTGGTCCGGATCGCCACGTGCCCAACCGCCGCGGCCTCGGGCCGGGTGCGCGAGGCGCTTCAGGCCGCCGGGATCTCGGCCCTGTCCACGGCGGTGCGGGACGAGCCCGGGGGGGAGCGTCATGCGGTCTTCGTGCCCGTCGCGCACGCCGCCCGCGCGCGCCGCGTCATCCAGACCGCCATGATCGAGCCGTGACGCCGGATCGGCTCTTTGTGCTGGCCGGGTCCCTGTCAGCGCTGATCGCGGTCGCGGCCGGCGCGTTCGGCGCGCATGCGCTGCGCGCGCGGCTGTCCCCGGACCTGCTGGTGGTGTTCGAGACCGGGGCGCGCTATCAGATGTACCACGCGCTGGCCCTGCTCGCCGTGGCCTGGCTGGCGGCGGCCAGGCCGGGCGCGAACGCGGTGGTCTGGGCCGGCGGGTTGTTCCTGATGGGCACCGTGGTGTTCTCCGGCAGCCTCTACGCTCTCGCGTTGAGTGGCCAGCGGTGGCTCGGCGCCATCACGCCGCTCGGCGGCGTCGCGTTCCTGGCCGGCTGGGCCTGCCTGGCCTGGGCCGCCCTCGCCCGTCCGTGATCACGGCTCCCATGCCCCCTCACCCGGCTCGCCCACCTTGGTGTCTCCCGTGTCCTCCATGGCTCCTGTGACCCCAACGGTCTACTTCAACGGCGCGTTCGTCTCCAAGGACGAGGTCCGCATCTCTCCGGACGACCGCGGGTTCCTGTTCGCCGACGGCCTGTACGAGGTGGCACGCAGCTACGGCGGCCGGTTCTTCGAACTGGACGCCCACCTGCATCGCCTCGCCAGCGGGCTCGCGGCCCTCGAGATCCACGGCGTGGAGGCGCACGCCCTGGGGGGCGTGTTCACGACGTTGCTGGGGCTCAACGGCCTCGACGGGGCCGACGCCACCGTGTACGCCCAGGTCACGAGGGGCGCGGCGCCGCGCACCCACTGGTTTCCCACCACGCCGGTCCCGCCCACCGTGTATGCCGAGTGCAAGCCGTTTGCGCCGCGCGGGGATCCCCAGGTCGGCATCGCCGTCATCACGGTGCCCGACATCCGCTGGTCCCGCTGCGATATCAAGGCGGTGGCCCTGCTCCCCAACTGCCTCGCCAATCAGCGCGCGCACGCCGCGGGGGCGCTGGAAGCGATCTTCATCCGCGATGGTGTGGCCATCGAGGCGACCTCGAGCAGCTTCTTCGCGGTGGTGGACGGCGAGGTCCGCACCGCGCCGGCCTCCAACTACATCCTGCCGAGCATCAGCCGGGCGGTCGTGCTCCGGTTGTGCGACGAGGCCGGGTTGCCGCACCGGGAGACGCCCGTGTTCGCCGAGGACCTGACCCGGGCCACCGAACTGTTCCTGGCCAGCACCACGCTCGAGGTGATGCCCGTCGTGCAGGTGGACGGCTGGCCCGTGCGGGAGGCCATCCCGGGCCCGGTGGCCACGCGGCTCCACGAGATGTTCCGAGCCGCGGCGACGCGCCGCGCGTAGCGCGGCGGGATGCCCGCTTCACGACGGAGGTTGACGATGCGTATGGTGGTGGCGCTGGGCCTGCTGGCCGCGTGTGGGGCAACCCTGGCCGCGCAGGCGCCCGTCCGATACGAGCACTACACCCTGGAGAACGGGCTGGACGTGTTCCTGGTCCCGGACCGGACCGTGCCCGTCGTGACCGTGAACGTCTGGTACGACGTCGGGTCGCGCAACGAGCGCTCCGGCCGCTCCGGGTTTGCCCATCTGTTCGAGCACATGATGTTCCAGGGGTCCGCCAACGTCGCCAAGGGCGAGCACTTCCAGCTGGTCGAGCGGGCGGGCGGGAACCTGAACGGCAGCACCAACACGGACCGGACCAACTACTTCCAGACCCTGCCCTCGAACCGGCTCAATCTCGGGCTCTGGCTCGAAGCGGACCGAATGCGCTCGCTGGCCATCACGGACGAGAACCTCGAGAATCAGCGGGAGACGGTGAAGGAGGAGCGCCGCCTGCGGGTGGACAATCAGCCCTACGCGGCCGCCTTCACCGACGGGCTCACCGCCGCGTTCGACTCCACCACGTGCTTCGCGTACAGCCACTCCGTGATCGGTTCGATGGACGACCTCAACGCCGCCGGGGCGGACGACGTACGGGAGTTCTTCGCGCTGTACTACGCGCCCAACAACGCCACGCTCACGGTCGTCGGCGATTTTGCGGTGGACGAGGCCCGACGGCTGATCGGGCAGTACTTCGGCGGGATTCCGCGCGGGGGCGAGCCGCCCGGGCCCCCGTGCGACGTGCGGCTCGGCACCGGCGAGCGGTACACGGTGTGGGAGGATCCACTCGCGAATCTTCCCGCCGTCCTCGTCACCTACCTGGTGCCGGAGCACCGGCACGCGGATTCCCCCGCGCTGGCGCTCCTCCAGTCCATTCTCGGCGAGGGCGAGAGCTCCCGCCTCAACCGCGCGCTGGTCCGGGAGCAGCAGGTGGCGCTCCAGTCCGGCGCGTTCCTCGACAGCCGCCGCGGTCCCGGTCAGTTCATCGGCTTCGCCATCGCCAACCAGGGCCAGACGGCCGACACGCTCGTCGCCGCCGTGCGCGCCGTGGTGGCTGATATCGCCGAGCGGGGCATCGCGCCCGAGGAGCTGGAAAAGGCCCGGAACGCGTTTCGCCGGAGCTTCGTGTTCGGCCGGCAGAACTCCATGGGGATTGCCGAGAGCATTCAGCACTACAAGCACTTCCACGACGACGTATCCGAGATCAACTCGGACCTCGATCGGTACCTGGCCGTGACGGCGGCGGACATCCAGCGCGTCGCCCGCACGTACCTGGCGCCGGCCAACAGCACGACGATCCTGGTGGTGCCGAAGGGCAGCAAGGGAGTCCAGCCATGACCGGCGCACCGTCGCATTTTCTCCTGGTAGCCGTACTGACCGCGGCCACGACCGGTGTCGCGGGCGGCCAGTATCCCACCGAGCCGCCGCCGCCGATGCCGCTCACGCGGCTCGGGTTCCCGCCGTTCCGTGAGGCGCGCCTCGGCAACGGCCTCACGGTGGTCCTGGTGGAGAACCGCAAGCTGCCCATCGTGAGCATCCAGCTCAGCATCCCCACCGGAAGCGTGCACGATCCGTCGGGCAAGCAGGGCGTCGCCTCCATGACGGGTGACCTCCTGACCAAGGGCACCGCCACGCGCTCGGCCGACGAGATTGCCGCGGCCATCGAAGGGGCGGGCGGCAGCCTTACCGCGTCGTCGGGCGAGGATTTCTTCACGCTCGCGGCCACGGTGCTGGCCGACGGCGTGGACCTGGCGTTCGCGTTGATCGGCGACGTCCTCACCCGGGCCACGTTCCCGGACGACGAGATCGAACTGACCCGCCGCCGCGTGCTGTCGGCCCTCGAGGTCGAGCGCTCGCAGCCGGAGGCCGTCGCGGACCGCTTCTTCGTGCGGGCGCTCTTCGGCGATCACCCGTATGGCGCCCGGGAGACGCCCGCCTCCATCCGCGCCATCACGGCCGACGACATCCGGGCGTTCGCCCGCACCCATCTCCATCCCCGCGGGGCGCTGCTGGTCGTAGCCGGCGACCTCGACCTGGGCCGGCTGCGCCGCCTCGCGAACGCGCATCTCGGCGCCTGGCGGGGCAACGTTCCGGCCCGGACCTACGGCGAGCCGCCCCTGCCCCGCGCAACCGAGATCCTGCTCGTGCACCGCCCGGGTTCGGAGCAGTCGAACATCGTCATCGGGAACCTCGGCCTGCGACCGCGGTCCGCGGACTACTACGCCGCCACCGTGGCAAACCGCGTGCTCGGCGCCGGCGCC
>Ga0214471_10002092_pt1 | contig 15725 bp, 11 predicted proteins | sample RVTome_5_FD_207665 | JGI IMG/M metagenome (GOLD analysis project Ga0214471, IMG submission 207665) | Soil microbial communities from uranium-contaminated site in the Upper Colorado River Basin, Wyoming, United States - RVT142D155 | ecosystem: Environmental > Terrestrial > Soil > Contaminated >... | reverse complement strand
GACGACTGACTACTGAGGAACAGGGCGCAATTCGTCCCACAAGTATGCCGCCGCGAGCATGCCCTTCTCGAAATTTGCGACGCTCATCCACTCGTCAGGCGCGTGCGCGTTCTCGCCCGGCAGCCCGAACCCCATGAGGAGCACCGGCGCGCCGAGGATCCGCTGGAAATCGCCCACGACGGGGATGGAACCACCCTCACCAGTCAGCACGGGAGCCCGACCGAAGGCTCGCTCCAGCGCCCGCCGACCGGCCTCGAACAGCGGACCCGTGAGCGCAGCCCGCCAGGGTCGGCCGTGGTGCAGTGGTGTCACCGTCACGGTGACTTCGGGCGGCGCAGTGCGGCGCACGTGGTCAGCGACCAGTGCGGCGATCGCATCCGGGTCCTGATCCGGCACGAGACGACAGCTCACCTTCGCCATGGCTCGGGCCGGCAGCACCGTCTTGGCTCCTTCTCCGGTGTAACCGCTCAACAACCCGTTCACTTCGACAGTGGGCCGCGTCCAGATTCGCTCGAGGGTGGAGTATCCCTCTTCACCACCCAGCTCGGGAGATCCCGCCTCCTCGCGAAAGGTCTCGTCGAGAAACGGCAGCTCACGGATCTGCCGCCTTACCTCCGGTTCCCAGGCGACGACCTGGTCGTAGAATCCCGGAATCGCGACTCGACGATCGGCGTCGTGGAAGCTCGCAATGATCCGGGCGAGCGCGGTTGCGGGATTCACGACGGCACCGCCATAGCTGCCGGAATGCAGGTCGGATTTCGGCCCCTGCACGTCGAGCTGGAGGTAGGCGAGGCCGCGGAGGGAAAACAGGATGGACGGCAGGCCCGGCGCGAACATGGCGGAGTCGGAGATGATGACGCCGTCGCAAGCCAACCGAGCGGCGTGCTGCTCGACGAACGGCGCGAGATGTGCGCTCCCCACCTCCTCCTCGCCTTCGGCCAGGAAGATCACGTTCGCGGGGAGGCGACCCGTGGCCATCAGGTGTGCCTGGAGCGCCTTGAGGTGCAGATACAGCTGCCCCTTGTCGTCGACGGCGCCACGCGCGAAGAGCCGGCCGTCGCGCACCACCGGTTCGAACGGCGGCGAGGTCCAGAGTTCGATCGGTTCGGGCGGCTGCACGTCGTAGTGCCCGTAGATCAGGTACGTCGGCGCGTCCGGACCGGCTCCGCGCCACTCGCCGAGGACCACGGGGTGCCCCGCCGTGGGCAGGACCTCCGCCTGCAACCCTGCGTCCCGCATCCGGGAGGCCAGCCATGCCGCGGCGCGCGCGACGTCGTCGCGATGCTCGCTGCGGGCGCTGATGCTGGGAATCCGGAGGAAGTCGAAGAGTTCGGCCGTGGCGGGTCCGGTGTTCGCGGCGATCCAGGTCTCGGGCGTCATGGGCGAGGGAACCCTAACGATGAACGTGGAGGATCAGACGGCCGGAGGAAAACCCCGCCAACATGGCGGCAATGGTCATGGCAGCGCTGAGAACGATGTAGATCCCGGCGCGCCAGAGCCGGCCATCCTGCAGCAGGAGCGTCGATTCGTACGCGAACGTCGAGAACGTGGTGTAGCCGCCGCAGAATCCGATGGTCAGGAACAACCGGACTTCCGGCGCGGTCGCGCGGGCCAGCAGGACCGGCATGAGAACGCCGAGCAGAAAGGAGCCGGTGACGTTCACCGCCAGCGTGCCATACGGAAATCCCGTGCCCACCCGCTGGATGACGCCGCCAATCAGATACCGCGCCACCGACCCGGCCGCGCCACCCAAGGCGACCGACAGGAGCGCCTGAAGCGACCAGTGCGATGGCATGGGGCGGAAAATCCTGTGCTGCGCCGGCTGACGCAATGACGGGTTTCCGGGTAACGGGTATGGGTAATCGTGTTGCCTGAGGGGCATCGCCTCTCACCTCAGGGCGGTATTCTTCCTGATGGCCAATCGACTGGCGGACTCCACCAGCCCGTACCTGAGACAACACGCCGCCAACCCGGTCGATTGGTACCCGTGGGGCGACGAAGCACTGCACCGCGCCAGGTCGGAGCGAATGCCCATCCTGCTCAGCATCGGGTACGCAGCCTGCCACTGGTGCCACGTCATGGCGCACGAGTCCTTCGAGGATCCGTCAACCGCCGCCCTGATGAACGAGTTGTTCGTCAACATCAAGGTGGACCGGGAGGAGCGACCGGATCTGGACGGCATCTACATGCAGGCTGTCCAGGCACTGGCCGGCCAGGGCGGCTGGCCGATGACGGTCTTCCTGACACCCGAGGGAGTCCCGTTCCATGGCGGGACGTACTTCCCGCCGCAAGACCGGCACGGCATTCCCTCGTTCCAGCGGGTCCTCCGGGCCGTGTCCAACGCGTGGCGCGAAAAGCCTGACGATGTGGCGGCCGCCGCCGGGGCGCTTGAAGTACACCTGCAGCGCGCATCCATGCCCGCGGATGGCCCTCACGACGTGGACCGGCGAACCCTGGACCTCGCGTTTCGCGCACTGGCTCGTGCGTTCGACCCGCACCATGCGGGGTTTGGCGGCGCGCCCAGGTTCCCGCCGACCATGGCGCTCGATTTCCTGCTCCGGCACTGGGCCAGAACCGGTGAAGCGCTGGCGCTGGACATCGTGCAACGCACCCATGCGGCCATGCGACACGGTGGGATCTACGACCAGGTCGGTGGCGGTCTGCACCGCTACAGCGTGGATGACGAGTGGTTGGTGCCGCATTTCGAGAAGATGCTCTACGACAATGCCCTGTTCGCGCGCCTGGGCGTACACCTCTGGCAGGCCACGCAGGACTTGGAGGTGCGCGCTACCACCGAGCAGACTCTCGACTGGGCCGCAAGGGAAATGCGGGATTCGGACGGCGGCTTCCATTCCTCGCTCGACGCCGACAGTGACGGTCACGAAGGCCTCTTCTACGTCTGGGGCCGCGACGAATTCATGCGGGTTGCGGGAGAGGACGCAGCGGTCGCCGAGGCACACTGGGGAGTGTCGGCATCCGGCAACTTCGAGGGGCGTAGCATCCTGTTCGTCCCCCATGGCATGGGCGCCACGGCGGCCCGAACCGGGCTCGATACCGCCGACGCGGCCGCTGGCGTCGAACGGGCCCGGGCGCGCCTCCTGGAGGCGCGGGCACCTCGTGTCTCGCCGGCACGCGACGAGAAGGTCATCGCGTCGTGGAACGGCCTGATGGTGCGGGCCTTCGCCGAGGCGGCGCGGGTATTCGGCCGCCCGCGCGACCGTGACATTGCCGTCGAGGCTGGTCGTTATCTCGCGGAGCGAATGGTCACCGACGGTCGCGTAACCAGGTCGCTGCTCGGAGCGCACGCAAGCGGTCCCGGGTTCCTCGAGGACCACGCCGCTGTGGCACTGGCATTTCTGGACCTCCACGCGTTGACCTTCGCGACCGAGTGGCTGGATCGGTCCCGGGTCGTGGTCGAGCGTACAATCGACCTGTTTCTCGATGTCGCATCGGGAACCTGGTACGACACCCCGCGTGACGGAGAACCTCTGCTGATTCGTCCGCGCGAGGTGACCGACAACGCGACCCCTGCCGGGACCTCGCTCGTTGCCGAACTGCTCCTCCGCTGGGCCGACCTCGATGACCGGAGCGAGTACCGCGAGCTGTCGCGGAAGGCCGTCTCCCAGGTTGGCGCCGCCATTGCCCAGTACCCCCTGGCCTTCGGCCACGTAACCGGCGTAGCCGACAGCTTGGTGAACGGCTCGATACAGATCGCGATCGTGGGTGATCCTGACAGCTCCGGGACCAGGTCGCTCGCGGATCGGGTTGCTGGCCACTACGTCCCCGGACTGGTGCTGGCGGGCGGTCCTTCCGAGGCGCCAGCCGTAACTCTCCTTCGCGATCGGCTGCCGGTAGCGGGGGCGGCCACGGCCTTCGTCTGTCGTGGATTCGCCTGCGACCTGCCGACCAACGATCCAGACGTTCTGGACAGCCAAGTCTCAGGCCTGCTGTCAGATATCTCTCGTGCCCAGGTCTGAATCGCTCTCCCTCCCCCTCTGGTCCTGGGTGCGCCTGCCCCCAGGCCCCAGCGTTATTCCCGTGTGAGTTCGGTCGTCTTTGACGGGTGACCCCCGGTTCACCGGACCGCTGATCGGACGGACCCGGGGCGGTGGTTATTTTGACTCCGGGTGGCACGTCGCGGCGCGTGTCCCGGAAGCATGCTTGCCGTTTCCCTGCCTACCGAACTCTCCGGGCGGAGCGCAATGGGCGTTTCCTGTGTGCTTATGCAATCGAGAAAGCTGATGATGCGTATCGGACGGTCGCTCCTGGCCGGAGCGGTACTGTTGCTTGCAGCCTGCACTGAACCAACGGATCCAGTGGCGGTGGCGACGATTCAGCTTCTGCCCGGTCTGGATTCGGTCGAGGTTGGCCAGACGTACAGCGGCTGGGTCGTGACCCTTCGCGACGCGAACGGCGATATCATCACGGGCCGCACGCCCACGTGGGAATCACTGCATCCCGAAGTCGCCACGGTCGACGACAATGGCGTCGTCACCGGTGTGACGTCCGGCGGTGCCAACATTTCCGCGACCATCGAAGGGAAGTCCGCACTGGCCACGATCAAGGTGCTGGAGCCCATCCTCTCGATCATTGCCACACCGGACAGCTTCGATCTCCCGCTGACCACCAGCCGCACAATCGCAGTGCAACTCGTCGGCCCGGGCGGTCAGGCGCTCTCGAATCGCACCGTAACGTGGGCCACCTCAGACCCGGGGATAGCCTCAGTCAGCTCCGTCGGGATGGTCACGCCGATTGCAGCCGGTACGGTCACGGTCACGATCTACGCCGGCACAAAGATGGCAACGGTCCGCGTACGTGTGGTGGCGGAACCAGCGTCCAGCGTCCGGATCACCCCCCAGCAGCCGGTGCACGTGGTGCGCCTCGGCCAGGCGATCCAGCTCACTGCCGAATGCCTGAACTCCACGTCGCAGGTGCTGGTCGGACGCCCTGTAACGTGGAACTCCAGCAACCCCGTGGTGGCGACAGTCAGCGGTACCGGTCTCGTGTCGGGAGGCGCGCTGGGCCAGGCGAACATCTCCGCAACATGCGTCAACGTCGGGACCGGCAACGCCAGCGCACAGGTCAGCGTGCAGGTGACGCTGGTACCGGTCTCCTCCGTGTCAATCACGCCGAGCCCGGTCAACCTGTTCGTCGGCTGGCCGGGACAACAGCTGACAGCCACGGCACGCGACAGTGCGCAGAATGTGCTCTCGCTGCAGGGACGCAGCGTCGTCTGGAGTTCGGACAACCTTCCGGTGGCGACCGTCTCGAATCAGGGGGTCGTGGCCGGAGTGATGACCGGTCTGGCACACGTTCAGGTTGCGGTGGACGGCGTCAGCAGTGCCGCGATCAACGTGAGCGTACAGAATGCACCGGTGGCAAGCGTCGTCGTCACGGTACCGCCGCAACTGAAAGTCGGCAGCGCACACCAGATGTCGGTGACCCTGAGGGACGCGCAGGGCAACGTGCTGAGCGGCCGGGTTGTGACCTGGAGCTCGTCAAACCAGGGGGTCGCCACGATCGACGGCAATGGTGTCGTGCAGGCGGTATCCGCTGGACCCACGAACATCACCGCCATCTCCGAGGGTGTCGTTTCGCTACCGGTTCAGCTCACCGTTATCCCGTAACGACCTCGCTCCTGCACCAGACAGGGAGGCCCGTGCCTGGCGCGGGCATTTCTGCTTCCCGGCCGTGGGCATTCGATCGGGCGGTTCCCTGCCTCACAGATCCGCGCAACTCCTGAGGATCGTGCGGCAGTTGCGACAGATCAGCTTGCAGCGGATCTCGGCCAGGTCGGGGGAACCGCAGACGTCGCACTCGTCGGACGCTGCCACCCTGTTTGTCAGGCGGACCGCGCGGGCAGGGGTCCTGCAGTCGCCCGTCAGCACCTGACGGTCGCTGCCGGTCGGCGTCATTCGAAGTCCAGCGCCAGGTTGAGCGACGCGGCCGAATGAGTCAGCGCCCCGATCGAGATCATGTCCACGCCCGTGTCGGCGATGGAGCGGACGTTGTCGAGGTTTACCCCACCGGACGCTTCGAGCGCCGCCCGGCGCGCGGTGAGTTTCACGCATTCCCGAATCAGGTCAACCGGCATGTTGTCCAGCAACACGATGCTGGCGCCGGCCTCCACAGCGCGCGCGACCTGTTCAGCCGTCACGCATTCGATCTCGATGGGTGCACCCGGGGGAGCGAGTTCGCGAGCCCGCCGGACGGCGATTCCCACGTTGCCGTCGACGGCAGCCAGATGGTTGTCCTTGATCAGCACGGATGTAGCCAGGTCCATGCGGTGATTCGATCCGCCGCCGGCGCGGACGGCGTACTTCTCGAGGTTGCGCCAGCCGGGAGTGGTCTTGCGCGTGTCGAGTATCCTGGCGCTGGTGCCGCGCACCGCGTCCACGTAGCGCGAGGTCAGAGTCGCGATCCCCGACAGGCGCATCAGGAAATTCAAAGCGACGCGCTCGGCCGACAGCATGGAGCGCGCGTGCCCGCTGATGTAGACGATGGTCTCCCCGCGCATGGCGCGATGCCCGTCCTCGACGTCGACGCGCATCGAGACCTTGGCGTCGAGGGCCCGGAACGCCTCGAGTACGAACGGGATCCCGGCGATGGTACCGCCCTGACGAGCCACCAGCGATGCCCGGGCGCGGCGGTTCGACTGGACCGTCGCAATGGTGGTGATGTCGTTGAACGCGCCGTCCTCGATCAGTGCTTCCTGGACCCTGGACGAGAGTTGTTCGCGGACCAGCGGGAACCCGAGCCCATCGCGAGCCGTGATGGCGGGCGTTTCCAGGGGCGTGACACGCCGGGGCGGGCGGGAGTTGGGTTCCAGGTTGTGCATGTGCGGCCCTCCAGCGGGACCTGGTTCACTCCCCCGGGTCGAAGCCGGCAAGCCCGGCATGCTGTACGGGGGTGTGTCCGCCTGTAGCGACCATCCGCTCCAAGGCCTGCCGCGCGCGCGCGGCGACGCCGTCCGGGACGGTGATCCGATGCTCCATTGCCTCCAGCGCATGATGCACTTTCGGGAGCGTTGTCATCTTCATGTACTGGCACTCGGCGCGATCCGACGCCGGGTAGAAGACCTTGTCGGGGTTTGCGCGACGGAGCCGATACAGGATCCCCGTTTCGGTCGCCACAATGAACTCCCGGCTGAGCGATTCCTGCGGCCTCCGAATCATGCCCTCGGTCGAGAGAATCTGCACCCCCTCGGGCTCGATCGCCCCCGCCGAGAGGGCCTCGAGCACATTGGTGGCACACCCGCACTCCGGGTGCACCAGTACCTCTGCTCCGGGATGGCTCTGCCGCTGCCCGGCCAGGCTCTGTGGCGTTATGCCGGCATGTACGTGGCATTCACCCGGCCAGACGTGGATGTTCTCGCGGCCGGTCACGCGACGCACATGCGCGCCCAGGTAGAGGTCCGGGAGAAAGAGAATCTCCTGGTTTTCCGGAATGGAGTTGACGATCTCGACGGCGTTTCCGGACGTGCAGCAGTAGTCGCTCTCTGCCTTTACCGCCGCCGACGTGTTCACATAGGACACCACGACCGCGCCGGGAAACTCCGCTTTCCACGCGATGAGCTGCTCGGCGGTGATGGTGTCGGCGAGCGAGCAACCAGCCGCCAGATCCGGGAGGAGGACCGTTTTCTCCGGTGACAGCATGGCGGCCGTCTCCGCCATGAAGTGAACGCCACAGAAGACGATGACGTCGGCGTCGGTGCGGGCCGCTTCGCGCGACAGCCCCAGCGAGTCACCCACAAAGTCGGCAATGTCCTGCACTTCGGGTCGCTCGTAGTTGTGCGCGAGAATCACCGCGTTGCGGTCTGCCGCGAGCGTCCTGATACGAGCCTGAAGGTCGGGCACCTGTGCGTCGGGAGAAGAAGGGTGGTTCCGTGACCTCTGACCTCGGACCGTGGAATCTAACGGTGCCCTTCGCCCGCTTTCCTACCATTCAATGTGTTTCCGGGCCCATCCTCGCCGGGGCTTGGGGAAGTCACTGCGAAAGTGACCGCCCCGGGACTCCTTGCGGGCGAGTGCGGACCGGGCGATGAGTATGGCCGTCTCGCACAGGTTGATCTCCTCTGTCGCGCCGGGCGGCAGTCGCTGCCGGATGTCCTCTATTGCCTGGAGGCACTCCCGCAGTCCGCGGGCATTTCGTTCAATACCGCTCTTCTCCCACATCACGGCACGAACGGTATCGGCGGCGACCTGCGCCGCCCCGCGGTCGGGGAGTTCGGGCACCATCCAGCGGCCGGCACGCCTCGGCACCGCGGCGCGGGGCACGCCGGCCAGGTCGCGCGCGATTCGTTCAGCGAACACCAGCCCTTCCAGGAGCGAGTTCGACGCCAGTCGATTGGCGCCGTGCACGCCGGTACAGGAGACCTCACCGCAGGCATAGAGATGCGGCAGCCGTGAGTGGCCCGCGAGATCGGTCACGACGCCGCCCATCATGTAGTGCGCCGCGGGTGTGACCGGGATCAGGTCGGTGCGTGGATCGATTCCTCGCGCGATGCAGAGGCTGAAAATGCCCGGGAAACGCGCGGGAAACGAATCGCCCATCGACCGTGCGTCCATGAACACGCCACCGGTTCGTTTCTGCTCGATGAAGATCTCCCGGGCGACGATGTCGCGAGGCGCCAGCTCCGCTTGCCGGTGACGTTCCGGCATGAAACGCCGGTTCTCGGCGTTGAGGAGAATTGCGCCCTCACCCCGGACGGCTTCGGAGACGAGCGCCAGGGGGTTCTCCGGAGTCTCCAAAGCCGTGGGGTGGAACTGTACGAATTCCATGTCGACGAGCCTGGCGCCGGCTCGATGTGCGATCGCGTAGCCGTCACCTGTCGCCACGACCGGATTCGTGGTATGGCGGAAGACCTGTCCACATCCACCCGTAGCCAGGACGGTGGCGTCTGCCCTGATCTCGACGGGCTCGCCGCTGACGCTGGCGCGGACACCGGCGCAGCGCCCCTTCTCCACCACGAGATCGAGCACGCGCGCCCGTTCCAGGACCCTCGTCTGCCTGCTGTCTCGCACCCGCTCCACCAGTGTCCTCGCCACTTCGGCGCCGGTGCGGTCGCCGTGCGAATGCACGATGCGACGCCGGGAGTGCGCCGCCTCCCGGCCCAGGAGCAGCGAGCCCTTCGGCGTGAGGTCGAATTCCGCGCCGGCGACCTGCAGCTCCCGGACGCGGGAGGGACCCTCCTCGACAAGGACCCTGACGGCCTCCTCGTCGCAGAGGGCGGCGCCGGCGGCGAGCGTGTCGCGGGAATGCAGCTTGGGCGAGTCGCCAGCGCCTAACGCGGCGGCGATGCCGCCCTGGGCATACGCCGTGGCGCTGTCGAAGAGGCTCCGCTTCGTGAGGATCAGCACCTCGCCGCTCTCCGACGCGCGCCACGCCGTATGGAGGCCGGCGACACCGCTTCCCACGACCAGGAAGCGTGTGCGAAGGAGCGATGGCATAGTCAGCAATTCAACAGGGGGGATGCAGTTGCGTCCAGCGGTGCCGCCCGGAATCCTCGCCAGCCGGTTGCCGGACCCTCGACCGGATCCGAGATTGGGGGTCAGATTCCGGCACCGCGGCCTATCCCACGGAGGGGCAATCACTTGCAGGCTGGCGCCAGCGTGTCCCATCGAGTCGTCATCCTGGGGGTGATCACCGCTATCGCCACCCTTTCGCTGGCCGCGCAATCGCCGTGGGAGGTTGTGGCCACCGGAAGCACGGCGTCTCTCCGGGGACTGTCGGTGGTCAGTGATAGCGTCATCTGGGCCAGCGGCACTCGCGGAACCGTCCTGCACTCCACGAATGGGGGATCCGCCTGGCGCGTCGATACCATCCCGGGTGCCACCGGCATGGACCTTCGCGCGGTGCACGGTCGCAGTGCGCTGGTGGCACACGTTGCGGCGACGGCAGGACGGATCTGGCGGACGACCGACGGCGGGCGCACCTGGAGCCTGCGCTACCAGGCGCCGGATACCGCGGTCTTCCTCGACGCCATCGTCTTCGCCGACGACCGCTTCGGAATGGCGTTAGGCGACCCGATGAACGGCCGTTTCCTGATCCTCGTGACGAGTGACGGCGGCGACAGCTGGCAGGTTGCGCCGGATGCGTCCCGGCCCGTGGCGGCGGACGGCGAAGCAGCCTTTGCAGCGAGCGGCTCCTCCCTGGTGCTCGCCGCCGGCCGGTTCGCCTGGTTGGGAACCGGAGGCACTGCGGCCCGCGTCTTCCGGAGCGAAGACCGAGGCGCAACCTGGCAGCCGGTTCCATCGCGCATTCCAGCGCGATCAGGGTCGGGCGGAGTGTTCTCCGTCGCCTTCGCGGACTCGGCGAATGGCATCGCGGTCGGAGGGGATTACCTGCAGCCCGACTCGGCGAATGGCACCGCAGCGTTCAGCGTGGATGGCGGCCGCACGTGGGAGCCGGTCCCGTTGGGACCACGCGGTTACCGCTCTGGAGTCGCGCTGACCGGCATTGGTGGGCAGGTGGTGGCCGTCGCGGTCGGCACCAGCGGCACGGACGTCAGCCGCGACGGCGGACGCACCTGGACTCCCCTCGACGACACGGCGTTCAACGCGATACAGTTCGCACCTTCGGGTGTCGTCTATGCGGCCGGGTCGCGAGGGCGCGTGGCGCGACTGGACGTTCGGCGGTTGCCGGCGACAAGACCCCGCTGACCTCACACCACCTGTCCGATGTCGATTAAAGTCCGTTCAGGCTTCGCGTTTGCAGTGCTCGCTGTCCTCGCCGCCTGCGATTCCGCACCGCCCCCGCCGGCCGAGCAGCCCTCCCCCACTCCGCTGCCGACTCCGGAGGTCGCTCCCGTGACCGCACCCGGCCAGTTCCGCGTGCACCTGGAAACCAGCCGCGGTCGCGTGGTGATCGAGGTCCACCGCGACTGGGCGCCCAACGGCGTGGATCGGTTTTATCAGCTGGTGGAGGCCGGATTCTACGACAACGCGCGGTTCTTCCGAGTCGTGCCGGGCTTCATGGCGCAGTTCGGCATGAACGGCGATTCCGCGACCAACGCGATCTGGGCGAACCGGTCGATACAGGACGATCCCGTCGTCCAGAGCAACAAGCGCGGAATGATCACGTTCGCCAACAGGGGAATTCCGCATTCCCGTTCGGCCCAGCTTTTCATCAACCTGGTCGACAACCCGTTCCTCGACCCGCAGAACTTCGCCCCGTTCGGCCAGGTGGTGGAGGGCATGAGCGTCGTGGACGCACTGTTCGGCGGCTACGGAGAGGCGCGACCGCAGGGTCAGGGACCAAGCCAGGAACAGATTACGACCGAAGGCAACGCCTATCTCGAACGGGAGTTCCCGAGGCTGGACTTCATCCGGACCGCGCGAGTGGTGAAGTAGATCGTGTCCATCCTGAAACTCGGAGCGCGTATGGATGGGGAGGGGAGAGAGAGATGAGGCATCCACTCACCACTCAGGCCAGATCGCTGAGTGCTCGGTACCGGGTGCTGGAACTGGGTGGCACGCTCTGGCGCTGGAGTCTGGTCTGCACCAGCTCCAGGACCAGGAAGCAGGTCGAGCATCCAGAACTTGCGACCCGGGCGGGCTGGTTGCGATCGCGCGGCGGATCGTGGTCCCGGCAACTGGCGTCCCGCGCGGGTGGCCGTCGCCTGCGTATTGTTCGCAGCCGCGGAGACCGCACAGATCCAGCTGCAGGCCTCCAGTTCCTTCCATCCCGGTTCGTCGAGTTGATTCCCTTCCTGCTCACCATGGTCGCGCTCACAAGCGTGGTCGGTCGCGCCGTCTCCCCGTCGGCGTCAGGCAGAGTGGGGGCGGCGAACTGACGTGACCATGCAGGTGAACGTCGGACAGGCGCTCTCGTCGCCGGTCGCGCTGGTCGCGATCGCGGTCATCGGCGGGGCGCTGATCTACGTGCTGGCCAGGGAGCTCCGGGTCATCCCGCCCAAGCTCTTCGTGCTGATGGCCACGGCGTTCATGGACATGGTCGGGCTGCTGATGGTCGTGCCACTCCTCCCGTTCTACGTGAAGAACCTGGGCGGCGAGGGTGTCACGCTCTTCGGGATGCACCTGGGCATCGGTATCCTGTCCGGCATCATCACGTCGGCGTTCACCCTCGCGCAGCTGCTCAGTTCCCCGCTGTGGGGGCGCTTCTCGGACAAGCACGGGCGGCGGCCGGCGCTGCTGATCGCCCTGTCAGCCGCGGGCATCGCCTACCTGGTGTTCGGGTTCGCCGAGTCGCTCCTCGTGCTGTTCCTCTCGCGCATCATCCAGGGGGCGGGGGGCGGAACGGTCGGGGTGATCCAGGCCTACGTCGCCGACAGCACCGAACCGGAGCAGCGCGCCCGGAGTCTGGGGTGGCTGTCCGCCGCCACCAACCTGGGCGTCGCATTCGGTCCGGTTGTCGGGGCGTTCGCCGTCGTCCTGGGAGAGAAGGACCTGTTGCCCGGTGCCCTGGACCTCCGGATGGGACATGCCGCGCCGGGCATCGTTGCCGCGCTGCTCTGCGGCATCACCATCCTGTTCGCCTGGAAGTACCTGAAGGAGTCCCAGGAGCATCAGTACCACAGTTCGGAACGACGCCGGCCTGGCGACGCGGTGATGCGCATGTTCACGCACAGCAAGGACCCGTCATCGCGGCTCATCTGGATTTACGCCATCGCGATCGGCGCCTTCCAGGGTACGTTCCCGGTGCTGCCGCTTTTCCTGAACGAACAGTTCCAGGTGACCGAGAAGACCATCGGCTACTTCTTCATGTACATCGGCAGTATTTCGGTCTTCGCGCGGGTACTGCTCCTCGGCAAGCTGGTCGATCGCCTTGGGGAGGCTCGACTGTCCCGGATAGGCCTGGTTTTGCTGGCGCTGGGGCTGGTGGGCATGCCGCTCTCGCCCAACTTCGGATTCCTCGCGATCGCCGTCGCCCTGCTGCCGCTGGGAACGGCGTTCACCTTTCCCTGCGTGACGGCCCTCCTCTCTCGCGTGATCAATCCCGCCGATCGTGGCCTGTATATGGGACTGCAGCAGACGTTCGGCGGCGTGTCACGCATCATAGCGCCGCTGTGGGCCGGATTCGCATTCGACGCGCTCGGAGCGGGGGTGCCGTTTTACACCTCAGCCGTGATCGTGCTGGCCACGATCTCCCTCGGCCTGGGGCTGGACCAGTATGCCAAACGGCCGGCGCCCGTCGCCAGCGCGTAGCACGTCTCCACGTGCGGCGTACATGGTCGCGGAAGGTCGGGGTGACGGGTATCGTACAGTCATGCCTGCCCATATCACACCGTGACCGTCCCGCAGGATCGCGTCGCTGCCGCGGTCGCCGGCCGTTATGCGATCGAGCGTGAGCTGGGCCGCGGCGGTATGGCCACGGTCTACCTGGCCGAGGACCTCAGGCATCATCGAAAGGTCGCTATCAAGGTCCTGAAGGACGACGTCTCGGCCAGCGTTGGCGCGACGCGATTCCTTCGTGAGATCGAGATCGCCGCGCAGTTGCAGCACCCGCATATCCTCCCCCTGCTCGACTCGGGCGAAGCCGGCGGCGTGCTGTACTACGTGATGCCGTTCGTCGAGGGGCAGTCGTTGAGGCAACGGCTGGCGCGGGAGGGCGAACTACCGGTTGGCGACGCGGTCCACATCCTGATCGAGGTGGCCGATGCCCTCTCGTACGCGCATGCGCACGGCGTGGTGCATCGCGACATCAAACCCGACAACATCATGCTGGCGGGCCGGCACGCCGTGGTCGCCGACTTCGGCGTCGCCCGGGCCGTCAGTGAGGCGATCGACATCAACACGCTCACGTCACTTGGCGTCGCCCTCGGCACACCGGCCTACATGGCGCCGGAGCAGGCGGTGGCCGACCCGCATGTGGACCAGCGCGCTGACATCTATGCGCTGGGCATCGTGGCGTATGAGTTGCTCGCGGGGCGGACCCCGTTCGCGGGTGCCACGCCACAACAGATGCTTGCGGCGCACGTCACGGAGAAACCCGACCCGCCGTCGCGCTATCGGCCGGGCCTCGCGCCAGCGCTCGAGCAGGCGGTCTTGCGGTGCCTCGAGAAGCGGGCGGCGGACCGACACCAATCTGCCGATGATCTGCTGGCGATCCTCGAGCCATTGGCGACGCCCAGTGGCGGGACGTCACCCACGGAAGCGAGGCTGCCTGCCGTCTCGTACCCCGGCTATTCAAGGCGCACGGCGTGGATGATCCTTGTTGCGGTGATCGGCGCTCTGGCAGCATTCGTCGGATGGCGGACCACTCGTGAAGCCTCGCTGGCGATGACGCTGGGGCGCGCTATACACGTCACGTCCGAAGCCGGCCTGGAGATCCAGCCCGACCTGTCACCGGATGGGAAGCTCGTCGCGTACGCCGCCGGTAACTTCGCCCGCATGCGGATCTTCATCCGCCCGGTCGCCGGAGGACGGACGATACCGCTCTCGGATGATTCCTCCGCAGTGGAAATGTGGCCCAAGTGGTCACCCGACGGATCGCAGATCCTTTTTCTCGTTCGCGGCGGCGTGTCGATCGCGCCAGCGTTGGGCGGCTCTTCCCGCCCACTCGTTCCTCCATCGCTGACGTCGATCGTCCGTTCCGCCGACTGGTCGCCCGACGGAACGCAGGTCATCCTGACTCGTGGCGATTCGCTCCTCGTCGTGCCCTCCACCGGCGGAGCAACGAGGTTCTTCGCCGTCGCACACGACGTTCACTCATGTACCTGGTCGCCAGCGGGTGACCGGATCGCATGCGTGTCGCAGAACAGTACCAGCGAGTTGCCGGGTCCCAACTTCGGGAACCTCGCTCCCAGCGCGATTCTGTTGTTCCCGAGCCGGGGTGGGAATGGCGAGGTGGTCGTCGAATCCGCCTCTGCCAACAACAGCCCGGCGTGGTCAGCCGACGGACGCCACCTGTTCTTTCTCTCGAACCGTGACGGGCCGCGCGATATCTATGCGCTCAGCGTGTCGCGCAGAGGAACGCCACAGCGCCTGACCACAGGGCTCGAAGCCGTTTCCATTTCGGTCAGCGAAGACGGCACCCGGTTCGCATACGCACAGTACGACGCGCGGTCCAACCTCTGGACCCTGCCGATCCCAACCAGGGGGCCGGTGAGCGCGGAAGGGGCGACGGCCCTGACGTCCGGCAGCCATGTCGTCGAGGCCATGCGGGTATCGCCCGACGGCCGCTGGCTCGTGTACGACTCCAACCTCGGCGGGCGGTCGCACATCTGGCGCATGCCCGTTGAAGGTGGTCCCGGTGAGCAGTTGACCAACGGCCCCGCCGACGAGTTCGCGGGCGACCTGTCGCCTGACGGCGCGTACGTCGCCTATCACTCCTGGCGGAATGGCACTCGCGACATCGAGGTGCTGCCGCTGGCAGGGGGTGAAGCGCGGCGAGTGACGGATACGCCGGCCTCCGAGAGCTATCCGGAATGGTCGCACGACGGGTCGTCCATTCTCCTCGTGGACCAATTCGCCGGGTTCGGTGGATCCCGCGCGACCGGTACAGGATCGGGCAACAGCGTCTACGTGACGAGTCGCTCGCCCGAAGGTTCGTGGTCCAAGCCGCTTCTCATCGCCGAGTCCGCAGGCTCACCGCGGTGGTCACGGGACAGCAAGTCAATCGTGTACGTTGACCGCTGGAATGTTCCCGATGGACGAATCCTGATCGCGCCGGTGCCGGGCGGACCTCCACGCGTCGTTTACGAGCCGGGGCCGGGAGATCTGCCCGCCGAGCGTCCGGCGTGGGGACCGGATGGGCGGATCTAC
>Ga0214471_10002091_pt1 | contig 15729 bp, 18 predicted proteins | sample RVTome_5_FD_207665 | JGI IMG/M metagenome (GOLD analysis project Ga0214471, IMG submission 207665) | Soil microbial communities from uranium-contaminated site in the Upper Colorado River Basin, Wyoming, United States - RVT142D155 | ecosystem: Environmental > Terrestrial > Soil > Contaminated >... | reverse complement strand
CGACCGGCGTCCCTTCTGGCTGCCCGAAACTCCTCTTGTCGACCTCGCCCTCGAGGGTGGCAGCCGGGTCCTGGTGCGCCCGAGTGGAACCGAGCCCAAGCTCAAGATCTACCCCGATGTCCGGGGCGATGACGAGGCGGAGGCGAGGCGGGTGGCAGCAGCTGCCGGTGACGACCTGCTGGCGTATCTCGGCTGGCCCGCATGACACCACTCGTCATCCTCCTCCGCCGGGTTCCGGCGGTGGCGGTGTTCACCGCATCCCACGTAGTGATCTTCACGATCGTCGGCCTGGTGCGGAACCAGACTTTCCTCTGGATCTATTTGCCCGCGCTGGCGGCGTCGATCGCCATCGTGGTGTGGATCGACCACCGCTGGGGGCCGATTCCCGTCGTGCTGCTGTGGTTGCTCTCGATCTGGGCGGCGATGCACCTCGCCGGGGGGCTGGCCGCCGACCCCAGCGGGCAGCGGACCATCCTCTACAACTGGTGGCTCATCGACGGGTACCTCCGCTACGACCAAGTGGTGCACGGTTTCGGCATCGGGGCGGCGACGGCGGTGCTGGCGTTCGCGGCGCGAGACTCCGATCGGCCGCTGGTGTGGGGGTTCGTGCTCGCCCAGGTGGTCGGTGTCGTCAACGAGACGGCGGAGAACATCTTTGCCACGTTTGTCGAGGAGTCGAATGTCGGTGACTGGGTCAACACCACCTGGGACATCATCTGGCACCTTGTCGGTGCGCTCGTAGCGATGATCTGGATGGACCGGCGAGGCATCCCCGGCACCCGCCGTGGCGAGACGAGCCCCTATCGCCTGGAAGGAGAGCTGGATTGACCATCCCCGAGGCGTCGCAGCGGGTTGTCGAAGCAGGACGCGCCCTCGGCGTCGAGATCGACATCCACGAGTTCCCCGAAGGCACCAAGACATCCGCCGACGCCGCAGCGGCCATCGGATGCCAGCTGTCGGCGATCGCCAAGTCGATCGTGCTCACCCTCGACGACAGCGAGCAGGTGGTGGTCTTCGCCAGCGGCGACACCCGCATCGATGTCGAGCGGCTGGCCGCGGTCGCCGGAGCCGGCTCGGCCCGGCGAGCCACCCTCGAGGAGGCACGCGCAGCGACCGGGTTCGCCGCCGGAGGAACCCCACCATTCGGTTACCCCGGTCCGATCCGGGTGTTCGCCGACCGGGCGCTCCAGCGCCACGAAGAAGTGTGGGCCGCGGGAGGTACGCCGACCACGGTGTTCCCGATCAGGCTGGAGGACCTGGTGAGTGCGGCCGGTGCGGAGTGGGTGGAAGTGAGCGAGTAGGGGCTAGGGCGTGGAGGTTCGGGTCGGCTCTCCGACACGCTGTGTGATGTCGCGAGACATCGTGCACGGTTGTCGCGCGACATCCTTCTCGCACGGTGCTCGCTTCTCCAGTGTTGGTAGCTTCAGCCAATGGACCGCGCTGGCTTCGAGCGGTTACTGCATGAGCTTGCCGAGGGGTGGGCTACGCGGGATGCCTCCAGGGCGGCAGCGTGCTTCACCGACGATGCGGTCTACATGGAGCCTCCCGACCAGCAGCTCTTCGTCGGACGGGAACAGCTCACCGCCTACTTCGGTCCCCTGGAGGCGGGCACTTACCTCCGCGTCCACCGGGTTTGGTTCGACGCGGCTACGCAGACCGGCGCCGTCGAGTTCAGTTTCGGCGTAAAAGGCCGGGAGCGCGCCGACCACGGCGTGGCGGTGGTCGAGGTCCGTGGGGAGCGTATCGCGTTGTGGCGTGAGTACCCGAGAAAGGGCCCAGCCGACTTCGGCGAGTTCGTCGCCACCGAGGCCAAGGATTGGGCATGGCACATCGGCAACTACCCGTGAGAAGGGGCGGTTGGATGGACTGTCAGGTACACGGAAAGTGCCTGGATGCGCCAGCTCAGGCGCTTGCTCGGGCTGTAAGAGCTCAGGAAGTCACCAGATGGAGAACGAGGTCACCAACCCTGGATTCCGTGTAGTCCCTGCCTGGAGCGCTTCTCCGACACCCTAGGAAGGCGATCATCTCCCGATCAGCCCTCGCGGCGTCGGTGCCACGTCGATCGACCGAAGCCCACATCAGTTCATACGCGCGGTAATCGCCTCTGTGACGTGGCGTGCGTCGTCGTCGATGCCGAAGATGAGCCCGGACTTCCGGGTGTGGAGCCAGGGAAATCCGACGAAGTAGATCCCGGGCACCGGCGACACGCCGCGATCGTGCACCGGTTTGCCACGATCGTCGGTGACCGGCAGGTCGAGCCAATCGAAGTTCGCCGTGAATCCGGTGCACCAGATGACAGTGTTCACCTCCGCCGCGGCGAGATCGAGAGATGCCAGGCCGGCATCGCCGACTTCCGGTCCTGCGGGCGCATCGTTGGGGTCCTCCGTCGGAGCTGTTGCGTCCAGGCCTTTCATTTCGATGAAGGCGTCGACTTCTCGCTTGAAATCGGCGGAGAACTCGTCGGCGAACGAGATGTGCGCCGACAGGCTGTCGTCGGTTGTCAGAACGCCATCGGCCACGTCGGAGAGCCGTCCCATCAGTCGGATTCCCTGGCGGTGCATCGCCTGGAGGCTCACCGTCTTGCCGCGGCGTCCCACGCCTGAGACCTGTGGCTGGGCGGCGAACTGCATCGCCGGGTCGGGGAGATCCGCTAGCCGAGTGTCGAAGAGGCCGAGAGCGGACATCCACTCGGTGGCATCCCGCCCGCGGTAGCGGCGCGGCAGCCTTGCGACGCGGCTTGTGCAGAGGTACACCGTGCGCCCTGCGCCCACCAGGTCCTCGGCGATCTGACACCCTGACTGTCCGCTGCCGATCACGACGACCGCACCCTCCGGGAGGGCCGCCGGGGAGCGGTAGTCGGCTGCATGGATCTGTGTGAACGACTCGGGGAATCTCTCGGTCAACGCCGGTACCTTCGGTGATTGCATCATCCCGGAGGCGACGATGACGTTTCCGGAGGAGAGCGATCTCCTCGATCCGGAGCGGTCCAGCGTATGGACCAGGAACCGATCCGAGCCGGCTTCGGGCGTGACCTGCTCGACGGTGGTCCCGACCCGAATCGGGAGCTCATGGTCGGCAGCGTGCTGTTCCCACGAAGCGATCAACTCTTCGCGTAGGAGGAATCCATCCGGATCGGCGTCGGCGTATGGGGAGCCCGGCAAGCCGTTCATCCAGTTGGGTGTATTGAGAGCGAAGCTGTCCCAACGCTGCGCTCGCCACGTCTCAGCGATCTCACCGCGCTCTACGATCACGAACTCCAGCCCGGCCATCTTCAGGTGATATCCAACGCCGAGCCCGGCCGAGCCGGCTCCAACCACGACGACATCGAACTCGGTCACGCCGTGCCCCCGTCCGATTGTCGCTGCCGGGACACCATACAGCCGAGGGGTCGTCGCGGGCATCTCATCCGGCGATCGACCCGCGGCGGTACGATGGGTCGTCCCATTCGATCCCGAGGAGCCTGCGTGTCCACCTCTCATCTCTGCGACGGAAAGTGGCGTCCCGGACCGGTCAAGGACTGCCCGAAGCACACCCGGCTCAGCCGGAAGCAGAAGTCGGTCTACCGGAGCGGTGACGACCCCGGCGGATCATCGGGATCGGGCGGTGGCGAATCGTCCGGCCCGGCATCGGACTGAGCCGCGCCTTCGGCCCCGCTGCCGTGAGCACGGTCGATCCGATGAGCGCTGTCCGGCGCGTGTAGCCTCGGTAGCCACCAGACCTCACCAGGAAGGGATATCGATGACCACACCACCTCCTCCGCCACCGGATTCGGGTCCGGGCGAAAGCCCGGTTCCGCCACCCGCCCAGCCCTCGGGAGCCAGCTCGGGTGGCGGTGGTGGCATGGACTTCAGCAGCCTGAGCCAGGGCGAGAAGCTTGTCGGGCTCGGCGGGCTGGCAGTCATCGCCGTGTACGTCATCTTCGAGCTGATCACCGAGGACTACTTCGTGAACTACGTGGCGATCCTGCTGGCGTCGTTCATCCTCGGCGTTCTGTGGATCAAGCTGCAGCGCCCGGGCACGACACTGGCAGTTCCCGCCGCCTCGCTGCTGCGGGGCGCCGGCTACATGCTCCTCGTCTTCGGGGTCGTCCTGTTCATCGACCAGCTCAAGGACGACATCTTCGAGGCGCCCGGAGCGACGATCGCGGCCGCGGTGATCCTCTACGGGGCATGCGCCGTGGCCGGGTTCGGGGCCAAGCAGCTCGACTGAGCCGGCGGGGAGCGTATAGGTCTCCCCCTCAGCCGTCGAGCAGTGTGAACGCCTCCTGAGGCACGTCGAGCCCGACCGTCTGGCCGGGCTCGACCCGTTCATGGTGGACCACCGCGATCTCGCCTCCGGGGACCGCTACGCGCAGCACATACCCCGGGCCGCGAAACGTCGCATCCGCCACCACGCCGCGAACCGCTCCGTCGGTGGCGATCCGCACCGCGTCCTCGCGCACGATCGCACGGGCACGGCGGCCCTCGGCCTGGCCGAGCGTCACGCCGTCGCGGCCGACGGTCACATCGGCGATCGTGGTGATGCCGACCAGGCGTGCCGCCGCCTCTGTACCCGGGGCGCTCCAGATGCGCTCGGGTGTGCCGACGCGGATGATCTTTCCGGCGTGGAGCAGCGCGATCCGGTCGGCGACGGCGAACGCCTCGTCCGGGTCGTGCGTCACGTGAATCGCCGGAGTGCTCACACTGCGCAGCGCCGAGCGGAGATCGCCGGCGAGGTCACGCCGTAGCGCCCGGTCGAGCGACCCCAGCGGCTCGTCGAGGAGCAGCAGACGCGGCCGCGGCGCCAGGGCTCGCGCCAGGGCCACCCGTTGCGCCTGGCCTCCCGACAGCTCCGTGACCCGGCGCCGCTCGAATCCGGCCAGCCCGACCCGATCCAGTTCCTCGGCGCGGCGGCGATCGGCCGCGGCCGAGGAGCGGTCGGCGAGGCCGAACTCGACATTGGCGCCGACATCGAGGTGGGGGAAGAGGGCGAAGTCCTGAAACACCATGCCAAAGCCGCGTCGATGTGGTGGGGTGCCCGCGAGGTCGTGTCCGTCCCACACCACCGCCCCCGATTCGGGACGATGCAGCCCGGCGATCACTCGCAGCATGGTGGTCTTGCCCGATCCGCTGGCGCCGAGGACTGCCACGATCTCGGACGCCCCCACGGTCAAGTCGACATCGGTGAGAACCTGGAGGTCGTCGAACCGGGCGGAGAGGCTGCGCAGTTCGAGCATCAGAAGGCCCCGGGACCGGGGAGACGGGACCGCTCCACCGCCATGATCGCCCCTGCCGTCATCACCATCAGGAGCACGCTGAGGGCCATCGCCTGGCCGAAGTTGAGGATTCCCGGGCGGCCGAGGAACCGGTAGATGGCGATGGGGATGGTCGGACCGCCGGGTCGCGCCAGAAAGATCGTGGCGCCGAACTCACCGAGTGACACCGCAAAGGCAAAGGCGGCGCCGACGGCAGCGACCCTGGTGACGATCGGAAGGTCCACCTCCCGGAAGGTACGCGCCGGTGACGCTCCCAGCATCGCCGCCGCCTCGCGCAGGCGTTCGCGGACGGCGCGAAGCACGGGGACCGATGCCCGGACGACGAATGGCGTGGCGACCAGCGCGTGGGCGATCGGGATCAGGGCAACCGACGCCCGCAGGTCGATGGGGGAGTCGAGGGCGATGAGGAATCCGAATCCCACGGTCACGGCCGAGGTCCCGAGCGGAAGCATGAGAAGGGTGTCGAACCACTGCGACAGCCGTCCGCGGCGGGCGGAGATGAGCACCGCGGCGGGGAGCCCCACCCCGAGAGCGATGACGGTCGCCGCGAGGGCATACCCGAGTGAGTTGCCCACAGCCGATCGGACGTCCACCAGCGTGTCCGATCCGAGTGCCCGGTAAGCCTGGAGCCCGACCCCGCCGGCGGCGGTCAGCGAACGCCACACCAGCACCGCCGGCGGCCCCAGTACGAGCACCCCCGTGCCCCCGAGGATCGCCGCGACGAGAGTGCGCTCCCGGCCCAGCGGCCGGCGCGCGGTCTCCCGGGCCGGGCGCAGGGTCTGTTCGACGGAGTGGCGCTCCTGGTAGCGGGCATAGGCGGCAAGCGCCGCCACCACGCCGATCATCTGGAGCAGGGAGAGGACGGCTGCCGCGGGTAGGTCGAGCAGGACGGCGGAGCGCCGGTAGATCTCGACCTCGACGGTGGCGATGCGAGGGCCACCGAGGATGAGCACGGTGCCGAATGACGTGAGGGTGAACAGGAAGACGATGGACGAGGCTGCAGCGATCGCCGGGCGGAGAAGTGGCAGGGTGACTCGGCTGAATGTCTGCCACGCCGACGTCCCCAGCGAACGGGCGGCGTCCTCGAGGCGGGGATCGAGGTGGCTCCAGACCCCGCCGACGATCCTCACGACCACGGCCACGTTGAAGAACACGTGGGCGGCCAGGATGGCCCACACGGTTCCATGCAGGTCGATGCCGAGCACGCCGGATGGTCCGGCGAGCGCCAGGAACGCGGCGCCGACGACGACCGTGGGGAGCACGAACGGCACGGTCGCGATCGCTCGGGCCAGCGTGCGCCCCGGGAAGTCGAACCTGGCGAGCACCCAGGTGGCTGGCATCGCCAACAGCACGGTGAGGACCGTGGAGGCCACCGCCTGCCACAAGGTGAACCAGACCACTCCGAGGAGGCCCCCATCGGTCAGGACGCGCCCGACGGCACCGCTCTCCTCCGTCAGCCCGGTGGCGATGATCGATGCGACCGGCCATACGAAGAAGGCCAGCAGGAAGAGGGCCGGGGCGGCGGCGAGGGTGATCGCCGCCCGTCGGGTCACCTCAGCACCACATCCGACCACTCGGCGAGCCAGCGCTCTCGGTTCGTATCGATGGCGGCGGAATCCAGGCCGGGCGGGGTGTCGGTCGGGCGGTCACCAAACCACTCGGGGAGCTCGGCGTCGGGTCGGACCGGATACACGAACATCTGGCCGGGCACGTCCTCCTGGAACTCCAGGCTGAGCATGAAGTCGATGAAGGCCCTGGCGTTTTGGGGATGGTCGGCGTTCATCAGGATCCCGGCGAACTCGACCTGCCGATAGCAGCCGTCGCGCAAGACGGCGGTGGACAGCTCCGGAATCGGAGGCTCGACGCCGAAGACCTCGGCGGCAGGCGATGTGGCGTACGAGACGACGATGGGGCGATCGCCATCACCCGCACCGGAGAACATCCCGTAGTACGCCGTGCCCCAGTCCGGTGCGATCTCTACGTCGTTCGCTCTGAGATCGGCCCAGTAGTCCAGCCAGGTGTAATCCCCGGTCTCGCCGAACCGGGCGATTGTCGCCAGCATGAAGGCCAGGCCGGGGGAGGAGATCGTCGGGTCCTCCACCACGAGCATTCCCCGATATCGCGGGTCGGCGAGGTCCTCGAGAGTCGCCGGGGGCGGCAGGTCGTCGCCAAACGCGCTCTTGTCGTAGTTGATGCAGACGTCGCCGTAGTCGATCGGCGTGACGAAAGGGCTCAGCTCGAACTCATCCGGGATCTCAGGGATGAGGAACGACTCGTAGCGCTCGAAGATCCCGGCGTCGAGGGCGCGGGACAGCAGCGTGTTGTCGACCCCGAAGAGGATGTCGCCCACTGGATTGCCCCTGGTCAGGATCGCCTGGTTGACGACGGTCCCGGCGTCACCGCCCTGGATGATCCGCACCTCGATGTTGGTCGCCTCCTCGAACTGCGCGATCACGGTGTCGGAGACGGCGAAGAAGTCGTGGGCGACGATGCGGACGACCGGCTCCTCGTTCGCGCAGGCACTGGTGAGAGTCGTCAGGGCGGCCACGGCGACGATCAGGCGCTTCATGGGGTTCCTCTCGTGTGGACGACGAGGGCGTGTCCCGAGGAGACGGAGATCTCCGCGGTTCGCCCGGTGAGGCGGTTGCTGACGCTTCGACTGGAGTGAGGGTCGAGGATTTCGTCGGTGAGTGGCCACTCCAGGCCGCCGGCCGACACCGTCGCGGTCCCTGCGATCGGGATGATCGATACGATGTCGCCGGTCTCGCCCTCCACGGTCAGCGTGTCGTGGAGCGGGAGCACCCTGGTGGCACCGATCCGCCACTCCAGCTTGATCCCGGCGTAGCGATCCGAGGCCAGCAGGCCGGCATTCGCCAGGAGGTGGTCCAGCCGGCCGGGTGCAGTGCCACCGATCACGATCACCCAGGGGAATCCCCGGTCGGCCGCGGCGTTGAGCGCGAGCTCGAGGTCGGTGGCGTCCTTGTCCTCGGGATGCTCCTCGACTGTGGCACCGGCGGTGCGCACCCGGCGCACGGCTTCGGGGTCGGCCGAGTCGAGATCGCCGATGACGAGATCGACATCGACACCGAGCCGCTCGGCGACCTCGAGGCCCCCGTCGGCGGCGATCACGAACGCCGGGTGGGGGACAGGGTCGATCGGGAGCACGGCGTCGCCCCCGGCGAGTACGAGGCACATCTGGTCGGTCACGTCTCCCTCCGCTGGCATTACCCAGATCAGGTTCTGTCGGGTCGGCGGCGGATCGGCCACCCTCTCAGCTCGGCTCACCCGAGCTCCCCGGAGTGTGTTCAGGGGAGAGTGTAGGGGGTGATCGGGCCTCTCGCGCGGTGGGAGCAATTCGCGATACGCGATACGCAATACGACAGAGGGGTCTGGTGGGGTGGTTGAGGTCTACGCGCGGTCGGGGCGATACGCAAGACGCGATACGCAATACGACAGAAGACGAGCAGGGGCGTCCGCCTTGGAACGTTGCTGGGCTAGCGGGCGCGTATGAAGCACGAGCCCGGTTCGTCGCGTTCGGTCGTATTGCGAATTGCGAATTGCGTTTTTCCCCGCGTTCGGTCCTATCGCGTATTGCGAATTGCGAATCGCGCTTTTCCCCCCTTGACAACCTGACATCACTATGACATCATAACGCAGTCACAACGACACCGAAGTGACAGGAGGGGGAGTAATGTTGATCTCGACACACACGATGCAGGCGTTGAACCGAGAGCGCCGGCGCAGGACGACCAAGGTCTCGCACCGCAAGGACACCGAGCGGGTCGATGGGGATCGCAGCGATGCGGCCCCGTCGGCCGCGCTCACCGTCCCAGCGGCCGCGGTGGCTCGATGACGCAGGAGGCCCGGATGGACACCACGATGGCGATGGCGAAGCTGCAAGGAGCGATCGAGCAGCAGGTGCTCGTCGCCGGCGGCGATCCCGAGGTGGAAGCCGCGGCCCGGGCGCTGCTCGCTGCGCTGGAGCCGGCTGTGCGCCAACTGGCCTACGACCTGGCCGAGCAGGCGGCGGCGGAGGTGTCCGGCCAGCTCGGCGGATACGACGTGCATGTAGCACTCGCCGCCGGAGAGCCGACCATCCGGGTGCGGCCCCTCGAGACACCGGAGACCCCTACCGGGGAGTCGCTCGACGCCCGCATCACATTGCGTCTCCCCCCCACTCTCAAGGAGCTGGTCGAGTCGGCCGCCGAAGAGCGCGGCGAGTCGGTCAACTCGTGGCTCGTGAAGACCCTCGCCATCAAGGCCGATATCGGCCGGGGGCGCAAGATCGAAGGAACGATCGAGACATGAAGGAATTCAGCTTTCCCGCAGGCGACGCGCCCAAGATCTCGATCCGGCTTCCCGCCGGCGAGGTGAGGGTTGTCGAGGGCCCGGCGGACACCGTGGTCGTCCAGCTCGAGGGGCGCTCCTCGACCGTGGATCGCTTCGTCGTCGAGACCAGGGGCGATGAGATCGTGGTCGAACCGGAACGCAGCAGCAAGGGCCGTTGGACTTCCGTCGACATCACGGTGCGGCTCGGAGTCCCTGCAGAGGTCCGCGCTCGCCTTGCCGCCGCCGACTTTCGGGCGCGCGTGCCGTTGCTCTCGGCGCACGTCGAGAGCGCCTCGGGCGACGTCGACCTGGGCGATGTGTCGGCTGATGTGATCGTGCGGTCCGCCTCCGGCGACATCCGCGTCGGGGACGTCGGTGGCGATCTCGACGTGTCATCCGCCTCCGGGGACCTGCGCGCCGAGACGATTGCCGGATCCAGCACGCTCAAGACCATGTCGGGCGACGTGTTGATCGCCGATGCCCGCGGCGAGGTCATCGCCAAGTCGGTTTCCGGCGAAGTCGCCGTCACTCGCTTTGACGGACCGTGGTTCGACGGGAAGACCATGTCGGGCGACGTCAGCATCGGAGTGGTCGCCGGCCGCAGGTTCGATGTGTCCTTCCAGTCACTGAGCGGCGACGTCCGGACCGAATTCCCGGTGGGGCAGGGCGGCGAGGGCACAGCCGCACGGCTGACCGTCAAGACGATGTCCGGGGACATCACGGTTCAGGGGGCGCCCGACCGCGCTTGATCCTCGCGCCGTGAGCCGAGGGTGGCGGCCCGGTTGTCTGCCCCTACCCGCGGCTCATGGCCAGCTCGACCGCAGCCTCGAAGGCGGGAAGCGCCTCTTCGGCGAACAGGGAGTGACCGCGATCGCACGCGTGGAAGAGATCGCCCGCAAATAGTGAGGGGTTGTCGCGGAACGCCGAGACCAGGCGACCGCGAGTGTGCACCTTGATCGTCCTGGGATGCTCGACCGCGACCCTCTGGCAGATGCGGTCGAAATGTTCCGAGCGGCGCGTCGCCAGCCGGCTGAGGGTCGGTGGCAGACGGGGGATCGACCCGAGGTCTCCCATCCCGTAGAGCACCACCACTGACCCGGCGGCTTCGAGCCGTCGTACGATCTGCTCGATCTCGCGGCGGAACCGTCGCGGGTTGGTGCCACGAAGGGCGTCGTTGGCCCCCACCGAAACGCAAACGATGTGGGGGCGGAGCCGTTCTGCCTCGGCGAGCTGACCCTCGATGACATCGCGCGCCTTGGAGCCCCCGATCGCCAGGCTCACCAGCTCGACGCGGTAGCGGTTGGCGAAGGCGCGAGCCACGCAGCGGATCCAGACATCGTCGAGTTCGGCAACACCCGGCGCTGTGATCGACGAGTCACCGAGCGCGACCAGCCGGAGTAGCGGTGCGTCGGCGTCGCCAAAGGTCCCGGAGGGATCCTGGTTCTGGTACGAGGGGAGATCGCGGCGATACGCCGCCCGCACGATCTCGCCCGCGACCACGACGGCCGCCGCCAGCGGGAGTGTCGCTGCAACCTTCTGCTTCAGGCTCATGGCGACCCGAGGATACCGGCGCGACCGGGTAGCTTCCGGGTCGCGAGCAGGGAGCGAGAATGCGTCTGGGCCTCAACATAGGGTACGCCGGGGCGAAGGTCGACCCGCGCCTCGACCTGGTGGTCGCGGCCGACCGCCTCGGGTACCACTCGGTGTGGGTCGCCGAGGTCTACGGCAGTGACGCCGTATCCGTCCTCGCCTGGCTGGGGGCGTCCACCGAGCGAATCCGGCTGGGGAGCGGCATCCTCCAGATGGCGGCCCGCACCCCGGCGATGACCGCGATGACGGCCGTCACCATGTCCGAGCTGTCGGGCGGGAGATTCCTGCTCGGCCTGGGCGCTTCCGGTCCCCAGGTGGTCGAGGGCTGGCATGGCGTTCCCTACGGCAAGCCTCTCGGCGTCACTCGCGAGTACGTGTCGATCGTCCGGTCGGCGATCGCCCGGGAGCGGCTCGAGCACCACGGCGACCACTACCGCATCCCTTACGATGGCCCGGGTGCCACCGGCCTTGGCAAGGCGCTGCGGCTCACGGTGCACCCCACCCACGAGATTCCGGTCTACCTCGCCGCCATCGGTCCCAAGAACGTCGCCCTCACGGCCGAGATCGCCGACGGCTGGCTCCCCTTCTGGTATTCGCCGTACCGCGCCGGTGACGTGTTTGCCGACGCCCTGGCCGCGGGTTTTGCGGCGTCGGGGGACCCCGCCAAGGCCGACCGCTTCGACATCGTCCCCACAGTCCCTGCGGTCCTCACCGACGAGCCGGGTCAGGCAGTTTGGGGGGTGAAGCCACTCCTGGCGCTGTACGTCGGCGGCATGGGGGCGCGGGGGAAGAACTTCTATTTCGACCTGGTCTGCCGGTACGGATACGAGGAGGAGGCGACCCGGGTCCAGGACCTCTACCTCTCGGGGGAGAAGGAGGCCGCCGTGGCCGCCATCCCCGACGCCCTGGTGCACGAGGTGGCCCTCATCGGGCCGTCGCCCGCCCTGCGCGATCGGCTCGAGGCGTGGAAGGAGTCGGGCGTCACGACCCTCTCCGTGGTTGCCCAGGACGTCGCCACCCTGCGCGCCCTTGCCGAGTTGGTGCTCTAGTGACCCGCTCAGTGCCTGCGGCTGCCCATGCGATCGGCCAACTGCCAGCTGACTGCGCCAAGCGCGAACGCGGCCGCAGCGGGTATCAGAGTCGGCCACGACCCATAGACGGTGGCGGTGAAGACCAGCATGGAGCCGGCGAGGGCGAGCACCCCCGCGGCCACCGACAAGGGGCGGCCCAGCCAGACGGGTGCGGCGTGGCCGATCCGATCGAGCAGCATGCGCGCAGGGTACCGGTGAGATGGCGGGGGGAGCGGTGACGATACGCGAGGCGGTCGATTCGGGCGACCTCGATCGCCTGGTCCGTCTTGTGGACGGCCTGTGTGCCTCACGGGATTGGGACGGGGTGGTCGAATTGCGCGATCGGTGCCGCCACGCGCTCGAGCGCGGGCTACAGCTGTGGCCGGCGGCGGAGTTCGCCGAGTATCGGCTGGCCCTCGAGGCGCCGGCTGCGTACGCCGGGGCGGTGGTGGTCGCCGGAGCCGGGAGGTTCGCCCTTGGGCCGCTGTGGGAAGTGGCGGCCAGCACTCACGCGTGGAGCGATCTGGCCGACCATGTCCCCCCGGGGCCGGCGCGTGCCCTTGCTGCACACGAGAGGGTGATGCGGGGCGAGGATCTCTCCGGGAACCCCTCGATCGACCCGGGCGTCCTCGACGTGCCCCTGCGCCTGATGGATTGGGAACCTGCCTACGGCCTGGCGGTGTACCGATCGAACGAGGCCGACTTCCCCACGCCGGCGCGGCCGAGGCTCCAACCCCTCGATGCGACCGGACCCGCCGAGCCGGTGGAGGACCCCGAATCGGTGGAGGCGCTGCTCTCCCTGGCGTCCCTGTGGGCCGAGCAGTCGAACGGCCGGGCCCTCGCCATGGCGGTGGAGGGCACGGCCGGGGCGGCGATCGCTGCGATCGAGGAGGGGCCGGTGCTCGCGGCCGAGGTCGCTGCTCCGGAGGCGCTGGCGTCGATGGCCTGGACGGGAGCCAGTGGCGGGGCATACGGGCGCCGACGGGGGTCGCCGATGGGCCGGTTCGGGGCCTGGTGGGCCGCCGCCGCACTCGCCGGGATCGAATGGCCACCAGATCCCGAGACCTTCGCGACGGACCTCGCTGCGCTGCGATGGCTCATCTGGGAGCCATCGCAGGCGGCGCCGGGGTGGTCTGGCTGTGTCGCCGCCGAATCGGCGGAGGAGGGGATTGCCTGGGCCCTCCTAGCCGTCGACAGCCACCGCGACGACGACGGAGAGGCGGAGGCAGAGGGGTGACGTAACGGGGAGAGCCAGCGCGCTCTTGCGGGAGGCGGGAGGCGGGAAGCGGGAGCGCGCTCTTGCGGGAGACGGGAAGCGGGAGGCGGGAGACGGGAGACGGGAGACGGCCCGCGCTACTGGTCGCGCAGAGCCGGCTCGTCGTCCTCGATGTGGTCGGGGAGTTCCGTCTCGAGGTGGCGCACCCGGGGGAGCGCATACCCGACGACGGCGACCACGATGGTGAGGATGCCGCTGAGGATGAACATCAGGGCGACGCCCCTCCCCGGGCCAGTTCCGATGATGGCACCGACCGAATCGGCCAGGCCGCCGCCCTCGGCCATGAGGGGCTCGAAGACCCCGTCGGCGAGCGGGCCGGCGAGCAGGATCGCCAGCGGCGAGATCGCCGATGAAATCATCCGCCGGATGGCGAACACCCGGCCCTGGAAGGACGGCGGCACCTTGGTCTGCCAGAGGACCTGGCTGGCGGTGTTGGCGACGGGCACCACCGCCATCATCGCGAAGCCGCCGGCGGCGATGAAGACGAGCGACTCGGCCAGGCCGGCGACGGCGACGCCGACTCCGAGAAAACCGATCGCGATCATGGTCCCCCGCACCCGCCGCTGCGGTCCGCCCCACGCGCTCACGACCACGCTGCCCACCACCGCGCCGATGCCCACCGTCGAGAACACGCCGCCCACCGCCGCCTCTGACGCGAAGGCGAGGACCAGCGGGATGATCAAGACGTTGGCGAACGACAGGGCGAAGTTCACCCCGGCATAGACCCAGAGGAGCCCGAAGAGGCCAGGCCGTTCCTTGATGTAGCGCCACCCGGCGGCGGCATCTCCCCGCAGGGTGCCCCTCACGGCGTCGGGGTGCGCCTTGGGCCGGGGGATGCGGACCATCATGAGCGTGCCGACCGCCACGAGGAACGTCGCCACGTCGGTGATGAGGACCCCTCCCAGGCCCCAGGTGACGAGGATGGCGCCGGCCAGCGCCGGTGCGATCACCAGAGAGAGCCCGTCGTTGAGCTGGACCAGTCCGTTCGCCCGCCCCAGCTGTCGTTTCGGAACCAGCAGCGGTATCGAGGCCAGCCACGCCGGGGCTTGGAACGCGTTGCCGATGGCCCCGACGCCCACCAGGGCATAGACATGCCAGATCTCCAAAGAGTCGGCGATGAACAGACCGGCGATCACCATGGTGGCCGCACCGGCGACGGTGTCGGCGGCGAGCATCACGCGGCGGCGGTCCCAGCGGTCGACGAGGGCTCCGGCGAACGGCGAGATGACGGTCGACGGCACGGCGAAGAACAGGCTGGCGATGGCGAGGGCGGTCACCGAGCCGGTCTCGGTGTAGACCCAGATCTGCAGGCCGAATGCGGTCAGCGTGGTCCCCACCACCGACACCAACTGGCCGCCCCACACGGTGAAAAAGGTGCGCATCCCGCCCCCGGTGGGGGTGGTGGCGGGGGGACTGCCCCCTCCGGCCTCGCTTTGCTCGGCCACCTCCCCCGCTTCGCGGGAGAGGACGCTCATGTCGTCGGTGCTCATCGGCGGCATCCTGACATCAAAGTGATGTCATTGTCAAACACGACTCAGCTGCACCCGGTAGCGCACCTCGGGGATCTGGGCTCCGTACAGCTCTTCCACCCGGTGAGCGCCGTCGACAGCCCATCCCGCCGCCTCGTAGAACCGCCGGGCGCGGTCATTGGCGTCGAGCACCCACAGCATCGCGGTAGTGAACCCGCGGGATGCCAGCCACGCTTCGGAGGCCTCGATGAGGCCGCGCCCGTGCCCGTGACCCCAGTGATCCGGGACGACATAGATGGCTCGGACCTCGCCGATCCCGTCTGTGGCGTCATCGTCTCGCCAGGGACCGAGGGACGCCATGCCCACGACCGACCGATCGTGCTCGGCGACGAGCATGGCCTCGTCTTCGGAGGCGCGTTCGAAGAACCCGGTCCATTGGGCAATCCGCCGTTCCACGGTGATCCCGTCGATCACCTCGTCGGGCATCAGCCCGCGGTAGACCCCATGCCACGACGCCACCTGCACCCGCGAGATCGCGGCCACGTCGTCACGAGAAGCGATGCGGATGGACACCCGGGAGAGGGTATCCGAGCCTCCAGCCTCCAGCCTCCAGCAAGAGGCGTCAGACCGCCCGCTGTCTCAGCTGCCCCCGCCGCCTCGCTTCGCGTCGGCACCTCCCCCGGAGTACCGGGGGAGGACGTCACCAATCGCGTCTCTCAGAGCCTGGGCTTCTGTCGAATT
>Ga0214471_10002090_pt1 | contig 15733 bp, 12 predicted proteins | sample RVTome_5_FD_207665 | JGI IMG/M metagenome (GOLD analysis project Ga0214471, IMG submission 207665) | Soil microbial communities from uranium-contaminated site in the Upper Colorado River Basin, Wyoming, United States - RVT142D155 | ecosystem: Environmental > Terrestrial > Soil > Contaminated >... | reverse complement strand
CCTGCGCCGTCTCCGGCCGCAGGTAGGCCACCGATTGGCTGTCTTTGGAGGCGCCGACCCAGGTCTCGAACATGAGGCCGAACTTGCGCGGCTCGGTGAGGGCGCCGCCGCAGTCGGGGCAGGTCGTCGGAGCCTCGCCCGGACCCACCTCGCGGCTCTCGGCGCGCTCGCCGACCGCACCGCCCTCGCCCTCGCCCCTTGCGGCGTCGGCGAGATCGCGGACCAGGTGGTCGACCCGGAAGCGCCGCTTGCACTCGGTGCAATCCACCATCACGTCGTAGAACGAGCCGACGTGGCCGGAGGCCTCCCAGACGCGCGGGTGCATGATGATCGAGGCGTCGTAGCCGACCACGTCTTCGCGCTGCTCGACGACCCGCTCCCACCAGAAGTCGAAGATGTTGCGCTTCAGCTCGACCCCCAGCGGACCGTAGTCCCAGAAGCCGTTGAGGCCGCCGTAGATCTCGCTGCTCTGGAAGACGTAGCCGCGCCGCTTGCACAGCGATACGAGGGCGTCGAGGGTTTCGAGCTGCTGGTCGACGGTCGACATCGGGCGGTGGCTAGCGGCTCTAGGCCAGCGACTCGACGATCTCCGCCTCCAGGCCCGGCCAGCCGCGCAGGTACTCGAGGCGATCATCGCGGATGCGCTCGGCGATGGCGGCGTACTCGTCGCCGCGCCCCTGCGCCTCGTACAGCTCGCGCGGCCGCAGCAGCGGCTCGTCGCCGGCCTCGATGCCGGGGACGCCGGCGGCCACCTGATAGGCGAAGTCGGGGTCTTCCTGCCACTCGATCGTGCGCTCGGCAATGCCCTTGACGATGGCGCTGGAGTGGGGGATCTCGACCTTGCGGCTACGCTCATCGTCCTGGTTGCCGCCGACCCGACCGGTGTTCATCAGGTAGACGTCGAGGTCGACCCGTTCGAGCAGCTCGCGAAAGCGGTTGCCCTGCTGCGAGTGCAGCAGCGGGAAGAACGGGTTGGTCCCCGGGATGCGCAGGAACTTGCCGGCCTCGGCGGCGCCGCCGGCCGACGTCCCCTTGGTCTCGCCGAGCACGAAGAAGGCGGCCGCCTGGGGGCCGGCGATCTTGGCGACCGCGGGGATGATGTTGTCGTTGCGGTTGAGGATGATGATGAAGTCGGCCCGCTCGAGCTCGTTGGCGGCGGCGTGCTTGACCGACGACATCGGAAAGACGGCGCGGCCGTTCTGGGTATAGGTGTCGTCGCAGAAGTCGATCTTCTCGCCCTTCTGCGAGACGTTCTCCAGGTAGGCGTCGGGGCGGGTGACGGCGCCGTAGATCTCGGGCTGGTCGTTCGGTCCCAGCTCGTAGGTCTTGGCGAAGCAGCCGTCCTCGGTGGCGTAGACGCGGCCGTCGGGCATCAGCGCGACGAAGTCGTCCTGCACCGGCAGCGAGCCATTCTGGGTGGTGAACGTGGTCGTCGTCTTGCCGGTCCCCGAGAGGCCGATGATCAAGCCGACGGCGCGCCGGTCGCCGACCGGGATGACCTTGCAGCCGGCGTGCAGCGCCAGGCCGCCGCGATCGTAGACGATCTTGTTCCACATCCGCAGGCCGGCCTTCTTGCTCTCCCCGAAGTAGTCGGAGTGGAACACCCGGGTGACGCCCTGATTCAGGTACACGGCGATCAGACGCTCGTCCGGATAGCCCTCGACCGGCAGGTTGGGCGTGTAGATGACCTTCAACTGCGGCTCGCCATCGTGGCGGCCGGGCTCGAAGTACAAGACCTGCTGCATGGCCGCGATGTTGGCGTTGGTGGCCTCGATCAGCAGCCGCGCCGGGACGCGGAACTCGGGGTCGTTGCCAATGTAGCCGTCGATCTGCAGCATCTCGCGCCCCGCCATGTACTCGTCCTGGAGACGGGCGACGCGCTTGCCCTCGGCGGCCGGAATGCACTTGTCGGAGTGCGACGACGTGTCGTCGTCGACGATGAACGTCGAACCGCTGCTGCGCGCCACGGCCCGGGTCTCGACGTTGTAGCTGTCGAACTCGGTGGGCCGGGCGTTCGGCATCGCAGCGGTGCGCTCGCGAAGCTCTCCGGGGGTCGGGTTGTCTACGATCGAAGGCTGCACGGATACAGCGACATTTGCGGTCGGCATCTACAGATCCTGTCGTGGTTCGGCGATTTGGGGGATGGCGACAACTCTGGCGCAGGTGGCCATCGAGCGAACAGGAGCCTCTCCGAGGTGGGCACTCTCCAGTCTAACCCCGGCCCCCCGGATCACTCAAGTCAACGGCCGCCGCGCGCACCCCGTCCGGTGACGTCCTCTCGGTCGGCAACCACCACAATCCGCGGCGCGGGCTGCTACAGGAGATGCTCGAGGCCGAGCTCGACGAGGCGCTCGCGCAGCAGCTTGATGTCCTGGCTGCGCTTCAGCGAAGCAACCAGCAGCACGTCGCCGGTGTCGATGACCGCCAGGCCGTCGACGCCGAGCAGCGCCACCAGGGAGCCGGGGGCGTGGACCAGGTTGCCGCTCGCGTCGATGTGGACGATCCCATGGGCGAAGGCGACGTTGTCGCCGCCGGCGCGATCGCTGACCTCGTGCAGAGCCGCCCACGAGCCGACGTCCGACCAGTCGAAAGGCGCCTTCACCGCCACCACGTTGCCCGCCTTCTCCATGACGCCGAAGTCGATCGAGGTCGCCGGCATCGCCGCCCAGGCGGCGGCGCGGGCCTCGCGGTCGCCGGCGGCGAGCATCTTGGCGGCGGCGATGGCGGCTTCCGGAAGGTGCTCGGCGAGCGCCGCGCGGATGCCGGCGGCCGTCCACACGAAGATGCCGCTGTTCCAGAAGAAGTTGCCGGCGGCCAGATACTCGGTGGCGGTCTCCAGGTCCGGTTTCTCGCGAAACTGGACGACATCGAAGACTTCGACGTGACGCGCCGGTCGCTTCGTTGCAGCGGCCGGCTCGGCGACCGTCGTGGATTCCGGGTCGCCGGCTCTGGGCTCCGAGGCGCCGACTCTGGCGTTCGGGGCGCCGGCCTTGGGTTCCGGGGCGCCGCCTTGCCCTCCTTCGAGGGAGAGCTGCTTGCCGGCCTCGATGTAGCCGTAGCCGGTCTCCGGATAGCGCGGCGGGATGCCGAAGGTCACCAGGGCGTGGTGCCGGCGGGCCGCCGCCACGGCCACCCGCACGGCGCGCCCGAATCCCTCCCGATCATGGATCAGGTGGTCCGCCGGCATGACCAGGGCCGCAGCCTCGGGGTCACGCCCTTGAATCGAGGCCGTCGCCCAGGCGATGCACGGGGCGGTGTTGCGGGCCTGCGGCTCGAGCAGCAGGTTGTCCGCCGGCAGCTCGGGGAGCTGCTCGCGGGTCAGCTCGGCGTACTCGCCGGAGGTGACCACGACGATGCGATCGGGGCCGTCGACCACGCCCAGGGCGCGCTCCCAGGTGGTCTGCAGCAGCGAGCGCTCGCCGGTGATGGCGAGGAACTGCTTGGGGCGCTCTCGCCGCGACAGCGGCCAGAAGCGGGTGCCGCCGCCGCCGGCCATGATGACGGCGTAGAGCTGCGGGTCGGGCGCCGTCTCGCCGGGATCCCGGGGCACCGCCTGGCCGGGTTCTCGGTTCGCCGCCTTGCCTGCCGCGCGCTCCGCCGCCTTGCCCCGGCCGTGGGCCGCCGCCGTCACCCCCGCTCAGCTCCCGGCCGCGACGCCGAGCTCCGCCTCGATCCGGCGCAGGCGCTCGTCGAACAGCTCCTGGATCTCCTCCAACCGCTCGGGGCTTTCGGCCTCGAAGCGCAGCACGATCGCCGGCTGCGTGTTGGAGGCGCGCGCCAGGCCCCAGCCACCGTCGAAGACGGCGCGCACCCCGTCGATGTCGATGACCTCGAAATCTTTCGCCAGGTCGTCGCGCAGGCGCTCGCAGATCTCGAACTTGGCGGCCTCCGGGGTGTCGCGGCGGATCTCCGGCGTCGAGAAGGTCTCCGGCAGGTCGGCGAGCAGCTCGGAAAAGCCGCCTTCGTGGCGCGCGGCGATCTCAAGCAGCTTGGCGCCGGCATAGATGGCGTCGTCGTGGCCGAAGAAGCTCTCGGCGAAGAACAGGTGGCCGCTCATCTCGCCGCCCAGCAGCGCCCCCTCGTCCTTCATCTTCTGCTTCATCAGCGAATGGCCGGTCTTCCACATGAGCGGCCGGCCGCCGTGGGCCTGGATGTCGTCGGCCAGCAGCTGCGAGCACTTGACGTCGAAGATGACGGTGGCGCCCGGGTGCCGCTCCAGCAGGTCGCGGGCGAGGATGATCGTCAGCCGGTCGCCCCAGACGATCTCGCCGTTCTCGTCGATGATCCCGACCCGGTCGGCGTCGCCGTCGAAGCCCAGGCCGAGGTCGAGCCCCCCGGCGGTGACCGCCGCCTGCAGGTCCTCGACGGCCTCCGGCAGGGTGGGGTCGGGATGATGGTTGGGAAAGGTGCCGTCGACCTCGGAGTACAGCTCGACGACCTCGCAGCCGAGGTCGCGGTAGATCCGCGGGGCCAGCGGCCCGGCGACTCCGTTACCGGAGTCGACGGCGACCCGCAGGGGCCGGGCCAGCGAGATCCGCGCCTGCAGCATCTTCTCGTAGGCGGGCACGAGGTCGACCTCCTCGTAGCCGCCGGAGCCCTCCTCGAAGTCGTCGGCCTCGATCCGCCTGCGCAGCTCCTGGATCGCCGGGCCGAAGATCGTCTGGGTGCCGACGCAGATCTTGAAGCCGTTGTACTGCGGGGGGTTGTGGCTGCCGGTGACCTGGATGCCGCCGTCGGCGCCGGGCTCGTGGAGGCCGAAGTAGAAGACCGGCGTCGGCCCCTGGCCGGCATCGAGGACGTCGCAGCCGGTGGCGCGGATGCCCTCGATGAGCGCCCCGGCGAGCTCCGGCCCCGACAGCCGGCCGTCGCGCCCGACCAGCGCCCGGTTGCCGCCGCGCCGGCGGATCTCGGTGCCGAAGGCCCGCCCGACCAGGCGGGCGACGTCCACCGTCAGGTCCTCGCCGACGACGCCGCGGATGTCGTAGGCGCGAAAGATCTCCGCCGTCACGCTGCTCATGGGATCGGTCTCCTTTTCCGGGCTTCCAGGATACCCTGTGGCCATGGGCCCCGCCGCCGACTCGTCCCGCTCGCTCTGGAGCCTCGCCGCCGGACCGGCGCTGGCGGCCGTCGTGGCGGTCGCGCCGCTGCCGGGGCTGGAGCCGGCGGCGCAGATGACCGCGGCGATCGCCGCCTGGATGGCCACCTGGTGGATGACCGAGGCGGTGCCGATCGCCGTCACCTCGCTGCTGCCGCTGGTGGCGTTTCCGGCGACCGGCGTGCTGTCGTCGCCGGCGGCCGCGGCTCCCTACGCCAACCATCTGATCTTCCTGTTCATGGGCGGCTTCTTCATCGCCAAGGCGATGCAGCGCTGGGGGTTGCACCGGCGACTGGCGCTGCGCATCGTCGCCGCCGTCGGCACCGGGCCGCGGCGGCTGGTCCTGGGCGTCATGCTGGCGACCGCGCTCTTGTCGATGTGGATCCCGAACACCGCCGTCGCCGTCATGATGCTGCCGATCGGCGTGGCGCTCATCGACGAGCTCGGCCGCACGCCGGGGTCTTCCGGCGGCGCCGGTCCTCTGGGCACGGCGATGATGCTGGGCATCGCCTACTCGGCGTCGATCGGCGGCGTGGCGACGCTCATCGGCACGCCGCCGAACCTGGTGTTCGCCGGCATGGTCGAATCGCTGCTCGGCGGGCAGATCGACTTCATTGCCTGGATGGGTGTCGGCGTGCCAGTAACCGCCGTGCTGCTACCCACCGCCTGGTACTACCTGACCCACATCGCCTTCCCGGTGCCGCCCCGGATGGCGCTCGGGCGCGACGTCATGCGCGAGCACCTGCGCGCGCTCGGCCCGATGGGCCGCGGCGAGAAGGCGGCGGCGGCGATCTTCGGCTGCACGGCAGTGGCGCTGGTGCTGCGCACCGAGAAGCAAGTTGGCACCCTCACGATTCCCGGCCTCAATACCTTCCTCCCCGAGGTCTCCGACGCCACCATCGTCATGGCCGGGGCGATCGCGGCGTTCTGTGTGCCGTTGAGCCTGCGGCCGGTCGAGTTCACCCTCGACTGGAAGCACGGCCGCGAGATCCGCTGGGGCATCCTGCTGCTGTTCGGCGGCGGCCTGTCGCTGGCGGAAGCCTTCCAGGCCAGCGGGTTGTCGGCCTGGATCACCGGCGGCGTCATCTATCTGGAGGCGCTGCCGGTGTGGCTGATCGTGGCGATGTCGGCGACGCTGATCATCTTTCTGACCGAGCTGACCTCCAATACCGCCACCGCGACGCTGGTCATGCCGGTGTATGCCTCGGCGGCGGTCGGCCTCGGCATCCACCCCTACATCATGATGGCGCCGGCGGCGCTCGCCGCCAGCATGGCCTTCATGCTGCCGGTGGCCACCCCGCCCAACGCCATCGTCTTCGGCAGCGGCATGGTGACCATCCGCCAGATGGCCCGCGCCGGCTTCGTGCTCAATCTTGTCTCGATCATCCTCACCACCCTGGCGGCCCTGCTGCTGGTGCCGATCTTCCTGATCGATTAGCTGCGCGGGGCAGCTACGCTGTGAATCGCTCGTAGCGAACCAGGTTCTGCTCGATTCGCTCGAGCACGACCTGGTGGCCGAGGCCGACGGTGTCGGGGACGGCGACGTGGCCTTCGGCGTCGACCTCGACGAAGGGGTCGATGATGTCCTGCTCCCAGTAGCGCCTGGAGGCCGACAGGTCGCCGGGCATCTGGAAGTTGGGCAGCGAGGCGAGGGCGATGTTGTGGAGCCGGCCGATGCCGGACTCCAGCATGCCGCCGCACCAGACCGGGATCTCGCGGGCGGCGCACAGGTCATGGACGGCGAGCGCGGCGGCGCGGCCGCCGAGGCGCGAGGCCTTGATGTTGATCAGCCGGCAGGCGCCGGCGTCGATGGCGCGGGCGGCGTGCCGGGGCGAGTGGATGCTCTCGTCGAGGCAGATCGGCGTGGCGAGCTCGGCCTGCAGCGGCGCGTGGGCGGCGATGTCGTCGTGGGCGAGCGGCTGCTCGATCATCAGCAGGCCGAAGCGGTCGAGAGCCTTCAGGTGCTCGAGGGCCTGCGGATCGTTGCGGTAGCCGCAGTTGGCGTCGACCATCAGCGGGATGTCGCCGAAGCGCTCGCGCACCGGCTCGACCACCGAGACGTCCTTGCCGGGCTCGACCTTGAGCTTGATGCGCCGGTAACCCTGGTCGAGGGCGGCGGCGATCTGGTCGGCGAGGACCGCGAAATCGTCCTGGATGCCGAGCGAGATGCCGACCGGAACGCGGTTGCGGCTGGGGCGCTCGCCGGCGTAGAGGCGGCGCAGCGAGACGCCGCGGCGCTCGGCCTCGAGCACCCAGAGCGCCTCCTCGACGGCGCCGCGCGCCATCGGGTGCCAGCGCCAGCCGGCGAAGCGCTCGGCGAACGCCGTCGCCGTGCCCTGCTCCGGCCAGTCCTCGGCCAGCACGACCGGGGCGATGAACCGCTCGATGATGTGCCAGCCGGTGGCGGCGGTCTCGTACGAGTACATCGGCACGCCGTCGGCGCCGGACTCACCCCAGCCGGCCGCGCCGCCGGCGCTGGCCCGCACCAGGAGGATCTCGCGCTCCTGGGTGGTGCCGAACGAGGTCGTGAACTTGCCGACCATCGGCATCTTGATCCAGAAGAGCTCCAGGGCCTCGATCCGCATTCGTCGCTCCTGCTACTCGGTCTCGGCGCAGCTCTCCAGATCGCCGCGCTCGAAGAGATAGACGGTTCGGCCGTCCGCAGTGGCCCCCACCGGCCGCTGGTGGACGCACTCGCGGGCGAAGTAGCCGCGGGCGAAATAGCCGGTGAACACCGCCCGAGTCGCCTCGCGCCAGGCGATCGCGGCGGCGCGGTCGCGCGTCTTGAGCCCCTGAATGCTGGCCGGAATCTCGCACAGCAGCCGCTCGGCGTCGAGATCGAGCCGCGGCTCGCCGGGCTCGGCGCCGGCCGCCTGCAGGGCCCAAGGGGCCTCGATGCCGCCGTCGCGCAGGACCTCGGCGACGCCGCCGCGGCCGCCGGCGGCGCGCCGCGCCACCCGCGGCGAGCCCACCAGCCACTTGACTGCCAGGCGGTCGGTGGCGATGCCGGCGTGCAGCCGGCTGGTGGTCTCGCCGTAGAGGTTGATCCGGTAGCCGTCCGACAGGCCGCCGAGCTTGCCGAAGTTCAGGCAGGCGTTCACCGACTCCAGCGGGTCGAAGGTCCACACCACCATGCGGAACCCCTGCTCGAGGGCGTAATCGCGCTGCGCCCACTTGAGGCGGGCGCCGAGGCCGGCGTTGCGCGCCCGGTCGTCGACCGCCAGCATGTGCGAGCAAAGCACCACCTCGCGCTCCGGGCTGCGGCCGACGAACGCGTAGCAGAAGCCGTGCAGCTCGCCGTCCTCGGCGAAGGCGCCGAGCACCAGGCCGCCCCATTTCTGGGCAGTGACGAGCTGTGTCTGGGGGACCACGTCGATGCCGTCGGCGAAGCCCCAGGCACGCTGCTGGAGGCGCTCGCAGGCCTTGTACTCCTCGATGGTCTCGATGCGACGCAGCGTGTAGGACATCGTCCGGACGCTCAGATCCCGGTGGGGTGGTCGATCCACGCCGTCTCGACGCCGAAGCGCCGCGCCAGCCAATCGCCCAGGGCCCGGACCCCGAAGGTCTCGGTGGCGTAGTGGCCCCCGAACAGGCAGTGAATGCGGTGGTCGCGGGCCGCGTGATAGGCCTCGTGGACCGGCTCGCCGGTGACGAAGCAGTCGGCGCCGGCGGCTACCGCCGCCTCCAGGGCGCTGCAGCCGCGCCCGGTGATCACCGCGATCCGGCGGACGTCGCCGGGGCCGAACGCCCAGATCAACGGCTCGGTGCAGCCGGCGGCGGCCAGCCGGCCGGCGAGGCCGCCGACGTCGGCGGCCGGATCCAGCGTCGCCAGCGTCCCGATCTCGACGCCGCCGAGCGGGGCGAACCTGCCGTCGACAGTGCCGCCGAGGGCGGCGGCGAGCAGGACGTTGTTGCCGACCTCGGCGTGGGCGTCGAGGGGTAGGTGGGCCGCGTACAGCGAGAGCCTGCCGGCGAAGCAGGCCGCGACCCGCCGCCCGAGGGCGTTTTTTAGGGGTGCCGGTTGGCCCCAGAACAGCCCGTGGTGCACGAGCAGCAGCTGGCAGCCTTCGGCAACGGCGGCGTCGATGGTCGCCTGCGCGGCGTCGACCGCCAGGCCGACTCGTTCGACCTCGTCGCTCCCCTCAACCTGCAGGCCGTTGAGCGAGGCGTCCGCGATCGCGCCGATCTGCAGATACTCGTCGAGGGCGGCGACGATCTCGTTGCGTTGTGCGCGGTTACCCACCGGCCGTCTCCGCGGCGATCCCATAGCAGGCCGAGGTGAAAGTGTGATGGGTCTGGCGCATCACACTTCCACCTCGGCCTGCTTGGGTCCGGCGATGGCGATCGCGCAGCGATCCGGGTGCAGCCGCCGCTTGGCCGCCGCCAGGACGTCGGCGATCCCGATCGCCTCGATCAGGCCGGGGAAGCGCTGCAGGTAGTCGAGCCCCAGGCGGTACTGCTCGATGGTCTGCAGGGCGCCGGCGATGCCCTCGTTGGTCTCCAGGGTGCGCGGCAACGAGCGCACGATCGCCGACTTGGAGTCGGCGAGCTCGGCATCGCCGACCGTCTCCGTGCGCATGCGCTCGAGCTCGGCGAGCGCCGCCTCGACCGCCGCGTCGACGTTGTCCGGGTGGACGCCGCAGCGGACCACGAACGGCCCGGGGCCAACGCCGGCGGCGAACGACGAGTAGGCGTAGTAGGCCATCCCCTTCTCCTCGCGGATCTCGTGGCCGAGCCGCCCGCCGAGCGCGAAGCTGCCGAGGATCATGTTCATCACCATGGCTGCATAGTAGTCCTCGTCGAGCCGCCGTAGGCCGGGATGGCCGATGGCGACGTCGGCCTGCGACTTGTTGGGCATCGGCTGCACGACCTGCCGCCGCGACTCGGGGCCGGGGGCCTCGGCAATCCGCGGCAGCGCCGCCGGCAGGCCGCCGCCGTCCGGCCCCTGGGCGCCGGTCGCCGACACCCAGCCGCTGAAGGCGAGGTCGACGGCGGCGCGAGCCCGATCGAGCTCGACGTTGCCGACGATGACAAGCACGGCGCCGCCGGGCCCGTAGTGGGTGGCGTGGAAGTCCGCCAGCTCGTCGCGGTCGAGCGAGCCGATCGACTCCTCGGTTCCCAGCAGCCGCCAGGCGTAGGGATGATCGGGCGGGTAGATGGCGGCGCGCAGCAGGTCCATGGCGATCTGCCGGGTGTCGTCGCGGTCCTCCTGGATGCCGGTGAGGATGTCGCCGCGCAGCTTCTCGACCTCGGGCCGCGGAAACGACGGCAGTTGGGCGCACTCCGCGACCAGCGCGAGCATCGCCTCGAAGTCGGCGGCGCGGGCCTTGGCGGCGATCCCGCCCGTGTGGCGATCGGCGTGGCCCGACAACATTGCGCCGGTGAAGTCGAGCAGCTCGCCGATCTGCTGCTTGCTCCGCCGCTCGCTGCCGCGCTTGAGCATCGCCGCGCAGAACCCTGCCAGCCCCGCCGTCGCCGCGGTCTCGAACGCCGAGCCGGCGGCGAAGCGCAGGCTGATGGTGACCGCCGGCGAGGCCGGGTTCTCGCTGTGCAGGACGGTGAGGCCGTTGTCGAGGACGAAGCGGGCGGGCTCGAAGCCGACGCTGAACGGCACCGCGCTCACCTGCCCGCCTCCGCGCCAACGAGCGTTTGCGTTGGATCCTTCGTATTCGTGACAGCCGAACCGTGGCAGCTCATCGCGGCGGCTGGGGGCGAAACCAGCCGACGGTGTGCAAGCGCGGCGCCAGCCGGTTGGCGGCGACCTCGCGAACCTGCTCGGCGGTCACCTCCTCGATGCCCGGGGCGACGGCGGCCAGCCGCTCCCAGTCGCCGATCGTCGCGAAGAAGCCGATCTGGTGGGCGATCCGTGTCACCCCCTCGTGATCGAAGGCGAGCTCGGCGAGCAACTGGTTCTTGGCCTTGCGCAGGGCGTGCTCCTCGGGCCCGCGGCTGGCGAGATCGTCGAGCGCCGCGAACAGCGCCTCCTCGACCGCTGCCTCCGAGACGCCGTCGCGGACGGTCGCCGCGATGCCGTACAGGTAGGGTTGCTCGGTGGGCAGCAAGGCGCTCGATACCCCGCTGACCAGCTCGCGCTCGACCAGCGCCTCGTACAACGGCGACGTGGTGCGAGCGTTGCGTCCGAAGCCGCCGGCCCAGAGGTTGAGGCCCTTGCCGCCCGCCAGCACCGCATCGGCGACCAGCAGCGGGATGAACTCGGGCTCGGCGAAGGCCGGTGCGTGGAAGGCGACGTCGAGGTAGCGGGTCGTCCCCGGCCGCTCCACCGTCACCCGGCGCTCCCCCCACTGGGCGGGCTCGCGGGTGCGCACCCCCTCCGGCGTCTCGCCCGCCGGAATGCCTCCGAATCGCCGCACCGCCGCCTCGAGGGCCTCGGCGGGCTCGACGTCGCCGGCGATCACCAGCGTCGCGTTGTTGGGCACGTAGTAGCGCCGGTAGTGGTCGTAGAGCTGGTCGCGGCTCATCGCCTCGAGGTCCGACAGCCAGCCGATGGTCGGCCAGCCGTAGGGGTGGGCGTGGAAGGCCGCCGCCGCGACCTCGGTGCCGAGCAGGTAGGCGGGGTTGTTCTCGTTGCCCTGCAGCTCCGAGATGATGACGCTGCGCTCCGACTCGAACTCTTCCGGGTCGTAGACGCAGTCGCGCATCCGCTCGCTCTCGATCTGCAGGGCGAGGTCGAGACCGTCGGCCGCCAGCGTCTCGAAATAGGTCGTCTGGTCGATCCAGGTGTAGCCGTTCCAGGTGCCGCCGGCGCGCTCGATCCAAACCTTGAGGTCCTCGCGCGAGATGTTGCGGGTGCCCTTGAAGTTCATGTGCTCGACCCAGTGCGAGGCCCCGGTGGTGCCCGGCGCCTCGTCCTTGGAGCCGACGTGGTACCAGCACCAGACGGAGACCAGCGGCGCCGCGTGCAGCGGGCAGACGAGCACCTGCAGGCCGTTGTCGAAGTGGCTCTCGACGACTCGCGGGGCCTCCGCCGTCACGGCGATGAGCCGTTCTGCCGCGAGTAGAGCGCCGGCTCGTACTCGCCCATCAGCTCGCGGGTCGCGGCGTCGGCCGGGGCGAAGGCCTGCTGCAGCAGATCGACGCGCCAGACGTAGCGCTGCACACCGGCCTGCCCCACCTTGCAGGTCACGTCCATCGTCCCGTAGAGGCGCGAGACCACGGTGCTGTCCCACTCCAGCGGGCCGCGGCGGGCCAGGTAATCGCCCAGCGGCGGCCGTCCGTCTGCCTCGTACTCGGCGACAACCGCCACCGAGCGGCGCACGTCGCCGGAGGCGTGCATCTGGTAGAGCGTGTAGCTGGCGACGACCCCGAGAACGATCGTCGGCAGGACGAGAAACCAGTTGTCTCGATTCATCGGGAACCGTTACCACGCGCCCGGCGGAGCGTCAAAAACGAGGCGGGCGGGCGGCCGGGCACCGGAAGCTGACGCGGCGCCGTCCGGGGTCCGGTTCGCCTCGAACCGGTGCGCGGCCCCTCCTTCAACGATCGTAGTGACCGCCGATCGCCATCACGTAGAATCGATCTGCCGGCGTGTCAATGCATCACCAAGCCGGCGACGAAGTAGAGCACCGTGGCCGCCGCTCCCCCGACCAGCGCGTAGGGAAGCTGGGTCAACACGTGCTCGACGTGATCGACGCCGGCCGACAGCGACGAGATGACCGTGGTGTCGGAGATCGGCGAGCAGTGGTCGCCGAACACGCCGCCCCCGAGGACGGCCGCGGCGACCAGGGGCACCGAGGCGTCGAGCGTCGCCGCCACCGGGATGGCGATCGGGAACATGATCGCCCAGGTGCCCCATGAGGTGCCGGTGGCGAAGGCGATGAACGACGCGGTGACGAACAGCAGCGGCGCCGCGCTGGCGGCGTTGATCCAGGGGCTGACCGTCGCCGCCACCCAGGGCCCGGTGCCCAGCGCCCGGCAGACGGCGCCCAGGGCGAGCGCCAGCGCCAGGATCGTGGCCACGCCGATCAGCTCGCGGAAGCCGACGATCACCAGCTCGGCCATCTGCGGGAAGCTGAACAGCCGCTGGGCGGCGTACAGGAGCATGGCGCTGGCGACGCCGGCGCTGACCGCCCACAGCACCGAGAGCGAGCCCGAGCCGGCCAGCATCGTCGGGAAAAAGGCCAGCTCCGAGGCGAAGCCGCCGCCGGTGATCCACAGCCCCAGCGGCATCGCGAAGACGGTCACCAGCACCGGCACGACCAGGTTGGCGGCCCTTTCCGGCGGCGGCTCCCGCGAGCCTCCCGCGTCGCCGTGGGGGTCGGTGAGGGCCGCCGGCTGCTCCGGCAGCGCCCCGCTGCGCCCCTCGAGTGCCGCCGCCTCCGACGCCCGCATCGGGCCGATGTTCCAGCCGGACACGGCCACGAACACGACGATGACGATCGCCAGGACCGCGTAGAAGTTCAGCGGCACGGCGGCGATCAGCGTCGGCAGCGCATCGAGGTCCTCGGCGGCCAGCAGGCGGAGCACGTAGGCGCCCCAGGCGTTCAGCGGGATCAGGATGCAGATCGGCGCCGAGGTCGAGTCGCAGATGTAGGCGAGCTTGGCCCGCGACAGCTTGACGCGGTCGTACAGGGGACGGGAGACGGCGCCGGTGACCAGGCAGGTGATGTTCGACTCGATGAAGATGCTGGTGCCGACGATGATCGACAGCAGCTGCGCCGACACCGGGCCGCGTACCCAGCCGCGGCTGACCATGAAGTTGGCGAAGCCGTTGACGCCGCCGGACTCGCGCATCAGGACGATCAGCGCCCCGACCACCAGCGTGAACAGCAGCACCTCGGCGTTGCCGCGGTCGGTCACCACCAGGATGAGCTGCTCGATCGAGCCGCCGGCCCCGGCCAACGGGTTCCAGGCGGCCAGCATGGTGGTGCCCAGCAGGATCCCCGTGAACAGCGACAGGTACACCTGCCGGGTAACCAACGCCAGCACGATCGCGATGATCGGCGGCAGGATCGACAGCCATCCGTAGGTCATGGCCGGCCATCGTACAACGACGAGAGCCGCGCGGCGCCGGATTCATGCCTACGAACGCACGCGTGCGCCTGCGCTTGCGCGACGGAATTGGCGTCGGCCGACCCGACGAACGCACGCGTGCGCCTGCGCCCGGAGGAAGTTGGCGTGGTCGCGGGACCTACGAACGCACGCCTGCGCTTTGAGCGCACGCCTTCTAATGAAGACTGGTCGAGACGATCTCGCCGGTGGCGCTCAGCCGGACGGTGAACACGTAGGGGCGCCGCTCGATGCCGAGGCCGGGGAGGTCGAAGCGCAGGTCGTAGAAGCGCACCGTCTGGCCGCCGCCGGCGGGCTCGACGCTGACCACCGGGAAGCGGGCGAACCACTCGTAGAGCTGGACCTGCTCGCGCAGCGGCTCGCGCTCGACGGCGCGCAGCGCCCGCGCGGTATCCCCCGGCCCGATCTTCGGCACCTCGACGAAGCGCAGGTGGGCGTTCCAGGCGCTGCCCAGCTCGATATGGGCGCGGTAGTAGGCGTCGTCGGTCTCGACGATGCCGGTCCAGTTCAGCGGCACGAACGGCGCCGGCACCGCGGCCACCGAGCGGATGCCGCCGATCTCCAGCGCCGAGGCCTCGGCGGCCACCGCCTGCACCGCTACCCACTGCAGGGCGCCGCACAACACCACGTAGGTGCCGGCGAGGCCGAGGCACACCTTGGCCATGCGGCGGGGGGCCTGGCGCAGCAGATAGACGGCCAGCAGGCCGCACAGCAAGATGCCGAGGAAGGTCGGGTCGAACGTCCACAGCCAGTCGAGCGTGAAGCGCTGCGAGCGGAACGGGAACAGCAGCACCGTCCCGTAGGAGGTCAGCAGGTCGAGCAGCACGTGCAGGTAGATCCCCACCGACGCCAGCACGAAGACCCGCCGCCGCGGCACCCCCGGGAAGAAGCGGCTGAACACCAGCGTCATGAGAAGCGCCAGGCCGATACCGCCGAGCAGCGAGTGGGTCAGCCCGCGGTGGTAGCGCAGGAAGGCGAGCGGGTCGGGGCTGAGCTCGGCCATGGCGTCGAGGTCGGGGGCCAGCGCGGCGAGCGCGGTCAAGGCGGTGCCACGCGACTCCAGCTCGGGCGGCAGCAGGCGGTGGGCGAGCCCGGACTTGGCGACCAGCCCCCCGGCGACGCCGTGCGTTACTGGATCCATCTCAGTGGGCCCCCAGCCGCTCGCGCACCAGCGCGTTGGCGGCCTTGCCGTCGATCCGCCCCTGGTACTCGCTCATCAGCGCCCCCATGACCTTGCCCATGTCGGCAGGCGAGCTGGCGCCGGTCTTGTCGATGACGGAGTCGACCGCCTCCTGCAGCTCCTCGCCCTCCAGCAGGCTCGGCAGATAGGCCTCGATCACCTCGATCTCGGCGCGCTCGGCGGCGGCCCGGTCCTCGCGGCCGCCGGCGGCGAACTGCTCGGCCGCCTCCTGCCGCTGCTTGACGGCGGTGCGCAGCGCCGCCACCACCTGCTCCTCGTTGAGCTCGGCGCGGGCCGCGATCTTGCGGTTGTGCAGGTCGGCCAGCAGCATGCGGAGCACGCTCACCTTGGTGGCGTCGCGGCTCTTGACCGCGGCGTTCAGATCGGTGCGTAGGCGTTTGAGCAAGTTCACCAGAAGACGGAGCGGATCG
>Ga0214471_10002089_pt1 | contig 15734 bp, 13 predicted proteins | sample RVTome_5_FD_207665 | JGI IMG/M metagenome (GOLD analysis project Ga0214471, IMG submission 207665) | Soil microbial communities from uranium-contaminated site in the Upper Colorado River Basin, Wyoming, United States - RVT142D155 | ecosystem: Environmental > Terrestrial > Soil > Contaminated >... | reverse complement strand
GTCATCGTGCTCGTCATGCTGGCCGGGGCCGTGCTGGCCGACGTCGTGACGCCGTACGGCTTCTCCGACACCAACCTGCGCGCGCGGTTCATCCCGATGAGCGGCGCCCACTGGCTGGGCACCGATCAGATCGGGCGGGACATGCTCACCCGCGTCCTGTACGGGGCCCGGATCTCGCTCTATGTGGGCTTCGGCGCGGTCGTGCTGGGGAGCGTCATCGCCACCGCGCTCGGTATCGCCTGCGCCTATTTCGGCGGGCGCACCGACCTGCTCCTCCAGCGCGGGGTGGACGCGTGGATGGCGTTCCCCGGGCTCCTGCTCCTGATGACCATCCTCTCGTTGCTCGGACCCGGCGTCTGGAACATCACGCTGGTCCTCGGCATCGCCTTCGGCATCCAGAACTCGCGCGTCGTGCGGGGCGTCGCGCTCTCCGTCAAGGAGAACACCTACATCGAAGGCGCGCGGGCGGCGGGGGCCGGACATCTGCGGGTCACCGTCGTCCACATCCTGCCCAACGCGCTCCCCACCATCATCGTCGTGGCGACCACCGGCCTGTCCACCGTGATCCTCACGGAGGCGAGCCTTTCGTTCCTGGGCCTGGGCGTGCCGCCGCCCTACCCCACGTGGGGAGGCATGCTCTCGCTCGCGGGACTCGACCACATGTACCGGGCGCCCTGGCTGGCCCTCTGGCCCGCCACGGCCCTGTCTCTGGCCGTGTTCGGCTTCAACATGCTGGGCGACGCCCTGCGCGACCTGCTCGACCCGCGCCTCAAGGGCGGGTAGGCCTCGGCGGGGGGGCTTGCCCCCTTCGCCGGCCTAAGTCGAGCCGGCGGAAAAGGCGCATGGTGTATCGTGATTGATACACCATGCGCGCGCGGTCCTCCGTTCCTCTTCTTGCGCTTGCTTGTCTCCTGTCTCTCGTCTCCGCTTCACTCCCCTCACCCTACCCTCTCCCCAGGGGGGAGAGGGAGAAGCTGGCGGGGACCGTGGTGCGGGTGGTGGATGGCGATACCGTGCACGTGCGGGTGGCGAATCGGGTGGAGAAGGTGCGGTATATCGGCATCGACACGCCGGAGACCCATCACCCGAGGCGCGGGGAAGAGCCGGGGGGTCGTACGGCCACGGAGGTCAATGGGCGCCTCGTCGGCGATCGGGCGGTGCGGCTCGAGCCGGACGTACAGCTCCGCGATCGCTACGGGCGGCTGCTGGCCTACGTCTGGGTCAAGCGCGCCGACGGCGTGCAGGTCATGGTGAACGCGGAGATGGTGCGGCTCGGCTACGCCCAGGTCATGACGGTGCCGCCCAACGTGCGCCACGCCGAGCTGTTCCGGAAGCTGGCCGCCGAGGCGCGCGAGAATCATCGTGGCCTGTGGGCGGGGCCTCTGCGCCCCTGAGCGCGTATACTGGGCCTCCCATGAAGATCGGTCCCGTCGAGATCCCCGCGCTGGCCCGCCTGGCCCCGATGGCCGGCATCACCAATGCGCCCTTCCGGCTCATCGCGCGGGAGTGCGGCAGCGGGCTCACCACCTCCGAGGAGATGGACGCGGCCTCGCTCCTGACCGGGCACCCGCACGCCGACGCCATCGCCGCCTACTATCCCGCGGAGCGGCCGCTCGCCATGCAGCTCCTGGGCAAGGATCCCGATCGGCTCGCGCGGGCCGCCGAGCGGTGCCAGGTCCTCGGCGCCGACATCGTGGATCTCAACATGGGCTGCCCCATGCCCCAGATCACCGGCAAGGGGAAAGGGGCGGCCCTCATGCGCGACGTCGCCGCGACCTCGCTGATCCTGCGCGCGCTGCGCAAGGCGGTGAGCGTGCCGCTCACCGTCAAGATCCGCGGGGGCTGGGACGACGAGCATCTGAACGCGGTCGAGGTGGCCCAGATGGCGGAGGCCGAGGGCGTGGACGCCATCACCGTGCACCCGCGCACGCGCTCGCAGCGGTTCACCGGCAAGGCCCCGTGGACCATCATCCGGGAAGTCGTGGACGCGGTCGGCGTGCCGGTCACCGGCAACGGCGACGTGCGCTCGATGGGGGAGGCGCGGCGCATGGCCGCGGAGACCGGCTGCGGCTCGGTGATGATCGGGCGCGGCGCGCTCGGCAGCCCCTGGATTTTCGACGAGTCCTTCGACGCGCTCTCGCGAGAGGGCCAGCGCGCCTACAAGGCCCGCGTCATCGCCCGGCACGTGGCGCTGATCCGCGAGCACTTCGGGGGGAAGTACGCGCTGGTGCAGATGAAGAAGCACCTGGCGTGGTACACGGAGGGGCTCGGCCACGCCACCGAGTGCCGCGCTCGCATCTTCCAGACCCGGTCGCCCGACGAGGTCTGGGACGTCTTCCAGTCCTACTGGGACCGGCCCCGCCCGGAGATCTCCCAGACCGCCTCGACCTTGTCGGCCCGCATCGCGTAGATCCGGTCGTAGAGGTTGATGGTCGGATCGCAGTGCGGGGGGAAGAACTCGATGAGCTGCCCGAGCTTCGGCAGCCGCCCCGGCTCGATGGTCATGAGCCGGCCGTGCTCGTCGCCCGCCCAGGAGTACTCCACGCCCGGCCACTCCACCGCTTCCGGCACGAAGGGGCGGTCGGTCGAGAAGGCCTTGAAGCCCGCGTCCACCATCGCCATCTCCTGGCTCGGCACGCTCACCACCGTGGTCAGCACGGTCAGGGCCATCTCGAAGTCGTCGTAGGCCGCCCCCCGCGGGCCGCCGATGCGCCGGTAGTCGAGATCCATCACGCAGTAGGAGCCGGACTGCAGCTCGGTGAGCCCCGGGAGCTCCACGTCGATGTTGAAGGTGCCGCTCGAGCCGCCGGTCACGATGTCCACCGCCATGCCGTGCTTCTCGAAGAGCTCGCGCGTCTTCATGAGCCGGCCCATCCAGCGCTTCGACGTCCGCCGCCGCTCCTCGAAGCCCATCACGTGCGCGCAGTGGCCCGCGTAGCCCTGCAGCCCGCGCAGGTGGAGCGCGGGCTGCGCCATCACCTCGCGGCCGAGGTCCCGCGCCGGCTCGCCGGGCTGGACGCCGGTGCGGCGGCCGCCCACGTCCACGTCCACCAGCACGTTGAGCACGAGCCCCGCCTCCTTCACCGCTCGGCCGAGCTCGTGCACGTTGTCGGGATGATCCACCACCGCCAGCGTCTCGGGCTGGCGGCGGAGCACTCCGAGCAGGCGGCCGATCTTCTCGGGCCCCACCACCTCGGTGGTGATCAGGAGATTGCGCACGCCCGCGGCGGCCATCACCTCGGCCTCGCTCACCTTCGCCACGCAGACGCCGACCGCGCCGGCCGCCACCTGGCGGCGGGCGATCTCCGGGCACTTGTGGGTCTTCGAATGCGGGCGGAGTTTCTTGCCGGCGGCCTTCACGTGGGCCGCCATCTTCTGGATATTGCGCTCGAAGCGGTCGAGATCCAGCAGCAGCGCGGGCGTGGGAAGCTCGGCTCGGGTCATCGCGCAGGGAGCATACCACGCGCCGCGGTGGCCCCGGCCGGTGGCCCGGCCGGGGCGGCGGGAGACTACAGCGCGCGCGCGCGGCGGCGGGCGTCGGCCTCGGCGCGAATCGCCAGCTTGGCGGCTTCGGACTTGGCCAGCCGCTCGGCGTCGCGATCGCCAAGGCGGCCGAAGGCCTCGCCCGCCGCGAGCACGCCGTCGCGCGACGCCTGCCGGCGGGCCCGGAGCAGGGCGGTCAGATAGGCGCGGCGCGCGCGGGGCTCGAAGACCTCGGGCGTCCCGGTGGCGCGGCCCGCGCGAAGGGCCGCGTCGCCGACCGCGAGCATGCCAGGCCAGCCCCGGCTCACGTGCGCGGCCACGTAGGCCTCGCGCCACGCCGCCGTGACGGCCCTCGTCTCGCCGCGCGCGAGCGCCCGATCAACTTCGGCGATCCGGGCGGCCCAGTCGAGACGATCGGCCTGGGCCGACGCCTCCCGGGTCAGCGGGATCGCGATGACCCCGCTCAGCAGGAGCAGGAGGAGCAACGTCGTCCACGTGCGATGTCTCATGGCCACCTCCTCGCTGAACCGATGCATCCTGGCGAGGGGCTGAGCACCGTCTGTGCCAAGGCCGAACCCCGCGAAAACACGGCGCGGGCGCGGGGGCCGTGTCCACGCGCGAACGGGCACGACGCCCGACGGCGGCAGAATGCCTGCCCGGCGGGCGGCCGTGTATGAGGGGGCGCTCATCGGCTGAGCGGCCGGCTCGGGCGCTGAGGCCGGGAGATCAGGACGGCTCGACGCTCACTCGATCGGGCAGCTCGTTGACGTCGTCGGGGCGGCGCGGGAAATGCTGCCGCAGCACCGCGCCCACCTCGCCGACGGCGTGCACGAGGCCGTCGCGGAACCGCTGCCCGCGGAAGTGATCGAGGACCGACTCGACCAGCCCGTCCCAGTAGGCCTGGCCCACCCGCTCGTGGATGCCGCGGTCGCCCAGGACCGCGAGCTTGTGGTCCTCGATGCTCACGTAGATGAGCACGCCGTGTCGCGCGGCGGTCCGGTGCATGCCGAGCCGCTCGAAGACCAGCGCGGCCCGCGCCAGCGGCTCCCCCGGACAGCGCGCGTCGAGATGCACCCGGATCTCGGCGGAGGTCGCGGCCTCGGCGGAGGCGACGGACGCGGCCACCGCGGCCAGACCGGCCTCGTCGAGGAATCGCCGCACCCAGCGGGGATGACGCGCCATCACCAGCTCCCGCTCGAGCCGCCGCCGCCGAAGCCGCCGCCGCCCCCGCTGAAGCCGCCGCCGCTGCTGCCACCCCCGCTCCCGCCGCCGAACCCGCCCCCGCCGATGAAGGGCCCGCCCCAGCCCGACGCGCCCCCCGTCCACCCGCGGCGCCGCACCCCCGCGCTCTGCATGCGGTTCTGCACGAGGACGGCGATCAGCACGAGCGCCACGAACAGCGCGGCCAGCTCCCGAAAGCCCAGATCGATCCCGCGGCGCTTCTGGTTCACCGAAGGCGGGCGCACGTAGGTTCCGGCGATCGCGCGGTCGATGGCGTCGAGGCCCGCCGCGATGCCGTCCGCGGTGCGTCCCTCGCGGAAGCGCGGGGCCACGACGTCCCGAAGAATGGAGGATGAGATGGCGTCGGTGAGGCTGCCCTCGAGTCCGTAGCCGACCTCGATGCGCATCATCCGGTCGTCGAGGAAGACGAGGAAGATGACGCCGTTGTCGAGGCCCTGCTGGCCGATCCGCCAGGCCTGGGCCAGGCGGATCGAGTAGCCCTCGAGGCTCTCGCCCGCGAGCGAGCGGAAGACCGCGACCACCACCTGGTTGCGGCTGGCGGCCTCGCGGGCGATCAGCCGCTGCTCGAGACGGTCCCGGTCGGCGGGGGCCAGCGCGCCCGCGTAGTCGTTGACGCGCCGGTCGGGCGGCGGCGGGATGGGGAGGGCCGCCGCGCCCGGCGCGGCCAGGAGAGCCACGAGCAGCGCCGCGGGAGCGGCGCGGCGCAGCACGAGGGTTGCCAAAAAACCCGCAGGCTGCTCAAAAAGGTCCAGATGCGAGGCGGCGCCCGACGGCCGCACGCGAGGCGTAGTCTCTCTACGTTGAGCGTGCGGCCGAGGGCGCCAACGAAGCAGATGGGCCTTTTTCAGCAGCCTGCTAGAACTTCACCTTGGGCGCGTCCTGACTGCCCGGCGCCGCCTCGAAGTAGGCCTTCTCCTTGAACCCGCGCAGCGAGGCCACCAGGCTGCCCGGGAAGAGCCGCAGGCGGGTATTGTAGTCGCGCACCGCCTCGCTGTAGCGCATGCGCTCGACCGCGATGCGGTTCTCGGTGCCCTCGAGCTGACTCTGGAGCGTCAGGAAGTTCTGGTTGGACTTGAGATCGGGATAGCGCTCGACGGTGACCAGCAGCCGCGCGAGCGCACCGCTCAGCTCCTGCTGCGCGGCCTGGAACTTGCGGAACGCCGCGGGATCGTTGACCAGCTCGGGGGTGGCCTTGATGCCGGCCACGCTGGCGCGCGCCTTGGTGACTTCCTCGAGTACGGTCCGCTCCTGCGCCGCGTACCCCTTGACGGTCTCCACCAGGTTCGGGATGAGGTCGGCGCGCCGCTGGTAGACGTTCTCCACCTGGGCCCACTTCTCGTTGACCGCCTGCTCCTGGGTCACGAGCTGGTTGTTGATGCCGATGGCCCAGCCGATGGCCCCGACGACGATGAGGACGATCACGCCCAGAACGATCAGTCCGGTTTTCATGAAATCAGTATACGCCCCGGTCAGAGATCGTTGCCCGAGTACGACTGGTTGAAGGACTTGTTGCAGAGGGGAAAGTCGGGAACGATGTTCTTCAGGAGCGCGTACGACAGCGGTCGCCAGTTGAGAAAGGACGGGTCCATGATCTTCACGCGGTGGAGCCGACCGGCGGCGTCCGCCATCACCCAGTGCAGGATCGCGCCACGCCAACCCTCCACCAGCCCGAAGGCCGGCTCCCAGGGCGGCAGCGGGCCCAGGGGCGCGGCGAACGGCCCCGCGGGGAGCCGCGTCACCGCCTCACGGATGAGCCGGACCGATTCCCGCGCCTCCTCGACCCGCACCAGGGTCCGCGCCTTGACGTCGCCCGACTCGAAGCCGGGCACCCGCACGGCGAGATCCCGGTAGGCCGCGAAGGGATGGTCGCGCCGGACGTCGGCGTCGATGCCGGAGGCGCGCGCGACGTAGCCCAGCACGCCGTGATCCCGCGCGATCCGCGTGGTCAGCTGGCCGGTGCCTTCGAGGCGGTCCATCACGAGGGTGTTCTCCAGCGCGAGCCCGACGATCTCGTCGAAGTCCCGGAGGGCGGTCTCCAGCTCATCGGGCAGATCCAGGTCGGTCGGCAGGTCGTGACCGACGCCGCCGGGGACGACGCCGCCGCGGAGTAGCCGGTTCCCCGTGAGACGCTTGTTGAGCCGCAGCAGCCGCTCCCGGATCCGGAAGCAGTGGGAGTGGGCCACCGCGTAGCCGGTGTCGTTGGCGATCATGCCGAAGTCGCCCACGTGGTTGTAGAGCCGCTCCATCTCGAGCAGGATCACGCGCAGCCAGCGGGCGCGGTCCGGCACCGCGGTGCCGGCGGCGGCCTCGAGCGCCTGGCAGTAGGCAAGGGAATGGCCGACGGTCGTGTCCCCGGACACGCGCTCGGCCAGCTCGACGCCCGCGGCGGGCTCGCGGCCCTCGAAGAGCTTCTCGGTGCCCTTGTGGGTGAAGTACAGGCGCGACTTCATGTCGATGATCGTCTCGCCCACCACGCTGAAGCGGAAGTGGCCGGGCTCGATCACCCCGGCGTGCACCGGGCCCACCGGGATCTCGTACACGCCCTCGCCGCCCACTTCGGTGAACGGGAACGCGCGCCCATCGTCGGTGAACTCGCGCGCCGTCGCGTCCTTCCGGAGCGGGAAGTAGTCCGCGGGCCAGAACGCGTGGCGCACGAGCGGCCGGGGATCGGGGTGGCCCTCGGCCACGATCCCGAAGAGATCGTAGATCTCCCGCTCGAAGCGCGAGGCCGGGTAGTGGAAGGTGGCCAGCGAGACGATCGCGGGGGCGGCGGCGGCAACCGCGGCGGTGGCGTGGACGAACCAGTTCTCCCGCTCCGGGGCGAACAGATAGGCGACCTCGAACACCCCGAGGTCGGCCCGGCGGTCGCCGGCGGCCATGAAGATCAGCTCCGCGCCGAAGCCCGTGCGGAGGAGCGCGGCCAGCGCGGGGATCGCGGGCGGGGGGACCCGGCAGTGGAGCTCGTTGCCCCGCACCAGGCGGACGTCGGTCACGCGGTCGGCATGCTTTTCGCGGAGAACGCTCAGGAGCTGGGACAGGCGGGTCATGGGCCGACGATCTCCACGATCTGGCGCAGCAGCGCCTGGAGCGGCGGGGGGAGCGTGATGCCGAGGACGAGGAGGGCCGTCACGCAGACGCCGAGCGGGACCAGCGGCCAGTGGTTCCCCTCGCCCACCGGCACGCCCGCGGTGGGCGCGCCGTAGAGCATCCGGTTGAGATGGCCGACCATCGAGACGAACGCGACCGCGAGCAGGGCCAGGACCAGGCCCATCAGCCACGGCCGGCCCGCGGCGAAGCCGGCCCGGAAGAGCGCGAACTCCGAGATGAAGAGGCCGAAGGGGGGCAGGCCGATCACGGCCAGTACCCCCACCGCGAACAGGCCGCCCGTCCACGGCATGACCTTGAGGAGCCCGGAGACCCGGCCGATCTCGGCGGTGCCGTACCGGTGGAGCACCCGCCCGGCCAGGAAGAACATCATCGACTTCGCGAGCGTGTGGTTGAGTAGGTGCAGCATCGCGGCGAAGGTCCCGAGCGGCCCCAGCGCCAGCCCCACGCAGATCAGCCCGGTGTGCTCGATGCTGGAGTACGCGAGCATGCGCTTGTAGTTGCGCTGGATCACCAGGCTGAACGACGCGATCGCGATCGACAGGACGCCGAGGGCGATGTAGAGGCCGTCCGTGAAGCCGGTCCCCACTGCCGCGTTCACGACCGCCTCCCACCGGATCACCGCGTACAGCGCGACCGCGAGCAACACGCCCGACATCATGGCGGACAGGGGCGCCGGGGCCTCCGAATGGGCGTCCGGGAGCCAGGTGTGCATGGGGGCCAGGCCCGCCTTGGTGCCGTACCCGATCAGGATGAAGACGAAGGCGAGCTGGATCACCTCCGGGTGAAGGCGGGAGGCCGAGGCCATGAGTACCGTCCAGTTGAGTGCCCCCTCCTGCCGGCCCGCCATGTTGACGAAGTCGAAATAGCCCAGCACCGTTCCCCCGAAGGCGAGCGCGATGCCGACCGAGCCGATCAGGATGTACTTCCACGACGCCTCCACCGAGGCCTTCGTCACGTGCAGCGGGATGAGCAGGGCCGACGTGATCGTGGTCGCCTCGATGGCGATCCACATGAAGCCGACGTTGTTCGAGGTGACCGCGAACAGCATCGTGAACGTGAACAGGTTGCCGAAGATGCGGAATCGCCGCGCCTCGGCCCCGTCGTAGCCGTCGTCGACACCCATGCCGGGTCCGAGCCACGCGGCCAGCGCCCCCACCAGGCTCACGCACGTGGCGAGCAACGTCGAGAGGGCGTCGGCCCGCAAGAACTCCCCGGGGCCCGAGGTGACGACCCGGCCGGCCACGATGTGGCTCCACAGGATCAGCGCCGCGCCGAGGGAAGACAGCGACAGGAGCGCGTTCACCCAGCCCACGAAGCGTCGATACGGTCTCACCACCGTCGCCAGCAACGCGGCGACAAGAGGCGGCCCGAGCAGCATCACGAACGTATTCACGATCCCTCAGTGCCGGAGTCGGTTCAGCTGTTCCACGTCGATGCTCTCGAAGGTCTCGTGGATCTGGTAGATGAAGATCTGCATGACGAGGAAGCCCATGAGGACGTCCAGGAACACCCCGAGCTCGACGATCAGGGGGATCCCGTAGGTCCCCAGGACCGCGAGGAGGGCGAGGCCGTTCTCCAGCATCAAGAAGCCGACGACCTGGGTCAGCGCCTTCTTCCGGCTGATCACCACGAACAGGCTCACGAGGACCAGGCCCATCGCCAGCGGCATGCCCGCGCGCGTCGGCAGCTGGCTCAGCGCCACCAGGGGTCGGGTGATCGCGTAGCCGAACAGCACGAGGAGACCGGCCACCACCAGCGAGGTGGCGGTGTTCACGTACGGCTCCAGCTCGCGCTCGGCCGCGAACCGGCGCTCCATGCGCCTCAGGAGCCGGGGGATCACGAGCCCCTTGAGCAGGAACAGGAAGAGCGCCACCCAGTACAGCTCGTGGTCGTTCCCGAAGTAGGCCACGACCACCGTCACGCCGGACAGGACGATCGACTGCCAGGTGAAGGCGCTGATGTAGGCGGTGACGCCCCGCCGCCAGAGCAGGATGATCCCGAAGATCAGCACCAGGCTCGAGCCGAGGACGCAGAGCTGGGAGAAGACGGCGTCCATGGCCTACCTCAGGAGGAACGACGAGGTGACCGCGAGGAGCGCGAGCACGAAGGAGACGCTCAGGAGCTCGGGCACCCGGAAGAGGCGGAGCTTCGCGATGCGGGTCTCGAGCACCGCGACAACCCCCGCCAGCACCACCAGCTTGACGAGGAGGCTCGCGACCGCGACCGCGAGCGTCATCGGGGTCAGGACCGCCGACACGCCCCAGGGCACGAAGAGATTGCCGAGCAGCGAGAAGAAGATCAGCAGCTTCAGCGCCGCCGCCCATTCGATGAGGGCGAGGTAGCGCCCGGAGTACTCGAGGATCATCGCCTCGTGGATCATGGTCAGCTCGAGGTGCGTCGCCGGGTTGTCGATCGGCAGCCGCCCGGTCTCGGCGAGCGTCACGATGAAGAGCGCGCCGAACGCGAGCAGGTGGCCGGGGCTCACCGCGGCCGCGGGGTCGGCCATGGTCCGCGCCACGATCTGGCCGAGGTTGGTCGAGCCGGCGCTCAGGGCCAGGGCGAAGATGGCGAGGGCCACCGTGGGCTCGGCGAGGGCCGCCACCGTCATCTCGCGACTGGCCCCCATCCCGCCGAAGGGCGAGCCGGGATCGAGCCCGGCCAGCGAGAGGAAGAAGGTCCCGAGCAGGAGCAGGTAGACGACGACCAGCAGGTCACCGACGCCGTCGAACGGCAGCGGCACCGCGAGGATCGGCACCAGGAACGTCACCGCCACCGCGCTCGTGAAGACGACGAAGGGGGCCACCCGGAACAGCCACGACGCGTTGCTCGAGACGACGACCTCCTTCTGGAACAGCTTGGCGAGCTCCCAGTACGGCTGCCAGACGGGGGCGCCCCGGCGATTCTGCAGGCGGGCCTTCAGCCAGCGGATCAGTCCGACCAGCCCCGGCGCGAGCAGCAGCGCCAGCGCCGCCTGCGCGACCTCGACCACGTAGCCGATCATCCCCACGTTCATCTCCACCACCGGGCCGCGGTGAGCAGGACCAGGAATGCCAGCGTGAGATAGAAGAGGTAGAGATGGAGCGACCCTCCCTGGATCCGCCGGACCCAATGGGCGGCGCGGTGGAGCCCCTGCAGCGGCCAGTCGTAGACGAGGCGCTCGATCCAGGGGTGGATCTCGCTCCGGTACTCGATCGACTGCACGAAGTACTTCGAGTCCGGGTGGAAGTCGATGGACAGATCCCGGGTCGGCCGGTACAGCTCGGCGAAGACGCGCCGCAGCGGCTCCGCGAAGGCGGTCGCGGTGTACTCCATCCGGGGCGTCTGCCCGATGCGGCCGCAGCCCCACGTGTCCCCCACCCGCAACCGCCGCTCGGCGCCCAGCATCCGGAGCGCGAGGGGAACGAGGACCAGCAGCAGGACGAGTCCCAAGGCCAGGAGCGAGGGCGACATCTGACCGGACGTGCCCGGCACCTGGAGCGGCAGGGCCAGCGTGAATTCCATCGCGGCGGGCGCGACGCCGGGGAGCCCCGCGAGGCTCGACCCGAGGAGGGGGACGACCGCGAAGGGCAGGAGCCCCAGCACCACGCACGCCACCGCCAGCGTCGCCATGCCGGCCTGCATGGACCACGGAGCCTCGTGGGCCTGCTCGGCGCGGGGCGAGCGCGGGATCGCGAGGAAGGTGATCCCGAAGGCCTTGACGAAGCACGCGGCGGCGAGGCCGCTGGTGAGCGCGAGCATGGCCACCGCGATCGGCATGACGACCGCCACCTCGGGCTGCGGGATCGCCGACCCGCCGAGCAGCGTCTGGAACACCAGCCATTCGGAGGCGAACCCGTTGAGCGGGGGCAGCGCCGAGATCGCGCACGCGCCCAGCAGGAAGAAGCACGCGGTGCGGGGCATCCGCTTGATCAGCCCGCCCATCTCCTCCATGTTGCGGGTGCCCACCGCGTGCAGCACCGAGCCCGCGCCGAGGAAGAGCAGTCCCTTGAAGCAGGCGTGGTTGATCGTGTGATACATCCCGGCCACGATCCCGAGCGCGGCCAGCGTCGGCAGCCCGAAGCTCTGGAACATGAGACCCGCCCCGATCCCGATGAAGATGATCCCGATGTTCTCCACCGAGTGATAGGCGAGGAGCCGCTTGAGGTCGTGCTCCATCAGCGCGTAGAGCACGCCGAGGAGCGCCGAGACGGTGCCCACGCCCAGGACGAGGCCGCCCCACCAGGGCGGTCCGCCCACCAGCAGGTCGATCGTGACGCGCAGGAGCCCGTACACCCCCATCTTGATCACGACGCCGGACATCAGGGCCGAGACGTGGCTCGGGGCGACCGGATGGGCCATGGGCAGCCACACGTGCAGGGGGGCGATGCCCGCCTTGGTGCCGAACCCGAAGAGCGCCAGCGCGAACGCCGCGTCGCGGGTCGCGGAGGTGAGGGACGCCGATCGCATGCCCGCGAAGGAGGTGGTCAGGTCGCCCGCGGAGAGCAGGAGGAACATCGCCAGGAGCGCGGCGAAGCCGGCGTGCGTCATCGCGATGTACCAGTGCGCGGCACGGACCGTCCCCGGCCGGTCGTGCTCGGTCAGCACCAGGGAGTAGGCCGAGAGCGACATGGCCTCCCAGGCCATGAGGAAGGTCAGCCCGTTGTCGGCCATGACCTGGACGTTCAGCGACAGCAGCAGCACGTTCAGCATCGCGCCGAGCAGCCGCAGCGAGTAGCGCCCTTCGTACGCGGCCGAGTAGCCGAAGCCGTACACCGTGGCCGCGGCGCCGACCACCCCGATGACGAGGAGGAAGAACGCGCTCAGGCCGTCGACCCGGAGCGCGAGACCCGTCAGCGGCAGGAACGACGTGGACACCGTCGGCACGAGCCCGGTGCCCAGACAGACCGCGCCGAGTCCCCCGCCGGCCAGGGCCCCCGCGAGGCCGCATCCGGCCACGAGCCCGCGTCCGAGCGCGCCCCGGGCGCCGAGCGCCGCGACGATGCCGATCGGATACGCGCCGAGGAGGATCGTGAGTAAGTAGTCAGCCAGTGTCATCTCACATCTGCCGCACGAGGAGCATGGCCAGAAGTCCCACGAGCGCGATCACGAGATAGGCCAGGTAGGCGTGGGCCGAGCCGGACTGGATCGTCCGGGCCAGGATGCCCCACCGCCGGACGCGGCTCACGAGCGGCGCGTACAGGTAGCGCTCGAACCAGGGGACGATCTCGCTCCGGTACTCGAGGGACTGCACGAAATACTTGGAGTCGGGGTGGAAGTCGATCGAGAGGTCCTGGGTCGGTCGGTACAGCTCGGCGAACACGCGGCGCAGGGGCTCGGCGAAGGCGGTCGACGTGTACTCCATCCGCGGCGTCTGCACCACTCGCCCGCAGCCCCACGTCTCGCCCGTCCGGAGCGGCCGGCGCGACGCGAAGATCCGGACCCCCAGCCAGGTTGAGCCGACCGTGAGCGCCAGCCCGGCGGCGACCAGAATCGGGGACATGCGGGCAAATCCCCCCGGCACGAACAGCGAGAGCCCGGAGCCGAGCGGCAGCGCGGGCGCCGGGATCCGCGCGGAACCCGCGAGCGCGGCGGCAAGCGCCGGCAATATGCTAACCGCGGCCAGCCCGAATCCGGCGCACAGCACGGCCAGGATTCCCATGCCGATCCGCATCGACCGCGGGGCTTCGTGCGCGTGGAGGGCGGCCGGGGAGCGCGGGATCGCGAGAAACGTGATCCCGAAGGCCTTGACGAACGCGGCGGCGGCGAGCCCGCCGGTGAGCGCGAGGACCCCGACCGCCAGCGTCATGAGCGGAGCCACCAGGGGCACCGGGCTCCCGATTCCGGGGAGCAGCGATTGAAAGAGGAGCCATTCGCTGACGAAGCCGTTCAGCGGGGGCAGTCCGGCGATGGCCAGCGAGCCGGTCAGGAAACAGGCGGCCGTCCAGGGCATGCCGCGGATCAGGCCCCCGAGCTGGTTCATGTCGCGGGTGCGCGCGGCGTGGAGGACGGATCCCGCGCCGAGAAAGAGCAGTCCCTTGAATGCGGCGTGGTTCAGGGCGTGGTAGAGCGCGGCCGCGAGCGCGAGGAAGGCCGCCGGGGCGACCTTGAGGCTCCAGAAGAGGAACCCGGTGCCGAGGCCGATGAAGATGAGACCGATGTTCTCGACGCTCGAATAGGCGAGGAGGCGCTTGAGGTCGTTCTCCATGAGCGCGTAGAGGACGCCCATGACCGCCGAGAGCGCCCCGAGGCCGATCAGCAGCGCTCCCCACCAGGCCGGCCCCCCGCCCAGCAGGTCCAGGCCGACGCGGAGGAGCCCGTACACGCCGAGCTTGATCATCACGCCCGACATGAGGGCGGAGACGTGGCTCGGCGCCGCCGGGTGCGCGCGCGGCAGCCAGACGTGGAGCGGGATGACGCCCGCCTTGGAGCCGAACCCCAGCAGCGCGAGCAGGAATACCGCGTTGCGGGCCGCCGGCGAGAGCGCGGGCGCCGCCACGCGCAGATCGCCGAAGTCGGTGGTTGCCGCGCCCGCCGCGAGGAGCAAGAAGGCTCCGAGCAGGAGGGCCAGTCCCGCGTGAGTCATGGCCAGATACCACCCGCCCGCCTGGATGGTCTCCGGCTCGTCGGTCTCGGTCAGGACGAGGAAGTACGAGGTGAGAGACATGCCTTCCCACATCAGGAGGAAGGTCAGCACGTTCCCGGCGCAGGGGACCAGACTCATCGTGAGGAGAAACAGATTCAGCATGGCGCCGAGGAGGCGCAGCGAGCTGCGGCCCTCATACGCTTCGGAGTACGCGACCCCGTAGATGGCGCACGGAATGCCGACGAGGCCGACGAGGCCGAGGAAAAAGGCGCCCAGGGCGTCCAAACGGAACGCGAGGCCGTCCGCGATCGAGAGGAGCGTGGGCACCTCGAGGACGAACGGCGCTCCGCTGATGAAGACCTCGAGGGCGAGGCCGAGGCCGGCCCCGCTTCCCACCACGGCTCCCGCCCCGACCAGGCGGCGCGCGGCCCCGCCGCCCGGGCTCAGCACCGCGACGGCGGCCCCGAACGCGTACCCGGCAAGCATGAGGCCGAACAGGACCGTCATCGGATCACCGGGCGCTCACCGGCGGCGGCCGATGGCGGCGAGAATGCCCTGGAGGATGGCCACCGGCTCCGGCGGGCAGCCGTCAACGAAGGCATCGACCGGGATGATCTGGTCGACGCTGCCCGCGACGGCGTAGCTGCCCTTGAAGACCCCGCAGGTCCGGGCGCAGTCCCCCACCGCCACCACCAGCTTCGGCGCGGGGGTCGCCTCGTAGGTCTTCACCAGGGGCACGGCCATGTTGCGGGTCACCGGTCCCGTGACCAGGAGCATATCGGCGTGACGGGGCGAGGCCACGAAGTGGACACCGAAGCGCTCGCTGTCGTACACCGGGCTCATGAGCCCGGTGATCTCGAGCTCACAGCCGTTGCAGGAGCCCGCGTCCACCTCCCGGATCGCGAGCGCGCGCCCGAACAGGCGCCGGGCCCGGGCGTCGACCTCGTGGAGAAGGCGGATGACCTCGTCCCCGCCCGGGGGAAGGGGCTCGGTGGCGAGGCCGATCTGGAGGATCTTGGAGAAGAGGCGCACGTTAGCGGCGGCGGGCCTCCCGGCGCAGCTCCCGGAGCATCGTCTGCGTGCCGATGAGGTGGTTGTCGAAGATCCGGCGGGTGACGTCCAGCAGGTCCCGGACCGAGGCGTCGCGGACGGTGTAGCGCACCGCGGTGCCCTCCTTGCGGGCCTCCACGATGTTCTTGGCCCTCAGCACCGCGAGCTGCTGGGAGACGGTGGGCTGGTCGACCCCGAGGGCCTCCTGGAGCTCGTGCACGCTCCGGCCGCCCCGGACGAGGATCTCGAGGATTCGAATGCGGACCGGGTGGGCGAGGGCCTTGAAGAA
>Ga0214471_10002087_pt1 | contig 15740 bp, 17 predicted proteins | sample RVTome_5_FD_207665 | JGI IMG/M metagenome (GOLD analysis project Ga0214471, IMG submission 207665) | Soil microbial communities from uranium-contaminated site in the Upper Colorado River Basin, Wyoming, United States - RVT142D155 | ecosystem: Environmental > Terrestrial > Soil > Contaminated >... | reverse complement strand
GTCATATCAAATGGACCAACGCCTATAAACTCTATGGTTCCGACAGATTGCGGTAGCTGCCCGGAATCCCGCGCATGGCGATGAAGGTGAAGCTGCCCTCTCCGATCGCAGAGCGGCGGGCTGGTGCGGCGCGCACAAGCGTGCGCGGGAGCGCGATCGCATGAGCGCACCGCGCAGGCCGCGCGTGGGGCTCGCGCTGGGCAGCGACACGGCGCGCGGCTGGGCGCACGTCGGAGTCATCCAGGCGCTGGAACGGGCCGGCATCCGCCCGGACCTGGTGTGCGGGACATCGGTCGGCGCGCTGGTGGCCGCCGCCTACGCGGCCGGAGAGATGGCGCGCTTCGAGCAATGGTGCTCGGGATGGGGATCAAGGACGTGGTCTCGTTCATGGACGTGCGCCTGAGCGGCCGGGTGCTCAAGGGCGAACGGTTGATGGAGTACTTCCGGCGCAACTTCGTCGACCGCCCCTTCGAGGAACTGGCGATGCCTTTCGGTGCGGTGGCTACCGCGCTCAACACCGGCGCCGAGGTTTGGCTGCGAACGGGCTCGACGGTCGCGGCGGTGCGTGCTTCCATCGCCTTGCCGGCCCTGTTCGCGCCGGTACAGCGGGACGGTTTGCTGCTCGCGGACGGCGGGCTCGTCAATCCGGTGCCGGTATCGCTGGCGCGCGCGATGGGAGCGGAGATCCTGATCGCGGTCGACTTGAGCTCGAACATTCTGGGCCGTCACCTGCGCGAAGACCCTCGACCCGAAGCGCCCGCGAGCCAGGCCGGTGAATGGATGCGCAAGCTGCAGGACAATCTGGGCGCGCTCATGCCTGCGCGCGAGCCCGGCGAGCCGAAGCCGCCGTCGATGCTCGACGTGGTGGCCTCGAGCATCAACATCATGCAGGTGCGAATTTCGCGCAGCCGCATGGCCGGCGACCCGCCCGACGTGATCGTGGCGCCGCGGCTCGCTCGCCTCGGCCTGCTCGATTTTCACCGGGCAAGGGAGGCCATCGAGGAAGGCGGGCGCGCGGTGGAGGCGAGCCTCCCCAGTCTGCGCGCGCTCGGCATCGCCGCGCCATGAGCGTGGTGACAAAAGGTCCGCGTCGCCGTAGTATCAATTGGTGAAGCGCTCAAGCCGATTGAAAGCCGCAACCCGGCGCCGACGGTCGCCGGGACAACCGACCCAGAAACACTTTGGCTGACATCGCCGCGCGCCCGTCGTGGCGCTTCATGCTGCGACACCCGGCGCACATCGTCGCGTTCGGCTTGGGCGCGGGCCTCGCGCCGTTCGCGCCCGGCACCGCCGGCACGCTCGTCGCCATCCCGATCCACTGGTACCTGGCCCCGCGGCTGGGTGCGCCGGCGTACCTTGGGCTTATTGCAGCGCTGTTCCTGGCCGGCGTCTGGGCGTGCGCGCGCACCGGCCGCTCGCTCGGCGTGGCTGACCACCCGGCGATGGTGTGGGATGAGACCGTGGCCTTTCTCGCGGTGCTGTTTTTCACGCCGCCCGGACTTATCTGGCAGGCGGGTGCCTTCCTCCTGTTCCGGTTCTTCGACATACTGAAGCCGCCGCCGATCCGTCACTTCGACCGCACCCTGAAGAACGGCTTCGGGGTCATGTTCGATGACGTGCTGGCGGCGTTTTACACGGTGCTGGTGCTGGCGATGGTGAAGGCGCTGATCGACTGAGGCATGAATGCGGAGGGATGAGGGATGAGGGTGGGGCGCGGTAAGGCGAGACCGGTCGCGAGTTCCCGGTCACGGGTCATGCTGTATCAATTGGCCAAAAAGGTGGGTGCGGCACTCAGGTCGCGCGGCCTGATGCTCGCAACCGCCGAGTCCTGCACCGGCGGCTGGGTGAGCGAGGCGGTGACCATGATAGCGGGCAGTTCGGAGTGGTTCGAGCGCGGCTTCGTCACCTATACCTACATCTCCAAGCGCGAGATGCTGGGCGTGAAACAGAGGACCCTCGGCCGGCACGGGGCGGTGGCCGAGGAAACCGTGCGCGAGATGGCCGCCGGGGCTCTCGCGCGCAGCCACGCCCAGGTGGCGGTCGCCGTGAGCGGCACGGCGGGGCCGAGTGGCGGCACGCCCGAGAAGCCGGTCGGAACCGTGTGCTTCGCCTGGCTCGCGCCCGACGGGAAGCCCGTCAGCGAAACCCGGCATTTCGCGGGCGATCGCGAGGCGGTGCGCAAGCAGTCGGTGGTGCACGCGTTGAATGGCGTGCTGCTCGCGTTGGCGCGCCAGAAAAAATGAAATCCGCGTCATCGCCGGATTGCGGACGCGCGTTATGCGGCGTGTAACTGTGACATAATTCGAGACTTATTTCGGGGGAAAGTCATGGACGAGAACAAGAGCAGGGCGCTCGCCGCGGCGCTCTCGCAGATCGAGAAGCAGTTCGGCAAGGGCTCGATCATGCGGCTCGGGGAAGCCGACGTCGCGAAGGACATAGAGGTGGTATCGACCGGATCGCTCGGGCTCGACATCGCGCTCGGCGTCGGGGGGCTCCCGCGCGGGCGCGTGGTCGAAATCTACGGGCCCGAGTCCTCGGGCAAGACCACATTGACGCTGTCGGTGATCGCGCAGATGCAGAAGCTGGGCGGCACGGCGGCTTTCATCGATGCCGAGCATGCGCTCGATCCCCAGTACGCCGGAAAACTCGGCGTGAACGTCGAGCAGCTCCTCATCTCCCAGCCCGACAACGGCGAGCAGGCGCTGGAGATCGCCGACATGCTGGTGCGCTCGGGATCGGTGGACGTGGTGGTGATCGATTCGGTGGCGGCGCTCGTGCCCAGGGCCGAGATCGAGGGCGAGATGGGCGAGCCGCAGATGGGGCTGCAGGCGCGGCTCATGAGCCAGGCGCTGCGCAAGCTCACCGCCAACATCAAGCGTTCCAACACCCTGGTCATATTCATCAACCAGATCCGGATGAAGATCGGCGTCCTTTTTGGCAATCCCGAGACCACGAGCGGGGGCAATGCGCTCAAGTTCTACGCCTCGGTGCGCATCGACATCCGGCGCGTGGGCTCGATCAAGAAGGGCGAGGAGGTGATCGGCTCCGAGACGCGCGCCAAGGTGGTCAAGAACAAGGTCGCGCCGCCGTTCCGCAACGCCGACTTCGACATCCTCTACGGCGAGGGCATCTCGCGCCAGGGCGAGATCATCGAGCTGGGGGTTGCGCACAACATCATCGACAAGTCCGGCGCGTGGTACACCTACGGCAAGGATCGCATCGGGCAGGGCAAGGACAACACCCGCGATTACCTCAGGGAGCACCCTGACATCGCGCAGGAGATCGAAGCGAAAATCCGCGCGGCAGTGGGAATCGCGGGTCAAGCGCCGGTCGCGGTCGCGGCCAACGAGCCCGAGGAGGCGGCGGCGCCTCCGGCGGGGCGCAAACGCGCCTGAGTCCAATGATGGTTGGATGATCGAAGCAATTGGTGTCGTCCTCGCGAAGGTGGGGACCCATGCGGCGCGTGCATGTGCGCTGATGGATTGTATGGATTCCCGTCTTCACGGGAATGACGCACCGTCGTTGAGGTGTAGGGCGCATCTGCAAAGCCAAGGGTGGAGCGTGCCGCGTCTTGGCTAACGTCGTGGCGTTGATTTGCACGCAGGGTTAAGCTCGCGTGCGGCAGCCCCCGAAGAGCAAGATCGAGCCGGCCTTGCGGGTGCGGGCGCTGCAGATGCTCGCGCGGCGCGAGCATACGCGCCGGGAACTCGAACGCAAGCTCGCCGCGTATGCGGAAAACGAGGGCGAGGTCGCGCGCCTGCTCGATGACTTCGCGAAATGCGGGTGGCTCTCCGAGGAGCGCGCGGTGGAACAGGTGGTCCACGCGCGGCGCGGAAAGTTTGGCAGCCGGCGCATCCGCCAGGAGCTGGTCAAACGGGGTGTCGACGCGGAGCGCATGGCATCCGCGATGGAAAACCTCAAGGCGGGCGAACGCACGGCATTGCGCGCGGTCTGGCGGAGGAAATTTGGCAGCGCCCCACGCAATCCGGCGGAGCGCGCGCGGCAGATTCGATTCCTCCAGGGCCGCGGCTTCGAGCTGGACATGATATTGAAAGTGATCAACTCGCCGGACGGGGATGATGAGGCCGAGTAAGCGCGTTTTTGTCACGATATGCCTTGCCGTGGCGCTTGCGGGCTGCGATTACCTGCCCTTCGGCTACACGCCGGTGAAGGAGATCGCCGCCAATCCGGCGGGCTTCGACGGCAAGGAAGTCAAGCTCAAGGGCCGGGTCGCAGACGTGGTCAGGCTGCCCGTGCTCGGGCAGGGGTACACGCTGGAGGAGGAAGGCGCGCAATTGTTCGTGGTCACCCGGGGCGAGTTGCCCGCGGTGAAATCCGAAGTCGCATTGAAGGGCATGGTGCGCAGCACGGTGATCATTGGAGGCAATGCGCTGGGCACGCGGGTCGAGGAAACGAAGCGCCTGCGTTAGAAAAGGCGGCGAACAGGGTCGATAAGGGCAAGGCATCATGAAGAGCAGCGATATACGCGCAGAGTTTCTGGGGTACTTCGCGGGCAAGGGACATACCGTGGTCGCGTCGAGCGCGCTCGTGCCGGGCAACGACCCGACGCTGCTTTTCACCAATTCCGGGATGGTGCAGTTCAAGGACGTGTTCCTCGGCCAGGAGCGGCGGCCGTACACGCGCGCCGCCACCGCCCAGCGCTGCGTGCGCGCCGGCGGCAAGCACAACGACCTGGAAAACGTGGGCTACACGGCGCGCCATCACACCTTCTTCGAAATGCTGGGAAACTTCAGCTTCGGGGACTACTTCAAGCGCGATGCGATCCGCTTCGCCTGGGAACTCCTGACCGAAGTCTACAGGCTGCCGCGCGAGCGGCTGTGGACGACGGTCTACCACGAAGACGACGAGGCCTACGACATCTGGGTGGAGGAGATCGGAGTGCCGCGGGAGCGTTGCGTGCGCATCGGCGACAAGCCGGGCGCGCCGAAGTATCAGAGCGACAATTTCTGGCAGATGGCGGATACCGGCCCCTGCGGGCCGTGCAGCGAGATCTTCTACGACCACGGGCCCGGCATCGCAGGTGGGCCGCCGGGGTCGGCGGACGCCGACGGCGATCGCTACATCGAGATCTGGAACCTCGTGTTCATGCAGTTCAACCGCGACGAGAAAGGGGTGCTCAATCCGCTGCCCAAGCCCTCGGTCGATACCGGGATGGGACTGGAGCGGATTGCCGCGGTGCTGCAGGGCGTGCATTCCAACTACGAGATCGATCTCTTTCAGGACCTGATCCGCGCGGCGGCCCGCGAGACGCACACCAGGGAACTCGCGAGCAATTCATTGAAGGTGATCGCCGACCATATCCGCGCGTGCAGCTTTCTCATCGTCGACGGCGTGATTCCGGGCAACGAAGGACGCGGCTACGTCTTGCGTCGCATCATTCGCCGGGCCATCCGGCACGGCTACAAGCTCGGGCAGACGGAACCGTTTTTTCATCGGCTGGTGGAAGACCTCGCGCACGCGATGGGAGCGGCCTATCCTGAACTTTCCGCGGCGCGCGCGCGTGTGACGCAGATCCTCAAGCAGGAAGAAGAGCGCTTTGCCGAGACGCTCGCGAACGGCATGAAGGTGCTGGAGGGGGCGCTCACCCGGGAGGACAAACTGCTTGACGGCGAGACGGTGTTTCAGCTCTACGACACTTTCGGGTTTCCGGTCGACCTCACCGCGGACATCGCGCGTGAGCGCGAGGTGCGTGTCGATTACGCCGGTTTCGAGGCCGCGATGGAGCGCCAGCGCGAGCGGGCGCGTGCGGCATCTAGATTTGGCACACTTACACTTACCGGCCTTGCGCCAACCGTGTTGATTGGTCAGCCCACCGAGTTTCACGGCTACGACCAGTTGGCGCTGGAGGGGACCGTCATCGCGCTCTACCGGGAAGGCGCGAAGACCGACGAAATCGGCGCGGGCGAGGCCGCCGTGGCGGTACTCGACCGCACCCCGTTCTACGCCGAATCCGGGGGACAGGTGGGCGACAGCGGGGAGCTCGCCGGCGTGGCGGGCACGTTCGCGGTTGATGACACGCAGAAAATCCAGGCGGCGGTGTTCGGGCACAAGGGCGTGCTCAAGACCGGGCGGCTGCGGGTCGGCGACAAGGTGATGGCGGCAGTCGATAGCGTGCGGCGCGCGCGCACCATGCGCAACCACTCGGCCACCCACCTCATGCACAAGGCGCTGCGCGAAATCCTCGGGCCGCACGTCCAGCAGAAGGGCTCGCTAGTTGACGAAAACCGCACGCGCTTCGACTTTTCGCACAACGAGCCGATGACCGACGATGAGCGCCGGCGCGTCGAAGCGCTGGTCAACGCCGAAATCCTGAGGAACGAATCGACCACGGCGCGGATCATGAAGTTCGACGAAGCGGTCAAGGCCGGCGCGATGGCGTTTTTCGGCGACAAGTACGGGGACGAAGTGCGCGTGCTCGACATCGGTTCCTCGCGCGAACTGTGCGGCGGCACCCACGTCAAGCGCACCGGCGACATCGGCTTCTTCAAGGTGCTCTCCGAGGGCGGGATCGCCGCGGGCGTGCGCCGCATCGAGGCCACGACCGGGGAGGGCGCGCTCGCGTGGGCGCAGCAGCTTGAGAAGGATGTATCCGCGCTTGCGTCGGAAGCCGGGTTTCGGGAGGTCAATATCGGGAGCGTGCGGCAGAGAGTCGCCTCGTTGCAGGAGACGAACCGGGCGCTTGAGAAGGAACTCGCGCGCCTCAAGTCGAAGCTCGCATCCTCGCAGGGCGATGAACTGGTGGCGCAGGCGGTGGACGTGAAGGGCGTCAAGGTGCTGGCGGCAGCGATCGAGAGCGCCGACGCCAGAGCGCTGCGGGAGTCGGTGGACAAACTGAAGGGTAAACTGAAATCGGCGGTCGTGGTGTTGGGCACGGCGGACGGCGGCAAGGTGTCGCTGATCGCCGGCGTCACCGCCGATCTCACCGCGAAGGTGAAAGCCGGCGAACTCGTCAATCACGTCGCGCAGCAGGTGGGTGGCAAGGGTGGCGGGCGGCCCGATATGGCGCAGGCAGGGGGTACAAGCCCGGAAAAGCTTCCGGAAGCACTGGCCTCGGTGCGCAAGTGGGTCGAGCAGAGGCTGTAATAATTCACCCAGCGCGAGGTCAGATATGCCCAACTCCGATTCCCCGCGTCCGGCGCTCCTCAAGGCCGATGAGATCAAGGCCATGCCGGAGAAGCGCTTTGTCCATCAACTCAATCCGGAAGCGATACGCCACACCCGTTCTCTCGGCGATGCGGCGGGGCTTATCAGCCTTGGTGTGCATCTCGTGCGCCTGACGCAGGGACACGAGAGTACGGAATTCCACTTTCATCACCAGGACGAGGAGTGGATTTACGTCCTCTCCGGGCGCGGCACGGCCACGATCGGCGAGGAAAAGCACGATGTCGGGCCAGGCGACTTCATGGGCTTTGTAGCGCGTTCCGCGCCCCACACTCTGCTGAATCCCCACGCCGAGGATCTGGTGTATCTCGTGGGCGGCAACCGCCTGCCGTTCGACGTCTGTGACTATCCGCGCCTGCGCAAGCGCCGCTACCGCATCAACGGCGAGGGCGAGTACGTCGACTGGGACAAGCTGGAGAAAAGGACAGCGTCGCGTTGAGTCACCGGCACCGCATCTCCGGCCTTGACTAGAACGGAAGCACGGCGTCGGGCTTGGCGGCTCGCAACACCGCGCGGAAGGCATCCTGAATGCGTTTCAGCGCATCCGCGGTATCGGCCTCGAAGCGGAGCACGATCACGGGCGTGGTGTTGGAAGGACGCGCCAGGCCGAAACCGTCTGCGTACTCGACGCGCAGCCCGTCGATGGTGATGACCTCGCGCGCGCCCTCGAAGCGCGCGGACCGCCTGAGTTTTTCCATGAGCGAGTAGTTTTCGCCTTCCGCGAGCTTGAGGTGAAGCTCCGGCGTGCTCACCGCGTCGGGCAGCGCTTCGAGCGTTTTGCCAGGATTCTCGTGGCGCGAAAGAATTTCCAGCAGGCGCGCGCCCGCGTAGAGCCCGTCGTCGAAGCCGTACCAGCGTTCCTTGAAGAAGATGTGACCGCTCATCTCTCCGGCGAGCGGCGCGCCGGTTTCCTGCAATTTTTTCTTGATGAACGAATGACCGGTTTTCCACATGACCGGCCTGCCGCCGTGCTTGCGGATCCACGGATCGAGGTTGCGGGTCGATTTCACGTCGTAGATGATCTCCGCACCCGGGCAGCGCTCCAGGACATCCGCCGCAAACAGCATCAACTGGCGGTCGGGGTAGATGATCCTGCCGGCGCGGGTCACGACGCCCAGCCGGTCGCCGTCCCCGTCGAAGGCGAGACCGACATCGGCCGCACCGGAGTGCAGCGCAGCGATCAGGTCGCGGAGATTTTCCGGTTGCGACGGGTCGGGATGGTGATTGGGAAAGCTTCCGTCCACCTCGCAGTAGAGTTCCTGCACCTTGCAGCCCAGCCGCCGGTAGAGTTCCGGCGCGGTGGCCCCGGCAACGCCGTTGCCGCAGTCGACCGCGACCTCGAGCGGCCGTTCGAGCCTGACATCACCGGTGATGCGGTCGAGGTAAGCGGGACGGATGTCATGTGTGCGATAGCCGCCGTTGCCCGCCAGCAGATCGTCGCGTTCGATGCGCTGGCGCAGCGCCTGGATCGCCTCTGCCGCCAGCGTTTCACCCGCGAGCATTACTTTCAGCCCGTTGTACTCGGGCGGATTGTGCGAGCCCGTCACCATCACGCCCGAGAGCGTATCGAGGTGATGCGCGGCGAAGTAGAGCATCGGCGTCGCGACCTGGCCGACATCGATCACGTCCGCGCCGCTCGCCCGCAGTCCGCGCGCCAGGGCGGCGGCAAGCTCCGGACCCGAGTGTCTGCCGTCGCGGCCGATCGCGATGCTGCGGCGGCCGCGCGCCTGCGCCTCGCTGCCGATGGCGCGACCGATCACCTCCACGATTGCCGGCGTCAACGTGCGCCCGACGATACCGCGGATGTCATAAGCCTTGAATATTTCCGGTGCCGGAACCTGCATGGATCGATGAGTGTATCTACGCGATTATCGCATGTCGGTCCGATCGAAGAAATCGAATACGCGCCCGGGCAGCCACGCGAACGTCCCGGGAAAGGCGCCGCTCACGAAGCCGACGTGTCCGCCGGTCCCGGAAATCTCCAGAACGACCTGCGGCGAGACTTCGCGCGGCGCGGGCAGCGCGTGGCCCGGCAGGAACGGATCGTTGCGGGCATTGATCATGAGGGTCGGCACGGCGACGTTTCGTAGCAGCGGTTTGCTGCTCGCCCGCGTCCAGTAGTCGTCGGCGTCGCGAAAGCCGTGGAGCGGTGCGGTGACGAGGTCATCGAATCTGCGCAGGGTCCATGCCGTGCGCACACCCGCGGCTTCATACAGGCCGGGATAGTGCGCGAGCTTGGCAAGCGACTTGCGCTTCAGGGTCACGAGAAAGTTGCACGAGTAGAGGCGGCTGAAACCGCGCCCGAGAGCATTGCCTGCCGCCATCAGGTCCACGGGAGCCGACACGGCCACGGCTTTCCGCACGATGGCGCGCGCCGCGGGCCCGGCTTCACCCAGCCATTTCAGGAGTGCGTTGCCGCCGAGCGAGACACCTGCCGCGAACAGCGGACGGCCGCCATGGGCGCTTGCGAGCCGGCGCAATATCCAGTCGATCTCCGCGCTGTCCCCGGAGTGATAGGCGCGCGCCAGCCGGTTCGCCTCGCCGCTGCAGCCGCGGAAGTGCACCACCACCCCGCTCCAACCGCGTTCTGCCGCCGCGTGCATGAGCGCGCGTGCATAGTGGCTGCCCGAATCGCCTTCGAGGCCATGGAACAGCGCCAGCAGCGGCGCTGTTTCATGATTTCCGAATCCGGATTCTGTCAGGTTAAACCGGCACGTCGGACGAGCTGGTTTAACCACCCAGTCGAGATCGATGAAATCACCATCGGGTGTGTCCCAGCGCGTCCTGCGGTAATGCACGCGCGGCGCGCGCACGAGGAGGGCGGCGTAAATCGTCTGGAGGTGACCGCCGGGCAGCCAGAGGGGCGCGGTGTATGGAGTCATCGGCGTCGCCGATTGTATCCGCGTGATCGCGGACCGTGCCGGTAGCATGAAATTACGGCAAGGCGCGCCACGATGCGCACGCGATGCGGACGCTGCTAGAATGCGCTTCCTGCGCCGGCCGGGAGCCACTTGGCGGGCGCAAAGCCGCTTGGTTGTCACACAACGTGCGCGCAAAACGCGCGGAGGAGAAAAATCGATGAAGCTCTATTCCTACTGGCGTTCGCAGGCGACGTTCCGCGTGCGCGTCGCGCTCAATCTCAAGGGGATCGCGGTGGAGGACAGCTTCATCCACCTGGAAAAAGGCGACCAGTACACCGATGCCTACAAGGCGGTGAATCCGCTGTCGGTCGTGCCCTCGCTGGTGCTGGACGACGGCACGACGCTCACGCAGTCGATGGCGATCCTCGAGTACCTGGAGGAAGTCTATCCCACGCCCGCCCTGCTGCCGGAGAATCCGCTCGACCGGGCGCGCGTGCGGGCGATCTGCCAGATCGCGGTCTCGGACTCGCATCCGCTCATGGTGCCGCGCGTGCGCCACTATCTCGAGCGCGAGCTGGGCCTGGACGAACCCACACGGCTCAAGTGGATGCAGCACTGGATCGCGGCTGCGATGCGTGCGATCGAGACGCACTTGACGGGCGACAAGCGCACCGGCCGGTTCTGCCATGGCGACGCGCCCACGCTGGCCGACGTGTGCCTCGTGGCGCAGGTCATCGGCGCGCGCGGCCAGCAGTGCGATCTGACGCCGTATCCGACGGCGGTGCGGATCGCGGACGACTGCCTGAAACTGCCGCCGTTCGCGAGCGCGCATCCACGGCTTCGTCCCGACGCTCCGAAGCAGAACTAACCGCGCATGGACGCAGATAACGTTTCGTAGGCCGGCAATCCTTTGCCGGCATCGTTCGCGGCAACGGATTGCCGCGCTACCCGACTTGCAGGAGCGGGCGGTCAACCGACCTTGGCCGCCTTGCCCGCGGTGGTTCCCGACAGGCGCCCGAACACCGCGCCGGACGTGAGGCCGGTGCCGCCGGGGTAGTTGTGATAGAAGATGCCGCCGACGAGTTCACCTGCCGCATACAGGCCGTGGATAGGCCTGCCGCCGGTATCCTCCACTTGCCCTTCGGTCGCTGGATCAGTGCTGATCTTGAGTCCACCGAAGCTGAAGGTGACGCCGCAAGTGACGGCGTACGCCTCGAACGGCGCGGTGTCCACGGTGTTGGCCCAGTTCGACTTGTTGATGGCGAGGCCTTCGGTGCGGCGTCCGTCCTTCACCGCCATGTTGAACGGAATGTCGGTGCGCACCGCCTTGTTGTATTCCGTGATTTCGCGCACGGCGGCTTCGGCATGTACGCCGTCCATCATCTTGCACAACTCTTCCAGCGAATTGGCGCGGACCTTGGTTACGCGTTTGATCCGGTACTCGTCGCGCAGCACGGGGATGATTTTCGCGTCGTAGACCTGCCACGCGAACATGCCGGGCTGGTTGAGGATCACGCGGCCGTACTTGGCATAGGTGTAGTTGCGGAAATCCGCGCCCTCGTCGCAGAAGCGCCTGCCGTCGGCATTGATCATGATGCCCCAAGGATAACTGTGTTTCTGGAACTGATCGCCGACCGCAAGGTCGCCGAACGGCGGCGCATTGCGATCCCAGCCCACAGCGTGGCAGCCTGACCAGTGGCCATAGGGCATGGCGCCGATGTCCAGGGCCATCTTGATGCCGAGGCCCGTGTTGTAACGCGTGCCGCGCACTTTGGCGAGATCCCACCCGGGGCCGAGGTAGCGCGCGCGCATTTCCGCACTGGACTCGAAGCCGCCGCAGGCGAGAATCACGCACTTCGCGCGTATATCCACGTTGCTCCCCTTGTGCCGGGCGCGCACGCCGAGCACATTATTGTCGGCGTCGGTCAGCAGAGAAATCGCCGGCGTTTCGTAAAAAATCCTGATGCCCTCGCGCTCGCACGCCTTGTGCTCGTTGGCGACGAGGCCTTCTCCGCCGCCCCAGGTTTCCGCGGCGAGTCCGCCCCAGAATTTGTAGCGCGTGTTGTTGTCGATCTTGTAAGACTGGCGGCCGTAGCTCGGCTGGAACTTCACGCCCTTCTGGCGCAGCCACACGAGGGTGTCGAAGCTGCGCCGAATCAGGATTTCGCACAGATCGGGGTCGGTCATCTCCTGCGTGATGCGCGCCATGTCGTCGAAGTACGCATCGGCGGTGTACGAGCCGTAGTCATGCGTTTTCTTTTCTTCCTCGGTGAGTTCGGGAATGATCTGCGCGAGATCATCGACATTGTTGTAGACCACGCGCATCAAACCTCCGGTGTAGCGGCTGTTACCGCCGCAATCGTCGATGGGCGCGGCTTCGAGCATGATGACGCTCGCGTCCTGTTCACGTGCGGCGAGCGCCGCGCTGGCGGCGGCGTTGCCGGCGCCAACCACGATCACATCCGGGTTGCCAAAGGGGCTCGCGTTCATTGCTGTCCTCTCAAGTTATCCAAAATTCTCTCAGTGCAGCATCGGGCCGGATCGCGGCGGCTCCTCGGCCGCGGGCGCCGGCGCGGGGGAGGCGTGATGCGCCACCATGCGCCAGCCGCGTTCGGTCCGCAGGTAGATGTTGGTGGCGACCATCGCCTGCCGGCTGCGCGGATCCCCTGTCACGCCGACATGCTCGTAGACGCTGTGCACCGACATCATCATGCCCGCGAGCTGGTGCTGGCTGCGCAGTTGAAACGTCAGCTGCTGCCCGCTCGCAAAGATCTGCCGCCACGATTCCCGCACCTGCTCCACGCCCACGAGCCGCGGCCCCTGCGGATGCACGCAATAGATGTCGTCGTCGTCGGCCCACACCACCATCATGGCCTCCAGGTCGCCCTTGGTAAGAGCATCGTAGAACGCGGCTTCGGCGTCCTGGGCGGTTGGGAAGAGCGGTCTGATCACGAGCGAACTTCCGACGCTACCGGCGCGGGAAGCCGATTCTAGCAAAATGGGCGGCGGCGAGAACCCTGGCGGGCAGGATCTGGTTCATGCAGTTGAAATGATGCAATGGGCACTCGCGTTTGAAGCACGGGCTGCACGGCAGTCCGAGCCGGATGATTTCGGCATCGGGCGCGAGCGGCGGCGTGAAGGCCGGGCTGCTCGAACCGTAGAGCGCAACCAGCGGGCGTCCCACGGCGGCGGCGACGTGCATGAGGCCGGAGTCATTGCTCACCACGACATCAGCCGACGCGAGCACGTCGATCGCCTCATTGAGTGTGGTGCGCCCGCACAGGTTGACGCAACCCGATCCCGCGGAGCGCGCGATGGTCTCTCCCAGGGAAGCATCCTTGTCCGAACCGACGACCCATGCCGCGCAGCCATGCGCGGCAAGCTCCCGGGCGAGCCCGGCAAAGTGCCCGGCCGGCCAGCGTTTGGCAGGGCCGTACTCGGCGCCCGGGCACAAGGCGACGGCGGACCGTGATGCCTCCAGCCCGAGCCTGCGCAGGGTTGCGCTGCGGCTCGCCTCGTCCACATGCAGGCGGACCGGAGGCAGCGCGTGTGGCACGAACCCGCCGGTGCCGTCTGCGAGCGCGGCGTAGCGCTCCGCCAACAATGGCGTTGCGCGCGGAGCGAGCCGGCGCACGTCATTGAGCAATCCCCAGCGCATCTCGCCGCGGTAACCCGTGCGCCGGGAAATGCCGGCGAAAAACGGCACCAGGGCCGATTTGAAGGTATTGGGCAGCACGATCGCCTGGTCGTAACCTTCGCCGCGGAGTTCGTGCGCGAGTTGCCGGCGCGCGCGGAGCCGCAATTCGCCGTGGCCGAAAGGAGCGGGGAGCCCGCGGCGGACTTCGGGCATGCGGGCAATCAGGGGGAGCGTCCACGCGGGCGCCAGCACGTCGAGTGCAAGATCGCGGTGACGGGCGTGCAGCAGGCTGAACAGCGGCTGCGCGAGGAGCGTGTCGCCGATCCAGGAAGGCCCTATGACGAGAATTCGAGTCATAGGGTGAATGGTGAAACGTGAAACGTGAACCCTCGCCCCCACTACTGGGGGAGAGGGCAGGGTGAGGGGGATCACCTTTCACTTTTCACGTTTCACTGCGGGGCAAGGATGAGTCGTGTTCAGTGGTTTGGTTTCGCCATCCCCGCTCTGAGCGTGTATCTTGTGCCGCAGTACGGGCAGAGCGCCTCCCCGGTCTTTTCGACCGGCAGGAACACGCGCGGGTGGGCGTTCCACAACAGCATCGACGGCATCGGGCAGTGCAGAGGCAGGTCGGCCGCCGTCACCTCGATCTCGCGCGCCCGGTTTTCCTGTTGGGTGGGATTCATGTCGATCCTCACGCGGCGACCGGCGACAGCCAGTCCCGATATTGATCGGACTTGCCGTTGACGCACTCGAAAAACGCCTGCTGCAAGCGCGTGGTCACCGGCCCCCGCTTGCCCTCGCCGATCGTGCGCCCGTCGACTTCGCGTATCGGTGTGACTTCCGCCGCGGTGCCGGTAAAGAACGCTTCGTCCGCGATATAGAGGTCGTCGCGCGTGATGCGCCGCGCGGAAACCGGGTAGCCCATGTCGCGGGCGAGCGTGATCACCGATTCCCGGGTGATGCCGATCAGCGCGCTCGTCAATTCGGGTTCATAGATGGCGCCGTTCTTGACCATGAAGAGGTTTTCTCCCGAGCCCTCGGCGACGAAGCCATCTACGTCCAGCAGCAGGCCCTCGTCATAGCCGTGCTCGGTCGCTTCGAGATTGGCGAGTATGGAGTTGGCGTAGGTGCCCGAATACTTGGCGCGGCACATCGACACATTGACGTGATGCCGCGCGTAGGAAGAGGTCTTTACCCGTATGCCCTGCTCCAGCGCCTCGGGGCCGAGGTACGCGCCCCACGGCCAGGCGGCGATCGCGACGTGCACGCTCGTACCTTTCGGCGATACCCCCATCTTTTCCGAACCGTAGAAGGCGATCGGACGGATGTAGCACGAGTCCAGCCGATTCGCACGCACGACCTCCTTTTGTGCCTCCATGAGGGATTCCCGCGAGTACGGGATCTTCATCATGTAGATGTGCGCCGAATTGAACAACCGCTCGGTGTGCTCTTTCAGCCGGAAGATGGCAGTGCCACCGGCGGTGTTGTAGGCGCGCAGGCCCTCGAAAACCGCCAGTCCGTAGTGCAACGAGTGCGTGAGGACGTGCGTGGTGGCGTTGCGCCAGGGCACGAGCCGGCCGTCATACCAGATCTGCCCGTCGCGATCGGCCATCGACATGTGAGCGCTCCATCGGGGAAAATTCTATTCTATCGTATCCGGCGCGTCCGTCAGGACTTCAGCCCACAGCTCCATCACCGCGCGTGCCAGCGGCTCGATATTGGCGCGCGGCACGCGTGCGTACCTGTCCCCCTGCAGCCGCAGGCCGTGCTGCATCTGGCGAAAGCGGCGATAGGCGCCGTGCACGGCAAGCGCACGCCCGGAGTCGATCAGCCCGAGGGCGCCCGCGAGTTTCAGGAGCGCGAGATTGCCGATGTTGCCGGTGAGCGCCGCGTGCCCGCAGGCATGGCCCAGCACCAGGTACTGCACGATGAATTCGACGTCGATGATGCCGCCGCGGTCGTGCTTGATGTCGAAGAGCCCGCTCGTATTGGGATGCGCGTCGAGCATCTTCTGCCGCATCGCGATCACTTCCCGCCGCAATTCGGCGAGATCGCGCTGT